>Ga0335073_10009252_pt1 | contig 13820 bp, 14 predicted proteins | sample Lox_Sample_22_FD_207093 | JGI IMG/M metagenome (GOLD analysis project Ga0335073, IMG submission 207093) | Soil microbial communities from Loxahatchee National Wildlife Refuge, Florida, United States - Lox_Sample_2.2 | ecosystem: Environmental > Terrestrial > Soil > Wetlands | place: USA... | reverse complement strand
TGATGCTTACTTTAAAACTAACTTTTCTTCTAGATGTCCAATCATAATAGCATGTATTGTGCTCTTTTTCATTCATCGTGCACACGTTAAACGCCTACGAAGAGAAGAGAAGAATGATAAGGATTTCGATATGGATCTTGGCGTTGGAGACTTACCACCCGCTGCTGGAGTTGTGGACAATGTCTTCCAACCTGGATTCGATGGAAAGGATGCACATTCGATTCTCAGTTTAGCGTCCGTTAAAGACGATGAATTGCAGCCGCCTCCCAAAGATTCCCTCCCTTATCTAGTACCAAAAGCCACCATGTCTCGAGAAAGTTTGCAATCTCTTTCGGACCCGAGGGATAATCCGTATGGCGCTATTATTACTTCCTCAGCGCCACCTTCACCTGGAGGAGCCTACTCGCCATTTTCTGATCAAGCATCCATCCGAAGCAACAAAAATTTATTGCCGCCTGTGCCACACTCCGAAAGTTATTTATCTGACGGACATGTATATAAGCAAGCTGTGACTCGAGTTCCGTCTCCACTGGCAATTACCGAGATCCCGCAACTGCCACAGTCAGAACCCCCTAGGATTCGAACTCCTTCTCCCCCTAAAGAATTGAGTACTGCCAGAAACCAAAATCGCTCAATAACGCCTACTCGTTCACCTGCCATTTCTCCCGTCGAAACACGTCGTTTATCACCGGGCCCTGAATCAGACCTTCATTCTGTCTCATCTCGCGAACCCTCCCCAGCAAGGTCAGAACAACCACAGAGGACTACGCAAGAAAGTTCCCTCACGAGTAATTCCACTTCCTCCAAGGAACGATTTTCACCATTGGTTCTGTCAACGGCGAGTGCAGATCTTAACCTAAGCCCGGATGTACCAGAGGAGAGGACATCATCTCGACCACAAACGGACTTGATAGCAAGGGAAACGGCAATGACAAGAGAGCCCGAGAACCCAAAAGCAGGCAACTTTATCTCAGAAGCTAAGCCGAACCAGAGTGTTTTACCGCGCGAGGAAGAAATAATCGAAGAAGAACCAGAAGAGGATCGCGCGAAAAGGATTCAAAGCGTGTACAAAGAATATTACGGAGATTCACAATACTATGACGGGAGTGAAGATTGGGAACCTCTGCCTCCTCATGCACGTCAAAACATCGACGATTATTCGGAACACTCAATTCCAGCGGAGTACGAGCCTCAGCACCGGGACACTCGGCCCCAAGAACCTTATGGATATAGGGAAAATTCTTATTATGAAGACGACTGGCAATCGAATGACCATGATGGGTATTACCATTCAAGAGGATATAGCGAAGACAGGTACAGTCAAGATAGATACGACGATTATGAGCGCGGAAGAATGGGACGGAGCCCTGGACCATATGGACGATTCCAGTCTCCTCCACCTCCACCGCGGTCAATCTATTCTAATCCTTCTGGTGCCTATTCCACATCATCCTTGCAATCTCGAAATAGGCTTCCATTAAAGCCTCTCGATCCTCTCAACGATCTACCGAAGGAAAGATACAAGTTGGATGACTTGGCGTCTCCGATCTCTTTTGCAAAACCTCGTCGATTTGCCAATGTCGGTAGCCCAGGCAGCAGACCTTCATCTCCAGCACCAGCCCAAGTCTTGAGCTCATCGTGGTCGAATCTAGCGGACTTGCCGCAGCCACATCGATTACGGAAATCGGGAAGTTTCTCTTCGCTAGACTTTGCACCAATGCGGAAATTCGCAACTGGTGAAGTGGATATGGGAGACACCGCTAGCGTTCGAAGCCTTGCACGGACAGAAATCAGTCTGATGGCAGTCAGTGCGGGTGCAGGTCGAGTGAATCGTATTCCTCAGAGCATTGTGCCCTTAGGAAAAAGTGGAGCATTAGCATCATTACGACCACAAGATTATAGTGTGTCGCATCGTGTATGAGATAGATAAGCGGGTCAACGATGGGCGAGATGGAATGAATGGTTGGGTTACCGGCGGTTGGATTATCGTGGATTGTTGTATTTGTGATATGTGAGATGAAAATTTCAAAAGGGATTAAATCATCATCATTATAGAGTAGTATTATATGTTGTTAGATGTTTTGGATGCAGAAGCTGCGAATAGCGGCGATTTGGTACGAATCACTCATAAGGGAAGTTTATTATATTATCCAGGATTGAACCACTGCTGGCAGGCAGGCTCGTGAATCGTCGCTTAAACTGTGCCTGTTGAAGCTGAAGGGTTGCGGAGCTCTGAAGGTCGTCAGATGCAAATGGCTTTGTCGTACAGGGTGTGACAGTCACAACACAATGGCTGCGCAACGCTTATGGTGTCCAAATCGAATTGCACTAGGTTTTATTCTTTGTAATTTGTGTTTGGCTATTGCAACGGCAATAGATAAGCGTCTGAGGGGAATTATTATGAATATTTAAGGGTGGGCAGCTGCTTGGTTCTTTTGGCCAATCTGCAACGGCCAACGGGCGTTGGATAATGACGCTGTTTTTTGGGTGAGGTACGTGCTAATTTCGGCATGCGTAAAGTTGGTGGAATTTTGATTGGATCTATTACAAATTAAGTGGGCTGTTATTGGACGGTCGGTTGGCATGCGTGCCTGCCAATGTATCGTCTGAGAGTTGCACCCGCACACATCCACCTTCCCAAATCATCCTCTGATTCGCACTCATTTTACCCAATATTTTTTACCAGTTTCCTCAGCCTACGTTTTCTGCTTTTCTGTGCAACACTCACAACCGCCCAAAAAACCTTTTTCTATCCCTGTAGTACGCCTCATTCCTGCCCCTCCTCATCATCACTTCCTCCTTCCACCACCCTCCTTCTGGACCTTAGCGGCTTCTCTCCCCGTCCCTGAGGACATCCCCAGTCGCAAGTCGACAGAAGACCTAAACGTCTTCTTCAATTCGCTGGTGATTGTTGTCCTCTTCTCTTAGGTAGTAGTCTTGACAACGGTCATTCAATTGTTCCAACAGACTGTTTATCTTTACCTCTCCTTCGATTGCCTTTTAACTTTCTCTCTTTTGGGTCCCTTCAATAAATTCTTTGTCTCGAGGTTAATTTCGTTCCGTACAAACATTAAATTCTTCTCACCATGGCTACAGTCTCCAGTTCTTCAAGTTCCTGTATCTCCCCATCTTGTTGTTCCCTGTTTTCTATTTATAATCGGATCGCTGACTTTCTGGTGATAGCTTCCTCATCCACTTCCACGGTAGTAACCACGACAACTGGTTCCTCTTCTTCTTCATCGACTCCTATCACATCATCCAGCTCTTCGACCCCCACCACGAGCTCTACGCCCAGCACAACAAGTACTCCAACAACCTCATCCACACCTACTACATCGCCCACTCCTACAACTTCCTCTACTCCTACAACTTCTTCAACGACCTCTAGTACACCTCCTCCATCGACATCTTCGACTCCCAATCCCGACGTTGTCACTGTTACTTCTACATCCACCAGTACCTTCGTTCCGACCACCTCCTCGACACCGACTAGTTCCACTCCGAGTCCGACTTCTTCTACGACCACCTCATCAACTTCCAGTACTACAGCGATTCCCTCAAAAGGGGGCTCCGGATTATCAACTGGTGGTACTGTTGCAATTGCCGTTGTCGTCCCAATTGCTGTCCTTGCCCTCCTTGCAATCCTTGGATTCTTCCTGTGGCGTCGGAATAAGGATAAGAAGGCCAGACTTGCAGCGAGGAAAGGGGAGATTGAAGATTACGGATTTGATCCTAATGCTCCTGATGGTACTGGAGCTGGTCCCTCGTCTGGCGCTGCTCTCGGAGCCACCGGAGCAGGTGCCCTAGCTGGAGCAGCTGTCACAGGTGCCGATCCAGAGATGAGACAAACCTATGGAGATGATGAAGGTGGATACCGCGGATGGGGCCCAACCTCCAATAATAAAAGACCAGGTTGGATGCCTACCGCTGGCAATACTGGAGAACTTGCTGCAGCCGGTGCTGTGGGCGCAGCCGCAGGTGGAGCTGCTGGATATTACAGCAATCAACATGGAAACAATTATGAACCTTATGGGCAGCCAGCTGGAGACGATTATTACTATCCCGATGAGCACGAGGGCGGCAGACCTCCCGAGATTCCTCCCAAGTCATATGAGCGATACTCGGATCCAGCAGCTGCAGAAGACTATGGGTCTCCGTCTAATGAGTATCCTGCAGGTGCTGCCGGTGCCACACTGGCACCTGCTCAAGCAGATGTAGAGCGTCATCCGTCAAATGCAAGTTCACGGTATTCGACTGTTTCCACAGACGAAAATGCAGGACGGAGTTATCAAAATAGCCCTCGCTTTCAACAGAATTCTGGATCTCCACCTCCAAGTGGAGGACGATTAGGAAGATCAACAATGGGTGCTGGAGATGTTGATTATGGTGAAGAACATGGAGGAAGATATGATGCTGTGAATTTTTGATTTTACACGTTAATATGTTATGTGACGACTGATTTGAAGCGAGTTTGGCAAATACTGCTAGTTTACAAATTACCAGACTGCTTCAGAAAGTCTGTTATGACTGCATTTTGGGGCTAATGGTTACGTATTAGTACTATTGGAATATAAGTTTGATATTCTTGGCGTGAAGCATAATCCTGTTCCAGCCGTAAGGTTTCCACAGTCGGTTACATGGATCGATCGGCAGCCGACTTGACGTTTTGGCTAAAAACCGAAACATCGCCCCTCATCGTACAATTGACGGAAGTTTGAATGGCAACCTCCGACTTGATTGAGCAATTACGACCATATGCGTCCTGTGATGTGAGTGCTCTTTAGACCAACCTTAACACGTCAGATAGCGGATGCTTTGCAAAAGCTTCATTATCCACTCTGCGGTTTTCTGCCTGATATTGTTCTCCATTCCCCCGCTTTCCAGTCGGGAGACACCAAGATCATCGGCGAAGTTTCCACTGTTAAGGTCGTTTGCCCAAGCATACAATCTAGATCTATCTGACGAGACTACAGTTTGTACATAAGCACGATACTACGTCACCTCGGCTAGAGAAACATTGGGTAGATCGGGGTGATCCAGCATAAAAAGCTGAGCGTAATAGGTGGATTCGGCTCGTCCAGGAACGATCTTATTCCTCTCACAACCCCCCGATCTATACAACGCTTGTTTTGGAGGAATAATGGCGACTCGTACTCAAAAGCTTGGAGTCGAAGGGGTTGTTATTGATGGCAGAATCAGGGACATTGGGTATATTAGAGGAAGCGGGCTACCAGTTAGACCCGATTTCATTTTCGCATCCTCTAACTTATTGTAACAGGCTTTTGCTCGTGGCGTCTCCATCGTTGGCGCAGGTGCTGACTGCCGTGCGAGGTAGGCTATTCGTTCGTGCTACGTTGAATGACCTAGTGAGATCGATGTTCCCGTTCGGGTAAATGGGATACCACAGGCTATTTGGGTTACACCTGGAGATATTATACTTGGAGATGTTGATGGAGTAGTCTTACTCCCTAGAAATCTCGCCGCCGACGTTCTGAAGTTGGTGCCAAAGCTTGTCGCAGGTATGTTTAATTTCTTCCAGTATCTCACGCATCAAGCGGACGAGAAGGTCCTGGAGGATGTTTCCAAAGGCATGCCTGTGGAAGAGGCCTTTGGACTTCACAGAGGAAAAGTATAAGCTGGTATAGACTTCGAGACTTCGAAACGAGGAAATGAGAGATAGTAAAGAAGCGTATCAGATCTGTCTTTCAAATTATTTATTTTTGTAAAAGGAAGTTGCATAAAATGTAAATCTGAATCAAAAACTTCCCGTCGAAGACGTTATTGAACAGTCTGCTGGGGCCTCCCCATGGATGCAGAGAACATCGACGTGTTAAGAACAAAAGAGTATTGGGATACACGGTACAGTAAAGAACCTCCAGATCATGAGTTCGACTGGTTCAAAACCTACGACGAACTGGCTCCTGTACTGAGCGCAGCGCTCAACTTTGATCACAAGATTCTTGTGCTGGGTTGTGGAAACAGTGTAAGAAAAACTACGAAAATAATACTAAAGCTAGTCCAGTCGTTATCGTCGGCGTTGTATGAGAAAGGCTATCATGATATTCTCAATATTGATTTCTCGCACATAGTCATCGAAAAGATGTCAGCAAAGCACGCTCGCATGGAACAAATGGCATGGAAGGTATCTATTTAGTTCTACCAAATTGCCTAAAAAGCCGACAGCTGATTCGCGGTAGGTCATGGATGTGAGAGAGCTAACGATTGCGTCAGATTCAATTGACGTTGCAATAGACAAGGTTTTACTTACTGCTTTCGAAAATTCGGAGTTCTGATAGAATCTTAGGGGACGATGGATGCGCTGTTGTGCTCATCGGGCAGTGTTTGGTCTCCTTCCGACGAGATTAGGGACTCCTGCAGAAAAGAGGTCGATGAAGTACTGCGCGTATTGAAACCAGGAGGGCGTTTCATATATATAAGTTTTGGTCAACCGCATTTCAGATTGCCGCACTTGGAGCGGCCAGAATGGGACGGAGGGATAAATACCACGGTTTTGGGGGATGGAGAGATAGTCCAGTATTTTGTCTATGCAATGCAGAAGCGGGGATAGTTATTTGTTGTTTTCTTTCCCTATGTCTGACATTGCCAATGAATCACTGATCAATCGGAAGGCCCATCCGGAATGCTGCAAGTTGCGTTCGGTCGGCTCCTTCATGGATATTAAGTCATCAGTCATCAGTTATCTATCTACATAAAAGAATTTAAGATTTACCTTACTTCCTAATTGTAGACATATTTAGCCTAGGCCTGTGATCTCACGAGTCACTCGGGCTGGTGACAAACCAATTCAAGGTGAGATAAGATCCACCATTCCCTTGTCCCACGTGGATCCTCAGACAAGACTCCAGTCTGGGTGTGTGCAAATTAATGCAAAGCCACAAAGCCGATTCCCGCTCGGTGATCCCCCCCTTTGCTTGTCTGGCACTCGGACCTCGTTAAATACTGCTCAGTGCTCACCATATTAACGTCCTGCTATACAGCCAGTCCTCGATTTGCTTAAAAGGTTGGCCCAAGTCAAAGTCACGGCCCCGTTCTTAGCTCCCCGTCCCACGACGGTGCAGCTTTTCTTCAATGAAGTTCGGAAAGACTCTACTGAATCAACAAATCCCTGAATATGCTGCACAGTATCATTCCCCACCAAACTTCCCACTCAATTACCCCCCCACTTCGTCTACTCCTGCTTTTCCCCTTTTCCTTCCAAGAACAAAGAGTCTGATCAGAATGTAGTTACATCAACTATAAAGCTCTGAAGAAGGTCAGTCCCTCTAATGAACTGTTGCCCTTTTTGAACTTGCTGACTGTGGGTAGCTAATTAAGGCGCTCGAGACGGGATCGCCACGAGGATCCGGTTTAACTGGAGAGAATGTATACCCATCCAAGCAGTCAGCTTTGCAGGCAAACAAGGCTGCGTTCTTCTTCAGACTGGAACGAGAGCTTGAGAAGGTCAATTCCTTCTATCTACAGAAGGAAGGAGAGGTAAGTCTTCTAAATCCCGTCTCCATAACTGAAATTCACAATTTAGCTCAAATCACGACTTAAAGTGCTCCTCGAGAAGAAAGCTATTGTAAAATCTCAGAGTGCTTCGATCTCTCGGAATTCTGCGGTATTGCTTTCTCTTAAGGAAGGCTTTCAGATATTCGAACGAGACCTTTCAAAACTACAGGCAAATCCCATATTCTTTTACGGATTCACGAGACACCCGCTAATGTCATAGCAATTTATCGAACTTAATGCTACTGGCTTTGCGAAGGCCCTCAAGAAATGGGACAAGCGTTCGAAGTCTCAGACAAAAGAGTTGTATCTATCGCGACAAGTCGAGGGTACTTTGACTCCTTCTATGACCGCGTTTGACTTGATTAGTGCAGCCTGTTTTCAACAGAGACGTCATTGCCGGGCTTTCAGATAGTGCAGCTTCTAGTTTACAGGAACTGGACGCTTGGATAAATGGCGAAGAATTCATCGAATCTCGCGACCCAATGGACATACAAAACCCCGTGGCTACCTCACAAGCAACTATGACAAACCTTGAGTCCGAGTTAATTGCGGCAGTCACACACCCGAACAATTCGTCTATGCTGAGTCTAATTTCTCAACTTGAAAGTTATCCTGATGAGGATCGAAAGATGGCCGTGACCACAGCATTCCTTCGAACGATTCCGGACGCTTCGCTAGAATCTCTTACAATGCTACTGAATACGGGACTGGTCGATACAAATCATACTGACGAGATTACTGATCGCGGATCCCTTCATGAGGCGGCTTTAGCAGGCCGCTTTGATGTATTGAAACTTTGCCTTGATCACGGTACCATTTCTTGATGTCACAACTGACTCATTCTCAGGTGCGAATGTAGAACAAATGGATCTTCACGGCCGTCACGCTTTGCATTATGCTTGTAGAAATGGGCAAGAAGATATTGCGGCTTATTTATTGTCGAGGGGCTCACCACCAGATCATCCAGATCAAGATGGTTTGACGCCAATGACCATGGCTGTGATCTCTGGGAAGGCGAATTGCGTGGCCACATTACTAGAATTCGACGCAAGTGTCGATTCGGTGAACGATACCGCGGTTCCTCTTAATCTTGCCTGCCAGTATGGTCACACAGACATAGTCCGCATCCTACTGCCTCGTAATCCAAAGATCACAAGCAACTCGGAAGGACTGTTCCCCCTACATCTTGCTGCCCGGGCTGGAAATAAAGAAATCCTTGCCCTGCAGATGGCGTATGACAAAGCCGGAATTGATGTTCAGGAGAGATTTTCCTTATGGACGCCACTGTTCTTTGCAGCATCTGAAGGTCATGAAGACTGTGTCCGTGTTCTTCTTCAAGCCGGAGCATCAATTGATACTCTGGACGACACTGGCCACTCTGCAATGTATTGGGCCGCTTGGTCTGGCCATCTTGGCTGCATGAATTTACTCTTTGAAGCTGGAGCAAAGCCTGACAAGGAGCGAAGTATCCCCGGTGCCAGTCGTGATGCTGTAAGATCAAGCTCGCAAATAACTCCAAATTTCGATGATCAAGAAATCCCCTCTCTGTCTCTACCGCCTCCGATTATTCCGTCATTTGGCCATAATTTCCTTGAAAAGAAAGTATTTGTACAATTCCGCCTCGGTCGTAATCGCACTTCCGATTCGCCTATTTCTCAACCAGTTGTCTTATACAATGACGCGTCTCTTACTTCGGCGAAGCTCACCATCTCTCCCAAGGGTTGCGATGACATTGTGCCCCGCAGTGTCCTTCTACCGCTGACCGATGACGACCAACGTTCAGTCTCGTTCTACGTCGATAAGATCGAAGATTTTTCTATTGACTTTGAATTATATCCCACATTTGGTTCAAAGGTTATCGGAAAGAGTTCTGCATTGACCGAGGTCTTTACGAGAAGGACAAGCGGACTTTCTGGCTCCTATTCAGGCGGCGTCTTTGCGACCTTGCCGGTATTCGACTCACGGTTGAAGGTAATAGGTGAAATATCCTTCGAGTTTTCTATAATCAGACCATTCCAAGGCGTACAATTAGAGATCGGTGGTAAGATTGAGACTTATTGGAAGTCAACCAGACCTTTACAGCCTACAAGTACCACGACACCTTCTTTGTCATCCACTGGTGGAAATACAGCTCAGTCATTGATAACTGCTTCATCTTTGTCGGGTCAGTTCGCTAGAGTATTTGTGCAGGTGACTCGGGATCTCGTCCCTGTGGCGTTTCCATCATGGCATCTCCCTCTCGAAGGTCTCGATCTAGGAGTTTCGGAAGTTACATATTCTCAGTTCCAATCAATCATTTCGAAGGTCTCCAGTCCTTCTACTCAATTGACAGCATTGAGATCGGTTACAGATGCGCGCGAGGCTCAGCCACTTATTTCCTCTTGCTTCACCTCCCTAGCAGATATTCTGGCAACATTGCCTCCGACAATCAACCTCAATCTGCAAATACTTTATCCAACACTTCCTGAGCGAGAGCAGCTATCCATCGACTTTGTTCCTGAAATAAACGACTACATTGACTCTATTTTGCAAGCTGTCTTTGAAAGCGCCGAGGCTGCACAAACCGGAAACCCGGACATGTCCACTGGACAGCGAAGCCGCGCGATCATTTTCTCTTCCTTTAACCCTGACATATGTACAACTGTAAATTGGAAACAACCAAATTGTAAGTAGCACCAGCCTCACTTTACTAAAAACTACAGATGCCGTATTCTTTGCAAACTACATCGGAGAGACCCAAGCGACAGAGGAAGATCAATTATCCTCGGCTTCTGGGAATTTTCCTGCCACTCAGCCTCTCTTACGTGGAGTCAGTCAGGACTGGAGATCTAGGTCAATGAGGGATGCTGTCAAATTTGCCAAGTCCAACAATTTACTTGGGTTGATATGTCAGACGAGGCTTTTGGTAATCCTATTATTCAGTCCGCTCTGACAACTTAGCTGAAAGTTCCTGCATTGATTCAGAGTGTTAAAGAAGCAGGTTTAGTCTTGATTACTTATGGTTCAGAAATTGAAGTACAAGAATGCAAGGTGATACAAGAAGGATTGATAGATGGATTTATAATTGACGGAGTTTTGGGGTTTTCTAATGCCATAAGTGTATAGGAGATAAATGCATTTCGAGGAGGCATCATCGCATGGTAGGTAGGTAATTTATCATTCTGTGCCTAAGATTCCTCAGGAATCGGTACTGCATGGTCTTCAGATAAAAGAGACACTGTTCTCCCATCCTTGTACGAAGTCACTGTCCACTCGAAAATCAACCACTTCGAGAACTTATCTGGTCTTCCGCTAACAAAATGAACTCTCCCCTCGGCATCTAAATGTCAAAAGGGGCGTCAATTGACCTTACCTGTTCCTTTCACATCATATGCAATGTCAATTTTACCCTTCGTCAGGTTAATCGAGCCACTAATCCAAGGTTGGCGCAGCCACCCATCGTACTTGTACCACCCTTTGTACTCGGGATGTATACATCTGTGCTGTATATCGGAGCCAAGTAAAGCCTTAACTTGCGGTGATTTCCGAACCTCGTGAAGAGTAGATGCTGTCACGGGAGATGCAAAACGTTCATAGTTCAGTGCAATCAGTCCGGCCACGACCCATGCGCCGCATATTGAGACGAAAATGATTAGATTTCTGGTGGTCTTGGGACGTATATCACTATACGATGGAAGTGGACGACTCGTAGTCGAGCTTTTCGGTTGAACGACTGGGAACGCGGGGACGCCATACGGGTTTCGGGTATCATGAGACAAGGTGGAAGATGAAAATGGACGGAAATGATGACTCCGTCTATAAAGAAGGCTCCTTTCGAGAATTACTCGCAGACATGGTCGACGCAGGACGGCAGACATTGGTGCAGAATTGCTAGTTAGCTCTGCAGATCAATGGCGATGGTAGAAAATCAACACGAAATTCTGCGTGCCTGAGATTTGTATAAAACTTTCGATATTCAATCCCTATATATATTACAACGTCTCAATTTGACCACTACAGACCCTCATCACTTCGAAGCTTGTTGCTTAAATGCTTGTCTCATCCATTTCAAGAACTCAAAAAATTCACGACTCTCATTCAGCTGATGCACGAGAGTGTCCAACGAGTTTAATGTAGGTTTGCAATCAATAACTACAGTAAGCCAGCCGTCTGTAGATGCTGCACCTTTGTAATCTCTCTCAGAAAGATCAATTGTGAAGGAACACTCCCGCATCCAATCGTTCTCGTAGATATGGCTGTAGACAATGCGGAGAACATCTTCTCTCACACCTTCAAGTTTCATCGCCAGATGTTCCTCCCAAAAGGACAATTCGGGTTCGTTCTTTGAGGCCTGAGCAACTAATGCCTGCCTTTCAATTGAGCGTTCTGAAATTCAGTAAGTCGAATAATGGAGGTTTGTACGTTCTCTTCGTTTCTGGATCGCTTGTCTAGTTTCTTCAATTTGTTTCAAGAGCATTTGGCGATGCTCTATTAAGGTTTCCTTCTTCTTCGAGAATTCTGCAATAGCTCGCTCTGCTTCTATGGCTTCAAGACGTTCTTTTTCCATAGCTAAAATTGTTAGTGAGTGTATTGGACAACGTGCGAAGAATCAAATGGGGAAACGATACCTTGCGCGATTTCAGCTTGACGTGTCTTGTGGCCTTCGATTTGTTTATTCAATTCCTTCTGACTCTCTAAACCATGGTTAGATACCTGTTAGAGCCTTTGTATACCTCTACTTTCGGCGATGGTTTTAGCAAATTCATTCCGTTCTTTCAATACTCGTTCCCGCTGACTTTGGGTCCATTTGTCGAATCGAATCGTAAACCGATTCATTTTAGTTTTCAAGTCATCGAACGCAAAATTCACGGAAGAAAATGGGGCAACTGACACCGAAGAAATCGTGTCGGCCATCGTTTTCGCTAGCAACAAGGTCGGTGATTCAAATCTGAAGAGCTCGATATGGTTTGTTTACATCTGCCAACGCGCCATTTTGATCAATCATAGCATTTCGATTTCAACCGGAACAAATATCTATAATCTAGCTCTACTGATGGGTGCTCCGCCATATAGTCAATGCCGTGTGTAACCAACCTCCTCTAAACTGGAGCTCAACGCGTCAAGAGCTTTTTGTAAATCTTTTCTACCAGGCTCCGTTACTGACACACCCATATGCCCAATCCTGAAATATTTGGCTAAAAACGTTAGAACATCCTCAGAATTGGAGCATACTGGCAATCTCTTTGTGCAATCCTCCAGCAAAAACAACTTGTTGGGACGCAATTTTAGGCAATAGTTCTTGAAGTTTGACTCCTTCTGGTATCCAAACAGCCGTCATTCCATTTGCGCTCTCTGCTCGGCTATCGGGTAAAGTCTTAAGGCCGAGAGTCTTCTCCACAAAGTCCTTAACCATCTGACTACCTTTCTTGTGATCCGCCAATCTGTCGGCCAGCGGTCTTTCCAGAATCTGCTTTAGGGACGTGTTGAGGGCATAGATCAGTTGCACAGGAGGCGTTGCAAAGTACATTGGTTTTCTGGACTCATAAGCTTGCATGATTGGTAGCCACTTCTTCCAGGAAGCGAAGTAAGATGTCTCTGGTCCCTTGCGATTGTGGAATACCTTCATAGCTCTTGATGATGCAAGAAGGAGGGAGAGACCAGGGGGGACCCCGAGGGCTTTTTGGGAGGCTGTGAGAACGATGTCAAGATCCCATTCCGAGAAATTGATTTCCTCACATCCAACTGAGCAGACACCATCGACGACGACCAAAGTAGAAGGTGAAACCCGGCGCGTCAGTTCCGCGATAGATTTTATGTCTGAGAGTACACCAGTGGAGGTATCAACATGAGTGATGGTAAGGATCTTGTATTGTTTGCTTCTAAGAGCTTGTTCGATTTGAGAAAGGGAAGGACGGCTGCCGATGGGTGCTTTAAGTTGAGTTACATTTGCTCCGTAGATCTCGAGACATTCGGCAAATGAATCTCCGAAATATCTGTCAATTAGCAAGGGTAGAATTAATAGATAGCAAAAGAGCCAAACATACCCAGTATGAAGGACAAGAGCATTGTCTTCTTTTTCGCAGAGATTGCTTGCTACCATATCCCATCCGAGAGTTCCGCTGCCAGCGATGACGAAGGGCTGGGCATCCTTTGTGGCATTCAATACTTCCCTGAATAGCTCCAATGATTCACCAAAGACATGAACGAAAGGCAGACCGACGTGAGACATCGAAGGATGCGACATTGAGGCGAGAACATCGTCGTGGAACTCGACGGGTCCTAAGGGGTTAGCATGGAAAATTTTTTCAAAGAGGGATTAGTGTAGAAAT
>Ga0335073_10009251_pt1 | contig 13820 bp, 14 predicted proteins | sample Lox_Sample_22_FD_207093 | JGI IMG/M metagenome (GOLD analysis project Ga0335073, IMG submission 207093) | Soil microbial communities from Loxahatchee National Wildlife Refuge, Florida, United States - Lox_Sample_2.2 | ecosystem: Environmental > Terrestrial > Soil > Wetlands | place: USA... | reverse complement strand
CCAGACAAGTTCTTTACGACTGTAGGAAATAGCCCGCTCCTTACCACGGTTTACAACGGCGTTCTTGAATCCTTCAACGGGTGCTCTCTTCCCAATAAGAATACGGCGCTCACTTGCACCAATGTCGTTGCCGCCAGCAAAGCCGGGCTTCCGCAAGGTCTGCGGCAAACTCCCATGCACGATTTCGACCCTCGGGTGAGTTTTGCATATCGGCCATTCAACAATGACAAAACCGTGATTCGCGCTGGGTTTGGACTCTTCACGGCGACTACTCTTGGTCCAATGTCATTCAACAATGCGGGCGTTGGTCTCTCAGATCTGCTGAGCTTTCCGAATGCTGTGAAGAATGGCATCCCAGCGTTTCAATTTCCACAAACCTCGATTCCAGGGTTGGTCTCATTGGGCGGCGGTTCTTTTGAAGAGGGAAACGATCCGCATTTTAAGGACCCAACTTCAGCGCAATGGAACTTGACGGTGGAGCGGCAAGTCACGCCGGACACGGCGGTCCGTCTCAGCTACGTGGGCCAAGGTACCTGGCATCTGCCCATCACGGTTGACCTGAACCAGATTCCTGCCAGCACAACTCCTTATGTGGCTGCGAACGGCTGGGCGGATCCGCGCTCCCCCTATCAGCAGTTCGGCATGCTGATGTATGCACAGAGCATTGGAAACGCGAACTATCAGGCCGGTACGGTTGAAGTTCAACACCGCACTTCTCACGGATTGTCGTTCTTAAGCAGTTACACCTTGGCGAAAAATATAAGCAACGCACAAGGCACGGATGCACCTACCGCCTTTGGCGGCGAAGAGCCTTATGCCGTAGAAATTGCCAATCGCTTCAACCTCCGATATGACCGAGGCAACGTGGTGGGAACGCCGAGGCAACGCTTTCTCCTCAGGGGTAATTATCAATTGCCCTACGGAACGGGACGCCCCTGGAATGGCGGAGGCAAGGTCCTCAACGGGATTCTCGGAAACTGGAATTTCAGCACGGTTACATTGCTGCAGACTGGTCAGTGGCTGACACCCACGATGAATCCAGCCCTGGATCAATCGAACACTGACCTGAACAATGAGAGATATCTAGGAGGTGCCGTGGCGCGGCCCGATTGTGTTGGTAGTGCAATTCCTGGAAATCGGTCACCTGAGAATTATTACTCGATTTCTGGTTTCGCGGCTCCTCCTGTGAACGCAGGGCGATTCGGAAGCTGCGGCTTGGGAATTCTGCAAGGTCCTGGGGAGATCAATGTGAACGCAGGCCTTGCAAAAGAGTTTTCTTTCCAGGAACGTTATCACTTACGGTTCGAGGCCTCGTTTACTAACGTACTCAACCACACAAACTTCGCGCCTCCGGCATTGAACATCAGCAACTCGAACACCTTCGGGGTATTGACTGCCACATTGCCACAGAGTCTCGGAGGAAACCGAACCGGACAACTGGCGGTGAGGCTTGATTTTTGAGTTGTCGCCGGTCTGCGGAACTAATCGAACTCGGTACTAGACGCTGCGCCGCGAAAGCACCGGCCACTAGGTAGCATTGTGAGTTCGATAAGGCGTTTCCGAGGGTGTTTTAGGGCGCTCAGGGAGCCATCCGCGCGCTTTGCTTTAATTAGCTACGGACTCTGGAAACCTGTCACGGCAGTGACTGCGAACATGCAGTAACTCGCCTCTCTATTTCACCTTGAGCACATGTGCATCCCTCCCTTCGTTCGAGGCCGCGGTGCTGGGAGCGCAAAACGCATTTATTGATTCCGTGAGCTATCATGTAGCCGTTCTCACGATTGCATTGTGCAGAACATGCGAGTTGCTTCCGTGCGGGCAGCAAGGAGGAAACTCGTGAAGCTGTTTAAGAAACCCAAGTCGAGGTTCTATTGGTATGACTTTACGGTGCGAGGCGATCGCTACCGTGGGTCAACTCAAGAGAGCGGCACCTTTTTTCCTAATGCGTCAGTCGTTTTCCCGGATATCCCTGCTTTTCTGCGCTTGCACGGGCAGTCGCTGTGAGTAAGAGGCGCAGTCTATCTGAAGAAATGCACCACCGTGGAGGCTCTGTCCGGGATCTGGTCGATTACACAAGTTCGAACCCAGGAAGGCGTGTGGCCTTCCGGTCGAATGTCAGAGTGCGAACACATCCCACCCGCGCGCCGAGTTCTGCAATCAGCGCATCCGCAAATGATCCGCGCCCTGTTTTAGAGCAACCATGGCGGTGAAGACTTCCTGCTCGTTTTGATCGCCAGAACCTCAACCTGCAGAAGCCGTTCGATAGCGCTTGCGATTTCCTGAGCAGTTAAGAAATAAGCGCGATCGAGCACCGATACGGTTTCAGCCATTGCTACGACGCTGACGAACCCGGGATTCTTCACTGTCAAGCGACGTTCAAGAATCTCCGCGGCCTTGGCTGACTGAATTGGGTCGTCCTGCGTGAGATAGCGCACCAGGATGTTGGTATCGAGGCCGATCATCGGTGTCGTCGCCGCGGATTTCGGCTTAGAGCACTCTCGGCAACCGCTGCGGTCATTCGTTCGGTGGTCACAGGCAATAAACTGATGAGGGGGGCCCGCGGCTTACAGCTGGCGAACCCCGGACTCGTGAACTTTTCCGCGACATCGTCATCTTGATGCGCGACACAGGGATGAGGAACGAGAGAGAACTTTTCCGGATGCGTATCGAAAACCTGGATTGGCACAACCGCGTGATCTTTGTGCCCGACAGCAAGACGGCGGAAGGTTGGTGGTGCCCTGTCCGGAGGTATAGTCGGCGAACTCGACCACATCGTTTCCTTTGATCTCCCTTTTCCCATGTGGATCACCGAACTGCACGACCAACTTCTACGCATCCGACGGATTGATCGACAACCCCGCAGCCTGTCGGTGGTCTGGTTCGGCAAGATCTTCGATACTGTCGAGTAGCTCGTAGATTGAAAACCGCACCTTAAGGTTGTAGTGCTGTTCCGTTCTGATTTGGACCAAATTGGTGAGATTATCTTCGTGTCCGATGATTGTCGCGAGGGGGTGTAATGAGAGGTAAGCTCATGTAAGATGCGGTAAATAAAGCGGGAGCGCATGCGGTCCGGTGATCGTCCCGGTCTTCAAAACCGGCGATCGTTATCCTCGTGATAGCGATGGTGGGTTCGACCCCCACTCGCTTCCGCCAATATTTTTTCAGTGTGTTCTGCTTCCTCTAGTTGTCGCGGGATCACTTCAAGAATGGGGTACTCCCCGATCGGCATGAGCGGCTTGGGGAGAACGACAGTGTAAGGGCGCAAACGACTCCCTTTGCCGCCGGCCAGGATCACCGCGCGCCTAGACATTGTAGAGGTTGCCCTTGTAACGGCGCAGATTTTCGGGTCGAGTAAACCAGCGGATGGTGCGCTCTAAACCCGCGCGCAGCGGAATCTGTGGAACGAAGCCGCTGGCGTTTTTCAATTTTGAATTCTCGCACCGCAGGCGTTGCACCTCACTATTTTCGGGCCGCAATCTTTGCGCGTCGCATACCACCTGCACGTTGTGTCCCATAATCTCGGTTATAAGTCTCACGAGGTCACCGACGGAGATTTCATGGTTCGATCCGATGTGAAACACTTCGCCATCCCCGCCGTCCATTTCGGCAATCGAGATAAAACCTCGGCAGGTATCTTCGACGAACGTGAAATCACGGGTAGTCGTCAGAGATCCAAGTGAGATTTTGGAGTCTTGGCTGGCTGCCTGAATGATGATGCTGGGAATGACAGCACGGGCAGACTGGCGCGGGCCATATGTGTTGAAGGGCCGCGCCACGATGAGTGGAAACCCGAACGAATAGTAGAAACTGAGAGCCACGCAGTCGGAGGCAATCTTAGTAGCGCTGTAAGGAGATTGCGGCTGCAGCGGATGCTTCTCGTCGATCGGCACATATTGCGCGGTACCATACACCTCGCTGGTAGAAGTCTGGATAAAGCGCTTTACGCCGTTTCGCCTTGCAGCCTGGCATAGATACAGAGTTCCTTTGACATTCGTATCCACGAAACTGTCGGGAGCACGGTAGGAGTATGGGATCGGAATCAGCGCCGCCAGATGAAAGACAACGTCGATGTCACGCGTAAGTTCGTCGCAGAAATGCGCGTCACGAATGTCGCCGGTAATCACTTCAATCTGGCTCAGACAGCCAACCTGTTCGAGCCAGCCCCAGTCGTTGAACGAGTTATACAGGCTTAGAGCGCGGACGCGTGCGCCGGCAGCAACAAGCTGTTCCGTCAAGTGCGAGCCGATGAAGCCATCGGCTCCAGTCACCAGCACGAGCGAATCAGCGATCTTCGCCATAAAGACTTTTCAGAATACTACAGGGTTGAAACGCACCAGCCATTCTAATGATTTCGCGGACGAATCGGCGGCCGATATCGTGATTGACAATTGGGCATGAAACTGCGCGTTCGCGGAAATGAGGTCACAACAACCACTCTCGAGTTTCGCATGATGGAATATCTGGCACGCCATCCCGGGCAGGTGTTCACACGTGATTTTCTGCGTGTGGGGAATATGAGGTTCGGAACCCACGCAGCGTTGATGCATGCATCGGGTGGATTCGAGAAAAAATCGCGGGATCGGACCAAACCGACAATTCTTAAAACGGCGAAAGGCGTCGGATATCGCCTCGATGCGATCGCCGCCGGGCGAGCGGTTTACGAGTGAGGGATGCGGCTGCTCCGCGCTGCCCTTCCAATTTGCGAGCAGCTCCATGCGGTGATCGTTCCGGCCTTCAAAGCGTTCTAGGCGTCGGCGAAGTCCACCACTTGCGGCGCGGACACGAGTGCCCGCGCCATAAAACGCCGCCACCCGAGAAGGCCTACTGGGGCTGTTTTGTCACCCGTAGATAGGGTTTCAGGGTTCGAAAGCCCGGGAACTTCCGCTGCGCTTCTTCGTTCGAGACCGCGCCCGTGATAATCACATCGTCGCCGGGTTTCCAGTTCACCGGTGTCGCAACTTTGTGCTTGGCCGTAAGCTGCATCGAATCGATAACACGCAGGATCTCGTCGAAGTTGCGGCCGGTAGTCATGGGATAACTGATTTGTAGCTTGATCCTCTTGTCGGGACCGATGACGAAAACTGTTCGAACGGTGGCATTGTCGGCAGGCGTGCGGCCTTCACAGCTGTCGCCAGCGTTTCCCGGAAGCATGCCATAGAGTTTTGCGACTTTAAGCTGAGGGTCACCGATCATCGGATAAGTCACCTTTGTACCCTGAATTTCTTCAATGTCGCCTTCCCATTTCTTGTGGCTGGAAACGGGATCGACACTCAGGCCGATGATTTTGGCGTTGCGTTTTTGGAACTCCGGCTGCAACTTCGCCATATAACCGAGCTCGGTTGTGCATACTGGAGTGAAATCCTTGGGGTGTGAGAAAAGCACGGCCCAGCTATCACCGATCCAGTCATGGAAGTGAATGGTCCCCTGAGTCGTTTCTGCCGTGAAATCCGGCGCAACATCGTTGATACGTGGAACACTGTTGATCTCATTAACTGTGGCAGTGGCCATCTGATTTCTCCTTTGTCATGAATTCTGCTGTGGAACTGATTTGCTCCACTCACCTGCCAGATTATTAAGGGCGGATAAAACGACGAACCCACCCTCGGACTGGGGGTGGGTTGGAAGAATCTTGAACTCCTACCCACACGCCAGACGGCAACAACAACACATGCAGCCGTTGGTGTGGGTACAAAGCATGTATGTAGCATAGTGGCGCGAAACGGCTGATGTCAATGTGTTGTGACGCTTCCGAGCGCTCCCGGCAGAATATTTTCTTGCATCGCATGGCGGAGATGTAACATCTTGGCGTCTTAAGCTTTCGCTTGGGTGTTCATGAATCGACCAAACCGCAGATTATCGATGACCCAGTGGGACGTTTTCAGCCAAACTCCGCTGGAAGGCAATTCGCTGGCGGTGTTTCTTGATGCCCGGGGATTGGCCGACTCCCAAATGCAAGCTATTGCCCGCGAGATGAATCTTTCGGAAACCACCTTTGTTTTTCCTCGTGAGCCGGAAATCGAGCGCGACCGTGGCATTCGCGTGCGGATCTTTACAACTCAGGACGAGTTGCCGTTCGCCGGTCACCCAACATTGGGAACTGCATTTGCATTGCGGGGTGAAACTCAAGCGCCAGAAATTGCTCTGGATTTAAACGTCGGCAAGCTTGGGGTGCGATTTGAAAACACAAGTGCCGCGGAAAAGGTGTTCGGCGAGATGACGCAGATTGATCCGATTTTTGGTGAGCAGCACGATCGCGAAGCACTGGCGCGAGTGCTTGGATTGCGGTTGGACGATTTCGACTCGTCGCTTCCGATTGAAACGGTTTCGACGGGAGTCGCATTTACGGTTACTCCCTTGAAGTCGCTCGCAATAGTGCGCGATCTCAAAATCGATCTGCATCGGGCAAGCGAATATATCGAAAAAACGGGCGACAACTTCTTCTACTTCGTTACACGCCAGACGGTTGACTCTGCGGCGCGCCTGCACGCGCGAATGTTTTTCTACAATGGCGAAGATCCGGCAACTGGTTCAGCGGCAGGTTGCGCGGCAGCATGGATGGTCGCTCATGGCGTGTGCCAGCCCGACGAACGCGTCATGATCGAACAGGGAATTGAAATTCGACGTCCCAGCCAGATTTATGTTCGGGCTTCGCTCGCGGATAACCGCGTAGTTAACGTGCGCGTCGGCGGCTATGCGGTTGAAGTCATGCGGGGCGAACTCCTCCTCGAAAGTGCTACCACAAATTAGCGGAAACAGTGCGATATTTCGGCTGCGAAAAACACAATAGCCAGAAAGTCCCATTAGCATCGTTGCCACTTTACAGTGATCTGGCGTCCCGATAGCATTCGGTTTCGTGCTGACATTGTTTGAACGCTGACCAGGTTTACGAAAGCCAATGAAACCCAAGCGCACAATTTTATGTGTAGATGAAAACGAACAATCTCTTTCCCATCGCAAAATTATCCTGGAAACTCGCGGATACCGGGTCGCCGCTTTTTCCCGAGGAGAAGATGCCTGGCAGCGGTATCTCGATGGCGGAATCGACCTTGTCATTGCGGAAATGGCAATACCGGGGATTGACGGCCCGGAACTGGTTGCAAAAATCAAGAAGGCTTCTCCCGCGACTCCGGCCATACTCATCGTAAGTAAAATTCGGACCTTTGATCACGACTCCCCTGCCGATGTTTTTCTGACCAAAGGTATGTACTCACCCGCCGATTTATTGGAGCGCGTTCGTCTGCTATTAATGCGAAAGCGTGGCCCCAGGAGGCTGCACCAACGGCCTGCTCCAGTAGCTGAGCATGTAGTCGTTGCCTGAAGTCAGATCGAAGCTGCCCGGTTTCAGTCTATCCAGCAGCATTCGTGCACACTGCTCGCTTCCGCTTCGTGTAAGATTTTTGTAGATATGGCGGAAGCATTCATCGAAGCGCGGAATCTACGCAAAACGTATCACGTGGGCAAGGTGGAAGTTGAGGCCCTGCGCGGCATCTCGTTCGAAGTGCAACGCGGGGAGTTTGTCAGCGTGGTGGGCCCTTCGGGCAGCGGGAAATCGACGCTCTTCTATCTTCTGGGCGGCCTCACACATCCCGACGGTGGTAGCGTCGTGCTCGATGGGCAAGACTTGGCTGTGCTCACCGACTCGCAACGCACGAGCATGCGCAAGCACAAAATCGGATTCGTTTTCCAAAAATTCAATCTGTTGCCTACGCTCGACGCCCACTCCAATATCCTGATCGCGCGCGAGATTTCCGGCAACGGAAATCACGATCCCGAATATTTCAACCGCATCACGGACCTGCTTGGCCTATCGAAGCGTCTGCGGCACCGCCCGGCCGAACTTTCCGGAGGCGAACAACAGCGAGTGGCGCTGGCTCGAGCTCTCATTAACCGGCCTGCGGTGGTACTGGCCGACGAACCCACCGGCAATCTCGATTCCACGAACTCCGAAATTGTGCTGAGCATGCTGCGGCGCTCCAATCAAGAACTGGGTCAGACCGTGCTGATGATCACGCACAATCCGGATGCCGCGAAACACGGCGATCGCATCATTCACATGCGCGATGGTCAGATTGTAGGTCCAGAGGATGATCCACAGTGGGTCGTGAAATGAATTTCGAGCTGGGGGCCTGGAACTGAAGCGGTTCGCGTGGTGCTATCCTCATTTCATTGATTTCTTGATGTGTTCCAAAAGTATCCCATTGTGATTTGATTCCATGACTCTCAATTCAGAAAACGTCGAAAACAAGCCCGGCACGGACGATTCCGAATCGTTCAGCGAAATTCTCTCGCAATTTCAGAAAAGCCATTCTCGCCCGCAAGGGTCACAACAGCTGCAAGGAACAGTAATCTCGGTCACCGCTGAGGCCGTGTTTTTTGACATCGGCTACAAGTCGGAAGGAATTCTGCCGCTCACGGAATTGCAGGGCGAGACGCTAAAGCCGGGCGACAAGTTGTCGGTAAGCATAAAAGGCCGCGATGCGGATGGCTATTACGAAGTCTCGCGATTCCAAGCGGAGCGTCCGGCAGACTGGTCGGCGCTGGACAAGGCTTTCGCCGAAAAATCGGCCATACTCGGGACCGTCACAGCAGTCATCAAGGGAGGATTCAGCGTTGATGTCGGAGTGCGCGCATTCATGCCGGCTTCGCGCAGCGGCGCGAGCGATGCTTCACAAATGGAGAGCCTTGTCGGCCGGGAAATCCGCTGCCGCATAACCAAGCTCGACGTGGCAGATGAGGACGTTGTCGTGGACCGGCGGGCAATCTTGGAAGAAGAACAACGCGCCACAAAAGACCTGCGATATTCTCAACTGCAAGAAGGCGAGACGGTGAGCGGGATCGTACGCAGCTTGACGGATTACGGCGCGTTCGTCGATCTCGGCGGAATCGACGCCCTGCTCCACGTCGGCGACATTTCCTGGAGCCGGATCGGCAAACCTGCCGATGCGCTTTCGGTCGGGCAGCAGGTTGAGGTCAAGATTCTCAAGATATCCACCGAAGGTGAGAAGCGACGCATCGCGATTGGAATGAAACAGCTGCAGCCGCATCCCTGGGGCGCAGTGCCGGCAAAGTACAAAATCGGCGATCGAGTGCGCGGAACCGTTACGCGGCTTACCGACTTCGGCGCGTTCGTAGAAATCGAGCCCGGGGTTGAGGGATTGATCCATATCTCCGAGATGTCGTGGGCGAAAAGCAAGGTGAGAAAACCGAGTGACGTGGTTAAACAAGGTGAGATCGTCGAGGCTATTATTCTCGGTTTAAATCCCGCCGAACATCGCATGGCTTTGGGACTGAAGCAGGCGCTAGGTGATCCGTGGGCCGATGCGTCCGACAAATTCAGAGCTGGTTCCACCGTGGAAGGACCTGTCACCACTCTGACCAAGTTCGGAGCTTTCGTTCAAATCGCCGAAGGACTCGAAGGCATGATCCACGTCAGCGACATCAGCGCGGACAAGAGAATCAATCAGCCAGCCGACGTGTTGCGAACAGGGCAAATGATACGCGCGCAGATTCTCGCAGTCGACCCGGGAAAGCGCCAGATTCGTTTGGGCATGAAGCAATTGCTCCCCACCGGACTGGACGAATACGTCGCCGAGCACAAGGAAGGAGACACCGTTACCGGCCGGCTAGTGGACGACGTCGGCGACCGTGTCGAACTCGGTGATGGAATTTACGCCACATGCAGAATCAGCAATGCCACTCCGGAAAAAAAGGAAGCAGCCACACAATCCAGGGCAGATGTTTCCTCGCTCACATCGATGTTGCAGGCGCGATGGAAGGGTACTTCCGCATCTCCGGCAAAACGGGAAGTGACCCGCGCAGGGCAGGTGCGCAGTTTTCGAATTGTTAGGCTGGATCGGGCGGATAAGAAGATCGAATTGGAGTTGGCATAGGCACCGGACCGAAAAACAGACGACGAACTTTCATGGCGTCTCTTTTGCCCGGCGGTATTTGGATGTAAAGGCCTTTCGAGATGTTTGCGGCGAGCAGCGTGGATTAACAGAAGCTAAGGGTGCATCCGCACGCGCACGAGCCAATCTCACTGGGTTGCAGGCGCAACTGCCAACTTGCGCTCAGTAATTTGGTGCATCATCTTGTCCGATTGCGCCGCATCGAAGCATGAGGATGGACAAGAACATGTCAGTGTGGACTCGACCGAAAATGTCGCCTGCCGGATCGAGAAGCGAATACGCTGCCGCAAATAGCTTCCCAAGCGCATGGAAGGGGTTCCTATCGTTCCGCCAGATTCTACGGACTTGGTTGAGCTTCGGAGCAATCGTTCTATGGGTCTAATCTCGGATTCCGTACTAAAGCATGTGTCCGTGCGCGCGACCCTGGAATCGCTTGCCCAGGTTTTTGCCGATTATCCAGACCGGGATTTCCAAGTGCGGCTTTGGGATGGCTCCAGTTGGGGTGCCAGTGCGAATCCGCGATTTACGCTGGTTGTGAAACATCCGAACGCGCTGCGCCAGATGTTAGTTTCACCGAGCGAGTTGACCCTGGGTGAGTGTTACATCCGAGATGAACTTGACGTAGAAGGCGACATGGTAGCCGCAGTGGAAATTGGCGATTACCTGCTCGCCCACAAGGGGCGCAGTCTGCCTGCGACTTTGCGTTTCGCGAGCATTTTGGGAAAGCTGCCTGCCCGTCATGAAGAGCAAGCTCCAGAAGGTGAGACCGATCACACCCCGCCGCATTCCCAGGAACGAGACCGCAGAGCCATTGGCTATCACTACGATTTGCCGCCGGAATTCTTCGCGCTGTGGCTCGATCCATTAAAGATTTATTCCTGCGCCTACTTTGAAAGCAAAGACTGCGATCTTGCTACAGCGCAAGCCCGCAAGCTTGATTACATCTGTCACAAGCTGCGCTTGAGCCCAGGCGATCGCCTGCTCGACATCGGTTGCGGATGGGGAGGGATGCTGATTCATGCCGCGTCGCATTACGGAGTTCAAGCTCTGGGCATCACACTCAGTGTGCGGCAAGCCGAGGTCGCGAGGCAACGTATCCGCGAACTTGGACTGAATCATCGCTGCCGAGTCGAGGTCTGCGACTACCGCGACCTGGAACTCGAAGAGCAGTTCGACAAGATCACGAGCATCGGAATGTTTGAGCACGTAGGCGAGCGTCAATTGCCGGAGTATTTCGCCCGCGTCCAGGGTTTGCTGCGAGCGGGCGGCGTGTTCGTCAATACCGGTATTTCGGCCTCGGCCACTTATCGGCGGCGCGGACCGTCATTCATCGACCGCTATGTCTTTCCCGATGGCGAGCTGGTTCCCATTAGCACGAGCCTGCTCGCGGCGGAAAAGTGCAATCTCGAAGTGCGAGACGTAGAAAGCCTCCGGGAGCACTATGCTCTGACTCTGCGTCACTGGCTGCGGCGTCTGGAAGCCAACGCGGAGGGAGCCACTCGATGGACAAACCAAAAAACGTATCGCATTTGGCGGTTGTACATGGCAGCTTCGGTCCACGCATTCTCGATTGGACGCGTGAACCTGTATCAGGCGTTACTGGTCAAGCCCCTGCGGGGTTCGAGCGGTATGCCGCTCACTCGGGCTGACTGGTACCGCGACTGGCAGGCTGACTCGGAAGCGCAGGCCCGATCTTAACTTATTGCTCTGCTGAGAGCACCTTCGATGGTTGCTCCATCGCGGCAACAAGATCATTAAGAAACATCGCCGCACGGGCTCCATCCACCACACGATGATCGCAAGAGATGGTCAGCGTCAGAATAGGGCGCACGGCGGGTCTTCCGTCGTGGGCCACAACCCGGTCTGCAATTGCGCCCACGGCCAGAATTGCCGACTGCGGCGGCGTAATGATCGCGCTGAATCGATCTACCTTGTACATTCCCAGATTGCTGATTGTGAACGTCGCGTCGGCAATGTCAGAAGGACGCAGCTTGCCGGCCTTTGCACGCTCGCTGAGTTGCAGTCGCCGTTCAGCAATTTCTGCCAGGCTTGCTATGTGGGCGTTCTGGATCACAGCGGCTGCAACGCCGTCCTCGACGGCGACGGCAATGGCCATGTTTACGGAGTCGTGCAATCGAATGCCTTCAGCACTCCAACTTGCATTCAATCGCGGATGCTTGAGTAAAACGCGGGAAACCAACGCGACGAGCAAGTCTGTATGGGTGACACTGAAATTGTGCGCAGGTCCGACCTCTGACGCAATGAGCGAGCGATAGCGATTCAACGCGCTTGCGTCAATGTCGCGGCTCACAAAGAAGTGAGGAACTGTGGTCCAGCTTTGCAAGGTGCGCTCCGCCATGATGCGAGCGACGGTGCTGGGATTTTCGAGCCGGCTTTGCTGCCGGTCGGGCTTCGATCTGTTTGCGGCGGCCTGCTGAACGTCGGAAGCGAGGATTTCTCCATCGGGCCCGGAGCCTGCCAGGGCAGAAATATCAAACCCAAGCGCTTTTGCGAGGCGCCGGGCTTTGGGCGAGATTCTCGCGGTCGCGTTTGAGTCTCCGGACGATGTCGTGACAGGTTCTTGCCCATTACTTTGAGCAGCAACGCCAGTGCGGGCTCTCGCTGTCGAGGCAATCGATCGGCTATCCGTCGGCGGCTGTTCACCCGCGGCAACGATCCAGGCAATGGTTTGACCGACAGGAATCTCTGCGCCCTCGGAGGCTTTAATCCCGGCAAGCACGCCGTCCGCAGGTGCTTCGACTTCGACGACGGCTTTGTCAGTCTCAATTTCTAGCAGAGGTTCGCCCTTCGAAACAGTATCGCCTTCCTTTTTTCTCCAGGCGAGGAGCTTACCAGTTTCCTGCGCCATCTCAAGAGCGGGCATGACAATGCTAAAGGGCATGGTTGATGTGGTTTTCAAGCGTAGCTCGGGACCAACCTGCAACTCGGACGCATCACGGAACACGCCGACGACTAACGGCGGATTATCTTTCTACCCCCACCCGTTCCGTTTTCGCGCTGCTCTCGATCATCTCCAGCACGCGATTGCTCGGCGCGGATTCGCTTTCCCTTGTTGTCGGCAGCGGACCGTTCACTGTGAAATAGTGCGCGCCAGCAACCAGTAGTTCCTCAGCCGGGAAGCGCGTGATCACTTCATGCCCTGTCGGCGTGACCACAATTTCTTCTTCGATGCGCGCTGCGCTCCAGCCATCGGTCGAGGGCCAGAAGGTCTCGAGAGCGAAGACCATGCCCGGTTTGATTTCAACCGGATGATCGAACGAAACCAGGCGACTGATCACCGGCTTCTCCCAGATCGCCAGCCCGACGCCGTGGCCGTATTGCAGGGCGAAGCACGCTTCTTCGTTGGGGAATCCGAATTCTTCCGCTTTCGGCCAGACCGCGGCAATCTCGGCGGTCGTGCGTCCAGGACGAACCAGTTCGATAGCCGCGTCGAGATATTCGCGACAGCGTTTGTAGGCATCGACCATCGCGTGCGAGGCGTAACCAACGGTGAAGCAGCGGTAATAACACGTGCGATATCCCATATAGGAATGCAGAATGTCGTAATACACGGGATCGCCCGGCCGCAGAACACGATCGGAAAACACATGCGGATGTGGATTGCAGCGTTCTCCCGAAATCGCATTGACGGCTTCCACGTACTCCGAACCGAGATCATAGAGAACTTTGCTGACCAGTCCCACAGCTTCGTTTTCGCGCAGGCCCGGCTTCATCGCGCGATAAAGTTCGTCGTAAGCGGCATCGACCATCATCGCCGAATGGTTGAGCAGCGAAATTTCGTCCTGCGTCTTGATGACGCGCGCTTCCGACATCAATGCCTGGCCGTCGACGACTTTCAGTCCCTCTTTTTGCAGCGCGAACAGCACCGGCAGTTCGATGATGTCGATACCA
>Ga0335073_10009250_pt1 | contig 13822 bp, 10 predicted proteins | sample Lox_Sample_22_FD_207093 | JGI IMG/M metagenome (GOLD analysis project Ga0335073, IMG submission 207093) | Soil microbial communities from Loxahatchee National Wildlife Refuge, Florida, United States - Lox_Sample_2.2 | ecosystem: Environmental > Terrestrial > Soil > Wetlands | place: USA... | reverse complement strand
TCTTCGCGCCCGAGGCGCCAACACAGAAGCGCCTCACGGACCCCTCCAGCGATTGTTAGAGGACGCCCTCATCGAAGCTACTGTGCGCGCGCCCCAGCGTGAGCGCAACGAAGCCGCAGGCGCCGGGTTCATCGATTGCGTCACCGGACTGTGGCGCGGCGATCTGGGTGAGAGCGCGCGACGATCAAGGTGAGAGATTGGTGTCGCGGCGCGACGATCATGCCGAGGTTGGGTGTTGTTGGCAAGATCTGCGAGCGTCTCGGTGTGGTGGAGCGACTTGAGAGCGAAGCGGCTTTATCGCTGATTTTGTGTCGCGGTAAAAAAATCGGCTGCATAAGAAGGCACTGGAGCCGAGATCGGGGGGGTACCCCTTGGTCGGAGTACCCCCCTCAAGTGCCGTTCTCGCTCTGCGCAAGCTTCTCAACTCGGCGAGGGTTGATTGTCGTGCGACGACATCACCGCGGTGTTTTTGGTTGTCGCGCAGTGAGCCGGCCGCCCCGGTCCCTGCTGCTTGCGCTCGATAGCCGCACGGCGTCTGTAGCTTTCGACGTTCATTTCGAAGATCGTGGCGTGATGCACGAGGCGGTCGACCGCGGCGAGCGTCATGGCAGGATCGGGGAAGATCTTGCCCCATTCACCGAAGGGCTGGTTCGCCGTTATGAGCATCGAGCGCCGCTCGTATCGCGCGCTGATCAGCTCGAACAGCACCGAGGTCTCGGCCTGGTCCTTGGTGACATAGGTGATGTCATCGAGGATCAGGAGCTCGAAGCGATCGAGCCGGTGGATCGCGGACTCGAGCGCGAGCTCGCGCCGAGCGACCTGCAGCCTCTGCACGAGCTCAGAGGTTCGCGTGAACAGCACCCGCCAGCCCTTCTCGAGCAGTGCCAGTCCGATCGCTGAGGACAGATGCGATTTCCCCCCGCCGGGCGGCCCAAGCAGGATCAAGTTGGCGCCCTTTTCCAGCCACGCATCGCCAGCGCACAAGGCCGAGACCTGCGCTTTGGAGACCATCGGCACGGCCTCGAAGTCGAACGTGGCGAGGGTCTTTCCCGGCAGCAGCTTCGCCTCGCCCAGGTGTCGCTCGAGGCGCCGCCGATCGCGTTCGGCGAGCTCGTGCTCGGCGAGGGTGGCCAGGAGCCGCGCGGCGGGCCAGCCTTCCTTGTCGGAGCGCTTGGCGATCGTCTCCCAGGCCTGTTTGATCGCCGGCAAGCGCAGTTCATTGAGCAGCAGGCTCAAGCGCGTCACATCGATCTTGTTGTTATCGCTCATGCCGCTTCTCCCTGCTGGCTATCACCGATTAAAGCCTCATACGCCGCCAGCGGCGTGAGCATCACGGACACCTCCGGCAACCGCCCCGGATCGGGGGCGAAGCGTGCCCGCAGGGTGTTCAGATCGGGCATCTCGCCGGCGTCCAGGTGTTCACTGAGTGCTGCGGCCAGATCCGCTTCGCAGCCGCGCTCATGCGCGAGGCTCAAGAGCTCCACCGCCGTCTTGCATGCGATCCGTCCGCCGTGCCGCTCGAGCAGCCAGTGGAACGTGCGCCGATACGCCTCGCGCGGGAAGAGCTGCTCGCGGTACACGAGGTTCAAGAGCGCCATCGGCTTTTTGCGCAGCGCGTGGATCACATGCCGATAGTCGACGACGTGGCCGTGCTTGCCATCGGGGCCCGCTCGGCCGCGAGGCAGGCTCATCAGGTGCGTGCCGCCGATCAGCACCTCCAGGCGATCGTCGTAGAGCCGCACCCGCAGACGGTGGCCGACCAGCCGGGATGGCACGGTATAGAACACCTTGCGCAGCGTGAACCCGCCCCAAGAGGTCACGTAGACCGGAACGTCCTCGTAGTCGCTGGTCCTCGAGGGCGGCAGGGGCTGCAGGTGTGGGCGCTCGGCCTCGATCCGCTTGGCATTGCGCGCGTTCTTGCGGCTGGTGATCTCGTCGATGAAGCGACGGTACTCGGTGAGATCTTCGAAGTTGCGCGTTCCGCGCAGCAAGAGCGCATCGCCGATGGCGCTCTTCAAGTGCCCGTGGGGACTCTCGATCGAACCGTTCTCGTGTGCCAGGCCCCGGTTGTTGCGAGTCGGCTCCATCCCGTAATGCGCACACAGCGCCTCATAGCGGGCGGTCAAATCGATGCGGGCATCGCGACTCAGATTTCGGAACGCCGCCGACAGACTGTCGCTGCGGTGCTCGCGCGGGGCGCCGCCCAGCGCCCACAGCGCGTTCTGCAACCCTTCCGCGAGCGCCACGTAACTCTCCCCACCCAGGATAACGTGCGCGTGCTCAAAGCCCGAGCATGCGAGCCGAAAGTGATACAGCCGATGATCCAGAGGCGCACCGGCCACCTGGACCCCGAGGTCACCCATCTCGGTAAAATCCGACAGCCCCATGTGGCCGGGTTCGTGCACTTGGCGGAACACGATGTCCCGCTCCGGACCGTACTTGGCGCGCCAGGCACGGATGCGCCGCTCCAGTGTCCGGCGAAGCCCCCGCGACAGATCCGGATACCGTCGTCGCAGCTCCTCGAACACCGTTATCGGACGGACCGCCGGGGCCGCCGTCAGCATCGGTACCACGTCGGCGTCGAAGATGTGGATCAGGGGATCGGGTCGACGGCGGCCCCGCGGCTCCTGCTTCTGCGAGGGAAGTCGGGGATCGTTCTCGATCCGATATGCGCTCGCCACGCTAATGGCCGCCTTCACTGCGGCGGCCACTACCGGTTCCGTAAGTCTCAGCTTCATGTACAGCCTCATTTGGTGATCGTTGATATGTCGGCCGGGCACAAGGCGGGTCCTTTCATGGTGCAACCCGTCTTCAATACCCGATCGGCCACGATCACCGGCAGCCCCACCCCGACCGGGGCGGGCCGCCGCCCCGGTGAGAAGCTTCTCGGGCTACGCCCTCGAAGCCTCCCACCGGGACAAAAGATCTCTCATCCTGATTGTCGCGCTGTTCTCATCCTGATTGACGCGCGGCACTCAGCACACTGGAGGCAGCGGACAGCCGCTGTGGCGCGTGAAATGAGGCCCGATGGGGAGATAAAGCCTGAGCCCGGAAAGGCCGAGTTACTTGAGACCCGGTACCACGTCGTACGCGGCTGGAACGCGATCGCAGATGACCTGGCTCGACAGGGTCAGGCTGACCTTGCCCAACAGGTGCGGCGGTTTGTCACGCAATTGCCACCGGTTCGCACCGAACGGGAATGGATCCGCGATCGGATTGTCGAGCAGGCGAAGGGAAGCGAGCGCGCGAAACTCGCCGATCGATGGAAGCAGGACGCCCTCGCTTCATGGCAGGTCTTCCGTGCGCAACAGCAGCAAGCGGAGCAGGCAAGGGTGCGCGAGCTGGAGCACGCGCGAAAGAACCGTCTCGAGAAGTCACGCAGAAACTCGCGAACTCATCGCGATGACCGGACGCGATAGATCGCCACTTTCAAAACGAGTTGGATGTATCCATGGACCAAGACAGCGTGAAACTCGGGCTCCTGATGGAGACGGCACAGACGCATCAGAAACTCGCTGAAGCAGCCATCGAGAAGCTGAGCGAGCACACACAGGCGTTGGAGGCGGTGGCCCGAGATCAAATCAAGCGCGCGCTCGTCGACGCGCTTAAATCCATGCACACGGAGGCTCAATGCGCGGTCGAGGCCCTCCGGAAGATGAAACGAGCGGCCAATGCGCGGGTTGCGCTGTGGACGCTTGGCCTTACCGTGACATCGGTTGCCATCGCTCTCTCCATCGCCTGGTGGGTGCTGCCGACGCGGGACGAAATTGCGCGGCTACGCGCCGAACGGGATGAGCTCGCGAGCAACATCGCGGTCCTCAATCAACGCGGCGCACGTGCGGACTTGCGTCGCTGCGGGGCAAGGCGCGTGTGCGTGCGAGTGGACTTGAGCGCGCCGCGGTACGGCGAGAGTTCCGACTACCTGGTCATCAAGGGCTATTAGGCGAGCAGGCGCAGAAGTCTGTGATAGACGATCAGCGCAAGCTCAAACCCAAGAGAAATCCCGAGCATCAGGAAGAAGGGGAAATTCGGCGGCCCGAAGAACTTCCAGAACAGCGCCGTGAGAACGCCAAGCAGGGCGAGCGTACCCAGCAACAAGGAGACCACTGGCTCGAGGACGAGAAGGAAGAGGAACAATGGCAGCCGGATGCAGTGCCAGAGAGCCCACAGGGCGCCTCTGCCAAGATCGGCTGCGATGGTTGGTCTGCTGTCCTTAATAAGAGTCGAGCCAGAAATGCTCATGGTCGGACCCTCGTGACTGATAGAAGAGGAATAGAGATCCCGCCCCTACGCACCCGTGCGGGCCGTCGCCCGACCGCGCGGTCGCCCGCCCTTTCGTCCATTCCTCCGTGCAGCGGCTGCCTTCGCTGCCGATGATCGCCGTCCACCGACGCGCCCCAACTCAGCCATCCATTCGGGTCCCGCAAACACCGACGACACCAGCCCAGGGACGCTGAGGTCGACGTCCAGGGCCTCCCAGTGCAGGCCGCCGCCCCGGCCCAGGACTTCGACTGACCGCACCTCGCTCGCCGACGCTCCCTTGAGTGCGGGGATCAGCTTCACGGGGACAGTGATCGCGGCCCCATTGGTCAGCTCGATGCGCAGGGTGTTGTCCTTGGCCTGATAATTGGCACGGGCGGCGCGCGGCTCGGTCTTCGCAGCCTGCCGCCCCGCGCGGGAGGCCCGCGCAAAGTTCGTGCGCAACTCCTTCTTTATCCACTCAGGCGTCGCCATGAATCTCTCTCCATCGCTGCATCAGGAGATCGCGATTCCGCTCGATCTCCGACAGCGCTTCCACCACTTCCCGGCGAGACAGCCCCTCGTTCGTCATGAGCCAGGGCCGCTCACCGACATCGCCCAGCGCAATCCTCGCCTCGGCGCCAGGTCGAATGACGTGGACATGCGGCGGGCGGTGATCGTTCGAGTAAATCACTACCCGCAGCCCTCGAAACCTAAGTATGGTCGGCATGATTGTAACCAAACGCTTGGGTTTATTCCACGACCGCTAGCCGAGCCTGGCAGCCAGATCCGTGACGCTCAGGTGCGTGTAGCGTTTGAGCATCTGCAGCGTCTTGTGGCCGGTGACGGAGGCGACCTCCATCACATTCAGTCCCTTTTCGAAGAAGCGGCTCGTGGCCTCGTGACGGAGGTCGTGGAGGCGAAGCCCGGTGATGCCGGCGCGGCGCCTGGCGCGGTTGAAGGACAGCCTGAGCGCAAGCGGAGTGAGCGGACCGAAGACACGGCCGTTCGGGGACTGAGGGATGGCCCGGAAAACGGCGACGGCACGGCTCGAGAGCGGCACGCCTCGGGAGTCGCCATTCTTGGTAATGGGCAGGAAGGCGGTGCGCCGTTCGAGGTCCACATTGTCCCAAATTAGTCCCAGGAGCTCCCCCCGTCGCATGCCGGTTTCGATGGCAAGCGCCACGAAATGCGCGAGCCACTTATTGCGGGCGCTGCGGCAGGCGGTCAGCAGCCGTTGTTCCTCATCTCCCTGGAGCCGCCTGTCCCGCGGGCGTCCTTGCGGGGGCCGGCGCACGAGCGTGCAGGGGTTGGTGGGCATATAGACGTCCCACTCGCGTCGCGCCGTGTCGATGGCGTGCGAGAGGACGCTGAATTCGCGGTTTACCGTGGCGCCTGAGACGGTCTTGAGCCGCTCATCCCGATAGGCGGCCAGGAGGGAGCTCGTGAGAGCCGACATCTTGGTGCGCGCAAACGGTCGCTGCGCAATCGCCAGGAGACGCAGATTTTCGTCGAACGCGCCTCGTTTCGTGGGCGTGACTTCCCGTCGGTAACGCTCGAGCACCTCCGCAAGGGAGAGCTTCTGCGCGGTTCGCCGATCGACGACGATGCCTTTATCGAGATCCGATTCGACGCTGCGTGCCCACTGCTGGGCATGCGTCCTGTTATTGAAAGTCTTGGTCTGCGCCGGGAGGCCGGCGCGCCGAACCTTTACTCGCCAGAATTGGCCGCGCTTCTCGATGGTCGCCATAGGACAGTTCTCCTGGATGGCGTTTCACCCGGCGCGCCACTGGCACTGTCCCAAAACTGTCCCAAAATGCTCAAAAAGCAGCCATTCAGGAAAAAGCAGCCTTTCCTGAGATTTTCTAGATGTTTGTTTTGCTGGTGCTTTTGCATGGTGGGCGGTACTGGGCTCGAACCAGTGACCTCTGCCGTGTGAAAGCAACGCTCTACCAGCTGAGCTAACCGCCCACTTTTCGCAGGGGCGGAAGTCTATAGGCGACCCCCGGGACAAGGCAAACCCCGCCCCCGTCGGGTCCTGGATACGGGTACCGCCGGCGGGGCGGGCCGCCGCAGGGCACCTTGGCCGCGCTCTTGGTAACATGCGCGCCCCCTATGACCGTCGTCACGCGCTTTGCCCCGAGTCCCACCGGCCTGCTGCATGTCGGCGGCGCGCGCACGGCGCTGTTCTGCTGGCTGTACGCCCGCCGCATGGGGGGCAAGTTCATCCTGAGGGTCGAGGACACCGACCGCGAGCGTTCCACCGAAGAGGCGGTGCGCGTCATCCTGGACGGGATGGCGTGGCTCGGCCTCGATGCGGACGAAGGCCCCTTCTACCAGACCGAGCGTTTCGACCGTTACCGCTCGGTCATCGCCGGGATGCTGGCGGCGGGCACCGCCTACCACTGCTACTGCACCAAGGAGGAGCTCGACGCGCTGCGCGAGCAGCAGCTCGCGCGCAAGGAGAAGCCCCGTTACAGCGGCATCTGCCGCGAGCGCCGTGAGCCGCGGCCGGGCGTGGCGCCGGTGGTGCGCTTCAAGAACCCGCTCGCCGGCGCCGTGGTGGTCGAGGACCTGGTGCACGGCGCCGTGACGTTCCAGAACACCGAGCTAGACGATCTCATCATCGCGCGCTCCGACGGCACGCCGACCTACAACTTCTGCGTGGTGGTCGACGATATGGACATGGGCGTCACCCACGTCATCCGCGGCGACGACCATCTCAACAACACGCCGCGGCAGATGAACATGCTGCTCGCGCTCGGCGCCACGCCGCCGGCTTACGCGCACGTGCCGATGATCCTCGGGCCCGACGGCGCCAAGCTCTCCAAGCGCCACGGCGCGGTGAGCGTGCTGCAGTACGAGGAGGAGGGGTTTCTGCCGGACGCGCTGCTCAACTACCTGGTGCGTCTCGGCTGGTCGCACGGCGACCAGGAAGTGTTCACGCGCGAGGAGATGATCGCGGCGTTCGACATCCACGACGTGAACAAGGCGGCCTCGGCCTTCAATCCCGAAAAGCTCCTGTGGCTCAACCAGCAGCACATGGTGCGTTCGCCCCCGACCGCGCTCGTTCCGCATCTGCGCGCGCAGCTGCGCCGGCTCGGCCTCGACAGCGACGATGAGGTGCTGCTCGAGGGAGTGATCGTCGCGCAACGCGAACGTGCCAAGACGCTGAAGGAGATGGCGCACAACAGCCGCTTCTTCTTCACCGATGCATTGACCATGGACCCCAAGGCGGTGGCGAAGCACCTGACTCCCGAGGCGCTCGCCACCCTCGGCAAGGTGCGCTCGCGGCTCGCGGCCCTCGGCGACTGGAACACCGCTTCCATCAATGACGCGCTGAACGGGCTTGCGGCCGAGCTTCAGGTGGGCCTGGGCAAGATCGCCCAGCCGCTGCGGGTCGCGGTGACCGGGACTGCCGTGTCACCCCCGATCGATGCGACGCTCGCGCTCCTCGGCCGCGGCCGCTCGCTTGCGCGGATCGATGCGGCATTGGCGGGCGGCGCCCGCGCCTGAGTCACACGAGCCCGGGCGGCGGCGCCCCGTAGTAGCTGCCGATGGCTTCAGTGGCCGCACGCACCAGGTCGCGCTCGGCCGCGGTGAGATAGGGATTCCACACGTCGAAGATCAGGATCGCGCGCGGCAGGTCCGAGTCATTCCAGGCTTCGTGCTCGATGGTGTCGTCGAACACCCAGGCGCGGCCCGGGATCCATTCGCGGGTCTCGCCGCCGACGCGGAAGCCGCAGCCGGGCGGCACGATCAGGGGCACGTGCACGGTGAGCCGCGCGTTCGTCACCCCGGTGTGTGGCGGGATGCGGGTGCGGGGCTCGAGTATCGAGAAGAAGACGTTGGGGCCGTGCAGCGCGACGTCGCACTGAGGTGCGCTGCTCACGGCGTCAGCCGTGCGCGGACAGCGCGCGAGGTGTGCGGTCTGTGCAATCCCCTGGTTCCAGAGGAAGTACGCGCTCCAGCGGCGCGAGCGATTGAGCTCACGCCACTGATCGAGGGGCGCACCGTCGGGGTACGCCACGTAGGGCTCGAGTCCACGCTGATCGGAGGCGAGGACTTGGGTCAGCTCGGCGCGGATCGCGTCCGTGGCCGCCTCAATCGCGGCGAGCCAGGGAAACTCACGGTTGTCGAAGAACTCGAGCGCCGGAATCCCGGGAAAGTACAGGAAGGTCGGCTGCGGCAGGTAGCGGCTGCGCCGCCCGGTCAGGAGCTCGACGCACTGCTGCGCACGCTGGGAGACGGCGGATCCGTGCTGCGCACGCACCGGCGCCAGCCGTTCTTCGAGGACGCTGGCGAGCGCGGCATCGTCCCGCCGCACGGCCTCGCGGGCGTGCTCGAGCGCGGCGCGCAGCGAGGGCGGAGGGTCGGTCTCGGGCCCGAGTGTGACGAGCGCCGCGCGATAGATGCGGGCGGCTGCCCGGGGGTCACCGCGTTTCTCGGTCAGGGCGGCTTTCTGGAGGAGGGCGGGCGGGTGGCGCGGCTCGAGCGCCAGCGCGCGCTCGATGGCGGCGACCTCCTCGTCGTGAAGTCCCAGCGCATCGAGGCTCGCTGCCAGATTCGACCAAAGCGCCGGATGACTCGGGTCGGCGGCCGTTGCGCGCTGGAACAGCTCCCGGGCCCCGGCGGCATCCCCTCGCTGCAGCAGTTGTTGTCCGCGCTCGTTCAGGACGGCCGGGTGGTGCGGCGCAAGCTCAGTTGCGCGCGCGAGCAGCTCCTCGGCCTCGCGGCCGCGGCCGGTGGCAGCGGCGGCTCTCGCGGCCTGGACGATTCTAAGGATGGCGGATGAATCGGCTGCCACGAGGACGTCTGCGCTTCTCAACGGTATGGGGCCCCAAGCTCGGGGACACAAAATTCCAAGGGTGATCGCGCAATCTGAAGCGGTTCACATCGGCCGGGCGCTTGCTTGACAACGCGGGCGCCTCTGCGTAGTTTCCGCCGCCTTCGCGTGGGGCCATAGCTCAGCTGGGAGAGCGCTTGCATGGCATGCAAGAGGTCGGCGGTTCGATCCCGCCTGGCTCCACCACTCGACCCTCCCGCCACCTCGCACGGCCTGTCGTGCACGAACTCATCGTTGCGTCTTTACAACGCAGCTTCAACTGCTGCCAGGCGGCCGCTCGAGGGCCTGATGTGCAATTGATACATCAATTGCTGGCGTCGTTTCCCTAGTGTTACTCTCCATTAAGTAACGTAAAACAAGGTAGGGAGTGTAACTCAGGGTTTCCCTGCCTGTGTAAACCGGTGTGCGTCAGGCGGGGCGGTTTTCGAGGCCCTTTGCGCGTCTCCGGTCCTTTCCACGAAACACAAGAGCACGGGGAGACATCTCATGCCTACAGGTTCAGGGCGCCAGTCGTTGAGGATCACCAGGGCTGTTCAGGGCGCGCTGCTTGCGTGCTGCGCGGTGACCCCGGTTCTTGCCCAGCAAGCCCAGCCGGCCGCAGCGGAGCCCGGAACGCTGAGCGAGGTCGTCGTCACCGGGTCGCGCATCCAGCAAAGCGTTGCGCAGAGCACCCAACCCGTTTCGGTCATCACCTCGGCCGACATCGAGAAGACCGGACTTGCCACCGTCGGCGACCTCTTGCAGCAGCTGACCACGGGCGGCGCGGCGCTCAACGCGAAATTCAACTCCTCGGGCAACTTCGGCTACCCGCCGGACGGCGGCGGTATCGGCGCCGGCGCCGAGGAGGTCGACCTGCGCAACCTCGATTCCAAGCGCACCCTGGTGCTGGTCGACGGACTGCGCTGGGTGAACGAGTCCTCGGCTTCGGGTGTCAGCGGCAGTGCCGACCTCAGCACCATTCCGCTGGAGATCGTCGATCGCATCGAGGTGCTGGAGGACGGCGCCTCCTCGATTTACGGCTCCGATGCCATCGCCGGCGTCGTCAACATCATCACCAAGAAGAAGTTCGACGGCGTGCAGCTCGTCGGCTACGAGGGCTCTTACGACAAGGGCGGCCAGACGACCCAGGCGAGCCTCACCGCCGGCGGCTCGGCCGGCAAGTTCTCCGGCGTGTTTGTCGCCAGCTTCTACGACCAGCAGGAGATCAGCTCCTCGAAGTGGTGGGCATCGTCCGAACCCGAGCCGCGCGCCGGTGTGGGGTCCGGCTCGTCGGCGACGCCGCAGGGCCGCGCGACATTCTGCGATCCGAGCATCCCGGTACCGAGGTACGGCTCGTGCACGTCCGATCAGTCCAATTTCTACGACGTGACGCTCAACAACGGCACCACGACGCCGGTGTGGGATCCGGCCAATCCGGTCACCGCTCCCAGCACCTATCACGATTGGAGCGGCGCGGACCGCTTCAACTTTGCCCCGCTCAACCTGCTGCTGACGCCCTCGCAGCGCAAGGCGATCTGGACCAACGTCAACTACGACATCAACGACGATGTCCAGATGTACGCCAAGGCGATGTTCAACAACCGCACCTCGGTCAACCAGGCGGCTCCCGAGCCGATCTTCGTCGGCCCTTATGCGGGCACCGGCGGCATTGCCGACAACATCAACGTCTCGAAGCTCAATCCCTACAATCCGTTCGGCATCGACCTGTGTTCCGTACCGGAAGCACCCACTTCCACGGTGTGCCCGGGTGGACCGAACTTCGTGCAGAACTTCGGCTGGCTCACCCGCCGCCCGATCGAGGCCGGGCCGCGCATCTTCGACCAGGACGTCGACACCTGGTATTTCAGCGCCGGATTCAAGGGCATGCTGCACGTCATGGAGGGCCTCAGCTGGGACCTGAACTTCATCGACTCGGATAACAAGGCGAGTCAGAAGTTCACCGGCGGCTACAACATCGCAAAGGTCGGCTACGCACTCGGTGACCCGGCCGTCTGCGCCCAGATCGCCGGGTGCGTGCCGCTCGACATCTTCGGCGGCCAGGGGCGTCCGATCACGCAGCAGATGCTCAACTACATCCTCGCGCCGCAGATCGACTCGAGCGACCAGCAGCTGAAGGTGATCTCCGGGAACATCACCGGCACGATATTCCACATTCAGGACCGGGCCGCGGGCCTGGCGATCGGTGCCGAGCACCGCGAGTATATCGGCGTATTCGACCCGGATCCGCTGCGCCAGGACGGAGAGTCGCAGGACTCCTTCGCATCTCCCGTCAATCAGAGCTACCACGTGAACGAGGCATACGCGGAGCTGAGCCTGCCGCTGCTGAGCACGCTGGGTGCGAGCGGCGCCGTGCGCTACTCCGATTACTCGACCTTCGGCAACCAGACCACCTACAAGGGCGGTCTGCGCTGGCAGCCGCTGCAGGACTTCGCGCTGCGCGGCGACTACTCGACCGGATTCCGTGCGCCGAACCTCGGCGAGCTCTACGGTCTCACGCAATTCGGCGCGACGCTGGTCGACCCCTGCGGCCCGACCGGCGGCGGCATCGCCCCGCAGTACGTGGCGGGCTGCGCGGCGCAGCATGTGCCGGCCGGTTTCCAGCAGGCCAACACCCAGATCACGACGTTCACGGGAGGCAATCCCAACCTCAAGCCCGAGACCTCCGACAGCTACACCATGGGAGTCGTCTATAACGCGGGTTGGGCCGCAGGGCACGCGGCGACCGCCAGGCTGAACGGCGAGCTGACCTACTACAACATCAAGGTGAAGGGTGCGATCCAGGCGGAAGACATCCAGGCGCTGCTCGATGCCTGCCTCACGACCGGCGGCGGCACCAATCCGGCGCTGTGCTCGCCGTTCACCCGCATGGCGGGCGGCAACCTGAATCCGCCGCAGAACTTCCTGGCAAACCTGGCGCAGATCACCACCTCCGGCGAGGATGTCAAGATCAACTGGGCATCCGAGCCGCTGAGCTTCGGCTACCTGACGGCCGCGCTGCAGGCGACGCACGTCGGTGGCTACAAGGCGGTTGACGCGCTCGGACTCGTGGCGCAGCGGGCGGTCGGCATCGAGGTCAACAACAGCGCGATTCCGGATTGGCGCATCAACCTGCAGCTCGGCTGGGCAATCGGGCCGGTTGAGGTGAGCTGGGATGTGCGCTACCTCTCCTCAGTCAAGGAGTTGTGCGGCAACGCGGCGAGCACCATCCCGGTGCCCGGATGCACGGACTCGAGCGGCAACTTCGATGCGAATGCGTACAACACGCTCGACGCGACGGTGTACAACGACGTGCAGGTCGCATGGAACGACGCGTTCAGGATGGCGGGTCTGCGCCTCGAGATCGGTGGCACCAACGTCTTCGGCGTCAACCCGCCGATCTGCTACACCTGCACCCTGAACGGCTACGACGCCGGCACCTATGACCTGCCTGGCGGTTTCTACTACGCCAGAGCGAGCTACAGGTTCTGACGTCGGCGTCCTGACGGCATGGCTCACCGCGGGCGGTTTCGCCCGCGGTGAGTTGCGCCGCGGCACCCCCCGTACGGGGCGTTGTTCCCGGCCTGGCGGGCGTGTAGTCTTCCGCGCCCATCCCGCTGAGGCGCAGCCGCGCAGATTTTCGCGCGTCCCCATCGTCTAGAGGCCCAGGACATCGCCCTTTCACGGCGGTAACAGGGGTTCGAATCCCCTTGGGGACGCCAATAAAAACAGCAGCTTAGCTCGCTCGCTTTACCGAGATGGAGCGGGTCTTCACAACGCAGCGGGGATCGTCGTGGCCGTAACCCGGTTGCGTCCGTCACGTTTGCTTCGATACAGCGCCGCATCGGCGACCTTGAGCATGCGTTCGGCCAGACGACGGTCCCCGGCAGGAACTCGGTCCACACCGCAAAGACCAAAGCTCGCGGTCACGCGGATACTGCGGCCCGCCGCCTTATAGGCAGCCTGGGAAACGCCGCTGCGGAGCTTGCGCGCGACGTTCAGAGCCGCCTCGTAGGGGGTCTCGGGCAATACGATCGCAAACTCCTCCCCACCGATTCGTGCCACCCAATCGATCCCGCGCCGAAGCATCTTATGCAAGCGAACCGCAAAGTGCCGCAGGACCTCGTCTCCGCCCGGATGCCCGACGGCCTCATTGATCTTCTTGAAGTAGTCGATGTCGCAAAGTACGAGGGACAGCGCACGCCCATAGCGCGCGGCCCGTTCCACTTCTCGGGGGAACTGCTTGCCGAAGAACCGCCGACTGGCGAGGCGGGTCAATTCGTCCGTGGCGGAGAGCTTGCGGTTTTCGGCCATCGTAATGCGCAGAACCGCTTCGAGCTCAGCAATGCGCCGAGCGGCACCGATGCGCGCATTGAGCTCCTGGGCGTCTACTCGCCGTCCGATGCACTCATCGGCGCCGGCCTTCAGGCCCGCCGCCCGCTCCGGCGCATCATCGAGCTCGGCGACGTAGACAATGAAGGGAGCGCGAGCGCCGGCGGGCCGGGCGCGTAGTTTCCGAATCAATTCATGGCTATCGGTGAGTACGACGGGACGAAACTCAGTGTCGACTCGTCGGAGCGCTTCCTGGTCGCTCTGGATCGATTCGAAGTCGAGGAGGTCCGCCGGGATATGGTTTTCCATGTCCTGTTGAAGCAAAGGATCAGAGAAGACCAGGAGAGCCTTGGGTGGTGGGAGCACGCGCAGCATCACCGCGACCGTCGCGGTCGTGCCTTGTTCGCCCGTCGGCGGCTTCTCAGCTCG
>Ga0335073_10009249_pt1 | contig 13823 bp, 14 predicted proteins | sample Lox_Sample_22_FD_207093 | JGI IMG/M metagenome (GOLD analysis project Ga0335073, IMG submission 207093) | Soil microbial communities from Loxahatchee National Wildlife Refuge, Florida, United States - Lox_Sample_2.2 | ecosystem: Environmental > Terrestrial > Soil > Wetlands | place: USA... | reverse complement strand
CTGATCCCGCAGCTCGCCAGCCACTTCCACGTTGTCGCACCGGACTACCTCGGCTTCGGCTACAGCGATGCTCCCGCGGCGACCCACTTTCAATACAACTTCGACAACATCACCGCGCAGATCGAGGAGCTGCTCTTCACAACACTGGGCCTGAAGAAGTTCAGCATCTACGTGCAGGATTACGGCGCGCCGGTAGGTTTCCGCATTGCCTCGCGTCATCCGGAAGCGATCGAAGGCATCGTCGTGCAGAACGGCAATGCTTACGTGGAAGGCATCAGCGCTGCGTTCGAGCCGATGAAGCCTTTCTGGGCGAATCGTAACGCGGAGACGGAGAAGGCGCCGCGCACGCTGCTGACCATGCAGACGACGATCTTCGAGTACACGCACGGTGCCAAAAACGTGGCGGCGGTGAGCCCGGACAGCTACACCTTCGACCAGGCGCTGCTGGACCGACCCGGCAATGACGCTATTCAACTCGACCTCCTTCACAACTACACCTCGAACCTGGCGCTCTACGACGCGTGGCACGAATACTTCCGCATGCACCAGCCGCGGACGCTCATCGTGTGGGGGCAGAACGATCCCTTCTTCATCGTGCCAGGAGCGCAGGCCTTCCTGCGTGACTTGCCCAAAGCGGAGCTACACCTGATCGATGGTGGCCATTTTCTGCTGGAAGAGCACAGCGAGTTCGTCGCAGGCAAGATCATCGGCTTCCTAGGAAAAGGTCAGAAGACGGAGACGGGCAAATGACCACCTCTGCCCTGAACCAGACCCGTGGGAGGGGGCCGCAGCTGGCAGCGCGCACGTTGCCGGTCTCTCGCGCCATCCTTTATGCCACGCTGGTGGTTGGAGTACTCGATGCAACCGATGGCGTCGTCTTCCTCGGCCTGCACGGCCAGAACCCGATCCAGGTGCTGCAGTACATCGCGAGCAGTCTGCTGGGCACACGATCCTTCTCGGGCGGCCTTGCAAGTGCAGGACTTGGCCTCGTCCTGCATTTCGCCGTCTCGCTGGTAGTCGCAACGATCTATATCCTTGCGAGCCGACGCGTCGCTGTATTGCGCACGCAGTGGGTGCTCCTGGGATTGCTGTTCGGCGCTGCCGCGTGGGTAGTGATGAACTTGGTCGTGTTGCCACTGACCGCGGTCGCGCATGGGCCAATCCCGACTGCGGCGATGATCAACGGCATCATCGGCCACGCTCTGTTCGTCGGCCTGCCCAGCGCGTTCTTCGCGAGGAACGTTGCGGCGGCATGAACGGCAGGACAATTTATGGCAGGACGCGTGAATGCAGCAGAGCCCACTATCGCGGAGGAGATTGCTCACAGGGACGAGGCACGGATGATTGCATCCATTCTGGACGGAGATGTGCAGCTCTATCACCAACTAATCCGCCCGTATGAGCGGAGTGTCTATGTCATGTCCCTGTCTTACATGAAGAACGAACCAGACGCGGAGGATGTCGCACAGGAGGCATTCTTAAAAGCCTACTGTCACCTCGCGAGTTTCCGTGGCGAGGCCAAGTTCAGCACATGGCTGGTGGGCATCGCACTGAACGAGGCTCGAGGACGCCTGCGGCGCGATGGAGCCGTGCGAATGGAATCGATCGATCAAGCCTCTGAAGAAGGCGGTCACGTTTTACCGGCTATTCTTCGCGACTGGCGTGAGATTCCTTCCGAGACCTTAGAACGTAAAGAGGTTCGGCAGATGCTGCAAGCGGCAATTGCAGATTTACCGAACATTTACCGCGAGGTATTTCTTTTACGTGATGTGGATGAATTGAGCATCATCGAAACGGCGGGGGCTCTTGCAATCAGCATCTCAAATGTGAAAGTGCGATTGCATCGGGCGCGTATATTGCTGCAAAAGACGTTGACGCCGCAGTTAAAGCACATAACTCCAGAAAGTAGATGACTCCCGTGGTCCTAAGAATGCAGACCTATATCTGACTACAGTTTTAGATGTCTGGATGACACTTTACGTTAAGCAACCAGAAAGTCGGCGCAAAAGCAGCACTTCGTTCGGCATCGTGACACCCACTGGCGCCCATCGTTGCTCAAGAAGCTTTGTTATTCGAGCTTCATCGAGAAGGCGGAACTCGTGAACGATGCCAATGCGTGAGCAGAACTCGGGAAAGCGGGCGACCCGTTTCTCGATCTGTCACGGCAGAGGTCGCGGGTTCGAGCCCCGTCGTCCCCGCCATACATTCCAAATGAGTTACAGGGAATGGGCGGAAACCATAGAGGGTGCAAAAGGACATAGATTTGTGTCCCCTTTATGCTCTTTTTACGCTGATTCCCGCCGGCCTCCTATAGCAAGCTACGCTGCAGATCTAATTCCCCGCGCTGACAAGACAAGCGACATCACGGCATTCTGCGCGGCATGTTTTGACGGAGTGATCGCCTGGGTGTAGACGTCCAAAGTCGATGAAGTGAAGAATGTCGCAACAACTCCTGCATCACCTTGAATTCCGTTCCGACGCTCCGAACGAGTGTCGAATATGTGTGCCGAAACGTGTGCCACCCGAAGCGCTCTTCGATTCCTAATTCGTGTGCTCTTGGCAAAATGGATTTTCGCAAAATCTCCTGGCCCCAATACGGTTTGCGTCCACGGTAGCGCTTACTTGCGAAGACCCAATCGTCAGGTTCACGGTATCGCTGCTGTTCTTTCCAGGTCACGAGTGTTTCGATCATGAGTGGATGGACTGGAACCGGCTTCTGCGACGATTCGGTTTTGCAAGGTCCTACAACTCCGCAGACGATCGACCGCGTTATGTGGATCAGATTATCGGTGAAGTTAATATCGCGCCACTTCAGGCCAAACAACTCGCTCTGGCGCAATCCAGTCGAGGCAGCGAGCAGAACCAACGTTCGTTCTCGGATCGCCAAGCCATCAATTAGAGTCTTGATTTCGTCGGGCGTGAGTAGATTTGGTGCGGCTTTGCGCTTCGTTCCCTGACGCACGAGACGAATTGGATTGCGGTCGAAGAACTCATATCGGCAGGCGTGATTGAACAGAACAGACATCACTCCCCGTATCTTGGCGCAACTGCTTTTCGCGAGGGGCAATCGCCGGAGCCAGGACTCTACCTCAATTGTTCGGACCTTCGCGAAGTTGATATTTACCCCATTGAGGAATAATCCATCGGCGCAGATAGACGGCATACGCGCACTTTGTGGAGTAGCTTCGCCATGTGTTGCTCCGAGTCAGCTCACGCTGTTCGAAATGGGCACACAGTTGACCGACGGTCATTACGAGTGAATTGGTCCGCGAGTTGGCCCAGTTGACTTCAGTGATCAGGCTGTGGACTGCAGAACGAGCTGCCTCGGCGTCTGGGTACTGTTCGATGGTTCCGATGACTCTCTTGCGGTAAACGCGTCCGCCCTGCGGGCTCTTTTCGAACCACCGGAATTGCCAAACGTCAGGTCCATCCAATCGGCTTCTAGTTGTGAGACTACCGAGTTGCATTTGCATCCTCCTAGCCTGCTGGTGCAGGGCAGGGTAGATGTTCTCTGACTAAGGTCAGGACTGTCATTGGCTGTGCTCGAAATGGCTCCCGAATAACGAGCGTGTAAGCCCAAATTAACTACCTTGCGACGGCAGCAGCCTTCGAGGGCCTGGATGAGTGCACATTGTCCTCCATCGCCAGTTGAGGATTGGCCAGCAATGAGGGTCGCCGAGCTCAGGCAAAGCTTATGGGGGAGCCACGATTTTCCTGCGTCGTCTCCGTATTCCAAGCCGTAGGGCACACCGGTGTCACCCAGAATGAGTCTGACCAGATCGGCGAACCCTGCCTCGGAACGTGCTGTCGTAGTGTGGTTCTACAATCGCATCGAAAGGCATCGTCAGTCTCCGTGTTCTTCGAGTCAGTAAATGTCTTCGATGCACGATATGTCGTGAGATAGAAGACGTCACGATGGGCGAGGTGACGAAATATCGTGAGTCATCTTCAGCGATTCCACCTGTCCGCACCAAGCCCCTTTTTTCTCAGCAAATTAGCCGTTAGCGGCGATGCGCAGCCGTTTGGCAAGGCATGTGCATTCTTTCGAGCCAGTGGCCGAGAGCATTAACCCGCAGCTCACAAGACAGGAGGAAGGTAACGATGAAAAAGATTCTGCTTATATTGTTTCTGGTATGCAGCCCACTGATTGCCCAGGAGGCAAAGGTGACTCCGCTCATGTCGAAAGATTTGCAGGACCTTCCTGGCAAAGAAGGCCTGATGATTACAGTTGACTATCCGCCTGGCAGTTCAGACCCTATTCATCGGCACAATGCTCACGCGTTTGTCTACGTACTAGAGGGGTCCATCATCATGCAGGTAAAAGGCGGAGAGCCCGTCACCCTGACGCCCGGACAGACCTTCTATGAAGGTCCCAACGACGTTCACGTCGTTGGCCGTAATGCCAGCAATACCAAGCCAGCAAAATTTATCGTCTTCCTGGTCAAAGATAAAAATGCGCCTGTTTTCATTCCGGTGAAGTAGGCATCGGCAACGAGCTCGCTAACCTTAACTCGAGAAGTAGATCATTCCTCTCCGAGAAGGGTCAGATTAAACCTGCTCGATTGAGCGCATCACGAAAGGACAGTCATGAAAATGGTAGTCATCGGCGGTAGTGGACTCATAGGATCAAAGCTCGTCAACAAACTTCGTGAGCACGGGTATGAAGCGATCGCGGCATCACCCAAATCCGACGGTCAACACGCTCACCGGAGAGGGATTGGCCGAAGCGCTGAAGGGTGCATCGGTAGTCGTAGACGTATCCAATGCTCCGGTGTGGGAAGACGCGGCTGTACTGAATTTCTTTGAGACGTCAACCCGTAATCTCCTCACCTGTGAAGCAGCTGCGGGCGTGGGACATCACGTTGCCTTGTCCGTCGTCGGGACGGAACGTCTGCTCGAAAGCGGCTACTTCCGTGCAAAGATCGCTCAGGAAAATCTGATCAAAGCTTCATCCATTCCCTATTCAATTGTCCGCGCTACTCAGTTCTATGAATTCGTCAAAGGTATCGCCGATTTTTCCACCAAGGGCAACGAGGTGCACCTGCCGTCTATACTTATCCAACCTATGGCCGCTGACGACGTCGCCACTGCGGTAGGCCGCGTTGCGACAGGCCCACCAGTGAATGGCATCGTAGAAGTAGGAGGGCCGCAACAGTTCCGCCTCGATGAACTTATTCGTGACGGTCTGGCTGCATATAAGGATCCGCGGAAGGTTGTCGCCGACCCGCAGGCGACTTACTACGGTATCAAACTAACCGGCCGCGAACTGTTTCAGTTTAGAGAAGTAAGTCGTCTGCGATTGCTTAGCCGGCACGCGTAGCGAAGGGCTAGCCTGCCGTGCCGGACGACTGCGGTTGGACCGGGAAAGAACCCGTTGGTGAGCAGCCGGCAGTCATAAAATGGCCTCCCTGTCACGGACTGTCATTGCGCAAACCCCGCTCAATGCCCCTGGAGGAAAACATGCTGGAGATAGAACAGAGCGTTGGAGTCAAGGATGCGATGATCACGGCGTTTTGGGATGTCTTCTCTCGAGACGGCAGTCTAGAGGCTGAGATCTCAGAGGTATTAGCAACAGCCGGAGTGACAGAGTGTGCCTTCTATGAACAATTTCAATCAAAAGAAGATATCGTCTCGGCGTTTCTGAAAGATCGCTATGTCATCTGGATGCGCTGGTTTGAGAACGAGATGGAGGCAAGGTACAAAGCCACTGGTGGCGGCCTGGAAATCATCGCCGACGTTTTAAAGAAGGGGTATGAAGATCCGAAACGCTTTGGTCTTGCCTTTATCCACGTCGTTACTGAGGGCGGCGAGTTCAACAATGAACCTTTCGCGATCGTTAGGGGACAGAAGGAGCATTTGAGACGGTTTATTGAGCAGCTGGCCGTAAAAATGGGTCTCCAGCATCCGGATATGACCGCATCCGCGGCTATTCTTGTAATCGAACAAACAATCGTGCGTATTCTGAGGACCGGAAGCCTGGAGGAGGCTCAGACTGCACGGCTGCTTTTTCAGTGTCTTCAGTACGCTTAACGAAAACGCCGGATTACAAGCCTGCACAAGACGATGTCAAAATGGAGATGCTCATGAGTCAAAGCGCCGCATCAATGCGAAATCACTGCCCGGTGCCCACACGAGCTAAATTGGCAATCGATGCACCTCTTGACTCTGCCACCTATGTTCGGATGTTTCCCGAGCTGCCGTCGTTTCAGGCCGATGAGCAATTCCTGCACGCGCTTGGTCGTGCAGGCGGTCTCTGCGATTGCGAAGACACTGATGACTCTCCTGACTCCCTGGGAGATACAGCGGCTGGTTGGCCTATCTTCGGCCAATTTGTGGCTCACGATATAACGGCAGACCGATCCATTTTGCGATCTCATACCGACACGGCGAAATTACACAACGCTCGCAGCCCGCAGCCCAACTTGAATGCCTGTATGGCGACGGACCGACCGGCCATCCATTCCTCTACCAGCGTGATGATCCAGCGAAGTTCCTGCTTGGTTTAGATGGAGCCGACCTCCAACGAAATGCAGAGGGCACTGCGCTTATCGGCGACCCACGCAACGATTCGCACATGCTAATTTCGCAACTGCATCTCGCGATGCTCAAGGCTCACAACTCGTTCGTCGATGAAGCGCGGCTCGCGGGAGTAGCGAACGATCGTGTATTCGACGAAGCGGCTCGACAGCTGCAATGGCACTATCAATGGATTGTTCTCAACGAATTTCTGCCTTCACTCGTCGGACAGACGCTTGCAGACGAGGTACTTCGAGAAGGCCCGCAATGGTTTCGTCCTCGTCATGGTGGATTCATACCGCTCGAGTTTGCCAACGCAGCCTATCGGTATGGTCACTGTCAGATTCGTCACAGGTACCAATTGAATTTATATAACGATCCCGTATCGCTCTTTCCTGATCTTCTGGGATTCCGTGCGGTACCGCGCCAGCACGCGGTCGACTGGACCCTATTCTTCGACGCGCCCGGTGCGGCATTCGCGCAGCGGTCCAAGAAGATCGATGGGAAGCTTGTGCGAGCACTTATCGAATTGCCCGTAGCCGTCACCGGTGAGTGCGAAATTGAAGACTATCATTCTCTCGCCGTTCGCGACCTGCAACGAGGGCAAGGTGTGGGACTACCTTCTGGCGAGGCTGTGGCTCGTCACATCGGAATCGCTCCGCTCACTGCGAAGCAGGTCGGCCTCACATCCACAGGCTGGTATGGCGAAACGCCTCTGTGGTACTACATCCTCCGCGAAGCCGACGTTTGTACAGATGGTCATCGTCTTGGTCCAGTTGGTGGCCGGATTGTGGCAGAAGTATTGGTTGGACTCATCGATGCCGACGCGACGTCGTTTCGCCAGAGCCAGCAATGGCGGCCTCGAAAAATACTTACGGAGTTCCTAGCCCTATAAGGGCGAAGAAGACTGCTCCGCACCCTTAGCCTGGGTGGACGACCTTGTGGAGTATAAGGGCCGCCTAACTATATTTTGCCGCAGTACAAAGACCAGTTAACCTGTGACTGTGACGAATGCCAGCACGCTGGCATTCCTCGAGCTTCTACGCTGTTCCGGGTTTTTGGGCTATGAATTTCCCCGAGTTCCAAACAACTGACCCTGAAGTGGCCATGCTGGACACTCAGCGAGGTCCGGAACAATTCACCGACTTCATAAGGTTCCTTGCCCGGAACCCACGTCGGCAGAGGAGATTCGGTTTTTGGTTCTGCTCCTGGCTCCTATTTATCTGCGTTCCGCTTTACGGAATCGATCGTGATCGCAGGCTCGACCAGCTCTACCACACAGGCTGGACCCATATCGAAGGAGCGCCGGGCCAGGTAAATGCGTTGGCCCAAACCACGGATGGCTATCTGTGGCTCGGGACCGCAACCGGATTATTTCGTTTCGATGGAACTCGATTTGAACCCTACAAACCGCAAACCGGGCAGGCCTTTCCGCAACGTAGTGTGTTCTCACTGTTCGCCGTACCAGATGGAGGCCTATGGGTGGGCTATCGGTACGGAGGGGTCAGCTTCATTAAGAATGGGGCGGTGACTAACTATGGCAAGGCCGAGGGGCTTCCGTCTCGTGCGGTGTTGGCATTCGCACGTGATCGGCAGGGCACAATTTGGATAGCAGCAGGGAAGGATGGGCTAGCTCGACTAGAAGGTTCACGCTGGAGAAAGATCGGAGCAGATTGGGGGTTCGCAGGCCAAGCTTATACCGTTTTCGTGGATCATGCCGGCACAATTTGGGTGGGGACGCCGACCACTGTCGCATATGTTGTGGAGGGAGGACACCAGTTTCAGATCGCTGCACAAGGCCTCCGACCTATTGTGCAAAGCTTTGCCGAAGCGCCCGACGGCACATTATGGATGGCAGAAGGGGGCTACGGGGTGCGACCTGTTCCGTTGCCAGGGAAAAACGACGGAAGGTCGGGGCCGGCAGTCCTTGTAGGATCTCCGGCAATCATATTTGACAATCAAGGAAGTCTTTGGATTACCACCGCCGGCAATGGAATCCGTCGAGTTCCGTATCCGGAGCATCTCCATCCACCGAAGATGAAAGGGCCGTCTGCTTGGCAGTTCCACAATTCTGAAGTGGAGGCGTTCACACAAGAGAATGGTCTGACAAGCGATTTCATAGATTGCGTGTTGCAGGACCGGGAGGGCAATATATGGATCGGCACGAGCGGCGGATTAGATCGATTCCGACAGAGTCCTGTCGTCTCGGTCCCTGTTCAGCCCATTTCGTATCCCGGTGCTTTGCCGATCCCATCGTTGCACTCCTTTGCAACAAGCGCGCTGGTGGCGGGTGGCTCAGGGGCACTTTGGGCTGCGGGTATCGGGCCTCAGGTTTTGCTGAAGATTCAGAATGACAGAATCGTGACACAATTGCGTGACCGGCCCGTTGATTGCGCCTATCGTGATCCGAATGGAGGTGTCTGGTTCGCAACTCCGGGGTCTGTCTTTCGGCTTGCCGACGAACGTTTGGAGACGAATGGTTCGAAGCCAAGGGCGGTAACTTACAGCTACCATGGCGCTGTGCCTGCAGGGCAGGGACTGAAACTGCGCCAACTCGAGCTCCCCAAAGCGAGCGGGATCGCTGTGACTGAGCAATCGCGCGTCAAAGCTATCACTCAGGACCGATTGGGCAGGTTGTGGATATCCATGGGGTCAGGAACTTTTCGACTGGAAGGGTCCAGATGGACCAGCCTCGAGAGCCTGGGTGGTCCGGAGGGCACCGCAACGGCGGAGTTTACTGATTTAGAGGGACGTATATGGTTCGGATTCTCGAATACGGTCGCGATGCTGGACGGAGATAGGGTCAGGATGTTTTCTGACAAGGACGGCGTTCAGGTAGGGGCCGTCACATCTATCCAGAGCAAAGGGGTGAAGATCTGGATTGGTGGCGAGTTCGGTCTGGAATTCTTTGATGGCAGCCGTTTTCAGCCGGTATACCCATCGGATGGAGGTACCTTCGGCGGTGTTTCAGGAATCGTTGTCGATCCCGAAGGCGGGCTGTGGTTTTCAGAAAATCGTGGAATCGTTCACATTCGGGAAGCTCAGCTTCGACAGTTGGGCTCCAGCAAAGTGGAATTTGAGAGCTTCGGTTTGCTAGATGGCTTGACTGCAGAGCTTAGGGGACCCCTCGCCTCACCGTCGACTCTGCAAACAACGGATGGACGTATTTGGTTCGCCACATCAAACGGCTTAGCTTGGATCAATCCTAAGCGTATTGTCCGGAACACCGTGTCACCTCCGGTATTGATTGAGTCTGTCACTGCTAACGGCAGGAAATACAACAACTCGACATCTTTGAAATTGCCGCCCCGAATTGCAAATTTGCAAATCGCCTATACCGCTACAAGTCTCACTGTCCCCGAAAGGGTTCGCTTTCGCTATAAGCTTGAAGGACAAGACAAGGAGTGGCAGGATGCAGGAACGCGCCGGGAGGCTTTCTACACCAACCTCGATCCGGGCCCTTATCAGTTCCGTGTGATCGCGTGTAACAACGACGGGGTATGGAATGAGACTGGAACAGTGCTGCATTTTGATGTGCTGCCGGCGTTCTACCAAACGGTCACATTCAAAGTGCTTTGTGCCCTCGTACTACTGGTCCTTTTGTGGTTGCTTTACCTGCTACGGGTCCGCAGCATCGAGCAGCGTCACCTCGAACGAAATCGCGCCGAAGAAATGCTTCGGCACGCCCGCGCAGAGCTTGCGCACATAAACCGAGTAAGCACCATGGGTGAGCTGACCGCTTCATTAGCACACGAGATTAAACAGCCGATTGGTGCGGCGGTCACCAACGCGGAAGCGTGTTTACGACTGCTCGATCGCGATCAGCCTGATTTGCCCGAGGCGCGCGAAGCTGTCTTAGAGATGGCCAGAGACGCTCGCCGTGCAGCTGACATCATCGAGCATGTCCGATCTTTGTTCCGAAAGGACTCATTACCCCAAGAGATCGTTGACGTAAACGAAATCATTCGAGAGATGGTCGTGATGCTTCAGAAAGAGGCGGATCGGCATTTGGTTATAATGCGTACCGACCTCACCGAAGCGCTTCCCAAGGTGGTGGCGGATCGTGTGCAGTTACAGCAAGTATTGATGAACCTCATGCTCAACGGGATTGAGGCGATGGGGGACACGGCCGGTGAGCTCAGCATCAAGTCGCAGTTGGGGGAAAGCAATCAAGCGCTAATCTCGGTGAGCGATACCGGCGTGGGGCTGCCCCCTGGAAATGCCGACGAGATCTTTAACGCATTCTTTACCACGAAGTCGCAAGGCACGGGTCTAGGATTGGCGATCACTCGTTCCATTGTCGAATCACATGGCGGCCGTATCTGGGCCACCGCGAACTTCGGACCAGGGGCAACGTTTCAGTTTACGTTGCCTATCAAGGAGGCAGAGGCCGCATGACCTCTCCCGATAGTCCTACGGTGTTCATTGTTGACGATGATGCCCGCATGCGTGCAGCCATGCAGCGTTTATTAAAGACGGTAGGTTTGCGTTCCGAGCCCTTTGCAACGCCACAGGATTTCCTGCAGCACAAGCTTCCAGATGGTCCCAGTTGCCTTGTACTCGATGTGCGACTTCCTGGAATGAGTGGTTTGGAGGTCCAAAACAAATTAATTGAGGCGGGAGCGCAGGTCCCTATCGTTTTCATCACGGGCCACGCGGACATCCCAATGACTGTGAAAGCAATGAAGTCAGGAGCAGTGGAATTTTTGCCAAAGCCTTTCCGGGATCAGGACCTCATAGATGCGATTCAGCAGGCGCTGAAGCGTGACAGCGAAACGAGGCGACAGCAAAACGAGATTGCGGAATTGAAGGCACGTTATGCAAAGTTGACAGCACGCGAGCGGGATGTCATGCGTCTGATAGTTTCCGGGATGCTCACGAAACAGATCGCCTCGACACTTGGTACGACCGAAATCACTGTGACCGTGCAGCGTGGGCAAGTAATGCACAAGATGCAAGCCAATTCTCCCGCTGAACTGGGAAGAATGGCGGAACAGCTTAAGCTCCCGACAATAACTAGCCCGGACCGCTGAGGGCGCCTCCCAACGCCCGCTATTACGAACCCCCTTATACATACATATCGGTACCCTTATCACAATCCATAATTGCGTTCTACGGACAGCGGATCCATCCTGTATCAGTATGGCTAGGGAGAGGCAGGAAAAAATGGTTGCCGTTATCGAAGACGACGAATCGTATCGAGTCGCCGTCCAACGTTTGCTGAAATCGACAGGCTTTTCGGTGCAGTCGTTCGCCTCTGCCGAGGATTTCTTGAGCTCTGGCCGGCAACACGAAACTGGGTGTTTGATCAGCGATATCCGCATGCCGGGGATGTCGGGGCTGGAGCTACAGTCCAAGCTGAACTCTGATCATTGCCCGATCCCAACCATTTTCATCACTGCGCACGGAGACGAAAAGATGCGACTGCAGGCGATGCGGGGCGGTGCAGTGAAATTTCTCGCGAAACCCTTTGACGGTGAAACTCTACTTGAGGCTGTTCGAGTGGCGCTGCAAAGTTAAGGCTGACCCTTGTTGCGGGCAGAGTTTGAGTGGGAGGTATTGGTGGGCTCGCTCGAGAGACTTCGGTGTGGACAACAAGCCGAAAGAGACCGCGAATTCGACCAAATCGTAGGCAGTAGTACTGCTCTGGAATCTGTACTCGCCGAAGTTGAGCGCGTGGCACCAACAGATTCCACCGTATTGGTCCTGGGAGAAACCGGTACAGGCAAGGAGTTGATCGCGCGCGCCACGCACAATATAAGCTCACGCTTCGGACACCCATTCGTGAAGCTAAACTGTGCGGCCATTCCCTTCGATCTGTTGGAGAGTGAGTTGTTTGGGCACGAGAAAGGTGCCTTTACCGGGGCAGTAGCACAAAGAGTGGGCCGCTTCGAAATGGCGGATACCGGCACTCTCTTCCTGGACGAAATCGGAGATTTACCGCTAGCCCTACAACCGAAACTTTTGCGCGTTTTGCAGGAACAAGAGTTCGAGCGACTGGGAAGCGGCCGCACACATCGCATCAACATCCGTCTCGTGGCTGCCACTCATCGCGACCTGGCGCACATGGTCGCACGCAACCAATTCCGCAGCGATCTTTACTATCGGCTGAATGTATTCCCTGTCTTCATACCGCCTCTGCGGGAGCGCCGGGATGACATATCTCAACTGGTCCTACACTTCGTAGAGGTATTCTCCAGGCGCATGGGGAAGCGGATTGAGCAGATACCTGAAACAACAATGAACGCATTCTCGACATACGATTGGCCAGGCAATGTGCGGGAACTCCAGAACCTCGTTGAACGCGCCGTGATCCGATCGGACAACGGAGTTCTTCCGAATCCACTTTCGACCTCACAGGCCTCTTGCGGCTCTGCTCTCAAACTCGAAACGGATCTCCTACCGGTTGAGGAGTCCGGCAGGAGGGTAGAACCAGGAGCTATGCGCGAGCCGCGGTCCGCGGATTCACTCGAAGATATACAACGCCAGCATATTCTACGAGTGCTCGAGAGAACCGGCTGGGTGATCAGCGGACCCAACGGCGCAGGAGCCATCCTAGACGTCCATCCGAACACACTTCGCAGTTTGATGAACAGGCTAGGGATTCGGCACCAGGCAGTGCCACGTGCTCGACGTGGACCCGAGTTTTCCCAGCCGGTGCATGAAGCATGTCCTGAATAATGCGATTCTCAACTTCGGCAACCCCTGCGACGATCCGCTGTGACCACCGTTCGGAGATATCCGGTCGCCATTTCCTGACCTGAGCCATCGAGCAAGTCGGACGGAACTGATGCACATCCGCCTTGGCATACCGACGGCGAAAGCCTATGTGAAGCGTCGATGACAGATTCCGTGGCGAGTGCTTGAACGTCCTAATTCCTTTCGTTCATCCCCAAGCCGGCTGCTGCTACCCAATTTCGCACCTGTCTTGCGACGGACGATATGTCGTGAGATAGGAGGCGTCATGAAGGGTGGATGACGAAATATCGTGAGTTAATCTCGAGCGATTCTGACCATCCCCTCTCGCTAAGTCTTTTGGTCTATGCAGATTAGCGATTAGTGGCGATGCGGATTCCTTTGGCAAGGCGCGTGCATTCATTACGGCTGTAGGGAAAAGAGAACCCGCAGCTCACAAGGACAGGAAGAAGCTAGCGATGAAGAAGAGTCTTCCGGTGAAGAAGGTTCGGCGGATGAATCGCTAACTACAACTTGAGAAGTAAATCACTCATCTCCGAGGGATTCTCGGATTTAACGCGCTCGATTTTGAGCAACACGAAAGGACAACCATGAAAATCGTAGTGATCGGC
>Ga0335073_10009248_pt1 | contig 13823 bp, 12 predicted proteins | sample Lox_Sample_22_FD_207093 | JGI IMG/M metagenome (GOLD analysis project Ga0335073, IMG submission 207093) | Soil microbial communities from Loxahatchee National Wildlife Refuge, Florida, United States - Lox_Sample_2.2 | ecosystem: Environmental > Terrestrial > Soil > Wetlands | place: USA... | reverse complement strand
CCACTGCGCCGCACACTAGCGTGGGATCGGCGCGAAAGTGGCCGGATTTGCCACCATCGCGTCGAATCGCGCATCATCCAGAACTGCTTGCTCCGTCATGGCACCCTCCTTGGCCAAGTAGGCACCCCGGGGGAATCCTTGCTCATTTCTCGAAACTCCGGACGTGCTGTGCAGGCCAATGGATCAGATCACCCGGCGCGGCGAGGATCGTCCCGAATAAGGCCGAAAGAAACCGATGCCGCTGAGTTCCCGCTTTCTTCCGGGGGCCGCGGTGACACGGTCGAGCCGGCGTTGTTCAGGTCAAAACGTGGACCCGACTCACGGACCATCGGTGGCGCCGACAAAGTCGTCGAGCACCCGCAACGCCTCGCCCCACAGGCGGTGTACGTCGTCGCCGGCGTCGATCACGGCCGCCAGCGCTGTCAGCGTCGAGTAGACACCCGTCGGCATCCTGGCGGCGCTCAAATGACGCTGCAGGTCGTGCAGGCGGCTGCTCAGGTCGGCCAGCGACTCGCGCCTCGCGTCGTCGTCGAGCGGGCCGGTCTGGCGCAACCACCGCGCCTCGTTGCCGACGTGTTCGCGGGCGTTCAGCATGACCGGCTGTTGTCGCCAAGCCTTCGCCGCCCAGGCCGAAACCGGTCCATCGTCGTCCAGGTAGTCGGCTATCACCTGAACGCGGCTGGGGAAACGCAGCTTGGACATCGTCTCGGCGAACGTTGACGACGGTGGGCGCTGGTGGCGCCCACCACCGGCGGTCGAGTTCGACTCAAGTGCCATAGCTGACGTTGTCACCCGATCAAAAACGCTGTCAACAACAGGCCAGTCGCGCGGATAACGGCGTGCGTGGATGAGCCGGCGCTCGACCCCGGCTCAACCGTCCCCGTGAGGCTGTCGGAGGACCACCTGACGCGTAGGTCAATCCGTCGGTCGTCGGTGTTGCGCGGGCAGGCGGGGGAAGCGTGCCACGAATTGCCGCACCTGCGCACTGTGGTCAACGTCGGGCTCGGCGGTGTGCAGACGCGAGACGAACTGCAGAGTGGCGTCGATCAGGGATGGGTCGAACCGGACCGTCATCGGTACGTGCGGGCTGTGCCACATGTCATTGGTGAACACGGATCCTTCCCAGGACAGGAAAATGGTCCATCGGGCGGGTCTCACCGCGAGCCCGGGGGTGGACTCCAGCACGCACGTCGTGCCCAGACCGCGTTCACTGGTGGTGATGAGATTGTCCAGGCGCACCAACGAGATTCCAACACCCTCACGATAGAGCGCGCGGGCGCCTCGCCAGCGTCCGAGACGCGACTCGACGCCGCCGCGGACCCCGGCATGATCCGCGGTCTTTCGCGATCGCCGCACAGATCCAGGTTATCCGCCCTCGCGACCGTTGAACCGTGCCGGAACGCCTCGATCGCGCCGTCGTTCTGGCCGCGGGCCGACGTTCTTTGCCAATTTGCAGGCCGTTTAAGGGACCCTATCTAGGCTTGCAGTCAATGCAGGGGAGTCGATGATGCGGGTGGACGGGTTCGACAGGTCCCGTGGACGCCGGTCGGTCTAGTTCGGGCGGTGGCCGGTGTCGCGTATCTTTTGAGCCACTCGAGCACAAATAATCGCGAAGCCATCGCGCTGCGGCAGTGGCTCGCCGAACAGAATCCACGGCTGGCGAACGAAATCTTTCTCGATCTCGATCCGGACGCCGGCATCCGAACGGGAGAACGGTGGGCGGCCGCATTGCAGCGCGCCAACGCCCGCTGTGAGGCAGTGGTTTGCCTGCTCTCGAACGAGTGGGAATCCAGGGTCGAATGCCTGACCGAGTACCGCACCGCGGAAACCCCCAACAAGCGCGTCTTCTCTGCCCGGCTGAAACCCGACACCGGCACGAAAACCTCGGCCTGGCAGTGGTGCGATCTGTTCGGCGACGGCCCCAAGACCACAATAGAAATCGGTGACGGCCAGCCGGTGCAGTTTGTTACCCAGGGCCTGTATCGCCTGCGCGACGGAATCCGCGGCGCCGGCATTGGCGCCGACTCCTTCGTCTGGCCCGGCGACGACCCGAGCCGTCCGCCATACCGGGGCTGGCAGCCGTTCGATCCGGTCGACGCGCGGATCTTCTTCGGCCGCGACGCGCAGATCATGAACGCTTTAGATGCGGTGCGCGGCATGCGCAAAGCCAAGACCAAGCAATGGTTCGTAATCCTCGGTCCGTCGGGGGCGGGCAAGTCGTCGTTTCTGCGGGCTGGGTTGCTGCCGCGTCTGCAGCGCGACGACCGCGAGTTTCTCGTGCTCGGCATCGTACGTCCGGAGCGCCACGTGCTGTTGGGCACCAACGGGTTCGCCAAGGCTCTCTTTGCCGCTCGGCAAGCGCACGGGCTCACCGAACCGGCGCTGGGTGACATCGAAGCCGCCTGCACACACCACCCCGAGTACATCCGCGGACTGTTGGTGAAGCTGCAGCGAGTGGCGCAACGACAGCTCCTCGAGCGCGGCGAGGAGGCCAGCCCGCCGACGCTTGTGCTACCGCTGGATCAGGCCGAGGAATTGTTGTCCGCCGAGAACGAAACGCAGGCCAGGGCGTTTCTCCGGTTGGTTCGTGGCCTGGTAGCGCCGTCGAAGGGCACGCGCCTTGACTTCGTCGTTGCGGCCAGCATCCGCAGTGACCGTTTCGAGGGCCTGCAGACCCTCCCGGAACTGGCCGATCTTGGCATCGAAGCGTTCGCCGAGCTGAAACCGCTGCTCGCCGCGCAGTTCAAGGAAGTCATCACCGGGCCGGCCGAACGTGCCACTCAATCGGGGCGACCATTAGAGCTCAGCCCCGCCCTGGTCAACGCGATCCTCGACGATTGTAAGGAAGGCTCCGACACACTGCCGCTATTGTCCTTGACCCTGTCGACGCTGTACGACAAGTACGGGTCATCACGGACGCTCACCCTGGCCCACTACGAGAAGATGGGCGGTCTGCGCCGCGTGGTGCAGAACATCATCAACGGAACCTGACGGAACCGACGGAATCCTCGACCGCAACCCGCAGGCCCGTCGTTTGCAGCTGGAATCGTTACGCACGGCGTTCATTCCGTGGCTGGTGACCATGAACCCCATCAATGACCGACCGATGCGCCGAGTCGCCCGGTGGAGCGCTCTCCCGGAATCCAGCCGGCCCCTGATCGACGATTTCGTAGCCGGCAGATTGATGGTCAAGGACAAACGCGACGGCGAAGAAGTCGCTGAAGTGGCGTTGGAGAGCCTGCTGCGCCAATGGGACGACCTCACCGAATGGCTCGCCGAGGAACGCGAAAACCTCAAAACCGCCGACGATGTGGAGCGCGCGGCCGCGGCGTGGGAGTCGCGTGGTCGCGACGAGGGGTGGCTGTTGGCGGGCAGCCGATTGGTTGCCGCTGACGCCGTTGCGCAGTTGCCGGGATACCGTCAACTGCTAGCCCACGCCGCTGACTTCCTGGCCGCATCCCGGCAGCGCGCTCAGCAGGATGAGGCAAAACAGCATCCAATCAGCGCGCCCGGGTTCATCTATGTACTGACAGGCGTGGCTGCGCTGTCAGTCGCCATCGTCTACGCTCTTGTCCTCCCGTGGTTCGTCAAGGGGATCGATTGGCTTGGAGGCATGGGACATCTGTTGATACTCGCCACGATCGCAGGTGCTGGACTGCTGGAGCGTGGCAGCGGACGCACCTCTCCCGGCGCGACCGCGTGGGGCTGCGCATTTGTCACTACGGGCGCCGCCACTGCGGTCTTGTCGATGTGGCATGAGCTTAGGACGTACACCTCCGAGATCGCGCAGCTGCTCTTCTTCGCCGGTCTGGTTTTGATACTCACCCCGAAGTGGAGAGCACCCCCTTATCGCACAATGGCGCTCGGCTATTTCCTCGCCGGCGCCGCCGTCCTTCTGCTCGTGGTCCTCGACGGTGCTTCCGTGCCGATCCAAGCATTCAGGCATGTGGCCTACCCGGACGTACCCGACGTCGCCGACCATCAATGCTCGCTCCCCGCTTCCCAAGGCCGTCTGGTAGACGATCGCTGCGGCATGATGTACGCCCAGGGCGCTTTAGGAATGGGTGCGGGGGCAGGCCTGGTTCTCATCGTCGCCGGCGTGCTTCGTGGCCTGCGAGCGATCAAACGGCAGCCCATCGCCCACTAGCCGATGATTGATTGATCGATGACAAGCCGGCAATTTGCCGGTTGTCGGGGATAGTCGTGATCAACGGGTGGGTAACGATTTTGGTCAATGGCGCGATTTGGGCCTTTTTGGGGGTCGTTGGTCGTAGGTTTGCAAGTCGCCGATGATCCGGGAGGTAGAAAATGGCCAACTCGAGTAGCCCGACGCCGGAGAGGTCGCGGCGTCCGGTGACGGCAGTGGGGACGTTGCTGCCGCATATGCACCCGGGGCGTCATCATGTCTATCGCGATGCGGTGGCGTTGGCGTTGTTGGCGGCGTTGATCGCGGCCGGGATGGGCTCGTTGTCGGTGGCACTGGTGTTGACGGCGGTGGCGTTGCCTGCGGCGGTGTTGGTCTATATCCATGATCACCGGCTCTGGCATGACGAGCCGATCACGATGATTGTTGTGGCGTTTGGGCTTTCGCTGTTGCTGGGTGTGGGTGTGGGGTTGTTGGAGACCCATTTCATCCCGTTTGTGTTGTCGGGGGCCAAGGGTTACCACCTGCCGCCGGTGGCGCGGATCCTTGAGTTGGGTGTGCTGGTGCCGGTAGTGGCGTTGGTGGCGGCGGTGATTTCCCCGCTGATCGTCAGTATGCGTCCGGCGTTTCGCCACCCGCTTGATGTGGTGGTGGCGGCATCGCTCAGTGGTGCGGCGCTGTCGTTGGGATTAAGTGTGGTGGTCCAGCACGGGGCGTTCACCCATCTGCAGGTCACCGCGGGGGATCCGGCGCATGTGGCGTTTATCGCGCTGACGTTGGGATTTTTGCAGCCGATCGTGCTGGCGACCGCGGCTACGGTCGCGGTTTTGGGGCTGCGCGGGTTGGGCGTCAACCCGGTGGTCGGGGTGATCGAGGGCCTGGCGTTGGTGCTGGCCTATGAATTGGCGACCACGTTGTTACAGCCCTATGGGACGCGCGGGATTGTGTTGACGGCGCTGACCGCGTTCGTGCTGGCGGGGGCGGGGTTGGTCGCGGCGCGCAATGCGTTGCACGCGGCAATCACCGCCGATACCGGCACAGCCGCGGACGCGACCGCGGCCGGTCACGTGGACCATCACATGCACGGCGCGGCGGTAGCCGCGATCGTGGCGGTGGTGGCGCTGATCGCCGCGGTGATCGCGGTGACGGTGGACTTGAGCGGCCCAGCCACCCATCCCAAGCTGCCCCGGACGGGGCACGAGGGACTTCTTTCACGCGGGGCCGGTGCAAGCCCCCTTCACCCCACCACGGGTCAGTCCGGCCAGAACCCATGGGGCAACGTGAGTTTGGCATCGAGCCGGACCTCGCTGGCGGCCGGAACCGGCACCGCGATCCCCTTATACAATTCGGTCTCACTCACCCCGGCCCCCGGCTGGACAATCGACAATCAGGACCAGGGGACCGTTGCCCTCAGCAAGAGAGACCAAGGCGTCATTGTGGCGGCCGGTGCCGCCGCAGCGGATGAGCCGGATGTCAACCAAGAAGCAGCCGCCAGCTTCAGTGCCTATATCAAAGGCGCGGGGATGACCAACGTGCAGCAGGATACGTCGGCGCCGGTGCAGACAATACAGGGCAAGAACTTCCAGCAGCTGCTCCCGATCGTCTACACCGGCAATATCCAAACCAACCAGGGCACGGCGCAAGTCGAGGGGTTGTGGCTGACGCTGTTTAACTCCTCTACCCAAACGGCGGCGTTCTTCGACGTCTTATCCGGCAGCGATGACGCGCTGGGGGCCACTGCCGGCGACACCAAGGCCATGCTGCAGTCGATGGAGTAGCGACCCACCAAACTCAAGCCCGCGAGTGCCTCGGCAGAACGCGTGCTAAAACGGGCCGCTGAGCCAACGCGCCCGCACCTTTTAAGGCGATAACGCCTGCGGGACCGATGTTTTGGAGCTGGCGGCGGCGACCCGGCCTTGCCCGTGAGACGTCTGTGGCCGCGGGTGTGAGTCTCAGCTGCGCTTCCAGAACGCGCGCCGCTTCCTGTCCACAGGACCGCTACCGGCGGCGAAGTCGTCGAGAACCCGCAACGCCTGATCCCACAGCGCCTCGTCGGCCATTGTGTTCGCCGCGGCCTCTCGGAGCGCTGCCGCAAGCTGCCACAGCGGCAGGAATGCCGACAGCGGCACACCCGCAGTGGTCAGCCTGACCACCAGTGCGCTCAGCCTGCTTGCCAGGTCGGCGAGCAGCTCGCGCCGCTCACGGTCGGTGAGCGAGGCGGCCGCGCGCAGCCGGGCCGCGTCGTCGCGCGCCTGTTCCCGCGCGGCAGCGAGCTCGGAATGCTTCCGCGGCCGAACCCTTTTCGCCTTCGTTGCGGATGGCCGAGCCGCCGGCGCCGTCGGGGGCGCCGGAGGTGTGTCGTCGAGGTAGTCGCGCAGGACCTGAGAACGGCTGGGAGGTCGCATGTTTGACATCGTCTCCGGCTCATCCCCGCCGTCCAGATATAGCCGCGCAGGACCAGATCGCCCCGGGGCGGGCCGCTGGGCGCGCAGCGGCGCCTGCAGCGGGTCCGCCGCGATCCCGTCCACGTCCTCGTCGCCGAGGCAAAAATCCCCGAGCAGATAGTCACCGGAGAACGACGACACTCTCGCGTGCTGCACCGCCCGGAAGATCGGCGGCGCTGCGACCGGGGCGATCATGTCCCAGCCGGCCGGCGGTTCGACGGGCTGCAGCACCTGGTGGGGCACACCGCCGTCCGCGACGGCGCGGGTGTCGACGGCGACGTAGGCGGTGAACCGGCACAACACCGAAAACCGCAGCGACGTCTCGACGATCCGTTTCTCCAGCTCCTCCGGGGAGGCGAGGTCGCGCCGATCCGATGCGGCCGCGTAGCGGTCCTCGAGGTCACGCAGATGCGCCCGCGCCCACTGCGCGGTGACCGCGGGGGCTTCGCGGCGCTGCCCGGCCACGGTCACCGACCAGTCCCGCCCGTCGCCGCTGGCTCCCCTCACGGCCAGCGGACCCGTCGCGGGACCCCGGTAGCGCCCCGAAACCACCAGCGGCACACCGGCGAACAGGTCCGGCAGCCGGACCGGGGTCACAGTGTCCTCGAGCGTCACCAGCCCGTCGACGTCCAGCCGCAGCCCGTGCACCAACGGCGCGCCGATGCGGCGATGGATCACCTGCATGGCCTCGTCGAGGCGATCCTCGGACTCGACCAGCTCGCAGCGCCCCCCGCCGATCCCGGCGAGACGGCCGAGAAAGCCGGCGTTGACGGCCTGGTCGATGCCGACAGCATGCACGCGAACCCGTCCAAAGTCACATTTCAACTCGCGCAGGATGTGGTCCTCATTGCCGACTTGCCCGTCGGTGACCAACACGACCACCGCGTCGCGGCCCGGCGAATCACCCAACAACCCCAGTGCATCCCGCAGCGGCGACAGCATTTCGGTGCCACCCCGGGCGTCCACCCGGGCCAGGTGCTCGACCGCGCGGTAGCGGTTGCGGTCGCTGGCCTCAACCAGCCCCGCGGGCAGGCCGGCCGGACGGTCGACGCGGTCGTCAAAGGTCAGCACGGCGAACCGATCGGCACTGGTGAGCGTGTCGACGATCCGGGCCGCGGCGCGGCGGGCCGCCACCATCTTCCAGCCGGCCATGCTGTAGGAGCGATCCAACACCAGCACCAGGTCGCGCGGGCGCGGCGGCGTGTCCGATACCGGCGGCAGCACCGTCAGCTGGTAGGTGCCCTCGTCGCCGTCGGCGTCGGGCACCAGCAACAGCGAATCGGTGAAATCGCCTGAGCCATAGCGCAGCCGCAGCACGAAGTCGCGGTTGACCCGCTCCCCGGGCTGGACCCGCACCCGGCCGTCGTCGGTGGACACCGCATGCAGGCTGGAGCGCACCTGCGATAACGACAGCCCAGCCGAGTCAATGCCCACGTCGATGGACAGCCGCACCGGGTTGGGGAACCCGGGCAGCAGCACCGGGGGGGTGATGCGCGACGCGTCGGGCACCGCGTCGGTGTCATCGGCGTAACCGTCACCCACCGCGCAGCCGTCAAGGGCGGCGCCGGGGATATAGCGCGGCGCCACCACCAGCGGGAAACGAAACGTCGCCTCGCCGTCCTCATACGGCAGCGGGCACACCAGCGTCAGCGCGACGCTGACCCGTTCCCCGGGCATGATGTTGCCGACCCGCATGGTGAACACGTCGGGGCGTTCCTCCTCGGCGATGGAGGCGCGCCGGCCGGCCGCGACGGCGTCGTCATAGGCCTGGCGCGCGGCCGCCCGCTCCTGCAACTGGGCCTCCACGACGCGCCCGTCGGCGGTCATCCGCATCGCGGTCACCGCGCCGCGATCCGGCAGCGGAAACACGTAGCTGGCTTCCAGCGGCACATCGAACGTGTTGATGAACTCCTGGGTCAGCTCGACCCGGCTGCTCAGCCCGGTGATGTCCGCGCGCACATCGATGCGATCCAGCGGCAGGTTGCCCCGCTCGGTGCGCAGCACGCCCAGCCCCGCCGCCTCGGCCGGTGCGGCCACTCGGGCGGACTCATCGTCGCTCATCGAGGTGATGGGCACGGTCATGGTGAACTCCATATCTTTAACGGACCGCAGGCCACGATCGGCCTTTCACGGACAGCAGGCCACGATCGGCCAGCAGGTCAAGCAACGGCCGGGCGGCCACGCGGATCGCCGCGATGTCGTCCTCGCCGGGCCACCCGGGCCGGTCGGGTCGGCCGGGCAGCAGCACCACCGCCCCCCCGGGCAGGCCGATACCGGCCAGCGTCGTGACACTGTCATCGACGGCGTCACCGGCCCGCGAAGGCGACGACGCGGCGCCGGTCGCCGGCGACTCGGCCCAGAACCGCCTGAGCGACCCACCCGGCGGCGGCGCCGCCGGTGGTTGGCCGGGCCGAGCCGTCGGCGCCCCAGGCTCGCGCACCGGCGCCGGGTGCGACTGGGCGTCGAAAAGCTCACCGGAAACAGCCGCCACCCGGCGCAGCGTCTCGTTGGTCGCCCCGGCCAGCTCGGCCTGAACCTCGGCCAACGAACGGCCTTGGGCCTGAAGGCGTTTGATCGCGACGAGCTGCAACAGGTGGCGGGTGCCGTACAGCGCCGTGCGCCCCTGCATGGAGGCCGCGCGGTCCACGAGACCGATCGTCGTGTACCAGCGCACCGCCCGCCGGTCGGGCACGTCGCGAACGCGGCGGTTGGGCGGCCCCGGATAGGCCGGCCCCGCCAGCGTGGCGGCCACCCGCCCCACCAGCTCATCCAACGTCCAGCGCGCCTCGGCGACCATAAGACGATAGTGACACTGTTATATGACAGTGTCAAATGAAGCCGGATGCGGTGGCGGCCCGCGCCGAGGCCGGGTATTCACGATTTCGTGCCGGTCGGGCGGTGGCCGCAATATGCTTCGGCCCGTGTGATGTTTGGCGGCATGGGGAGACTTAGTCAGCCGAGATCGAGCAAATGTCTTGCACGACAACTACGACCGCGCGCCGAGAAGTACGACAGCCCGGGCGGCGTCTCGTTGGTAGTGAACTGCTCCTGAATGGCGGGATGCTAGCCGCGACACTCGTCCCCTGGGCAGCCGATTCATCCTGATCCGCTTGAGGATTCGCCACAAAGACGTCGGCAATCGAGCAGCTGGACAGCGGCGGCAAAGCATTGTCGAAGCCGCGGCAATGGTACTGCATTCGGTACCAAATCTGGTACCATACTTGAATGCCGTCCTTGAATATTTCGTTCACCGATGAGGAACTGGAAGCCGTGCGAACCGCAGCGACCAACGACGATGTTTCGCTGCGCACGTTCGCCCACCGGGCGATCCTTGCGGCCGCCAGTGACCATAAGCGTCGAGTCGCGGAAGCCGCCGCCGTCGTTGCGGCGCGTTCCGCCGAACTCAACAAACGTTTGGCGTGACCGAGTTTCTCGACCGCGATGACGTCCTAGTCGCCGGCGCAGCAGCGGTCGGAGACTTGCTCCAGGTACGGGATTACGGTCTGTTAGATGCCGCGATCGCGCGTCCGAAGGCGACTGCGTTCGGCCTCGATGCTTACCCGGACGACTTCACCAAGGCGGCCGCGCTACTTCAGTCACTGGCGCGCAACCACGCCTTCGTCGACGGGAATAAGCGAACCGCCTGGGCGGCAGCGTGGACCTTCCTGCACATCAACGGCACGGAACTGGCGGCTGGCTTTGACGTCGACGATGCAGAAGCCGTCATGAATCAGGTTGCCACCGACGCAGACCTTGCCGTCGACGTCGTCGCCAGCAAGCTGTCCACCTATGCCATATCGTCACAGTGACGATATGGTCCGACAAGCCAGTGGCCCAATGGTTAATCGACGCGCGGCGACCCGATCGACAACGCAGGCATTCTGCTAGAAGGCTGCCTGGTCGGGGCTCTGCTGAAGATCGATTGGACTGCAACAAGTTTCGTCGACACCGCGGAAGTACCATACCAACGCGTCCAGTCTTTGCGAACGGTGATCTTGCGCGCGCGGCGGCAGCTCGCGGTGACTCCCACAGGATTACCGGCACTTGTTACCGACGACGACGCGAGTATCTAGCTACTTAGCCAATCTACCGATAATAGGGAATTATGTCAGGTTGAACGCTGCATATCCTCGATTGCGTTGTGAGACAATTGATGGGCGAAACGAACGTTATTCCGTTCGCGCCGTGAGGGGTTCAATAGGCTTGCTAGATTCCAAGCGATGTCCACACGTTCGACTGCATGCCTTTCTCGTATGAAAGGGGTTAGCGACCGTTCGCGCGCCTCGAGGATCGGATGCGCGTTCTTCAGGCGCTCCACAGCGTCGACGGAGGCATCGCATTCGATAACGGCACTCCCAGCTAACGTGTTGCTGAAAATCCGGCCCGCCGTTGACGTCAAAGGCGGGGATGACGAGCCTGACCAGATGGCGGAATCCGCCGTACCGGGGAGCCTTGGCGCCGAGATCGTGCCCCATAACCGAGGTATCTCAACCACCTCGCTCATCGGCGCGAAATGAGAATTCTCGTCACCGGTTCCCGGGGATTCATCGGGCGGCATGTCGCACATGCGCTACGAACTCAGGCCCACGCGGTAACTGGCGTGGACATACGCCCGCCCGGCGACGCGAACGGCCAAGATGAGCATTGCGACGATTACACACACTTCATCGGCGCGGTGGAAGCCGGCATGTTCGACGCAGTCATCCACCATGCGGCGATCACCAACACAGCTGTCGAGCACAGTGACGAGCTCCACCACATCAACGTGATCGGCGTGGCGGGGCTTGGCGCGGCATGCGCCGCCAGCAGCACCAGATTCATTCATGCCTCATCGGCGAGTATTTACGGTCAGCTCACTGACCCCCTCCGGCCCGCAGAAGTCGGCGATGAAGTAGAACGAAGCAGGTGTACGGGTCCGTTGAACGCTTATGCCGCAAGCAAACTCGCTGCCGAGCAGGCGCTCACCGCCACCGCAAAACTGGACTTCTTGGCACTTCGCTACACCAACGTTTTCGGCGTCGGTGAACTACCGAAAGGGATCACTGCTTGCATTCTGTCGCAGTTGGTTTACCAGGCAGCGGCGGGAACACAGCTGCGGCTATTCAGCGACACCCTCTCTGCTGCAAGAGATTTCCTACCAGTATCTCGCGTTGTTGCCAGCATCGTCCATGCGCTCGGACCCTGTTCGAACGCGCACGGCATCCATAACCTTGGTTCCGGAGTAAGCGTCACATTCAGCGAATTGATAGGTTGGATTTGCGCCTTCGACGCCGATGTAGTCCGCGAAATCGCTCTTATACCCAACCCTTTCATCTCCCGCTACCAGTACGTGACAAGGGTGAGCCAAACAGGGACCGACGCCCTACTGGATCACACCCCGATACGGGTCCGCGACATCAGGGACGCGACCAGGCGTCTATACGAACACTACCAGTCACTGCCGCTCGCGCAGGCGTTGCTTAACGACGACTGGACGGCTTCAGCCGAGCTGTTAGTTCCCGTTGCGGAGAATTGATAGGATCGCTCCTCGGCGGAGACCAGCGCCGCCGGGTCGGTTCATAATTTCTCGAGCCCGCGCAGTACGGTGAAGAAGGGCATGGCGGCCGTTAGACCTCTGCGTAGAGCAGTGATCTTCGCCTGTTGGCCCCTCCCCGTTGGCGCCAATGGCGCGGAATCGTCCGTCCACCTGTAAGTTTCATAGCTCGCGTGCTTGCTTCGGCCCGCTCGGAGCCATTACTGGCACGGGGCATAGCGCGGGCCCGAGAATACGCGTTTACCGGTTAGGGCCCCGTGTGAGTTCCAGCGCGGCCGCGACGATGGGCTTGGCCCACTCTGGTGTAGCGGTCAAATCGGGCGGTCCGACGATGCGGCCGCGCTTCATGCGCAGCACCAAGACCGGCAGCGGCGCCTGCCCGGTCGCGGGGTCGGCAGGCGCGGAGTTGTCATACACCCGTAGCTCGGTGAGCATCGGTAGTAACTCCACGAGATTGATCAGGCTGTGGGTGAAGCGACGGCGAATGTCGGCTTCGGGGATGTCATGGCCGCCGGCGCGGACCCGGTGTCGTACACGCTCGATGTAGGCTTCGGCGCTGGCCAGCCCAACGTAGAAAACGTGGACCTCGATGCCACGCTTGGCCGCCCCGGCCAGCAGTCGCGGCATCGTGTTGCCGCCGAGTGTGGTCTCGAAGGTGAAATTGAGGCGTCGATCAATCGCGCGTTCCAGCAGACTTCGGCCCTGCTGCCATGCCGCGGCGTTGGCCTGGGCCTGGCCCAGTCCGGGATTGGCCGCCATGATTTCCCGCGCGGCCTCGTCGGGGTTGTAGTACTCACCGCGCTTTTCGCGGATTGTCGCGCCGACAATGCTGCTTTTGCCGGCGCCGTTGACGCCTGCCAACACATGCAGTTGCGGCGACGCCGGCACCGCCTTTTTGCGAGCCATGGGCCGCGCTGGATCACCGCGGCTGCGCGGTTCGCGCCGCCTTCACCGCGGCGGCGCCGAGTTCCTCCGGTGTCGCGTCGAACGCCGCAGCGACTCCGGCTTTGGCTTCGGGTGTCTGCATGCTGGCCAACAGTTCGTCGAAGCGCTCACTGAGATCGTCGAGTGCCGGCGTGGCCGATGCGGTCAGAGCCTCGAATTCGGCGTACGACAGCAGTACCGCCCGGGGAGTGTCGTGCTTCGTGATCACCACGGCCCCGCCGACTGCGACCTGCTCAAACACCGTGCCGAACTCGTTTTTGAGGCGGCTGGCGCTCACTATGGGTACATCGACCAGCTTGCCGTCGCGGTTGCGGAACGAGACGGTGGACATGGTGCTCCCTCCTGCGGTTGCCTGCGCGCGCTATTCTAGCCGTTTTTGTCTATTCTGTGCTAATGGGACATTTTATGCCGGCTCACCGCGAGCGACTCAACCAACGGCGCCGTCGACGTGGATTACCCAGCGGTGGCAGATACCCTCCCGCCGATTCCTCAGGCGAATCAGCGCGGTCTCGCCATGATCGGGCTTCAGCGCCGCTCCCCGACGGGGATTGACGCTGGGCTTGCTGCGATCAAGAGGTTGCGTTCGCCTTAGCTGACGAAAGAACAACTGGCGCGACAACTATGAGCCCGGCCGATTCCCTCGGGGACAGCGATGGATGGGGCGTGGGACGGGATCACACCGCGACGACGTCGATCAATTCGTCGAGTCCATCGAAGTCGTCGGCGTTGCGCGTGTAGAGCCGCGCTGAATGCGCAC
>Ga0335073_10009247_pt1 | contig 13824 bp, 10 predicted proteins | sample Lox_Sample_22_FD_207093 | JGI IMG/M metagenome (GOLD analysis project Ga0335073, IMG submission 207093) | Soil microbial communities from Loxahatchee National Wildlife Refuge, Florida, United States - Lox_Sample_2.2 | ecosystem: Environmental > Terrestrial > Soil > Wetlands | place: USA... | reverse complement strand
GTCGAGCACTACAGCGAGTCGATGCGCTTCGAGGACGACGGCACCGGCGTGATGCAGACCGACGCGCAGATCAAGATCGTGAGCGAGAGCGGTGTGCAGGCGCTGGGCCAGCTCAAGGTTGGATACAGTGCGCTCAGCGACAAGCTGGAGATTCCCTATGTTCGCGTGCGCAAGCCCGACGGCACCGTAGTTACGGCGCAGGAATCGGCAATACAAGATCTCACCTTCCCCGACGCCCCGGTCTACACCGACTATCACGAGAAGCACATCAGCGTGCCCGTGCTGCGGCCGGGCGATGTGCTGGAATACCGCTTCGTGCGCACCATCGCCAGTCCGCTGACGCCGGGACAATTCTGGACCAGCTTCAACTTTGCGGAGCGGGGAATCGTTCTCGACGAACAGTTGGAGATCAACGTTCCCAAAGACCGCGAGATCAAACTCAAGACCAAGCCCGGCTACGAACCCACGATCACGGAAGTGGGTGACCGGCGCATCTATCACTGGACGCATTCGCGGCTCAAGGACGACGACGACACCAAGAAGAAGAAAGCTGCGAAGAAGGGCGACGAGGATGTTCCTTCCGTCCAGTTGACCACCTTCAAGAGCTGGGAGGAACTGGGTGCCTGGTACGGCGGATTGGAGCGCGAACGGCGCGTGCCCGACGAGACGGTGAAGGCCGAAGCCGCGCTGCTGGTCAAAGGCAAAAGCGATGATATGGCGAAGGTGAAGGCGCTTTACGATTATGTTTCGGGCAACATCCGCTATGTGAGCCTCTCGTTTGGATTGGGGCGCTATCAGCCGCATGCGGCCAGCGAAGTCCTCGCCAACGGCTACGGCGATTGCAAAGACAAGAACACGCTGCTGGCGGCGTTGCTGGAGGCAGAAGGCTTCCATTCGACCTCCGTCCTGATCGGCGCGAACATGAAGCTCGATCCGGATGTGCCGTCGCCTTCGCAGTTCGACCACGTGATCACGCGCGTGCCCGTCGACGGCAAAGAGATTTGGCTCGACAGCACCCCGGGCGTGGCGCCGTTCCGCATGTTGTCGTCGAGTTTACGCGGCAAGCAGGCACTGGCCATTCCTCCCAACGGCAACGCGGAGCTGGTTTGGACCCCGACCGACCTGCCGTTTGAAGCCTACGATCGCAGCACTATTCAGGGCACGGTAAGTGATACCGGCGAGCTCACGGCGCACGTCAGCATGAGCGGGCGCGGCGATTCCGAAATGCTGCTGCGCTACGCCATGCGCCGGCTGCCCAGCAATCGCTGGAAAGATATTTTTGATCATGTGCTGCAGCGCTCGGCCCTGCACGGCGCCGACATCACCAACCTGAAAGCCACTGATCCCAGCGACACCGACAATCCGCTCAAGGTCGATTTCGATGTTGCCGATAACAACTATTTCGATTGGTCGGCGGCAGAGTCGAAGTTTCCCTTGCCGTTGACTGTGGCCGGAATGCCCGGCGAGGCCGAGGATGAAACCGACGACACCTCCAGCGAGCCGATCAAGCTGGGCGCGCCGGAGGACTTCACGGAATTGCAGGAGCTGAAGTTTCCTGCCAAATACAAAGTCCATCCGCCCATCGGCATTGATGTGAAGCGCGATTACGCGGAATACCATTCCACCTATAAATATGATGCGGGCCAGTTCACCTGCACGCGCACGCTGAAGATCCTGGTGCGGGAGATTCCGCGCAGCCGGGCGGAGGATTACGCCGCATTTCGCCGCGTGGTAGAGGCCGACAAAGCACAGCAAGTGACGTTGGAGAATCAGTCGCCGGGAGCAGCCGGCGCGGCCGCCGGTAATCAATCGGCCGACGACCTGTTCGATGCCGCTGTGCAGGCCATCCAGAACCAGCATTACCAACTCGCCGCCGATCTTCTGCAGCGCGTTCTCAAGCTTGACCCCAAGCACAAGGACGCATGGTTCAACCTGGGCAATGCCTACATGGCCATCGGACAAACCGACGACGCCATCGCAGCTTACAAGAAGCAGATCGAGAACAATCCCTACGATGGATACGCCTACAACGGCCTGGGGCTGGCTTACCAACGGGAATCGCGCTTCGACGAAGCCATCCAGCAGTTCCAGAAGCAGATTGAGGTGAACCCGCTCGACCAGTACGCGCACGCCAATCTCGGACGTGTTTATCTGCAGCAGAAAAAATATGCCGAAGCTGTGCCGGAGCTGGAAAAGGCGGTTGATCTCCAGCCAAAAAATCCCGTGATCCAGATTGAGCTGGGCCAGGCGTACATCGGCAACAACCAGACCGATAAGGGCATGGCCGCGTTTGAAAAAGCCATCAACCTCTCGCCCACGCCGCTGGTATGGAACAATATTGCCTACTCGCTTTCCGAGCAGAATGTGCAACTCGATCGAGCCAGCCAGTACGCCGACACCGCGATCAATGGCATCGAAACTCAGCTTCGCGATGTCAATCTCGACAATCTGCACATTCAGGATTTAGGCACGGCGCAATTGTTGTTTTCGGTTTGGGACACCAAGGGCTGGATCGAGTTCAAGCGTGGCAATACCGATACGGCGGAGCAATTCATTCTGCCCGCGTGGCTGGCCGGCGGCAGCGGCGATGAAGCCGAGCACCTCGGCGAAATTGCGGAGAAGCGCGGCAAGCGCGCGGTTGCGGTCGATTATTATCTGCAGGCGATGGTCGCCGAGAACCCCGCGTTTGAGGCGCGCACTCGCCTGGCTGCCCTAGCAGTCAAAGATATCGACGCGAAAACTGCGAAGGCGCGTCCCGAGTTGCAGCGCCAGCGCACTGTGCCGCTGAACAAAACCGACAAGGGAACGGCGGAATTCTACTTGCTGGTTTCGCCCGGCAAAGTGGAGCAGGTGAAGTTCATCAAGGGCGACGACAACCTGAAGAGCCTGGCGGAGGTGCTGCAGAAGACGGATGTGGGCATGAAATTTCCGCCCAACGCGCAGGCCCACGTCGTGCGGCGGGCAGTCGTACATTGTGGGACAACGGCACCAGGCCCATGTACACTGGAACTGCTTCCCTCGTCGGCGGTGCACACTCTGGAGTAGCGTGCACGAGCGACCGTTTTTGGTTGCAGTGCCATCCTGAACGCAGCGGCTGCGCTTTTCCGGATACACTAGTTCTGCGAAGGAGTTTGTCATGGCAGATTTGCGCTATCCCATCGGGAAATTTCAATGGATCGCGCCAGAAAGCGAAGAACAAAGCGCCAGGGACCGCACCACCTATATCGACGTATTGGCCAAGCTGCCGGGGCAGATGCGGACCGCAGTGCAGGACTTGCGGCCCGAGCAACTCGACACTCCGTACCGTCCCGACGGCTGGACCGTGCGGCAGGTGGTGCATCACGTGCCCGACAGTCATCTGAACGCCTACGTCCGCTTCAAGCTGGCGCTCACCGAAGAGCAGCCGCACATCAAGCCCTACAACGAAGCCGAGTGGGCGAAACTTCCCGACAGCACCATCACTCCCATCCAGGTCTCGCTGCAACTGCTGGCTGCCCTGCATTCTCGCTGGGTTGATCTCGTGCAATCCATGCGCCCGTCCGATTTTGGACGCACACTGTACCATCCCGAACACGGCTCACTCACGCTGGATCGCATGTTGGCCATGTACGCGTGGCACTCCAACCATCATCTCGCGCACATCACCTCATTACGCGAGCGCATGGCGTGGAACACGCGCGCCGCAGCGCAGTAATCAGCAATTAGCATTTAGCGCTTGGCAATTAGCTCCAGAAGTTTACGTTTGAGGAACGTGCGCCACCACTCTATAGAAAGCACGTCGCGAGAAATCTGGTACTAATTGCTCATTGCTAATTGCGAAATGCTCGCTGCTTAGTGTTAATTGCCAAGTGCTGACCGTTAATTATTGATTTCAGCCCTTCGGTTAAGAACTGTGAAAAGCGGATGAGTTGCGCTCACACGGTTGTCAGCGACGCGTCCAAACCAAGTCGCGTGAAAGTTTCGCGACCAATGAACTTTCCGTTCATCTGGAACGTATACGCGAAAGGGAACTGCTAAGGCGCCATTGCGCGCGATGGCAGTTCAACTGCAGAAACAACTGTGGGGTCAAACAGAATGTTTCGCCAGCGGTTTGGCGGCCCAGGCGAGACAAACTTTGGGAAGCGTGGAAGCGTTCCCTTGCTGTTTAACCCCGGAGTGACATTGTATGCCGCGCGGCGGGAAATGCAAGCCCGGCCGCAACCGCCTGGGCCTCGCGCCTGGGCACGCGCATGGGCCGCCAGAACGAACGTCATCGGTAAGGAGATTGCAATGACTCGTACACTGGCACGTTTCACATTCCTCGTCTTCGCCCTTAGCATGTCCATCAGCGCCTTCGCCGCTTCCAAACCGGAAACCATCTCGCTCTTCCAGGATGCGCAACTGAACGGGAAGACCCTCCCCGCCGGTCAATACACCGTGAAATACGAGACCACGGGATCGAACGCGCAGGTGAAGTTCCTGCGTAACGGGAAGGAAGTAGCTTCCGCCAAGGGGCAGGTGAAGCAGCTCAGCGCCGCGCCCGAGCACAACCAGGTCATCACCCAGGACGGCAACGGTAGCAACACCATCAGCGAGATCGATTTCGCGCACAGCAACACCGGCCTGACCTTCGAGAACTCAGCCATGGCCGGCGCCGGCAGCAACTGAGCCGGAAGAGCAGGAACGGTGGGAGCGCCGGGCAGTTCAGCCCGGCGAAAATCGAGCCGAAATAAATGACGGCTTCAGCCACGGTACGCCACGGCTGAAGCCGTTTTCTATTCCAACGTTGCGCCCTTCCACCGCGTTCATGGCGCTAAGGGCTGCCCATCACTACCCGCGCCACCGCGAGCATGCTGATCGCCTCAGCCGAGGGATCTGCATACCAGATGTGTTTCACCGCTTCTCCATTGCCACGTAGTGGTTCGGATACGCCGGGCCATGATAATCCGCACGCGGGCGGATCAGTCGGTTGTCATTCAATTGCTCGATCACGTGCGCCGTCCAGCCGGACACGCGCGACACCGCAAATACCGGCGTAAATAAATCGATGTCGATCCCCAGCGTGTGGTACGTCGATGCCGAATAGAAATCCACGTTCGCATTCAGCTTGCGATCGGCGACGATGAACTCCTCGATCTTGCGCGAAATCTCGAACCACTTGGCATTGCCGCTCGATTTGCCCAGGTCCTCCGACATCTTGCGCAGGTGCGTTGCCCGCGGATCTTCGGTGTGATACACGCGATGCCCGAAGCCGGGAACTTTCTTTTTCTGCGCCAGCATGCCCTTGATGTAGTCGACCGGATCGGCGCCCGAGGCATCAATCGCCTCCAGAATGCGAAACACCGCTTCGTTGGCGCCGCCGTGCAGCGGCCCTTTGAGCGCGCCAATCGCTGCCGTAATCGCCGAATGCATGTCGCTAAGCGTGGCCGCAACCACGCGGGCGGCAAAGGTCGAGGCGTTCAGCTCGTGGTCGGCATGCAGGATCAGCGCCACGTCGAGCGCGTGCTCCGCCGTATCGCTGGGAATCTCGCCATTCAGCATGTAAAGAAAATTGCCGGCATGCGAGAGCGAGCGGTCCGGCTCAACCAGCGGCCTGCCTTTGCGAATGCGGTCGTAGGCGGCCACCACATACGCCAGTTGCGCGGTAAGCCGGACCGCCTTGCGCACATTAGCCTCGTGATCGTTGACCTTCTCTTCGGGATCGTAATACGACAGCGCCGAGACGATGGTGCGCAGCACGTCCATGGGCAGCGCATGCGCCGGCGCTTGCCGCAGCAGGCTGACGATGGAAGCGTCGAGCTTGCGCTCGCGCGCCAGGTTCAGCTTCAGCTCGTTGAGTTCGGCGCGGTTGGGCAGCCGCCCGAACCACAGCAGGTAACAGACCTCCTCGAAGGTCGAGTGATCGGCCAGCTCATGGATGTCGATGCCGCGATAAGCCAGCACACCCTGATCGCCATCGATGTAGCAGATGCCGGAGTTTGCGGCGGTAATGCCTTCCAGCCCCTTGGGGCCTTGCACCGTCGTGGACATAACACCTCGCGTGGCCGTGGGCCGCAACCCGATGAGGCCGGACTGCAGGCCCTGCGCAAAAACGCAACCTACTTTTATACTCCTACGCAGCGCGAATTTCGCGCGCGTCGGTACTGGGTGAATTGTTTACCCAGGACCCGCGCGTCGATCGGAGCCGGCATTTGTGTTGGCCCCGGCAATATGCACCTTGTACTTCGTGACCCCATGTTCGTCACTCTTTCGCTCACCACGGAACCCCAGCCTAGTCCAACCGCCCGAAAGAACCGTGGGGCGATCCACGTTGTCCGGGCGTCATCCATTTCTGCAAAGAGAGGTTGTTCCCATGCCCATGACCAAACTTCGCCTTCTGCTAATCTCATGCATGCTGCTGATCGCCGCGCTCTGCAGCGCGCAATCCACGCAGCTCAACCTTCCGCTGCAAAGCCAGAGCGCGAAGGTTACGCAGACCATCGGCATCACCGACATCACCATTAATTACCATCGCCCTCTGGTGAATAATCGCAAAATCTGGGGCGGCCTGGTTCCATATGGTGAGGTCTGGCGTGCCGGCGCAAACCAGAACACCACCATCACGTTTGCCAACGACGTCGCCATCAACGGCCAGCCGCTGGCCGCCGGCACCTACGGCCTGCACATGATTCCCACCGAAGGCGACTGGACGGTCATCTTCTCCAAGATGCATACCGCATGGGGCAGCTTCAGCTACAAAGAGTCAGAAGATGCGCTGCGCGTTACCGTCAAGCCCCAGCCCGCCGACTTCCACAACGCGCTCAGCTACGACTTCGACCAGCTCCAGCCCGACTCCGCCGTCGTGGTGATGAGCTGGGACAAGCTGGCCGTGCCCTTCAAGGTTTCCGTCAACGTAAATCAAGTGGTCGAAGCCAGCCTGCACAACCAGCTCCGCGGGCTTTCGCAGTACACGTGGGATGGCTGGGACGATGCCGCGACTTACATGGTCGACAACAAGATGGACCTGAACGAGGCGCTGAAGTACGAAAACAATTCCATCCAGAACGAAGACCGCTTCGAGAACGAGATGACGAAGTCCCGCATACTGGCGGCGATGGGCAACTCGACCGAGGCGCAGCAAGCCAAGGATAAGGCGCTGTCACTGGCCAACGCACAACAGCTCTATGGATACGGACGCCAGCTCCAGCGTGAAAAGAAACAGCAGGAGGCTTTCGCCGTTTTCAAATCTGCGGCCGAGAAGGACCCGAATAATTGGCTGTCGCACGCCGGTCTCGCCCGCATCGCCTGCGGAGAAGGGAATTTTCCGGAGGCGACGAAGCAGATGCAGCTCGCGCTGGCGGGCGCTCCCGATAATCAGAAATCGGGCGTCGAGAACCTGGTCAAGCGTTTGCAGGCGCAGCAGAATATCAACTAATAGCATTTTGAAGGGGATGGACTTCAGGCCGTCCACAAGTACCGCGAAAGTAATTCCGGCTTTGGCCGCTGTGGGGACTTCTGAAACACACTATAACCGGATATCTGGAGACGAAACATGCACCGTACCTGCCTCGTGCTGTGTCTTCTCGTAGTGGTGTCGTACCCGGCGCACATGCCGGCCCAGACGGAATCGAAAGCTGCGACGGCCGGCGCACGCGACGGCTCCCACGACTTCGATCCCCTGATCGGCACGTGGAAGTATCATCTGAAGCGCCGCCTGCATCCCCTGACCGGTTCCAACCAATGGGTCGAGTTTGAGGGCACCGGTGTCTGCCGCAAGATCTTCGACGGCGCCCAGATTGACCAGGGCGAGTGGAATGGCCCAAGCGGCCGCATCGTCGGCCTCACTCTGCGCGTCTACAATCCCACCTCGCATCAGTGGCGACTGTATTGGGACAATCAGAAGGTCGGCGTCCTCGATCCCCCGCAGGTCGGTGAATTCAAGGACGGCGTCGGCGAGTTCTACGCGCAAGACACCATCAACGGTAAGACCATCCTGATCAAATTTCGCTGGACAAACCTCACCACCGCCACGCCGCACTTCGAGCAGTCCTTTTCCGATGATGGCGGCAAAACCTGGGAGGTCAACTGGATCACCGATCAGACGCGAGTCAGCGGGACATCGGCGAAGATGGGCGATTGACCAAACGTATGCGTCTTGAGGGTGCCCCACTCATTCCTGGTTTTGGAATGAGTGAGGCCGGTCCCGCGTACGAGGGCCGCTAGGGCTTGTACCCGTCCGTCATCCACTTAATGAACAGATTGACTTTCGATGCCGGCCAGGGCGCGCCCGGCGGCATCTCTCCCGACTGCACCTTACTTTTGACGGCCTCCGCGTGCGCGTGGCCGCCGGCTGCGTCCGACATATAGGAGTAGTTGTGCAACAGCACTCCCATCGGTTTCATGTGCGACACATCAGTGGCGTTGAACAAAGGCTTGATGTCTTTCGCGAAAGACACCGGTGCCGACTTCTTGGCGGATTTCTTGACTGATTTCTTGACGGGCTTCTTGGCTGACTTCTTAGGCGATTTCTTCACTGCCTTCTTAGCTGGTGCCTTTCCGGCCATAGTGTCTCCCTCTGGCAACGATTCGCAAAAACCGGGCGCCACCCCGCGTGGTTCGCGCAACGGTGGCGCTCGGCAGTTTGTTGTCGACGGCCTTCTTCAGGCCGGAATCCCGGGGGCCTAGAACAAAGGCTGTATGCCTGCGGTGCAGCCATGTACCGGATCGCAGAAGACGTGGCTCACCGGCAGGGTATTGGTTTCGTGGCAACTGAAACAGTTGTTGGAAAACTTGTCGAAGTTGGCATTCACCTGCTGATAGGTTTCCATCGTGGTGTTCGACAACTGGCTGGTGCCGACGGCTGCGCCGGTAACCACGCCGGGATTTCCGGGGTTGCCGAAATTCCCGTTGAAGGCCCCGCCGTTGATCGTCCAGGTTGATCCGGTCATGTAATAGTTGTCGCGCACATCGCCACTCGGCATCTTCGAGCCGACGCTGTTGTCGATGGAGATGATCTCGGTATTCGAGGCCGCCGTACTGGCGTCCGCCGGATTGGGAGTGGCGTTGGCCGCGCCCCCAAACGGCTTCCAACGGATGACGTTGCTGGGACTGATGGTAAACCCGGTCAGGGCCACGATATCGGGCGAACTGAAGGTCATATGTTCCTGGTTGAACGGTGCGGCGGCGCCGCTGGCGCAGAACAGCCAGGTTCCGGTTGTGTTCTGTACGACCGTCTTCACCCCTGAAGTGGAGTTGTAGGAATAGCCGGCGTTCGGGGCGTTTCCGAAATGCTCGAAGGTGGCCCAGATCATCTCCGGATGGCCGTTCGCGCTGCCCACCACATGCATGCCCACTAGGGCCAGCGTGGTCGTCTTCTGGCCGTTTGGCACCCATTTATTGGGATTGGTCGTGTCGTAGGTGGGGATGACTGCCTCCGTGGTGATGTACTCACTCGGGTTGGCCAATCCGGTGGTCTCGATCCACGCCGACTTCACTTCCACGGCGAGCGCGTTGGGATCGGGGAAAGTCTTGCCGTGCGCCGAGGCGAAAGCGGTGATCTTCGCCAGCGCCGCCGCGGTGGTGGGGAACTGCGTCGGCGTGGGCGTGATTCCGCCGTCCTTGGTGCCGGTGAGGAAATAAGCATAGACATCGTTGACCATGGTTACGAAGTAGATGAGCGAACCGTTCTGCGCCATCAGCACGCCATCGTCGGCCTGCCCTTGCTCGACGTCGATGACCCCGCCGGAGACATTCAGAAAGATGGGCAGATTGCCAACCATGAACTTTTGCGCGATCAAACTGCTGTTCACCGGTTGCGGCTTGAGTTGCTGCAACTTCTCCATTTGGCTGGTGAGCTGCTTCAACTTTTCGTTTTCTGGCAGCGGCTCTTCCAATTGCTGCTGTTGCGGCGCCAGCTTCTCCAACTGTTGCAGGGGAATCTGTTTTTGCACCAGCAGCTTCGGTCTCTGGATTGCTTTGCCATTCTTGTCGAGAAGCACCAGCTTTCCGTTGCGCAGCGTGGCGCTCTCGACTTCAACTTGCTTGCCTGCGCTATTGAGGACCAGCGGCTTGCCGGCTTCCGACAGCGGCGCCGGTTGCACCTCGAACATGCGTCCGGACTTGCTCATGATCACCGGTAGCCCATGCACGCCCACCTGGGCAGCGCGCAGGTTCAGGTGGAGCAAACCTCCTGCCTGATTGGGAATCAGGGTGCGTTTGCCGCTGGCATCCGCTGGGGAAACCGTATAGAACGCCGGCGAGGAGAAAATCCGTCCCCCACCGCCGCCATAGGTCGCGGGAGCCGGCGAAGTCAGCCACAGAAACATCTGCTGCGCCCACTGATAAAAGCTGCAGTTCGGAGTGTTCGGAAAGGTGACGCTGTTGGCCGGATTTACCACGCCATTCAACGTGGGCGTACCGGTCTGAAACCAGGTGTTGAACACCGAAGCGGAGACCGTGCAGGTCGAACTGGCGTCGCTCGGAAGAGTTTGCGCGCTCGTCGGCGCGGCAGCCAGCAAAGCGGCCAGCGCCGTCGCGACTACCAGCCAGTTTCGGAAGCCCCGATTCGAATAGCATTCGCCCCAACTGCAAAACAATCGTGCAAGCATTTCTAGCCTCCTTTGATCTGTAACCGAAGGTGCATCGGGCCTGTCAGCGGCTGTGAACGGTAAAGCGGAGGTGCTCGCCGCAGCTGAGGCTCATTGCACTGTAAGGGAGCGATGGATAATGCTCTCTGGCCTGGAAGGAACCCTGAAATGTCTGGAGTGTGGCCCGGTTTTGGACAAAAAGCAAGAATTATCTTGCCAGCAGCGAGCGCCCGGCGGCCAGGCAGTTTCTGGAGATCACGCCTTCGCTGCTGTCGAGACAAAGGAGCCAGCCGGTGACGCCCACGGTTCCGGTGGAAGGATCAAGCGCATGAGCCGCAGCCGGCGCACGCACGACAAATCCCTTGTCTTCCCGCGCTATACTGAAGGCTCTGGGGATGGTTGTGAGCGCTGCGCAAAAGACGTTTTACATCGAGACCTTCGGCTGCCAGATGAACTTCCACGACTCCGAAAAAGTTGTGGGCTCGCTCATCTCGCAGGGCTACCGGCAGGTGGAGCGCGAAGAGGACGCGGACCTGATCTTCTACAACACCTGCTCCATCCGCGACAAGGCCGAGCAGAAGGTCTTCCATCGGCTGGCCGACTTCAAGAAGCTGCACCGGGAAGGGAAGCGCTTTGCCGTTCTCGGCTGCGTGGCGCAGCAGGAGGGCGAGCGGATTTTCGAGCGCGCGCCGCATGTGTCGCTGGTGGCCGGCTCGGCGTCGTACCGCAACCTGCCGGAGATGCTGGTGCAAATCGAGGCGGGCGCCGCGCGTGTCACCGGCCTCGACGATCGCGAAACCGATCAGACCTTCGAGACCGAGTTCACCGCGCGCAGCAATCCGCATCGCGGCTACATCACGATCATCGAGGGCTGCGACAAGTTTTGCGCTTACTGCGTTGTGCCCTACACGCGCGGCAAGGAGCGCAGCCGGACTTCGCAGTCGGTTCTGGACGAGGCGCGGCGCATGGCCGACGCCGGATATAGCGATATCCAACTGCTCGGGCAGAACGTGAACTCTTATTGCGATCCGCTTGGAAAGATGAGCTTTGCCGAATTGCTAGTGTCCGTTGGAGAGCTGACTGGCATTCGCCGCGTGCGCTTCACCACCTCACATCCGCGCGACTTCACCAAGGACATTATCGACGCGATCGACGCCGTGCCGGCGCTGTGCGATCACGTTCATTTGCCGGTGCAAAGCGGCTCCTCGCGCGTGCTCAGCTCCATGTTCCGCGAGTACACGCGCGAGCAATATCTGGAGCGCATTGCCTGGGTGAAGGCGGCGCGCAATAAAGAGATCAGCATCACGACCGATGTGATCGTCGGCTTCCCGGGCGAAACCGAAGCGGAGTTCGCAGAGACGCTCGCGCTGCTGGATGAAGTTGGCTACGATGGCGTCTTCTCGTTCAAGTACTCGCCGCGTCCCAACACGCCGTCGTTGCAGTACATCGATTCGATCCCCGATGCCGAGAAGTCGCACCGCTTGCAGATACTCCAGGAGCATCAGCGCGAGATTCAGAGAAAGAATTATCAGCGGCACTTGGGACAGAAACTTGAAGTGATGGTGGAAGGGAAGAACGCGACGCGTGGACAGAGCATCGGGCGCACCTCGCAGAACAAGACGCTCAACTTCGTCACCAACGGCGCGCCCGAGCCGGGCATCGGAGATTATGTAATGGTCGAGGTGACGCAGGTGTTTCCGAATAGCTTGCTGGGTGTGATGGCAGATTGAAGTTTTGGCGGCTTTTGGCCTTTAGCTCTTGGCCTTTAGCTCAAGAGACTTTTGGCGACGACATTAGAAAAGGGCGTGAGGGAGCGCCGAGCCGATGGCCCAAGGCCAAAGGCCAATAGCCAGCCGCGGCAGCGGCGAAGGGAACCACGATGGAAGTCGAAATGAAAATCAGCGGACTGATGCCGGACCCGATGACCAATATGCCCATCGTGGTGCTGAAGGACCAGGCCAGCGGCACCGTGCTGCCCATCTGGGTGGGCGCCTATGAGGCCAATGCCATCGCGCTGGAGATCGAAAAGATCACCACGCCGCGGCCCATGACCCACGACCTGCTGAAGAACCTGCTGGTCGGGCTGGAAACCATCGTGCGCAAGGTGGTGGTGACCGAGCTGCGCGACGACACCTTCTTCGCCGTGATCTGGCTGGAGCGCGATGGGCAGACCATCAGCATCGACTCGCGGCCCTCCGACGCGCTGGCGCTGGCCCTGCGCATGGATTGCCCGATTTTCGTCGACGACGAAGTGCTGAAGAACAGCAAGGTCGCCGGCAGCGTTAGCGACCGCGCCTCCAGCGACGAGCTGCGCAAATGGCTGGAGAACCTGGGCGAGGACGACCTGGGAAGGTACAAGATGTAGGAAAGGGACTAGAGGCCAAGGCTAGAAGTCGGGAGTCAAGGCGCCCGTAGCTGAGAGTAGGACACCGGTGTCGCAGTTTTCATATTTCCGTTGTGGCAGAATCAAATGCGGCAGATCAAATTCGCGACCTTTCCCGGCCCCTGACTAGTTCCTGATCCCTAATACCCGGCCCCGGTGCCTAGTCTAGTCTCAGTCCCCAACCCCCCAGCCCGGCTTTTTATGGATGCTGCCGAAAAACTCCAGCGTATCTATCTGGCCGGCTTCGAGCTCGAAACCTTCGATCGTTATCCCAATGCTGTGGGTGTCATCCGCGACGGCTGCATCGCGCTGCTGCGCTCAACGCCAAATGGGCTGGAAATGATCGGCGCGCCCGGCTGGCGCATGGGCGAAGTGCTGGGCGTGCTCGTCGAGAAAGACGGCCGGCAAGTCTTCCAGGCAAAATCGGAAACGGTCGAGGCCACGCCGGAACGGCTCGAGGCCCTGCGAAGATTTCGGGAAGACCTGGAGCGGCTGCTGACGGCAACCGCGTAAGTCTCGGAAGCCAAACGACCTTCAATAATTCAGGGCACAGGGGCCCTGGGCTATGCCGAGGCTGCGCGATTGCGGGCCATTTTGTATGTTTAACATAATATCTGTTATCGGACATCATGGCGCTTCGAGTACGATCACGTGTTGCGCAAACTCGCTCCCGGCCAGTGCTTCGAGGCCCCTGTCCAACGTCACCAGACGCCCTTTCTTCTTAATCGCGAGCCCGAGTAGGTATTGGTTGGCGAGTTCAGCCGTTTCATTAGATCAGCACCACCTTGGGATGGAACAGCGTCCCGGCGACGCGGCTGGCGAGGCAGACCAGCTCGGATTGCCCGGCGAAGACCTTGACCCAGGGCGAGCGCGACATCTCCTGCAGATTTACGGTGC
>Ga0335073_10009243_pt1 | contig 13826 bp, 17 predicted proteins | sample Lox_Sample_22_FD_207093 | JGI IMG/M metagenome (GOLD analysis project Ga0335073, IMG submission 207093) | Soil microbial communities from Loxahatchee National Wildlife Refuge, Florida, United States - Lox_Sample_2.2 | ecosystem: Environmental > Terrestrial > Soil > Wetlands | place: USA... | reverse complement strand
CGGCCTGCGGCTTGGAGAGCGGCGTACGCTCGCCCAGCTCGGCGCGTTCGACTTCGCGGTCGCCGTCGCAATCGGCGCGATCATCGGCCGGACCGTGACTGCTTCGTCGGCGTCGTTCGTCACCGGCGCGGTGGCGCTGGTCACCCTGCTGGTGGCGCACCGCCTCGTCGCGTCCATCCGCCGGCACAACCCGATGGCCCGCCTCATTGACCATCCGCCCCGGGTTCTTGTCGCCGAAGGCGAGATACAAGATCGTGAACTCGGCCGGGCCGGCTTGACGGTCGCGGACGTGTACGCGCTTTTGCGCCAGCAGGGCGTGGACGATCTCCGGCAGGTCGGCTACCTGCTCTATGAGACCCGCGGCACGACGACGCTGATCGGCGTCGGCAGCGAGCCCGGTCCGCTGATGCGCGACGGGCTTTCCGCCGCCGGATATCGCCACGTGGCCAAGCCCGCGCAACGGCAGGTCCCCGATACTCAGGTGGTCCCGCCGGGGACCTGATTTTCGTCCGTCTGGCCGGGTGCATGGATGGCGCTGCTCGCACGTTCGTCGGCGTTGAAAGACGCTGAGCTGCTGGTGCTGCGCCAGGAGGTGGCGGTGCTGCGGCGGCAGAATCCCAGGCCGAAGCCGGACTGGGCCGACCGGGCGATGCTCGCCGGCCAGGCCCGGCTGCTCCCCAGGCCGCTTCGGCTGAGCCGGCTAGTGACGCCGGACACGCTACTGCGCTGGCACCGGCGGCTGATCCGCCGGCGCTGGACCCATCCCCGCCGCGGCCGGCCGCCGATCGATGCCAAGCTCGCGGTACTGATCGAGCAGATGGCGCGCGAGACCCCGGGGCTACCGCCGCCACCCCCATCAGCCTGCCGAACCCGCTGCGGAGCTACTCTGCGGCGCTGCGCACGCATGACTAGCCGGCTTGACGATGTGAACGTCCAGCGAAGTGGCGAACTTGGTGCGTGCGGGCCCGTGTTGGCCGGCTACGGGACCGCACCGCGGCCGGCGGCGGTCGGCGACCACCTACCGAAGGAAAACACATGCGGAGTGATGTGGCAGTGAGGAGATGGAGGGCGCTGGCGGCGCGCATTCCGCGACGCGGGCGCGCGGCCGGTGCCGGCGGGAGGCAGACGGTTCGGCCGCCGGGTTACCGCAGCTCGCGGCAGGTGATCACGCGCCCGGTCCGTGCGGCGGTGACAGGCGGGATGGACGACGGCTTCGCCAACGCGGTGGAGCGGTTCATCCTGCCCTGACCCCGACGCCCCAAGGCCACGATAAGGGAGTGCCATGGCTGCGCCAGCGAACACGGCCGCGGATGTCCTGGTGATCTTCGGCATTACCGGAGACCTGGCGAAGAAAATGACCTTCCGATCCCTGTACCGCTTGGAACGCCGCCGGATGCTCCGGTGCCCGGTCGTTGGCGTAGCCCGGCGCGAGTGGTCCGCCGCGACCCTGCGAGATCACGCCCGGCGCGCCATCGAGGACACCGGCGAGGTCATCGACGAGGAGGTGTTCCGGCGTTTCGCGCAGCGCCTGTCCATGATCTCGGGCGACTACGGAGACGCGAAGACCTATGACCGCCTCGCCCGGGCCATTAGCGCATACCACACGCCGGTCTTCTACCTGGAGATCCCGCCGTCACTGTTCGGGCGGGTGGTAGAGGGCCTGGCCCGCGCCAACCTCACCGGACGGGCCCGGGTGGTGGTGGAAAAGCCCTTCGGCCATGACCTGGCCTCGGCCCGGACGCTCAACGCCGAGCTGCACAAGCTCCTGGACGAGCGGCAGATCCTCCGGATCGACCACTTTCTCGGCAAGGAACCGTCCCTGGACATCTTGTTCCTCCGGTTCGGCAACTCCATCCTGGAGCCGCTGTGGAATCGCGACCGGATTCAGAGCGTGCAGATCACCATGGCCGAGGACTTCGGCGTGGCGGACCGGGGCAGCTTTTACGACCCGGTCGGGGCGCTCCGCGACGTCGTGCAGAACCACCTGCTCCAGCTCATCGGGCTGTTCGCGGCCGAGCCGCCGACCGTCGCCGATGCCGACGGGCTGCGAGACAAGCGGGTCGAGGTGTTCCGGGCGATCCCCCCGGCGGACCCGGACCACTACGTCCGCGGCCAGTACGACGGGTACCTGGCCGTACCAGGGGTACGCCCTGGTTCGTTGACCGAGACCTTCGCCGCGCTGCGGCTCGAGATCGACAACTGGCGCTGGGCAGGCGTCCCGTTCTACATCCGGGCCGGAAAAGTCCTGGCGGAGCACGTCACCGAGATACGGGTCATCTTCAAGCGGCCGCCCGCGCTGGCGTTCGCGCCGGCGTCCGCGCCGGATCCGGACGAGCTCATCCTCAGGATCGATCCCAACCCAGGCATCGACCTGGTCGTGCAGGCCAAGCGGCCAGGCGCCCAGGCGACACGGACGGTGGACCTGCCGCTGATCTTCGCCGAAGAGCTCGGCGAGGCGCCGCAGCCCTACGAGCGGCTTCTCGGTGACGCTCTACGGGGAGACTCCAGCCTCTTCATCCGGGAGGACAGCGTGGAGGAGACGTGGCGCATCATGCAGCCCCTGCTGGACGCACCGTCCCAGCTGGAACCCTACAAGCCAGGCTCCTGGGGCCCGGCCGGCGCCGACAAGCTACTGGCCGGCCACCCGAGCTGGCGCGACCCATGGCTGCACTCGCGCACCGCGCGGATGGCTGAGAACTAACGACGCGTCCGCGGCCTGCTCGATGACGATGCGGGTGAGTTCGTTTCGTGAGGTGATGCTGAGCTTGCGGAAGGCCTGGCGGAGGTGGTGGGCGACGGTGTGGGTGCTGATGTACATGCGGGCGGCGACCTGGTTGTTGTTCAGTCCCTCGGCGACCAGGCGGGCGACGGCTTGCTCGGTGCCGGTCAGGCTGTGCCACCCGGTGACGGGCCGGGCGGGGTGCGTGCTCCAGTGGCGGCGGCGGATGCCGAGCTTGCGCAGCCGGCGCCGGATGCGGGCCTGGTCGCGGTCGGCACCGACCTGGCGGTACCCGCCGAGCGCTTCTTTCAGATGGCGGATCGTCTGGTCCCGGTCGCCGTGCCTGCCGTGCAGCACACCGAGGTCTTCGGCCGCGGAGGCCCTGGCCCACGGATCGGGGTGCTGCACGGCGGCCTGGGCCAGGCTGGCCGGGTCGTGCCGGGCCAGGCCGCGGCTGTGGGCCGCCGCCGCGTCCAGGGCCGGGATCCCCCGGTGGGCGTCGGCCAGGTCCTCGGCGGTGCGGGCGGTGCGGGCGGCTAGCTCGCTGTCGCCCGCGGCCAGTGCGGTGCGGGCCAGCCAGGCCGCCAGAGCCGGGTCGCCGAGCAGGAGCCCGGGCCGGGCTTCCAGGTCGGCGCGTAGCTGGCGGAGGTGGCCGAGGGTAGCGGCTGGCCCGTCGCGCGCTTCGGTGATCTGTGCCTCAGCGATGGTGGTTTCGGGGCGCGCGTAGAGGTCAGCGAACTGCGGGCCGGTGGCGGGACGGCCGGTGAGGTGCTGGGCCGCGGCCGCGATGTCGCCGCGGCGCAGCGCGATCACGCTCAGCACGCTCTGCGCGGTCGTGGCGTACCCGTGCGCGCCGAGGTCCCGGGCGATGGCCAGCGCCTCCTGGCCGTCGGCGGCGGCAGCGGCCAGCCGGCCGGCGGCCAGGTGGATGCGGCCGCGCAGCAAGGACAGTGCCGCCCCGGCCGGGATGTTCCGCAGCGCCGGGTGGTCCGCGGCGCGGAGGATATCCTCGGCTTCGCCGAGCTGGCGCAGGTCGATCAGGGCAGCGGCGAGCGCGAGCAGCGGCTGGACCTGGCGGGCATCCGGGGAGATCCCGGTGCCGTGCCGTGCCGCGTCACGTAGGAGCTGAAGGCCGTCGCTGATCTGGCCGCCATCCCAGCTGATGATCGCGCGGGTCAGGCGGGCAGCTGCCGCGGCGTGGCTATCGTGCTGGCCCGGCGAGTCCAGAATGGTGTCGGCCACCAGGCCGGCGAGTTCATCGCGCAGCCCGGTCAGGGCCTGCATTTGCGCGGTCAGCGCCTGGTCCCGCAGCTCGCCGGGCAGCTGCGGCCGGGCCAGGACCAGTTGGGCCTGGTCGGCAGCATCCCGGGCCCGGCCGCCGGCGCACAGGATCGTGGACAGGGCGCACCCGAGCCTGTCCTCGGCCGTCGGCGGCAGCGGTTTGGCCAGCATGTCACGGACGACCTGGGCGGCCTGGTCCAGCCGCCCGGCCGCGGTCAGCGCTTCGGCGGCAGCCACCGCGCGGGACAGAGCGGCCGGATCGGCTGGCGAGGTCAGTTCGAGGACGCGCAGCGCCAGGTCGGCTGCGGTCTGCGGCGCTGAGCGCAGGGTTTGCTCCGCTGCCTTGTCCAGTCCGGCCAGCGACGTTGGATCACCTGGATGCGCAGCCTGGAGCAGGTGGCTGCCGGCCCGGGCTGCTGATTCGCCCCGGGCCAGCAAGATCTCTCCGTACTGGCGGTGCAAGGCCTGGCGGCCCGGCGGCGGGATCATCTCGGCGACGACGCGGCGCAGGAGTTCGTGCCGGAAGGTGAACGCGTGTTCCGCGGCGGTCACGATCGCGGCGTCCATCGCCTCCTCAACCGCGGGCAGCAGCATAGCCGGGGTCTCGCCTAGCATCTCGGCCGCGTCTTCCAGCCGGAACGAAGGGCCCAGCACCGCTGCCGTCACCAGCAGCTGCCGGGCCTGCTTGCCGAGGCCATCGAGCCGCCGCTGCGCCAGACGGTGAATCCGCTGCGGTAGCCGGGCCGACGCCAGCACGGCGCGCCCGTCGGTGACCTGCACGCCGTGATCCTCGCGCAGGCCGCCGATCAGCTCGGCCACGAGCGAGGGGTTCCCGGCGGCGGCGGCGGCCAGGTCGGCCAGGGCCTGGTCCGGCGGTGCGCCGAACGCGCCGGTGAGCATGGCCGCCACCGCGTCCTGATCCAGCGGAGCCAAGGCGACCCGGGCGGCGCCGTCCTTCTCCAGCAGGCCAGATAGGTAGTCCACCTCACGCTGGGGGGTGCTGGACCGGGCTAGCAGCCACGCCACCGGGTGCCGTTTCAGGTCCCGCGGCAGCGCCCGCAGCGCGGCCAGCGTGGCCGGGTCGGCCCAGTGCAGGTCATCCAGGCAGACCAGGACCGGGGCGACCGCGGCTCGCTGTTCGAGATGCGCCCGTATCTGGGTGATCCACCATGCAGTCACATCCGGCAGGTGACGGCCCGGATCATCGGCGGTTAGCCCGGTGAACGGCTCACGCAGGGCCGTGCGCAACGCGAAGAACGGGATCACCTGACCCAGCTGGTCCGCTGCCCCCGCGGCCAGGGAAAAGCCCTGCTCCGCGGCCTCGTCGGTGGCGGCGCGGAGCAGCTGGGACTTGCCGATGCCCGGCTCCCCCTCGACCAGCACCACGCCGCCGGCCCCCCGCTGGGCACGCCGCAGCAGGTCACGGATCATCTTCTGTTCCGCCTCACGGCCGCGCACCACCTCCCGGCCGGCCGGCCGCTCCCGCGGCGTGATCCTCCCGCGCGCTCCCGGGGAGGAATCACTGATTATCGCCGTCATAGCGGCGCCTCGCCCGCGATTACCTGGTTGCCAGGCCGCGCTAGGCGCCTCATATAAAGCAGACCCCGCAGGCGCCTTTCCATCTCCAGCGCGGCTGCATCCCCATCGCCGGCGCGCATCTGCGCCAGCAGTCGACGCCGTGAGCTGACAGTCATGCCGCCCGCCCGTCTGGCCGCCACGCTGAAGACCTCCGCGTGCGCCGCCGCCTCACGGGCCCACTGGGACCTGTCCCTAAGGCGGCAAGCCCGCTCCACGCTGCCATGCAACTCGGTCAGATGCAGCATGGTCATCCGCGCGCAGGCCATGCGCGCCGCCATCGCCTGCGCCTGGATCATTCCCTCCTCCATCAGCCTTCCCCGCCCGGCTACAGCTCGGGCTGGCCCACGCCGCCCGGCGGCGGGCCCGGGCGGCCAATCCGGGAATGCCTTGCGGGCGAAGTCGCGCGCCCAGCGCATACGGAGCATCGCCGTGTCGGGATGATTGCCAAACTCCAGTGCCACCCGTCCGTAGCAGCCAGAGCAGCCGAACGCCCGTACGGCCGCGGCGACGGCCTGCCGGACCTGACCCGCGCTGAATTCATCGCAGCGTCGCGGCCTGGACACGAAGACGGCATCAGCCTGGACAGCATCCATGCTGAGATAAGTCATCAGCGGCTCCTCATCGGCGCACCAAGTCTCATACTCAGCCGGATGAGCCCGCGTCGCACGATCCGGAGGATTTGCCGCGAACCGCACACCCCGATCGGCCTATCCTTCGTTCACTTGCCTCGCCCGAGACGCGGATTACCCCGGATCCCAGGACGCCAGCTCGCCAAGTCGAACCGCATAGGAGCGGCGAGAGGCCAGGACACCAACGTGCGGCTGAGCCTGGGACAAATCTGAATCGTCCGAACCGTATGACGACGGCTCGCCCCAGCTGCCGCGATGCTCCCAGGCGAAGTGGTCGAACGACGAAGGAACGCGCGGCGGATCGAGAGCGGCGATCGCAAAGTAGGCCATCGGAGCGCTCGTGGGCAAACATGATCGCCATCGCGTCAGTGCGGCGGCAGGCGGCGGATTTCGAGCAGCTCAAGCCCGAGGGCCTCGATCTCGGCGAGCACTGCGTACAGCGCGGCCTGGTCCGACAGCGTTCCCGTAAGCACGGTGTCCCCACCGCGCGCCTGAGCCCGCAGGGCGGGGAACGCGGAGCAGACCGTCTCGCCCAGGCGCCCGCGCACGCAGATCTCGTAATGCCATGGCTGGGGCCCGCTATGTGCGCTGGTCACGTGGTCACTAGTCATGAGGCCGGCCAACTGCCGAGGATTGTCCCGTAAGCGGGGATCTCATGGTGAGGTTCCTCCCACCCCTGCGAGCTCTGGTTATGACCCTGGACGTCGGCGGGATGAACGGCCAACGCACGATTCGGATGATTCTCGACGACGCTCAGCGCCCGTATGCGGAACGTCGCTGGTGAGCCCTTGGCTGACGAACGGAAGGAACTCGGCGAGTTTGGCGGCACCGGGCCAAAGCCCGAGTCAGCGTGGGCGTGCGGAGGGTGCGAGCAGGCCCAGGGCGCGGGCGGACTCGACCGCCTCGGCCCGGCTGTGCGCGCCGAGCTTGGCATAGATGTTGCGCATGTGGGTCTTGACGGTACTTGTGGAGACGGACAGCTCGGTGGCGATCTCCGGTGCTGACAGGTGGGTCGGCAGGTAGCGCAGCACGCGGATCTCGCTCTTGCGGAGCGGCTCGAGCGGCGGCGGCGGCCCGGCGGGCGGCGGCGCGGGCCTGTTCCCGGCTAGCAGGTCGAGGATCTCGGCGATCAGGGCGGCGTGCGCGGTGCCCTGCCGGGCATGGCGCTCGAGCAGGCCCGGCGCAGGGTGCAGCAGGAACCACAAGAGCGCGCGGTCGGGTTCGGCCAGATCCAGCGCACGCTCCAACGCCGGCCCGGCGGCGGCCGGGTCGCCGAGCGCGTCCCGAGCGATCGCCTCAAGCAGAAAGGCCTCCACCAGCCAGGACCGCCAGCCCACTCCGGCGGAGCCGTCCAGGACAGGTGCGAGCGCCGCGGTCGCCGCGTGCGGGCCGTCCCGGGCGAGCCGCAGCGCCGCGGCGGCGATGCGCATCTCCGCGCGGTCGCGGTCGTGTTCGCCGAGGCCGGCCAGGACCTGCTCGGCCTCCTCGGTCGCGCCGAGCCGCACCAGGGCGTGCACAAGCCAGGCCCGCAGCGGCCTGGCGAGCGGGTGCGGCCCGGCCAGCCGCTGGGCAGCCCGGAAGGCGGCCAGCGCGTCGACCGGTCGGCCGCGCGCTAGCTCGAGCTGGCCGCGGACGTACTGGCCCCCCATTGCCGCTGCAGGGTTGGCTTCCGCCCTGAAGATACGCTCGGCGCCCTGCACCCAGGCCTGCGCCTCGTCCAGCCGCCCCTGCCAGGCCAGCGCGGATCCAAGGGTCATGGAGGCGAAGCCGGCGAACAGATCGTCGGTCCAGCCATGCCGCTCGGCCAGCTCGATCGCCTTCCTGCTGAGCTTCGCCGCCCGCGGAAACCACCGGTTGAGCTCCATCTCCGCCCGGTACACCAGGCCCATGAACTCGAGATAGGGCCGCCCGATCCGGCGCGCCAGCGCCACCGCCTGCTCCAGGTGCGACTCGGCCCGGTCGAGTCGGCCGGTCCAGGTCTCGCTGTCACCGATCTCGACCAGCGCCAGCGCACGCAGCTCCTCGCCCAGGCCAGGCCGCGCCGCCTCCGGGGCCTCGGCCGCCGCCAGCAGCCGCTGCGCCTCCTCGGCCCGCGCCGCAAAGTTGCCGCCCCGCGCTACTGCCAGCAGCCGGACCACCCCGAGCAACACCTGCGCCTGCCCGCGCCGGCCCTCCGGCACCGATGCCAACCCGCGCTCAGCCACTCCCAGGTACCGCTCCGCCGCCTCCAGCGCCCCTCCGGCCAGCTCATCGGCCGCTGCCACCGCCGCCAGTTCGGCGTCGTCCGCGCGGGCTTCAGCGGGGAACCCGGCCAGCAGCGCGTGCACAGTCGCCTCTTGCCCGCCCAGGTACAAGCCTGGCCAGTGGTCCGCCAGCAGCCGAGCGGCCAGCCCCCAGTCCTGAGCCGACTGAGCATGGCGGACCGCCTCAGCCTGGTATCCGTGCCCCGCAAACCACCTGGCCGCCAGCTCGTGCAGCGCTGTGACCTCCTTGGACTCGGTGCGGCGCAGCTCCAGCCGCAGCAGGCCGGCAAACAGGTGATGGTAACGGAACCAGGACCGCGCTACGTCCAGCGACACCACGAACGCGTTGGCCTCCTCCAGATCCTGCAACACCCGCTCTCCACCCGAACCTCCCGTCAGCAGGTCGGCCAGCTCCCCGTTGACGCGCTCCAGCACGCTGGTCCGCAACACCAGCCGGCGGACTTCCTCGCCCTGCCGGTCCAGCACCTCGGCCATCAGGTACTCCGCCACCGTCCGCTCGCTGCCGGAGAACTCGGCCGCGAACCGCTCCGGATCCGGATGCCCGGCCAGCGACAACGCCGCGAGCCGCAACCCCGCCGCCCACCCCTCAGTCCGCTCGTACAGCATCCGCAGCGCCGGCCCGGCCAGCTCCACCCCCGCCGCCGCCAGCAACTCCCGCGCCTCGGCCAGGCTGAACCGCAGATCATCGGCGCGGATCTCGGTCAGTTCGCCCTCCAGCCGCAGCCGGTGCAGCCCCAGCCGCAGGTCGTGCCGGGTGGACAGCACGAACCGCAGCTCCTCCGGAGCTCGCATCACCAGCAACTCCAGCTGCCGCCGCGCCTGGTCCGAGCCCAGCTCGTGCAGGTCGTCGATCACCAGCCAGAGCCGCTCTGCCAGCGGCGCCAGGTCCTTCAGCAGCCGCTCCACGATCGCCCACCCGTCCAGATCCGGCGCCGGCGTCAGCTCCCGTACTAGCGCCGACCCGGCCGAAGTCTGGCGTAGCGCCCCCAGCACTGACAGCCAGAACCGCTGCGGATCCCGCTCATCCCGACCCACCGGCACCCACGCTGCCCGCGCAGCCAGGCCCGCCTGGCCGATCCAGGACCGCAACAGCACCGTCTTGCCGCTCCCCGGCGGCGCCGACACCACCGTCACCCGCGCCGACGCCGCCAGCCGCCCCCACAGCCCCGGACGAGACACCACCGCCGCCCCAGCGGCGTAGCGGCCGAACGTGGTATGCGCCGCGACCGTCTCCGCTGCGTCGGCGACCGGTTCGTTGACCGCTGCCATTTCCTCTCCCTTGTCTCCGGCCCAGCAAAGACGGATCCTGGCATCTATCATCCACCGTGATACCCGGCGAGGGCCGCGCGCAGGACGGCCCGGGCGCGAACCTGCTCAGTGGGCATCCCGAAGACGTCGCGCATAGTGACCACCCGGCGCTGCCGCGGCGGCAGCGCCGACAGGGTACGGTCCAGCTCGAGCACGACTTCCCGCGACATCGTCACCCTCTCAGGGACCGTGTCGAACTTGGCCAGCCGACAGGGGCGACCTGGCGCTCGCAGGCGCTTCGTGGCCATGTTCCCGGCCCTGGCCCGGGCCCGCCTCGAGCTGAGGCGCGGACTGGGCTGGCGTCTGGCGTCTGGCTACGACGGCGGTTAGAACGGGGCCGCTACGGTGCCGGGCGGGTGATGCTGCCCCGGCCTCCCTGCGCGAACTCGCAGCCGACCTGTTCGTGACGCCCAGCAGACTGACGACCCATCTACGGGCGATCTACCTCACGCTCGGCGCCGAATCCCGGGAGGAAGCGGTGATCCGCGTCGGTGAAGTTGGCCTGATCTAGGCTTCGTTCCCGTTTCCGCGGCCCGCGATTGCGGGCTTCTGGGGTGATTGAGGTGCCGTGCCGCCAGTACTGTGCTGCCCTTTAATCTCGCGCTCTCCCCATCGTCTGGCCCGGATGTCACCCGGTTCGTTTCCACGCTCACGAGGTCCAGCCCCAGCTCGCGCATTAGGTCGAGCACGCCATACAGATGAGACTGGTCGCGGATCTCACCGACCAGGGCGGTCTGCTCGATACCGGGCTCCACGTTCAGCCCCTCGAAGGCGGACATGAGCCGCTTTGTCAAGCGTCCCCGGACCGTGATCCGGTATATGGTCGGCTCCAAGTTGTCTCCCGGAACGGCCGTCCGCGGTCAAGATAACGTTGTTGAGGAATTCGAAGGCATTCGGCACGCCCTCCTGACCGCTGACTGGCATGTAGGTCTCGGCGCCCGTGCTATCGGCGAAGGCGCGGCCTACTCCGCCATCACATGGACTCTTGGTCCGGCTGGCCCATCGACATGGACTCTTCCTGCGGCTCATCAGACATCAACATGGGCTGTTCGTGTGACATGCGGATCCCTTCCCTGGTGTCATCTGCGTGCTCGTTCGGCATGCAGGCCTGTCCTGAATCCCGCCCACCGGGATAAAGGCCGATCTGGTTGGCTCAAGCTGGCCAGCCCGGAGAGGTCAACGCCGGTCATGTCGGTACGCCTGACCAGCCCCATCAGGATGCTGCCGCAGGTCCGGCAGCGGACCGCGGTGCCGGGAGACGGCCGGTAGACGACGAGCTCGGCTACCGGCTTGCGAGCGCCACAAGTTGCGCAGGTACTGCTGGCGGCGGTCATCTCCGTGCCGAAGACGTCGATCAGCAGGCCGCCGATCGCGTTGCCGTCCACTGGGTCCATCAGTGCCCTCCCGTCGACCCGAACCGCTCGGTCCTGACCCGCTCGGGCGAGTCCTCGAGCCGCTCCACCGTGATGGCTACCGGCTCGCCTGGCGCCGAGGCGAGACTTCCTTGTCTGCCCGCCTTGCGTGATGGCGAAGGTCCATTCCTCCAGCGGGGTGCGCGGTGTGGGGCCGGCCGACAGCACCGGAAAGCCTTCGGTCACGTACTGACCCGGCGGGAGCCGGCCTGCGTCTTCGTCCGAGGCGCGGTGCAGGCGACGGAAGCCACGCGAGACGGGGCTCATCGCCGGTCAGCTCCTCTGCATCGGCAGGCCATTCAGCAACGCATGGGTGTACCTTCGCCGCGCCTTCGGAAGCGCGCATCGTCAAGAGTGCTAATGGTGCCGTTCCACCCCTCAACGAGCCGGTCACGGACGGCATCGTCCATTACCTTGCCGATCCCGAGCGCTGACTCGAGGTTGAACCGGAGGCGGCCATCGCCAACCCACGGCGAATTCCGCCGATTTTGGCGGGGTCTGGCTGTGCGCGGGCTCGGATCGGGTCGGCGGCGGGCAGCGGGCTCTGCGGGTGCGAGCGCATCATCTGGTCGCGGCCTTCCCGCCACAGTGCGTGCGCGGCGGCGAGATCGGGCTGCTCGCGGACCCGGGCGTACAATGCCGCGGTCCGCCGCCGCCAGTCGGCAAGCCGCAAGGCGGCTGCGGGGTTCATGACCGGGCGGGAGCGGTGCTGACGTCCCAGATGACCCCGGTGTCGTCTCCGCCCAGGTGCGCGACCAGGGCTGCGGCGGACTGCTCGGGGGTGATCAGGGTGCCGTCGGCGAAGTTCCGGTTGAACCGTTCGTACGCGGCGGTCCCGATTCGTCCGGGATCCTGCTGGCGGATCCAGGCCTGCATCGCAGTGTCCACCCCGCCCGGTCGGTAGACGTTCACGGTCACGCCGGTGCCGCGCAGCTCGGCGGCGAGGTTGACGGTGTGCGCCTCCAGCGCGGCCTTGGTCGCGGCGTAGGCGTTGAAGCGGACCATGGAATCCGGCCGCGCGACAATCCCGCTAGAGACGTTGACGATGCGGCCCCAGCCGGCCGCCAGCATGCCGGGGAGCACGGCGGAAGTGAGCGCGGCGGGCGCGACGACGTTGAGCTCGAAGGCGCGGCGCAGCTCCGCGGCCGGGATGGCGGCGGTCGGGCCGAGCGGCTCGACGGTGGCCGCGTTGTTGACCAGGATGTCCACGCGGCCTGCCGCGAGCGCGGCTGCGGCCGCGCGGCCGCGCTGTTGTTCGTCGCCGAGGTCAGCGGGAACGATCCGGACCTGCCCGGCGGGGATGCCCCGGCCGAGCAGGCTGTCCTGGGTCTGCGCCAGCTGGTCCGGGGAGCGGGCGACCAGGATCAGCCCGGCGCCTGCGTCGGCCAGCTGGAGTGCGACAGCACGGCCGATTCCGCGCCCCGCCCCTGTGATCAGCGCCGTCTTACCGGCAAAGACGGTTCCCATCGCGGTCTCCTTTTCTGCTAGTCATGGTCAGGCCGTCGCATGCTCGCGCAGGCAGCGGACCAGGCCGATCACGTCCTCCGGGACGAGCCGGCCGATGGCGCCGCTGGAGTACACGCTGACCACGACCCGGCCTGCCGTGCTTGGCGATCAGCGCCGCGGTGGCGGGCTCATCGTCCACCGACAGCGCCGCGACCTCGATCCCGGCCTCGGCGAGAGTGCCGCTGGCCCGCTGGAACGCCCGCGGCTGCGCATTGCAGTACGGGCGCCACGACCCGCGGAAGAACAGCACCACTCCGAAGTCACCGCCGAACGCGTCCGGCAGGGTCAGGGCCGGGCTGCCCGGCGGGGTCAGCGACAGGGCGGGGAATGAGTCTCCTGGACTCAGCAGCGGCATAACGGCTTTCCTTCATCTGCTCACCGATGACGCCAGCGGGGTGCCGGACCGTCTTGCTGTTAGCGCCGCTGCGGCGGACGGTCTTACCTCGCGATATCCGGCTGCCCCTCGAGCTGCCCGGCGGTGCAGGTCACCGGCTACGCGCCCGGAGATGACCGGTCAGGCCGTCAACAACCGCTCGCCCAAGCAGAGGTGTCACGTGAACCCGGACGAGTTTCCCGCGCCCGAGGAAGGATTCGTCATTACCCACTTGCTCGTGGTTGCCGATCAGGACCGTTCCCGGGAGTTCTACCGATCGCCGTTCGAGGGGCAAGTGGTGCTGGAGCGTGACCCGGTCGTCATGGACTTCTGGACTGAGCCACGCGAAACCTAACCGTCTTGACGATGTGCGGCTGCTCAGAGCGCAGCGATACTCGGCGGATGCGCCGGGCCGGACCGCTGGATTGTCCGGCATCCCGCGCGGCAAGTCATCCTTCTCGTGCCGAGGAGTTCCCGCATGCCGATGACCGAGCCTGCTTATTTCACCGCGTTCAGGAACTTCGCGTTCACCCGGACGCCGTCGGGCGTGCTGACGCTCAGGTTCCACACCGAGGGTGGCCCGGCGACGTTCACCGGGCAGATGCACACCGATTTCCCGCGGGCCCTGTGAGTAATTGTCAATACCTGTGGATCAAGATCTTTTAGGCGGCTTCCGGCTGGGCTGTCTCGGCGGCCTGGTCCTCGGGTCGTTCGACGAGCTTGCCGTTGACGAATGTCGCGCCGGCGCGGACGAGC
>Ga0335073_10009242_pt1 | contig 13827 bp, 11 predicted proteins | sample Lox_Sample_22_FD_207093 | JGI IMG/M metagenome (GOLD analysis project Ga0335073, IMG submission 207093) | Soil microbial communities from Loxahatchee National Wildlife Refuge, Florida, United States - Lox_Sample_2.2 | ecosystem: Environmental > Terrestrial > Soil > Wetlands | place: USA... | reverse complement strand
CCTGCCGCGATGGCCGCCTTGATGTCCTCCACGACCTTTCGGTACAGGGACTCGCCAGTCATGAAATTAAAGCCTATCGCCGTCGTCCAACGCCGGGCCGGCGCTTCCCCCGCCGTGACCACTTCGCTGGCCGTGCCCGGCCCGCCGGGTTCTGATCACCGTGTCGCAGGTGGGGCGCTTGTGCACTCGGGTGCTTGCACTTGTGATAATGCGCCAATGACCGGTTCACCGGCGCCGTCTTCGCAGCCAGTGGAGCCGTCGGGGCCGTCGGCTTCGGAATCGCCGTCGCACGGGGGCATGCTGCGGCACGGCTGGATCGGTGCAGCGCAGGTGGTCGCGGTCGTTGTGATCGCCGCAGCCGCACTGGCCGCCATTTATGCCGAACGCTCGACGGTGGTCGAGGGCTTCGCGGCGCTCCGCTATGTCCATGTGGGCTGGCTGGTGGCCGGGTTCAGCGCGGAGCTCGTGTCCATGGTCGCCCTGGGCGAGCTTGAGCGTTCGCTGCTGCGGGGCCTCGGCGCCACGCACACGCTGCGCTCGGTGCTGGCCACGGCGTACAGCTCCAACGCGATCTCGGTCTCGGTGCCGATCATCGGCTCCTCGATGGCGACCGCCTATGCCTACCGCGACTTCCGCCGCGCGGGGGCCAGGGCGGAGCACGTCAGCGTGGCCCTGACGACCGCGGGGGTTTTCTCGACCGTCGCATTCCTGGTGATCGGGGCGGCCGGTGCGCTGATGACCGGTAATCCAGTCGCCGCGGCCGTATCGGTGGTCGCGTGCATCCTGCTCGCGGTAGCGGTTGCCGCCAGCCTGGTGGCCATGCGTTTCCCGCGCGCCCGTGGCTGGCTGGCGGGCCGTGCGACGGCCGCCCTGCGGCTGAGTAAGCGTGTCATCAAGCGGCCCAGGGGCGACCCGCACGCGGTCGTCACCGACGCGCTCGACCGGGTGGTCGCGCTGCGCCTCGGATACTGGACCGGCGCGGGGGCGCTCGGCTGGGCGCTGCTCAACTGGGTCGGAGACATTGGCTGCCTGGTGTGCGCGATCAAGGCGGTCGGCGAGCCCGTTCCGTGGACGACGATCCTGGTCATCTGGACGGCGGGCATCGGCGCCGCCAGCTTCAGCCCGGTGCCGGCCGGGCTCGGCATCGTGGACATCGTGCTGATCGCCGCCCTCGCCACCGCCGGCCTGCACGGCGAGTACGCGGTCGCCGCGGCGCTGGTGTACCGGAGCATCAGCCTGAAGGTGCTGATCACCCTGGCGTGGCTCGTCTACCACCACATGGTGGGGCGCCGCCGCGGATACGCGCCGCGGCCCGCACCCGGCCCGTCCGCGCCGCGGCGGCCTGCGTAGTCCGGGCACCTGCCGCCGCACCGACGGGCTGGTCTCAGGCAGCGCACCAGGACCGAACGGGGGAGATCAAAAAATGCCAGATATGCCGGAAATATCGATAGAAATCACCACGGGTCCGGGAACGGCAGCCTGAGTGGCGTCGCGGGCCCGACCCACGACCTCGCTGACGACAGGCGCGGTCGTGGCTGGACCGCGTCGTGCAGTGGGTTCCCCGCGTGCTGTCGAGCAAGCCGCACGTGCTCGTGCTGACCGGCCTCGGCATCTACCTGATCGTGCTGCCCCTGGCCGGCGTCAGGGTGAGCTCGAACGCCGAGCTGATCGGCGGCAACTACACCAACGTCACGAGCGATATCGGCACCTGCATCGCCGCGGGCGCCACGCTGCACCTGATCAACCAGAGCCGCAAACGGCAGCGGATCGAGGAGGAACGCCCCAGGCTGGCCCGCCAGACGCCTGCTGCACTACGCTACGGCGACGCCGCTCTGCGGCTTGGCCACATCACCGTCGTCGAGCCCGAATACCCGCCGCTCAGCACCCCCGACGAGTGCTAGCGCGGGCGCGCGCGGTGCCTGGGCAGGCTCCTACCGGGCCGCGACGCGGCGGGCGGCCCGGGCGGACCACCGGCCGTCGCCATATGACACGTCGATCGGGTGGCTGAAGGTGGCCGACACGTGCTCCGAGGTGATCGCGTCCGTGGCGGGTCCGGCCGCCACCACCCGTCCGTCCGCGAGCAGCAGGGCGTGCGTGGTCGACGAGGGCAGCTCTTCCAGGTGGTGCGTCACCAGCACCGACGCCACCTCGGGATGCGTCTCGGTCAGCAGGTCGATGGTCTCGAGCAGCTGCTCCCGGGCCGCGATGTCCAGCCCTGTCGACGGCTCGTCGAGCAGCAGCAGCCGCGGCTCGCAGATCAGTGCCCGGGCGATGAGCACCCGGCCGCGCTCGCCCTGGGACAGCACATTCCACCGGAACCCGGCCTTGCCTTCGAGCCCGAGTGACGCGATCAGGTCATCGGCCCGGTCGCTCTCCTCCGCTGTGGGCTGCCAGCGCGGTGGGGTCTCGATGCTGCCGGTGAGACCGGTGAGCACGATGCTGCGGACCGTCAGTGGCGAGCGCAGCGGATGCCGCGGGTTCACGTGACCGATCGCCCGCCGCAGCGCCTGCAGCTCGACCCGCCCAAGCTGCTCTCCGAGCACGTGCACGGTACCCGACGTCGGGTGGACGACCGCGCCGCAGAAGCCGAGCAGGGTGCTCTTGCCCGCCCCGTTCGGCCCGAGCATGGCCCAGTGCTCTCCCGTGCCTACGCTGAAGCTGACGCCGCGGATGATCTCGCTGCCGTCCCGCCGGAACGTCACGTCCCTGAGCTCGAGCACCGCCGGGACAGCAAACGATTGCTTACTCATAAGGGCGACCGCTACCTGCCAAGTCACGTCAGCGTCAAGGGGATAGACCGATCCTAGGCGACCGTGCGAGCCGTCCGTGCCCGCGAGCCGCGTGATCCGCGCCTCACTCGCCCCAGACAGGAGTCCGCGCCTCACTCGCCCCGGACAGGATGGGCCACGCGCGCCGGGCGGACCGGCCGGACAGCGGAATGGCCGCCAGGGCCCGTGAGTTACGGTAGATGAGAGCGGCCTACGCGTAGGGAGTAGCGAGTACCCATGACCCGGCCTGTAAAGATCCCGGACGCCACTCATCCGATCACCGTCCGCCCCACCGGCTCACGGGTGACCGTGCGCGTTGGCGGCACCGTGGTCGCCGAGACCGCCAACGCGCTTTCCCTGGCCGAGGCGTCCTACCCGGTCGTCCAGTACATCCCCTTGGACGACGTCGATCAGGCGCTGCTCGAGCGCACCACGACGCAGTCCTACTGCCCGTACAAGGGCGACGCCAGCTACTACACGGTGAACACCCCCGACGGCCAGACCGAACCCGACGTCATCTGGACGTACGAGCACCCCTACCCGTCAGTCGCGGACATCGCCGGCCACGTGGCCTTCTACCCGGACCGCGCAGAAATCACGGTTGATCCCGCCTAGGCTAGGAGCCTGCTGAATTAGTCTCGTGTGCCCGTGTCGGCGCCGTGCCGGCGTGTAAGTCCGGCTCGATGCGTCATGCTTGTGTCGGAATCCGGCGTCCAGGATCGCGCATGTGCTGGAATCCGTCTACTTACGGATCAGACCGTTTCTGGCGTACCTGTTGCCGGATCTTGCCTGTTCACCGCCATGACATGACGCGCGAGCGTCGCTAATTCAGCAGACTCCTAAATGACCGTGCCCAGCGGGTTCTCCAGCCGGGCCGTGAACGCAGCGAGCCAGCGGGCGGCCAGCGCGCCGTCGATGGCGCGGTGATCCACGGACAGGGTGCACCGCATCACGGTGGCGACGGCGACGGCGCCATCGACCACTGCCGCCTGCTGCCTGGCCGCACCGACCGCGAGGATCCCGGACTGCGGCGGGTTGATGATCGCGGAGAACTCAGCCGTCCCGTACATGCCCAGGTTCGAGACCGCGAAGGTCCCGCCCTCGAGTTCGTGCTGCAGCAGTTTCCTGTCCCGCGCGCGCTGCGCCAGGGCCGCTGACTCCCGGGCGATCGCCGACAGCTTCTTGCCCTCGACCCCGCGCAGCACCGGCGTCACCAGGCCGGCCTCGGTAGCGACCGCGATCGATATGTCGACAGATCGATACGCGACAAGCCCCTCGTCGGTCCAGATGACGTTCGCCTCCGGCACGTCGGCGAACGCCGCCGCGACGGCCGCGACGACGAAGTCATTGACCGACACCTTCACCGGCGACGTCTGGTTGACCCGTTTCCGCAGTGCCAGCATTTCGTCAACCACGCACTCGGCGACCATGTAGAAGTGCGGGATCGCCGCCTTCGACTCCGTCAGCCGCCGCGCGATCGCCCGCCGCATCGGCGTATGCGGAATAAGCGTCCCGTCGGCCGCCCCGGTCCGGCCGTCAGCGCCCGGCCGCCGCGCAAGCGCGTCATCCCGAGGAACGGATGCCGACTTCGCCTCCCCCTTATCCACTGAGCCGCCGGCCCCCAGCCCGGGGGAGGCAGCGGCCGTCGTCCCGGTCGCGGCCCATGGCACGGCCGGCGAGGGTGCCGTGTCCGTGGCCTCCGTCCGGCCTCGCGGTGCGACCGGAGCGGAAGCGGGCTGCCCAGGCACGCCCGGCCCCGCCTGTCCTGCCCCGGCAAAGCGCTCCAGGTCGCGGCGGACGATCCGTCCGTTCGGCCCGGTCCCGGTCAGTCCCGCGAGGTCGACTCCCCGCTCGCCGGCGAGCTTGCGCACGAGGGGGCTGGCGAAGATCCGCCCGCCGTTGGCCGCGGCCCGGCTTCCGTTCGCCGCCGGCGCGTCCGTACCTGGCGCACCGCCTACCTCGGCCTGCGCCTGCCGGGACGACGCCCCGGGTGACGAGCCGCCCAGGGCCGCGTCGATGTCCGCGTCCCCCTCGCCCGGTGCGACGAGGACCGCGATCGGGTCGCCGATCTCCCCGCTGTCGCCCTCGCCGAGAACCAGGCGGCCGACGATGCCGGCTTCCTCGGCCTCGTACTCGACGAGGGCCTTCTCGGTCTCGATCTCCGCGATCGGGGTACCCGGGGTCACCGAGTCGCCTGGACCGACAAGCCAGTGGGCGATCGCGGCCTCGGTCGCCCCCGCGAGAACGCTGGGCATCCGCACCACGCTCGCCATCAGCCGGCCGCCTTTCCGAAGCCGTCGCGCACCCGTTCCAGGCCAGCCGCCACTTCCTCGCTTTTGGCGATCGCGGCGCGTTCCAGCACGCGCGAGATGGACGGGGAAGACTCCGCGCCGGTCACCCGCAGCACCGGCTGATCGAGCCAGTCGAAGAAACGGCGCTGGATCTCGTCGGCCAGCCAGCCGCCGTAAGAGGTGCCGAGAGCGCCCTGCTCGACGATCAGCACGGCGTTCGTCTTCCTGACCGACTCACCGACGGTCTCCCAGTCCAGCGACGCCCGGTCCAGGAAGCGCAGGTCGATGAGTTCGGCGTCGATCCCGGTGCGCTCGATGGCCTCCGCCGCGTGCGCCACCATCGACAGGTAGCTGAGGACGGTGACCTCCGACCCGGGCCGCCGGATCGCCGCGCGGCCGAACGGGATCTGGTAGTCCAGGTCAGCGACCGGGATGTCGCCCTCGGCGGCGTACAGGTCGACGTGCTCAAGCATGAGCACCGGGTCGTCAACCGCCAGGGCGGCGTTCATCAGGCCGACGTAGTCGAACGGGGTAGAGGCGGCCATGATCCGCCATCCAGCCGATGTGGCGAAGATGCCGGCCGGGTCCATCAGGTGCTGTGACCCGTACCCGGACCCCATCGCGACCTTCGTCCTCAGTACCAGTGGTACCGGGTTCCTGCCACCGAACATGTGCCTGGCCTTGCCGATCTGGTTGAACACCTGGTCGGCGGCGACCCACAGGAAGTCCGGGTACATGAACTCCACGACGGGCCGGAACCGGCCGTCAAGCGCCAGCCCGCCGCCCAGGCCCGCGAACGCGTTCTCGCTGATCGGGGTGCCAAGGACGCGGCCGGGATACTTCTTCGGCAGGCCCTTGGTCGCGCCGTTGGTGCCGCCGTTGAGCTTGTGCACGTCCTCGCCGAGGACGACGATCCGCGGGTCGGCGGCCATCCGCCGGTCCATGACCGCCGACACCGCGTCGATGAACTTACCGCGCCTGACCTCGCCCGTGAACGACGAGCGCTCAGCGGTCCGCGCGCCCGCGAGTTCCGAAAGGTCGCCGCGGATGCCCACGTTGACGAACGCCGGATCGGGCCACAGTTCCGGGCGGATGCGCCGCTGGCCGGTCTTGGCGCCCGGCGACGGATCCGGTTCGACCAGCGCGGCCACGGCCGCCTTCATCGCCTCGACGGCCTGGGCGCGCACGGACGCGACCCCGGCCTCGTCGATCAGCCCGAGCTTGATCATTTCCCGCGCTACCCGGTCCAGGGGGTCGCGGGCACGCCACTCGGCTTCCTCTTCCCTGGTCCGGTAGCCGAACGCGGACCCGGGGTAGGGGCCGTTCTGGTGGAAGAACCGGTACACCAGGGCCTCGATGACGACCGGTCCCGCGCCTGCGCGCAGCCTCTCCGCGGCCTTCTCCATGGCCAGGTGCACCGCGAGCGGATCCATGCCGTCGACCCGCCAGGCGGGGATGCCGAAGCCGAGGGCGCGCGCGGACAGCCGGGGCTCGCCGGTGGCCTCATCGACCGTGGTGGAGACCGCGTAGCCGTTGTTCTCCACGAAGAAGCAGACCGGCAGCTTCCACGCGGACGCGAGGTTCAGCGACTCAAGCACCGATCCGATGTTGACCGCGCCGTCGCCGAAGTAGGTGACCGTGAAGTCCATTCCACCGCTGTCTCCGTCTCGCTCGGCGGGCCCGCCGGGCGAGACAGCGGGGGGTACAGGGGGTCGGCCCCCCGGGCGATAGCTGTGCTGCTGAGCCCAGGCGTTCCCGGTGGCCATCGGCACGCCGCCGCCGACGATCGCGTTGGTGCCCAGGGCGCCCGCCTCGAACCACTGCAGGTGCATGGACCCGCCGCGCCCGCCGCAGTACCCCTGCGCGAGGCCGAGGATCTCCGCGAGCGTGCGCTTGAGTACCTCCGCGACCTCCTGTGTTACCAGCGGGTCAAGGGCAAGCGACCCCTTGGTGACGTGGGTGAGGGCCTTGGCGAGGAACTGGTGATGGCCCCGGTGCGACCCGTTGACCGCGTCGGACGAGCGAAGCGACACGATCGAGCCGACCGCGCCGCCCTCCTGGCCGATCGAGGAGTGTGCGGGGCCGTGCACCAGGCCCTCGCCCGCCAGTTCAAGTACGGCCTCCTCGAAGGCCCGGATGAGGTGAAGCTCGCCGAGCATGGTGGCGAGCAGCGCAGGGTCGGCCGCCTTCCAGTCCGCCGGCGTGGTGGACAGTTCGGTCCACTCCGCCGCCGGCGCGAGCCGCTTTACGCGTGGCATGCAGTACCTCCCGCACTCGCCGCCGGGCGTACGGCGCCCTTTGGCTCGTGCTCTCATATCTCCCTGGAGCCAGCACACGTCTGGATGCCCGCCACGCTACCCCGGCAATGAATCCATTTCAACTGTAATCAGGCTCCGTTCTGGCGAAAATCGCGTTCTGTGCTCTAGATTGGATACATTCACCCTTGAGGAGGACCCATGGGCATACCGGGGCTGCGCGGCGGCGACCACGTCGGCATCACCGTCCCCGACATGGCGCAGGCGCACGAGTTCCTGGTGGACGTGCTCGGCTGCGAGTTCGTGTACGCGCTGCCGGAGATGCGCCACGACGACGACTGGATGCTGACGCACCTGAACGTGGACCCGCGGCGCACCGTGCGCGAGATCCGCTTCTACCGGTGCGGCTTCGGGCTGAACTTCGAGGTCTTCGAGTACGAGAAGCACGACGGGCAGCGGGAGGTGCCGCGCAACAGCGACCTCGGCGGGCACCACGTGGCGTTCTACGTCGACGACATGGACGCGGCCGCCGGGTACCTCGAGAGCAAGGGCGTGCGGCTCCTTGCGGGCCCGGTAGCCAGCAGGAACGCGTCGGCGGGCCAGCGCTGGCTGTACTTCCTCGCCCCCTGGGGCATGCAGTTCGAGCTTGTCAGCTATCCCGGCGGCAAGGCCTACGAGAAGGACGCGGCGGTGATGCTGTGGCACCCGGCCTACCCGGAGCGGTAACGGAGAACGTCGCCAGCCACCGGATCGCGGACGCGCTGCGCACGGCGATCCTTGACGGCAGCTACCTCCCTGGGGAGCGGATCAGGCAGGAGGACATCGCCGCGCGCTCGGGAGCGAGCCGCATCCCGGTCCGCGAAGCGCTGCGGATGCTGCAGGCCGAGGGCCTGGTGACGCTGGTGGCGAACTCCGGCGCCTGGGTTACCAAGCTCACCCTGGCCGAGTGCGCCGAGCTGTACCAGGTCAGGGAGCGGCTTGAGCCGCTGCTGCTGCGCGCGTCCATGCCCGGCCTTGACGACGCGGCGCTCGGCCGTCTCGCGGACCTAGCCGCCGCGATGGAGCGGTCAGCCGGCGATGTCGGCCAGTTCCTGCGCGCCGACCGGGAGTTCCACCTCGCCTCCTACGCGGCGGCCGCGCCGGGGGAGACGTCGAAGATCATCGGCCGGATGTGGAATACCACACACCACTACCGCCGTGAGTTCACCAAGCTCGCCGCACACCGGGACGGGCTCGGCGTGACACACATGGAGCACCGGCTGCTCGTTGACTGCCTGCGCCGCGAGGACGCGGACGACGCCGAGCGCGTGCTTGTGATGCACATCAGGCGCACCCGCCTTGAACTGGTCAGGCACCCCGAGCTCTTCAGCTGATGCTACTGGGCGTGACGGGCCGTTACGCAGAGGGCGTGCGAGGAATAACTTGACATTAACGCTTGTTGCCGCCAAAGTTGCAAACGATTGCAGCCGCAAGGCTCCCCCACCGCGACTTGAATCCCCTTGGAGGAGGAACGCATGGCCGACGCCACGCCCACCGTCGGGTGGATCGGTACCGGGCGTATGGGCTACCAGCTCGCCCTGCGCCTGCTTAACGCCGGCCACGACGTGGCCGCCTACAACCGCACCAGGGCGAAGGCCGAGCCCCTGACCGAGCATGGCGCCAAGGTCGTCGACCGCCCGGCTGACCTCGCCGACCGGGACATCGTGTTCATCATGGTCTCGGCGGACAAGGACCTCGAAGCCGTCATCAGCGGCCCGGGCGGCCTGATGACCGTGGACGACAAGCCGAAGATCGTCGTTGACTCGTCCACCGTGTCTCTCGAGGCCTCTGAGCGCATCCGCGCCCGCGTCGAGGCGGACGCCGCGCAGTTCCTCGCCGCCCCGGTCAGCGGCAACCCCAAGGTGATCGGGGCCGGCAAGCTCACCGTCGCCGCCTCGGGACCTCGTGCCGCCTTCGACCAGGTGGAGCCGTTGCTCGCGACCTGGGGGCGGGGCGTCACCTACGTCGGCGACGGCGAGGTCGCCCGCCTGGTGAAGATCGCGCACAATGTCTTCCTGGGCGTCGTCATCCAGTCCCTCGCCGAGATCACCGTGCTCGCCGAGCGTGGCGGGGTCAGCCGCGCCGCGTTCCTCGACTTCCTCAATGACTCCGTGCTCGGCTCGGCGTTCACCAGGTACAAGTCCCCCGCCCTGGTGAACCTTGACTTCCACCCCACCTTCACCAGCCTGCTGCTCCGCAAGGACCTCCAGCTCGGCCTGAGCGCGGGCAAGGACCTGGGCGTGCCGATGCCGCTCGCCGCCGCCGCCGACATGCTGATCGCCCAGGCCGTCGGCGCGGGCTACGCCGAGGACGACTTCGCTACGCTGGTGCTCGAGCAGGCCCGCCGCTCCGGGTACCAGATCGAGCCCGAGAACGTGCCGGTCGACGACGGGCTCGCACCCGAGGAGGGGTAGTCGTGGTTGCCGGTGACGGCCGCGCGCCCGATCCGATGGCGGACGCCGTCGGGCGCGCATCCGGGGGTACGGGGGGTCGTCCCCCCGGGGGACAGCAGCCTGACCGCCGGTTCGAACGTCCCTCGCAGCGTCCTGCCGGGGTCCGCCCGATCGGCGCGCCCGGACCGATGGGCGTGGACTACGAGGCGCGGGTCGACTTCGACCGGCTCCGCCGGTACCGCCTCGACCGGGCGCAGCAGGCCCTGCGTGCCTCCGACTGCGGCGCGTTCCTGCTGTTCGACTTCTACAACATCCGGTACACGACGCAGACCTGGATCGGCGGGGCGCTGGGCGACAAGATGATCCGCTACGCGCTGCTGCTGCGCGACCGGCCCCCGGTCGAGTGGGACTTCGGCTCGGCGGTCAAGCACCACAAGCTGTACTCGCAGTGGCTGCCCGACGAGAACTGGCGGCCGGGCTTCCTCGGCTTCCGCGGCGCGGTGGCCCCCGAGGCGGGCCTGATGCGGGACGCGGTTACCGAGATCAGGTCCCTGCTCGCCGAGGCCGGCGTGCTCGACGCGCCGCTGGGAATCGACATCGTCGAGCCGCCGTTCCTGTTCGAGCTTGAACGGCAGGGCATTACCGTCAGGGACGCGCAGCAGGCGATGCTCGACGCGCGCGTCATCAAGTCGCCCGACGAGATCATGCTGCTGAACCAGGCGGCCGCCATGGTGGACGGTGTCTACCAGGAAATCGCCGAGTTCCTGCGCCCGGGCCGTCGTGAGAACGAGATCGTCGCCCTGGCGAACAAGCGTCTCTACGAGCTTGGCAGCGACCAGGTCGAGGCGGTCAACTCGATCTCGGGCGAGCGCTGCAACCCGCACCCGCACAACTTCACCGACCGCCTCATCCGGCCCGGTGACCAGGCGTTCTTCGACATCATCCACTCCTTCAACGGGTACCGGACCTGCTACTACCGGACCTTCGGCGTCGGCTGGGCGACCCCCGCCCAGCAAGACGCCTACAAGCAGGCTCGCGAGTGGATGGACGCCGCCATCGACGCGATCAAGCCGGGGGTGTCCTCCGACACGGTTGCGCTGACGCTCCCGCGCGCGCAGGACTTCGGGTTCGACAGCGAACTCGCGGCCTTCGGCCTCCAGTTCGCGCACGGCCTCGGCCTCGGCCTGCACGAGCGGCCGATCATCTCCCGCCTCAACTCCCTGGAGCACCCTCTCGAGCTGCGGGCGGGCATGGTGTTCGCGATGGAAACCTACTGCCCGGCAAGCGACGGCATCTCCGCCGCCCGCATCGAGGAAGAGGTCGTCGTCACCGACTACGGCACCGAGATCCTCACCCGGTTCCCTGCGATCGACCTCCCGATCGCGAGCAGGTACTAGGCACCAGGCACGCCGGGCGTCACCCGCCGCCCGGGGAAGGGCTCCCACGGGCGCGCCGGGGCGGACAAGCTCCTAGGTAAGCGTGCCGGAGCGGGACTTGGCGGCCGGCTTGGACAGCATGGGCAGCAGGTTCTTGTGCCAGACCAAGATCGTGTAGGGGCCCCAGCGGTAGCTGTCCGCCGGCTTGCCGAACGTCGCGATGGCATCGCTGCGGCGCACGTTCTCAGCCGGGGAGATGATGACGAAGTTCGCGGTGTGCCCCGCGGGATCGGCGAGCAGAACATCGTTCTGCCAGTGCCGCGGCACCAGGTGCCCGGCGTGCGGCTCGACGGACAGCACTGTGATCGCTCCGCCGGAGTCGACCGTGACGCTTGACGCTTCCCAGTACGGTGCCAGGCCGCTGGTGAGGTGGTGCCGGGCCAGCCACCCGGCGAGTCCGACATTGCGCGGCGCGGCCTGGGTGTGCGTGGTCGCGATGCCGAGCATCATGGCGTAGCAGGCCAGTATCGCGGCCGCGACAGGCAGCAGCAAGCGCCCTGGCCGGGACGGCCAGCGCCCGAGCCAGGACGACCGGCGCACGGGCTCGCCCGCCGCCTGCTTGTGTGGCGTCCGCCGTCCCCTCCGCCACCCGGCCACGATCGGGTCGCCCAGGGCCCGGCCCGCGAGCGCGGCGCCGAGCGACAGCACCGGGCCGATCTCGTGGGCGCTGTAGATGTTCTGGATGGGGACCACGGTCAGGAACGCCGCGAAGTTGGCCGCGATGGCCAGCAGCAGAATGTCCGCGATCAGGTCACCGGGGGGCGCCGCCGCGCCGCCGGACAGGGAGCCCGCCGGCGCCAGCGTGGCGCGCGGCCGCAGCAGGTGCCATGCGGCGACGGCGATCGCGATGATCACGGCGAAGACCCCGATGAAGTGCAGCCGCGCGAAGACGATGTTCCCGGTGCCGTGCACCGCCGCGTGGTCGGCGCCGAACAGGGTCAGCGTGCTCTGCCAGGCGAGCGGCAGTTCCCGCCTGATCTGGTACAACGGAAGCAAGTGACCGTACCAGGCGCTCGCCGTGCGGATCCCGCCGAGGTGCACCAGGATATGGTTCGCCAGCTTTGCGGCCGGGACGGCGGCGGCCGCCGCCGCCGCGAGCGACAGCTCGTACCAGGCGGCGGACCACGCCCCGCGGGCCCTGGACCGCAGCGGCCGCGCCTGCCCGGCCGGCGGTGGCCCGGCCGCCCGCCACCGCCACAGGATCCTGGCCGCCCGGATCAGGCAGGCGAGGAAGAGCGGGAGCACGCCGACGACCTCGATGAGAGGATCGCCGACGATCGACCACGCCAGCAGCACCCCGGCACCCACCGGGACGTACCAGCGGCGGGCCGGCGCCCATTCGAGCAGCAGCAGCAGCAGAAGCACCGGTACCCCGGTGCCGACGTGGTCCGGGCTGCCGAGCAGTACCTGCGTGGGGCCGGTCGGCTGCGGCGCGAGGACCACCCCGGCCGCGACCAGCGCACGCACCACGCCCAGGGCGCCGCGGGCGCGGCCGCGGGCGACGAACGCGGCCAGCAGCACAAGGAGCGTGTAAGTCAGCGCCGAGCAGATGTGGACCACCTCGGGCCGCAGCCCGGCGAAGGCCGTCACGATCACGTACTCAGGCAGTTCTGTCGTGTAGAACGAGACGTCCGTCGCCCACCAGCCGTGCAGCAGCACGTTGCCGTGCAGGATGTCGGACGCCTCCCAGGCCAGGCCCGCGCCATCGGAGTTGACCTGGGTGGTGCCCGCGATCCGCAGGTAGCAGAACATCAGGACGGCCGCGGCGAGCAGGGTGCCGACGACCCAGGCCCACCGCCCGCCCCCGCCTCCGGGCACGGGCGGTGCCGTCGGCTCCGCTTGACTCGTTACTCCGCTTATCGATCGCACGCTGGCGAAATTATCTGAAACCGGGTCCATACGACCGGCTCCTAGACGAAACCTTAGGGAATGGCTTGCGTTTCCTTAGGAAATGCTGAGGAAACTGCCGCCTACGGTACCGCGGCGCGCCTGCGCGCAGCTCGCGACGCGCCGGGCCGCGGTCCGGCCAAACGGCGGCCGCGCAGGTTATCCGGCTCAAAGAGAGGAAACTGAGCGCGAAGACAGAGCCCAGCCGAAGGGGTTTGCAGCGGGGGCTCAGGTCAGCGCGGCATAACGTGGTTCATGCTAAAGGTAGCGGCCGGGCCATCCCGCGCGACAAGGGGGTGAGCGCCATGACCACGGTTACCGAGCGGCGCGACCCGCCTGAGCCGTCCGCGGGCGTCGGCCGCTTCGCCGCCGGCTTGCCGGCGCAGGCGCGGCCGGGCGCGGTCCTGGCCGTGATCGGCACTGGGGCGGCCGCGACGGTCTGGCTGTGGTGGCACGGGACCCCGTCGCTGCACGGCTTCGGTGACTGGCTGACCAACGCGGGCCGGATCACCGGGCTGGAGGCCGGCTACAGTCTCGCCGTCCTCATCGCGCTCATGGCGCGCATCCCGGCGCTGGAGCGGGGCGTCGGCGCTGACCGCCTCGCCCGGTGGCACTCGACGGGCGGACGCTATACGGTCGGCCTCGTCGTGGCGCACGCGCTGCTGATCACCTGGGGATACGCGCTCACCGCGCACACGACGGTCACACACCAGGCGTGGACGCTGCTCGACAGCTACCCTGACGTGCTGCTCGCGACG
>Ga0335073_10009241_pt1 | contig 13827 bp, 17 predicted proteins | sample Lox_Sample_22_FD_207093 | JGI IMG/M metagenome (GOLD analysis project Ga0335073, IMG submission 207093) | Soil microbial communities from Loxahatchee National Wildlife Refuge, Florida, United States - Lox_Sample_2.2 | ecosystem: Environmental > Terrestrial > Soil > Wetlands | place: USA... | reverse complement strand
GTCTAGCAACATCCACCGCCGGATTGTTGAATGTTTTGTCCCTTTTTGATGTCGAGATTGGACTTTGAGGCCCCAGGAGCATTGATTGTAGTTGTTCCCATTCGTTCCTTCACAAAAAGTTAATATGCGGGGGATTTTGACAGAGGATAGGAGGGTGGTACTTTGATTTGTCGAGCCATTGTCAAGAAAGCTTGTTCTACGTTTGTAGCATTCTTGGCTGATGTTTCAAGGAATGGAATACCGAGTCCATCCGCGAATTCCTGTCTCCGTCAGTAGCTGTTTTCTTCGTCAAGCGGTAGGAAAGTTGGGGGTGAGGGGAAGTGTGACCTTTACGACGGTGTATTCGACGACTTTTTTATCGCTCATATCGGACTTGTTTCCCACGAGAAGTTTATTCACTCCCTCGGTGGCATAGCGATCAATTTCCTGAAGCCATTGTTTGACATTGTTGAATGAATCTAACGAGTTAACTTTTTTTGTCTCGTTGGTGGAGATGGAGAGAGAAGCAGGAGACCTTGATCTGTGACATCGTAGACGACGATGATGCCGTGTGCACCGCGATAGTATGACGATGTGATTGTGCGGAAGCGTTCCTGTCCTGCGGTATCCCACTAACCATCAACACCTGCACTGTTTTGGGAGGGTATTATACAATCTGTAGTTTGACGGTTTTGCCTTCCAACTCGATTGTGCGGATTTTCTAGAGAATATTAGCATGGAGCGTTTATGGTTGGGAGGGAGGATTACAAAGTCAACGCCGATGGTGGAGATGTAGGATTCAGTATAGGTGTCATCTGCAAATCGAAGAAGAAGACAAGACTTTCCTACTCCGCTGTCTCCTATAAGAAGAAGTCTGCGCACAATTCAGCATCCACATGACACGAAGGGGGTGGGAGGGAGCTACTTGAACAGAAAATCGTATTCTGCCTGCATGATGAGGAAGAGGATAGATTACTACGGAGAGAGAATGACGAGATGCAAAGACGGAGGGATTATTGGATTAAAGAAGAGTTGGAGTGTGGTCGTAGGCTGGTTGGCGGGTGGGTTTGATTGATCTGGGATTTGGGAGACCGACCGGATAGCACAGGAGGTAGCAAAAGGCTGGCGTATTTCGTGTGTGTGTGTCGTGGCTCTGTAGAACGCTGCAACAATTGAAATCACGTAAGCACACAGATTTCCCGACTGGGCAGTTAATTGGACGCCAAAACGCGTTCACCGCTTGCCCATCACCACTCAACGAACAGTCCAGGATGTCGGACGATGAAATGATGGCCATTGATGACGACAACGAGATCGTCCCCTCACAGAACAGCAAAGGGAAGGGCAAAGCTGTCGATACAGTAGAAATGGACGATACTCTGCCTTGGTAGCAATCCAGCAAAAGAATGACAAGTGCTGATGATCTTCTCCAGGGTGGAAAAATATCGGCCTCAAACTCTCGATGAAGTCGTATCACATCAAGACATCATCTCAACAAGTACACCGCTCTGGTAACAATGCTCATGCATAGTCGATCGGTTCATCGAGAAAAAGAAATTACCCCATCTCCTGTTCTATGGTCCTCCAGGGACGGGGAAGACGTCGACGATCCTCGCTATCGCGCGCAAGATTTACGGAAAGAACTACAAACAAATGATTCTAGAATTGAACGCAAGCGATGACAGAGGAATCGATGTCGTCCGCGAACAAATCAAAACTTTTGCCAGCACGCGCCAGATATTCAGGTATCAAAAGCAACACCCTATCCGCCGTTCTAATTTCAGTTCTGCATTCAAATTGATTATTCTCGATGAAGCCGATGCAATGACTCTCCAAGCTCAAAACGCCCTCCGAAGAAGTACGCTCCTGGTCGAATGCATATTAATAACAAGTCATTGAAAAATACACTCGCAACGTGCGGTTCTGTATAATCTGTAATTACATCAACAAACTCTCCCCTGCAATCCAATCCCGCACCACTAAATTCCGATTCTCCCCTCTCTCAACGCCCAGCATCTCAGCCCGTCTAGACCACATCATCGACGCTGAATCCGTCAGCATTACTCCCTCAGGCAAAGAAGCTCTTCTCAAGCTTTCCCAGGGGGACATGCGAAGAGCAGTCAACGTCCTGCAAGCCTGTGCCAGCGCATACGATACAGTCGACGAGGAAGAAGTGTACATGTGTGTCGGCATGATCATGCCAGTCGACACAGAACGCATTGTCCAAAGTATGTTGTCCGAGGAACTGGGCACATGTCTAAAAAGTACCCGTCCCCCCCACCGAGTCTATGGAACGAGAAGTTTAATTTTGTAGCGATCAACGCGATGAGATTGCAAAAGGGATTAGCCTTACAGGATATGCTGGGTGCAGTGTACGAGGCGCTACAGGAGTTGGAGTTGGCCCCACAGACAAGGATTACGATTCTCGATCTGCTCGCCACGATCGAACATCGCCTGAGCATGGGCGCGACAGAACGAATTCAAGTTAGTGCCATGGTTGCAGGAATAAAAACCGCAATCGACCTCGGGGGGAAATAGCACATACGCTTCATAAGTTTGGGAAGAGGGGGTCTGTATTCTGGCATCTAGAACGCTGAATGCAACACATATCCTAGTACAGTGTGTGTAGTTTTCTCTCTTCACATGGAAACTCTGTTCTTCATGATATTGGCGGCGGAGGCGGTAGCAGCGGAAGTCCTTGATCGGGAATTTAATCGTCTTCGAATCCATTCGGAGAAAACACGGCCCCATAACCGTGCTCTGTCGTCGCCGCGGCGGTACAGATATGACCAAACCAAGAACCCAATAAATACATCAAACAATGCATGTCGAAGAAGAAACTAGACACCACCACCCCCAGGTCAGCCTCATTTCGCTTCTTACAAAAAGGAGGGGGGTCACTTACCCCAACAAATCTCATGATCCATTTCCCCAATGTCACTAGTATGCCATCTCGTTGTCCCGTCCGTACAGGCCGCGATCTCAAAACATCCAATTCCTCTCTGAGTCCCGCTACGTCCGCTCGTAAAGCTTCAATAGCCCGATTGACTCGTCGTTTAAACCGTCTCCTATCACTTCTCCCGTCCGAAACTTGTTCCTCTCCGTCAGAGAATACGGCTCCCTCCCAATCCCTTGAATCTTGACTTCGTGGCTCAAGTTCTTCCAATAATCCATCCCCCCTCGACGCAATTCGTCGGACTCCTCTCCGAGAGTGCGATGACGTAGGCTCTTCTTCCGACGAACTACTCTGTTGAGGACTCAGGTTTTTGATTTGATCCCATACAAAGGACAACTCGGCAACGAGTTCTCGCGCTTCGGGTGTTGACGTCGCGTATCGCGTCATATTATCTATTAAGCTCGAAATATAGCGTCTCTTGGCTTCCGTCTTGGTTAATCCGCGTTGAGTATGCCAGGCGTCCCTTGCAGTGAGCCTCCCAAAGCATGAAGCTAAAAGGTGTTACCATTTCGCTCGAACCGCTTCGTCTTCTTCGGATCCTGGACGGGGGACTATTCCCGGGATATCACCCTCCGTAGCTTGTTTATACAATCCATATAACTATGTTTAGAATCGGTTGTGGAGAGGATGGCGTACGAGCAGTCTGTCTGCGAGAGGCGGCCTCGAAGCTCCGGCAGCCCGAGGAATTTTCTTTACAGTGTTTACAGCATGGGCAAAGACTCGATCTACATATCAGTCATCGCCCCGCTCGCAACGATCGAACCGACTGAGTCTGCCATTCACGAATGGGGATGGGGATGTCGAATCGAAATAGAGGATTTGGTTGGGTGTAAGGGGTGGTGGATCAAAACTCCCCGCGATTGTTGACTAAACGCGAATGAAAATACAACTCGGGAATCACGGAAACTCTGAAAGATTCGTCAGCAAAGGAAATGCGGCTCTGAGTTCGGAGGGAAATCGGGGTGTTGAGGGTGTTCCGAGGGGGAGGAAGAAGTGTATGACGAGTTTTGTTATTCTCTGGAGGAATCCCCTCGCCTGTCCCGACGCAAGCGAATTCGTAACCCTATGGAATGAACCCTGACTTTGTGCGTATCATGTGGCGATGGCGTCACGGCCGGGAAAGGCGTTCCTGAAGGAGACGAAAGAGGTCGGGATGATACATGTTCACATCACGTTTCATATCTCGAATAACAGCAACTAGACTCCCGCACAGAGTTCCGAAAAGAGTATATCCCTCAATTGCTTGGACTAGAAGGACGATGGCAACGGGAGGAGCAAGTGGCCATTTGAATCGTCTTGCGACGGCAAAGTCACCGTACCTGAGGCAGCATGCAACCAATCCTGTCGACTGGTATCCCTTCGAGAAGGCTGCATTAGATAAAGCCAAAGTGGAGAATAAAGTTGCATCTCACTAATGTAAGCTAATGATATCGTAGGTCATCTTCCTCTCAATTGGATACAGCGCTTGTCACTGGTCGCCTCCTTCTCCCTTCGCGGCTAATCGTAGGTGTCATGTACTCAATTCACATTCTTTGCTCACAAAAGGTTATGGAACGAGAATCGTTTGAGAAACAAGAAGTAGCAGACGTCCTCAAGGCCGATTTCGTCAGCATCAAAGGTTCATCTTCATGGATTTGGGCCTGAATTTGCAGTGGATCGAGAGGAACGTCCAGATATCGACCAAATATACATGACTTTTGTAACCGCCATCTCCGGACATGGAGGCTGGCCACTCAATGTCTTCCTCACACCCGATCTCGAACCCATCTTTGGAGGAACATACTTTGCAGGTCCAGAAACCGCAGGTATCGGCCAACCCGGCTTCCTTCAAATCCTCGAAAACATCACTCGTCTATGGAAGAACGATCAGGACAGAGCTAAAGCAAGTGGAAAACACATCATTGACCAATTACGAGGATTTGTACACTCTTTTCTTTCTATGGGGTTTGACTGGGGTTTAGACGTCTAGGGAGAGGGGAAATGGGGATTTGGACGTAAAGAGCTTGGCGTTGGCGTTGAAGTTTTATACCCAACGATTCGACCTTGAGAACGGTGGGTTTGGATCTGCTCCAAAGTTTCCTACTCCCGTGAATCTAGGATACTTGCTGGAATTGGCCAAGTTGAAGCCTGCATTTTTGAGTGGGGATGCTGTTTTGGCTGCGGAACGGATGGCCATGACTACTTTACAAAAGATGACGTTGGGAGGAATCCATGGTCATTCATCTCATTACAGGGTTTAACAGTATAGACCATATTGGCCATGGTTTTGCAAGGTACAGCGTGACTAAAGATTGGTCACTACCACATTTCGAGAAGATGTACTCATCTCACATTTCAATCTGAGAATTAACGTGCAGGCTGTACGATCAAGGTCAATTGTTACAGATTTACCTGGACGGATACATCTTGTCTAAGAATCCCTTGTTCCTCTCAACCATACAGGATATCTCCGAGTATCTGATCTACGACGCACTGGCGCATGAACACGGAGGCTTCTATTCTGCCGAGGATGCCGATAGTCTTCCCACTGCCAACTCACATGAGAAGAAAGGTTTGTGGATTCTGGACTGTGGTTGATAATAGAGGGCGCGTTTTATGTTTGGACTCGTCGGGAGTTCGATGACATTCTCGCCGACGACGCAGAGATTGCTGCTCAGTACTGGAATGTCAAGAAAAGGGGAAATGTCCAGGCTCAACATGACATTCAAGGCGAACTCGAGGAGCAGGTGGTTTTCAATCGATTTGTAGCTGACGTTAGAATGTTCTGGCCATGGTTAAAACGTATGAGGAGCTTGCGCAGGAATTTAAAAAACCCGTTGAGGAAGTAGAAGAAATCATTCGCCATTGTCGTGGCAAATTGAGAGCTCATCGTCTTGAACATCGTCCCAGACCACATCTCGATAATAAGGTCGTCCCCAAAAAAGCTGTTTCTAATTGTAGATCGTAACATCTTGGAATGGTCTTGCTATCGCCGCACTAGCACGAACATCAGCTGCATTAAGATCTTCTACTCCAGAACTCGCATTGGTATACCTTGAATCCGCAAAACAAGCCGCAGAGTTCATAAAGTCAAACCTTTATGATGCCGAGATTAAAACCCTGAAGCGTGTATTTCTCGACGGTCCAGGAGATACAGACGGCTTTTCAGACGATTACGCTTTCCTCATTTCCGGTCTCATTGAATTATATCAAGCGACCTTCGATACCGAGTACCTTCGATGGGCAGACACCCTGCAACAAACCCAGATCAAACTGTTTTGGGACGAGAAAGCAGGTGGATTTTTCCGAACATCAGCGAGTGCGGACGTTGTACTTCGATTAAAGGATGATGGCGATTCCGCTGAACCGAGCGCAAATTCCGTGTCGTCGAGAAATTTATTACGATTGGGCTCGTTATTGGGTAATCGGTCGTACGAAGAGAAGGCCATCGAAATATGTCAGGCATTCAGTGAAGAACTGGAGAAACAACCATGGAGCGTGCCGTCAATGTTGATGTCCCTCGTCGGGTGTCTGGAAGGCATGCGACAAATTGTCGTGGTAGGGAGCCGGGAGCATGAGATGACGGTGGAATTTCTGAATAATATTCGAGGACGATTGCTTGTGAATTCGGTGGTTATACAATTGGATCCGGAGGTCACGGATGAGTGGATACTATCACACAACGAGGTGCTGCATGAAGTTTTGAAGATCCCCGCCAAGGAAGGAACACCATTTGTGACAATTTGTGAGGGATATACGTGCGGACTTCCTATCAGGGATGTGGAAAATCTCAACAAAGTCTTGAAGTAATATATGTTATGCAGGAAATACAATCATGTGTATATGGTTCGGTAATCCCTATCTCGAGATCGACGATGTCCTGCGCGCAAATTACCCGATGGTTTATGTTGGGGAAATGATCACCTGAACGGTACCGCCGTGGTGACACTGCACTGCCTACTGCCGATCTCTTTGCCCCCACCATCTCAACGATGATCGAGTAACTGTACGCAATACATTTAAATAGCCCTGCTGCCCCTCCCTCTGAAGGACAACAAAAGACAAGAAGAACACAGTATTACAATGATATCAACTGGAAGACCAGGACTTCTCTCTCGGTTTTCACTACGATCACACAACACGCGATCTCGCAGAGGGTTATCTGCCATCGCAGATCACTTCAGCAACCTCCACTATCCAGAAGACGACAGCAACGACGACGCCGCAAGCGTTCACTCTATCCTTCCTCCATACTCACCACGCTCAAATCTTCATTACATCCGTCCTTCGTCTCCCACTCCAACATACTATTCAGTCGATGATTCCGATTCCCCCTGTCCCACGGATGATACACCATCCCAACAGCCGCGTCTCCGCTCTGACCGAGTCATAATGGATGAATATGTAACTCGTATCTCGGAAAGTCTCAGGAATCCTCGGGCTTGGAGACGACTTGGTGGAGGCGCAACCAGTTATTTCTGGGCTATTCGTTGTGCGCCGGGAACCGGTGATATCCTCGCTGAGAATATCGAAGAAATCAGAAACAGGATTTTCGGGTCATGTGATTATAATGTGGCACAGTTTTCTGTCATTCTCAAGGGGCACAAGCTTGTCGAACTTTGGTGTCGACCGTTCCATTCAAGGGTACTTTTTCCAAGTTGGAATTACGAACTGACGTGGGGTTAGAAACATGGAAGTAATGTTGATCCTTTGGATGAAGACTATATCGTGATTCATGTATTTCGGAAATAGTTGGATTGATTCAATTGGCAAATTGGTAGCATATATAACATGGAGTTGGTTTCTTTATCGCTCGGAACTGATAACACGGAGTTCTGTATGGAATTGTAATGTTTACGTTTCCTAAATAGCGGACATCTCAGACATTTAACACCGAGAAACTTCAAATCCCATTAGTTAAGACTATATTTAATATAGCCGCAGATCTCAGATGCAAGTTGGCCATTGAAAACCTTATTTCCGGATTGCTTCTGTTACAGTTTCACCGGCCAGATATGAATGCATGCCGATCCGTGCATATTCCGTCACCAAAGTCGGAACTACCCGGAAGCATCGACGATGATCTGAAACCACATGTCAAGTTGAAACCATCCCACGTTGCCCTTTCAGTGCGACAAGACATGTCGTTCGGAATGATAAGACAACCACGAGCCAATTCACCGTGTTCGCTGTCGCCGATCGCATGCTGATCAGATCAGATCATTCTAGTCCCCTTACCGCGGAGACACCATTAACATGCCGCCCTTTTTTAAAACGTTGAAGAAGGTAATACAGAATCCAGTATCTTTCGGCATGGCGCTTACATTCACGACCAGGATGGATCCACATACATGGGTAGCCAACGACCTCGCAAGGCTCCGGCCTTCAGCCCCCTTCTGAGAACTCTGCCGAATACCATTAGCGCTGAAGCGATTAGCCAAGAATCCCGAAGCCTTGCTCGATCAACTCTATGAAACCGGTTGCCGATCAGATAATAAGCGATAAAGAGGTCGGGTGCCTATTTCAAAAGAAGCGCCGGCATGGAAATGGACCTCAGATGCAATAGTTGAAGAAACTGATAGATAATTTTAGTGGAGAGAACAGTACGGAGATTGATGTGAAGATCATGATCTGACAGTGCGGGGTTAGAAATTATATTTCGATAATCACATCCAGTACAATTTTCATGACCATGTCAAGCGCAAAGAGAGATGGATATCACTAGTGTTCTCCTTGGGATCGCTGTTCCAAAAAGACCTGTCGTTATCTCCCGTGCCAGGACCCCGATTTTCTTGGGGAAGTAACTGAAATGCAAGCAGATCTCGATCTCCACCGCATAATCCAGAGTCTTTATCTTTATCGGCGACCGTCTCTCAGGTTAGTTATACCGGAAAGCGAAAGGCAGGAGTATTAAGCGAATTTGAGATAATCAAAAGACTCAACCAAAAGTGGCCGCATATCAGAACGGGGATTGCGGCTACTCGACATAGACTTTGGGGCGAAGACTTGACACTCGATAACCAAACGACTTCGGAGGACAGGAATAAACTCATTCCGAAAGCTTTGACAAATATGAGAGACGAGTTACGAAAGGCAGAAGGGTCTATGTAAATAGCTACTTTGTGTAGGAGTTAAGTTTGGCGATATCGGACTTTTAGAGATTTCCGGGTACCTGATACTCCTTGCGAAATTGACTTTGCGCACCCTTTCTACATATCATGTTTCGCGTCAGTTGTGGACTATGCATCTCTGTTAAGCGTGTTGTTAGAATGGATCGAAAAGAGGGCGCAATTCCATGTCACGTCTTTCTCTCGTTGAGAAATTGAATTTGACTGAAATTGCGACGCCAACGGTTCGCACCTCCACTCCAAATGCGTATTTAACTCTTTCCTCTTTTCGCTCTGACAAGGCAGTTTTCTACTCATTTTTCAAGACTCTGGTCGACCAGGAAGTCACGGTAGAACTTAAAAACGACCTCTCGATCAAAGGAATCCTCAAGTCAGTGGACCAATTTCTCAACATCAAGCTCGACGATATTACAGTATTGGAGGAGAACAAATATCCTCACCTCGTAAGCTCCTCGATCCCTACAACGTTGACAAGACAGGTTGCTGTAAAGAATGTCTTCATTCGAGGGTCGGTAGTGAGGTATGTCCACCTTCCAGCCTCGGCGGTGGACACGGCGTTACTGGAGGATGCGACTCGGAGAGGTCAGCCCCATGTCGAGACATTTGCTGATAATGTAGAGGCAGCGGCAACGAGAGCGAAAGCTGCGACAGTGGCTTGAGTAATCATATGGCGGATGGAGTTTGTTCTTGTCATAGGCAGAAAACGAGGATGATGATGCATGTATTGGCCTGAGAAGTCTATTCAAGTATTCTGCTCCCACCACCTTTCCGGAGACTCTTCCGCTTCTTCCTCTAAAGTGTACTCCAGACCATCAATATACTCACACAACTCTTCGTGCCCGTGTGCCTCAGCATGCTTCCTTACTTTGGCCAAAATCCTTTGAGTCCATGGATATCTCTCCCCTGTTCCCTCCCGAATAATATAAAGTGCTTCATCAAACGCCTGAACTGCTGCCAACGTTTGGACGTATAATAACCGGATATAGCCTTCATACAAACTTTCTGACGCACCCTCACTGCTCTCATTCTCCCTCGCAGACAAAGATGCCCATTCCGCTCCCGTGAATCCCGCGGCCTTACCTCTCGTAACCGCAAATTCGGCGCGGATGAGGTGTTGCTCCGGTGTTGCGTCCCATCGACTCGCCTCCATATCATGAATCGCTTCAACGTCAAGGACCTCTCGCCAAGCATGTCGGCGAGCCCATACTTCACGAGCGAATTCCGGCAAGCGACGATAATGCGCAAACTCCATCGCCAACACAAACGTGTACTTGTCGGGCCGTGGTTTCTGTTCGGGGAGGTAAGGAATGGAGGAGGACTCAGGTGGTGGAAGAGGCCAATGCCATGGTCTTCGTGATCTCATCTCGAATCTTTTTCGACCTCCTTCTCGACGGATTTCTTCCAACCAGCTGAGGTAGTCGGGCGGGATGTCGAAATGATCAAAGCAATCGCGGAAAATTGCTTCGACGGAATCGAATCTCCAGTGAACCGCAAAGGAGAGATAGGCGTTGAATACTTGTGGCGACGTAAAATGTTGAGGATACCGTCTTACGAGATACCAGACTGTCGTGATACAGAGCGTGATATAATCTGCAAAACTCATACCCCCGGAAACAGGCGGAGAGGGAAGAAAGGGAGCATGTTCGATCCGATCTCCAATGTTTTGAATTCGTGAGGTTTCAACCACGTTTTGCTGCAGGAGAGTGGAATGTGCTCCGTGGGGATGAGTTTTGTAGACCGTATACGGCTTTTTGAGTTCTCCCACCAGCACTAATTTTCGTAGTAACAGAGTTATGGTCGGTCCATCGACTTGGTTCCTGCACGTTAGATCCATGAGATCTGTTTAGGAAGTACGCTGACTCGATAAGCCGGAATGCGGAGATTGCTGCAGCGATATCTTCCATTGCCTTGCTTCTTCCTCGAAGTAGAGACCTTGAGAATGCAGGATCAATGGGAATACCCTCAGAAGCCATATCTCCCAAAATTCTATGGCTGAAACTTGCGATGCGAGGGTCATTGTTTCCTCCCCCGAAGAAAGCAAACGAGTACATCCTGGGGGTGAACTTGATACCTTGCTGTCTCGCTTTGTCGTAAAACTCGATGGCTTTGAATGGGAGATCCAAACGTTTGCAAAGTCGAAAGTAAACGATGATGCGTAATTGCGTTGGAGTAAGGTCTTCGGTGTAATTGCTTTGCCGTCGATAAAGCGACCATTTGAGCAGATGCAATGAGGTATCTAGAAGTTTATCAAACGTGAGGACGTCGTCTAGATTTTTGGGTGTGATGCGTCGGAATATCAGTGACAGGAGTGCATTAGAGACGGTCTATTGTCAATAGGGTGCGGCAGGGAAGGCGTACGGCCCTCTTGTAGCGGTTACGCTCGAAAACATCCTTTTGATACTCATGGAACATCCGAACTCCGTCGTTAACTCTATTCCGTGGTGAGTTGCGAAAGCACCGGAGTAAGTATGTATATGACTGCCAATTCAGCCCAACTTTGACTGTGCACAATCAGCTTGATGGGACTGGAGAGTGTACGATTCTTCGCTTCGTTCCACAGGGACAGGAATTCAAGATCCCGTCCTTCAGCCGCCAACGCACGAAAGAGCTCATTATACACTCGAACCGCGTCTCGGTTGTCTTTTTCAGGTTCAGAATCGAGAAGATTTGACACTCTCTGTCTCGGCAATTGCGGAACTCTGAGAGAATATTTGATCTTACTGTTAGATCAAATCCATTGGCTCGATACCGAAATCACTCGTCGCAGAAACGGAACCATACGAGTCAAATCCGAACTCCAGAAACTCTGAAGGAAATGTGCAATATGGACATCATCACACAGCCAAAATCCTCCGCAGGCATAAAATCGGTGCATTAGTTGCAACGGGCTCTCGTCTCTCTCTTGCTCCAGAAATGTTTCGCGGTCTTCAACCAACGACGGCGGCGGGGACAATTGATACCAACGGTCAGCCTGCTGTTCTGGACAGACACCGGGGAGGGAGGAAGGAATTCTCGGGGGGCATTGTTCGATTATCGAATATATTTCGTCTGGTAGCCAAGTCCTCAATTTCAGCCGTTGAGGATAAAACTCGAAACTCCGGTTCTAGGAATTAGCTCGGGATGTAGGGAGAAATGAAAACCTTCAATATGCTTGGCGGACGAGGAATTGGGTCCACGACGTACTCTTCAGCCTGCCGCTCCCCATCGATCTCTATTTCTGATGTCTCGATGACTTGCGGGAGTGATAGAGCAGTTGACGGAATCGGAACTTCAGTCGTGGAATTAGCTGCCGTTGTCTGTAATCGAATTTGATGGAAGGAATGACGCGGGCAGACGAGGCCGGCCATCCGCGACAATGTCCTCTTCATGTATTGGACAAGGCGTTCAAGCGACAGAGATCACTTCGACGGTGATGGACCGAGGCCATCGGGCTCAAAAGTCGGTTCCGAAAATTTGATCGACATCACCAAAAGCCGCAATTGCGGTCAAGGCAGATTACATATTGTCCACGAATGCAATACAGCGATACAGACTTTCTGCTCGAAAGGAGGGCAAAAACCGTTTCGATCCGAGATCGAAGAAACGGGCTTATAGATAATTTACAAGAAGAATTTTGAATTCCAAAATCGGAGAAAAGACTCCTTTGAATACATTACAAGGCCAGGCAATGATTCAAGCCGGAGCGAAAAAAGGAACTCCTCCAAGATGAAGGCCAGCTTTCCCAAAAAGAAACATTCCACCCCCTTTCCAGAACACTGCACACACCCAACTATACACTCCCAACACTCCAAAAAGAGGGCAAAAACTACCTTTCGGAAATGACAAGCCACTCAAATAAACCCTTTTTCTCCCAACACAAAAGGAACCATAGCTAGTCCAGCTGCACATATAACAATACAAAATTTGAAAAAGTCCACAAAGGAAGGAAAAGATAAGACCAAGAAAGCAAACTCATACATCATATTCACATCCGCTCTGATCAGCGATCATCTCCTCCTCACCCACCACTGCGAGCCAGCCGTAATAATGTGATTAGAGGTGGCGGAAGCAAAGCTCTTTAGGAGGTTGCGGGAAAAACGTTTTCGGGGAATTCCCCTGAAAAAGTTAGTCTCCTGCGGGATAGTGGGATGATCTACCAATAACGTTTCCGGCGTTCTCGTATTCGCACATGAGATAGTATCCCGGAGTGCTGGCAGTGTTACATTCAACCCAGGCACAACCGAGTTGAGAGGAACCGACCCAGACGACTTGGGTGAAATGACCAGTGGCTTCCTACAAACGATTAGCAGGCCTTTGAAATGAGGGATAGTACAGAGAAACCAGGATCATTGAAGTTGTAGTCTGAGATCTCATCGTACCATGCGGCAATGGAATCGCTGATGCTACCGTATCCAGCAGCCAAGTTTTCTCCGTATGGGCCTCCGGTGTGCTCGAACACACAGCCAGAAGCATGCTGTTGTGCATAGGCAGCAAGAGTCGTACTCCAGGTGAGAGGGCCAGCTTGGTTCATGGCACGATATTGGTTGTGCGTATCAAGCATAGTTTGAGCGTCCGCATCAGGCGCACTCGTGTCGGAAGACGAACTGGAGGATGAGGACGAGGAGGACGACGTGTCAGGAGTGTAGCTGGACGAGGAGGAAGACGAGGATCCACCATTGTTGGACTTGTGGCCCTTTGAAGCTGGCGCGGGCGCCGGTGCGGGTGCGGGTGCGGGTGCTGGTGCTGGTGCCGGGGCAGGGACATAAGCAGGGGCAGGAGCCGGTGCGGGCGCCGGTGCAAAGTCAT
>Ga0335073_10009240_pt1 | contig 13828 bp, 13 predicted proteins | sample Lox_Sample_22_FD_207093 | JGI IMG/M metagenome (GOLD analysis project Ga0335073, IMG submission 207093) | Soil microbial communities from Loxahatchee National Wildlife Refuge, Florida, United States - Lox_Sample_2.2 | ecosystem: Environmental > Terrestrial > Soil > Wetlands | place: USA... | reverse complement strand
CTTCATCTCCGAACTGCGCGCGGCCAAGCCCGATTTAATCGTCGTTGTGGCTTACGGCCATATCCTGCCGCAGGCGATTCTGGACCTGCCGCGCTTTGGCTGCCTGAACGTTCATACCTCGCTCCTGCCCAAATATCGTGGCGCCGCCCCGATCCAATGGGCCATTGCCGAGGGTGAATCTGTGACCGGTGTGACCATTATGAAAATGGACGCCGGAATGGATACCGGCCCGATCCTGACTCAACTATCGACTGCCATTTTACCGGAAGACGATTCTGCCAGCCTTCATGACCGGCTGGCAGGTCTGGGCGCGCAACTTTTGGTTGAAACAATACCGGGTTACGTGAGTGGCAAAATCCAGCCGGCGCCGCAGCCTGAAGGCGCCAGTTACGCGGCAAAAATTAAAAAGGAAGACGGCCACATCAATTGGAACATGGGCGCCCGGATGATTTTGAATCGCATGCGCGCCTTCAGGCCGTGGCCGGGAACTTTCATATTCCTCAAGCGCGATTCGGAGTCGTGTTTGTTAAAAATCTGGCAGGCGAACGTCATGGAACAGAAGGGCAGGGCAGGCGAGGTTTTGTCCGCGGACGAAAATGGAATAATCATCGCCTGTGGAGAAAATGCGCTTCGGGTGACGGAATTGCAACTGGAAGGAGGGCGGAGACTGCATGTGCGTGAGTTTTTGGCGGGGCATTCTATAAAAATTGGGGAAATGCTGAAATGACCAAGACGAACGCCGAACATCGAGGACGAGGACGAGAATGAAGCGAGGGAACTTCGAAAAGCTAAATTACGCGGTGACTGATACCCCGCTCTTCATTCCCGTGTGACGAATGTCCTGGGCTTCGCAAAGGTAAACCACATCTTCAGCGACATTCGTCGCATGGTCTGCGATTCGCTCCAGGCTCTTCGAAACGACCATCAAGTGAAGGCAACGGGCGATGGTATCCGGGTTTTCGACCATATGTTGGGCGAGCAAATTATGGATCCGCTTGTTCAAGGCATCCACTTCCTTGTCGCGCGGAATGATGGCTCGGGCGGCGGCCGAGTCGCGGTTTACAAACGCGTCCAGCGCGTCTTTGAGCATTTCCAGCGCCAGGCCGGCCATGCGGGGGAGATCCAAAACGATTTTCACCGGCGGTTCCTGGGCCAGGTCGCGCGCGCGCTTGGCGATCTTCGTAGCTTCATCGCCAATGCGCTCCAGGTCCTGTGAGACTTTCATCGCGATCGTCACGAAGCGCAAATTGTACGCCAACGGCGCGCGGGTCAGAAGCTGGATAACCAGGTCGTCAATCTCCACTTCAAACTGGTCGATGGCGCTATCATTTTCTTTGACGCGGAGCGCAAGGTCGGCATCCCGCTGCTGAAGGGCCTGAAGGGCGTCGTTTACAGCGGTTTCAGCATGGCTGGCCATGGTGAGCAGCTTTTGCTTCAGAAGTTCCAGGCCGGCGTCTGTGTAGGTATCCATGATCTTAAAATCTATCCAAGTGCCCTGATTCTACGGTGCCATCATTTCTGCGAATTGCAAATTTGTGGAGAACTTTTTTCGGCAACATGGCGGCACAAAGATTTCAGCCAAACCTGCCGGTCACATAATCTTCGGTGCGCTTCTGCGAAGGGCTGGTGAAGATTTTCGTGGTGGCGCCGAATTCAACCAGTTCGCCCAGGTAAAAAAAGGCCGTGAAATCGGAGGCCCGCGCTGCCTGCTGCATGTTGTGTGTAACGATGACGATGGTGTAATTTTTTTTCAACTCCAGGATGAGGTCTTCAATTTTTGAAGTGGCCAGCGGGTCCAGGGCCGATGCGGGTTCGTCCATAAGCAGGACTTCCGGTTGCACTGCCAGGGCGCGAGCGATGCACAGGCGCTGTTGCTGGCCGCCGGACAAGCTAATGGCAGGCGCGTGCAAGCGATCTTTGACTTCGTCCCACAGGGCGGCCATCCGGAGCGATTGTTCCGTCCGTTCGGTGAGGATTTTTTTGTCCCGCACTCCGTTGAGCCGCAAGCCAACGGTGACATTTTCGGAAATCGTCATCGTTGGAAACGGATTGGATTTTTGGAAGACCATCCCGACGCGCCTGCGGACGATGACCGGTTCCACGATGCTGGCGTAGATATCATCGCCGAACAAACGGATTTCTCCGGTCATTCGCGCCTCGGGATTCAACTCGTGCATGCGGTTGAGGGAGCGCAAAAAGGTGGATTTGCCGCATCCACTGGGGCCGATGATGGCGGTAACGGCGTTGGACGCGATGTCGAGCGAGACTCGCTTGAGCACTTCATTGGTCCCGAAAAAGACCGAAAGATTGCGAACGGCCAGAGCGGCGTTTGTCGATTTTTGTTCCATTGTCTGGTGCGGGGCGACAGCGGCAGGCAAAACGTGAACAGAATTCATGGTTTAGCCCCCCATCTTTCGCGCGTCAAAACCCGGACGCTGATATTAATGAACAAGACCAGCAAAAGCAAAACAAGCGCGCCGGCCCATGCCTGACGGCGCCAGTCGTCATACGGCGAATAGGCGTAATCGAAGATTTGGAGCGGGAGCGCCGCGACAGGCTGGGTCAAGTTGCGCGGCCAGTAGGGGTTGCCGAAGGCTGTAAACAACAGCGGCGCGGTTTCGCCCGCGACGCGCGCCAGGGCCAGCAAGACACCGGTCACAATGCCTCGGAGCGCCGTTCTGACAACGATTTGCAAAATGGTCCTCCATTTGGAAATTCCCAGCGCGAGCGAGGCTTCCCGATAGCCGCCTGGCACCAGGTGCAACACTTCTTCAGTCGCCCGCATGACCATTGGCACCATCATCAAGCCCAGGACGATTCCGCCGGCCAGCGCCGAATACCCATGCATGGGGACGACCACGAGAGCATAAACCACCAGGCCCCAAACGATGGAAGGCACACCGTTCAGGATGTCCGCGCCGAAACGGACCCACCAACTGACACTGACTGCGGCGTATTCAGAAAGGAAAACGCCCCCCAGCACGCCAATTGGGACTCCGATGACCGCCGCTTCGACCAACAGAATGAAGGTCCCGACGATGGCGTTTCCCATGCCGCCGCCGGTTTCACCCACCGCCCTGGGCAATTGCGTGAAAAATGCCAAATTAATCGAACTGAATCCAAGTTTGGTTAAATGGTAAAATACCAGCAGCAGCGGCGTGATCACCAGGACCGCGCATATAAACGCGACGACCTGCATGAGTGCGTTTTTAAATTGCCGTTGGCGATGGTTGGAGGCGATCACGAGGAATTAATTTTGTGGTTTAACGCTGGGCCCGGCGAATGTGATTAACAACAGCCGTGCCAACGCGTTGACGACCAGCGTCACGCCGAGCAGCACCAGTCCGACTTCGAACAACGCGCTCGTGTGGAGGCGGGTAATGGCCTCGGTGAATTCATTTGCGATCACGCTGGCAAGCGTCTGGCCGGGTTTGAATACGGACAAACCGATATAGGGCACGTTGCCAATGAGCATGGTGACGGCCATGGTTTCGCCAAGAGCGCGGCCCAGGCCCAATATCACCGCGCCGAAGAGGCCCCTCTTTGCGTAGCTCAACACCGCAATCCGTGTCACTTCCCATCGCGTCGCGCCCAATGCATAAGCGGCTTCCCGTTGCAGGCCGGGAACTGAACGCAAAATTTCCCGCGAAACGGAAGTGATGATGGGAATGACCATGATGGCCAGAATTACGCCGGCGGACAAAATGCACGGGCCGCTGTCCTGGCCCTGAAAGAAAGGCAGGAAACCCAGTGTGGAGCGCAGGAGTGGATAGATGTGAATGTGCAGCCAGGGGACCATGACGTAGGAGCCCCAAAATCCCAAAATCACGCTCGGAATGGCGGCCAGCAATTCGATAAATATGATGAGAGGCTGGCGCAGCCACAGGGGCGCAAGCTCTGTGAGGAAAATTGCAGTGGCGATGCTCAGGGGAACGGCGAGCAACAGGGCGATGGCTGATGTCACGAGCGTTCCGAAAATGAAGGGTAATGCGCTGAAAACGCCATCCACCGGGTTCCAGGTTCCAGAGACCAGGAAATGCCAGCCAAATTTTCGGATGGCCGGGGTCGCGCCGCGGAAGAGTTCAAAACCGATGAGGGCGATCAACACAAATATCGAAAACGCCATGAGCAGCGTAAGCCATTCGAATGCCCGGTCGCCAAAACGCGAAACGCCGATAACCGTCCTGCCCGCGCCGGGGGTGGCTCTTGTTATAATGGTTTCAGCGGTGTTCATTTATCCAGAAACAAACGATTGTATTGCCAAACGTTCAGTATGTGACCGTGTCCAGCAGCTTCAATTCACGCTGTTGCAGTTCAGCCGGCAGCGGGGCGTAATCCAATGTAGGCGAAATTTTCTGCCCATCCGTGATCGCCCATTTTAGAAATCCGACCAGATGTTTGCCCCGGTCGCCGCCCTGATTTTGGTAAATCAGAATCCAGCTCGGACCGGAAATGGGATAAGCATTGGGACCCGGCGCATTGACCATGGAAAAACGGAAATCGTCGGGAATGGTCGCGGTGGCCAGCGCCGCGCTGACGGAATCCGGCGCGGGCGATACGAACTGGCCCGCGGCATTTTTCATGTCCGCGTAAGGAATCTTGTTTTGGTTCGCATAGGCCAGTTCCGCATAACCAATTGAGCCGGAAAGTTGGCGGACTTCGTCCGCGACGCCCTCGCTTCCTTTGGCGCCAATTCCGACGTTGGGCCAATTCACCGCGGTGCCTTTCTTGACCGAATCCGCCCACTGTTTATTGATGACGCTGAGGTAATCGGTGAAGATGAAGGTCGTGCCGCTTCCGTCCGACCGATGAATGGGAATGATGGCCAGGCCGGGCAAACTGACGCCCGGGTTAAGAGCGGTGATTTTCGGGTCATTCCATTTCGTGATCTGGCCCAAATAAATTCCTGCCAGCGTCTCACCGTCCAGCTTTAATTTCGGACCGCCCGGAAGATTGTAAATTATGGCGACGCCGCCGGCGACAACCGGCAGGTGCAAAATTTTGCCGGGCGCGCCGGCCATCGCGTCATCGGTCATTGGCGCGTCTGAGGCGCCGAAATCAAGCGTTTGATTCAGCAATTGCTTTTGTCCCGCGCCCGAACCGATGGACTGATAATTGAATTGAGCGTTTGTGTCCACAGCGGCATAGACTTCAAACCATTTAGTGAACACCGGATTATCGAAGCTCGAGCCGGCGCCGGTGACGCTAACGGGTTGGTTTTTGGAGCAGGAAACCAGAAAAATCCCAAAAACGACGGCCGAAAGGACGGCTGTTAGTCTGCTCATTGTTTTCATTGCTTTGAATCCGAACTAAAACACGAAACGGTCGACTTATTTGATTGAATGATTAACCCACTCTGTCATTGGCAGTCACACATTGAAGCAGTTGCATTACGGTTTCGCAACGGATTTGTGACAATCCCGTGACAACGGGGCGAGCCCGAAATTCGAGCGGCCAAAAATTGTAACCGGTTCACCTGCCGGGTTTTGCCCGGCCAGCTTCAGCGTTTGAATTGAAACGTTTTTAGAAGATTGCCAACGGCCGGTCAACGACGTTACAATGCCCCCAAAATGCCTACGGTTGCCGAACAGCTTCGCGCGGCGCGCGAAGCTAAAAAACTCACGATTGAACAGGTTGCGGAATCCACAAAAATTCGCACGGACCATATCCGCGCCCTTGAAGAAGGAAACTACGACGTTTTCTCGGCGCCGATATATATCAAAGGTTCAGTCAAAAACTACGCCACGATGCTCAAGCTGGACGTGCCCAAAATCACGTCTGACCTCGACCGCGAGCTGAAAGGAACGCCGAATTTTAGCGAGCCGCCTCCTTTGATGGAACAAACCAGAACATCGCTTGATCGCGCGATGTTCCTGCTTTCGAAGCTGAACTGGAGGGTCGGCGGAATGGCTGCCCTGGTTGCGGGAATTGTGGCTATTTTTGTCGTGGCACACTTCGCGTTTCGGCATGCCCGGCGCCACGGCAAAGCGCCCAATTTGCCGCCGGCGATGTATCAATCGTCCGATTCGGATGAGACGCTGCCGCTGAAGCATTAATTCAATTCACCAGCCGGTACCAATTGTCTCTCTGCCTCGGTTCGTAGCCAAGATCGGAGATCAGGCGTTTCATATCGGCGACGCCCATGCGGAATGTTGTGCCGGCCTGGGACACGACGTTTTCCTCGATCATAATGCTGCCGAGGTCGTTCGCGCCGTATTTGAGCCCGATTTGGCCAATTTCCTGCCCTTGCGTGACCCACGAGCTTTGAACATTTGTGAAGTTATCGAGGTAGATGCGCGAGAGAGCCTGGGTGCGCAAATATTCGTGCGCTCCGACGGTTGGGGCTTTTAATTTGGTGTGCTCGGCCTGGAAGGTCCAGCAGATGAACGCGGTAAAACGTCCGCCGTTTTTGTAACTCAACGATTTGTCCTGTTGCGTGCGCAGCCGTTCGAGGTGTTCGATGCGGTCTTCGATGGATTCCACATGGCCAAACATCATGGTGGCGCTGGAATACAGGCCGAGGCGATGTGCCACGTCCATAACTTCAAGCCAGTCGTCGCTCATGGCTTTGAGCGGCGAAATCCTCTGCCGCACGCGGTCCACCAGTATTTCTCCGCCCCCGCCGGGAATGGACCCGAGACCGGCTGCGCGGAAATCAGAGATGATTTTTTCGAGCGGCTCATCGAAAACCTCGCGGAAATGAACGAACTCGCTGGGGCTGAAACCATGGATATTAAAATCCGGAAACTTGTTTTTTACGTGGGAGAGCAGGTCAAGATACCACTGCTTTGTGAGCCTGGGATGATGGCCGCCCTGCATGAGCATTTGCGTGCCGCCCAGGGCGATCGTTTCCTCGATTTTTTTGTCCAGCTCATCGAGTGTAATCACATAGGAGTCGTCGTCTTTTTCCACCCGATAAAATGCGCAGAACTTGCAATAGACATTGCAGACATTGGTATAGTTGACGTTGCGGTCGACGATATAGGTGACAATATCATTGCCGCGGCCGTCGAAGTCGGGAGCTTTGGCAAGCTGGCGCCTGTGATCGGCGAGCGCGCCCAGTTCCTCGAGAGGCAGCCGATATAGCCGCAGGGCCTCAGCCTGTGAAATGCGTTTGCCCTCCCAGACCGCGTGCAGCAGATCATTCAATGAAGCGTCGTAAATCACGCGACCCCTCAATTTCTCCAATCAAATGCCTTCTTCTGGAGCGCGTAGAGATAACCCGCAAACAAAATAACCATGAAGGAAAGCATGGAGGCGAGAATCATGTTGCGCGTTGCATGGTCCGCGAGCATTTCTCGATAGACAACCGCCCACGGATAAAGAAACACCACTTCAATGTCGAACAGGATGAAAAGCATCGCCACCAGGTAGAATTTCACTGAAAATCGCGCCGTGCCCTCGCCGATGGGGTCCTTGCCGCATTCATAGGCCGTGTCTTTGGCGCGCGAATGCTTGCTGCGAAAACCCACTAAAACCGACAATACCAGGACGCCCGCGGCGAAGCCGATGGCCACCACCAGTAGAATAAGAACCGGGATATACTGCGCGATTTGCGAATCTTGCATGACAAAAATTTAGAAGGGACGCAGAAAAAATCAAATTATTTCGCATTCACCCCGCCAGCCGCTTCAACGTCTCGAGTTTTCAAGGGACCTCTGCAAAAGTCTGGAAAGTAATGGAAAAGGCTTCTCGGGCCGGCCGATTCCCGTGGAAAAATGCGCCCACTGGAGAGTGAAGATGCCGCCCCACTGCAGAGGTCTCTTCAACGATTTAACGCCTCACAATAGTGTCCCTCCTGGCCCATTCCGCCTTGGCCTCCGGATAATCCAAATTGTAATGCAGCCCCCGGCTCTCAGGCCGCGATAATGCGCAGCGCACAATTAACTCCGCCACCGTCGCGATATTGCGCAGCTCCAGCAAATCGCTCGTCACAATAAAATTCCAATAATATTCCCGGATTTCGTCCTGCAGATTCGCGATCCGCTTTTGCGCGCGTTCCAGCCGTTTGTTTGTGCGCACAATCCCCACGTAATCCCACATGAGCCGCCGGATTTCGTCCCAATTGTGAGATACCACGACCAGTTCATCGGCATTCGTTGCATTGCCGGACTGCCACGGCGGAATTGAATATATTCCGACAGGCGCCGGCTGACGCACCGCCTTTTGCGCCGCGCGATGCGCGCAGACCAGAGCCTCCAAAAGCGAATTGCTCGCCAGCCGGTTTGCGCCGTGCAATCCCGTGCTCGCCGCTTCGCCCACGGCGTAGAGCCCGGGAATGTCCGTCTCGCCGTCCACGTTGGTCACCACGCCGCCGCATTGGTAGTGCGCCGCGGGCACCACCGGTATCGGCTCCTTCGTCATGTCCACGCCGTAACCCAGGCACGTCTGGTAAATGTTCGGAAAACGTTCGATGATAAACTCTGCCGGTTTGTGTGTGACATCCAATAATACGCAATCCGCGCCGGTCCGCTTCATCTCGCTGTCAATGGCGCGCGCCACGATGTCCCGCGGCGCAAGCGATTTCATCGGATGCGCGCCGTCCATAAATTCGACGCCGTCCAGGTTTTTCAAAACCGCTCCTTCGCCGCGAACCGCCTCGCTGATGAGAAAAGTCTTAGCTCTCGGATGATACAGGCACGTGGGATGGAACTGCACAAACTCCATGTTTGCGATGCTGGCTCCCGCGCGATAGGCCATGGCGACGCCATCGCCCGTCGCGATGTCCGGATTGGTTGTGTACAGATAGACCTTGCCGCAGCCACCGGTGGCCAGCAGCGTGACCGGCGCCGAAAACGTTTCCACCCGATTGTTTTTCTTGTCAAAAACGTACGCGCCCAGGCAACGGTTGCTGTCCCGAATGCCGAATTTCCGGCTCGGGATCAGGTCGATGGCGAGGTGATTTTCAAAAATCGAAATGTTTGGCTGTTTCGAGATGGCATTGAGCAGCGAGGCTTCAATTTCATGGCCGGTCATGTCCCTGGCATGCAGTATGCGCCGGCGCGAATGCCCTCCTTCACGCCCCAAATCCAGCTCGTGCGAACCGTCATCGGCGCGATTTTCCGACTCGGAAAATTTCATCCCAAACTCAATCAATTCCTGGATGCGCGCCGGCCCCTCTTCGACGATCGTTCGCACGACCTCCTCCTTGCACAACCCTGCGCCGGCCTCAAGTGTATCGCGCACGTGCAGTTCAAACGAATCGTCCTTGCCCGTGACCGCCGCAATGCCGCCCTGGGCGTAATTCGTGTTGGATTCGGCCCGGTCCTTTTTCGTCACGATGGCGACTCGCCCGCGCGGCGCAACGTTCAGCGCAAACGAAAGCCCGGCGATGCCGCTGCCCAGGACGAGAAAATCGAATTGCTTCATCGGCCGAATTTACTGCCCTGACGGGATAATGATTGTCTTCCCCACAATCAGATGCTTCGGGTCCAGTCCTGGATTGGCCTTGAGCACTTCATCCACTGTCACTTTGACGCCTTTTGCGCGGTAGGCCTTGACGATGGCTGCCAGCGTATTGCCCGATTCAATTTTGTATTCATAACCATTCTGCCCGTTGTTTGAGGTCTGAGACCCTTGCCCGGGTTCCGGGTTTGGATTGACTGGATTATCCGGAGGAGAAGGGTGGTGGAATCCGCCGCCTCTGCTCAACTTTTCCAAAGCGTCGAGTATCTTTTGATTATCTTCCTGCCGCTTCTTGTCAATTTCCTGGACTTGTTCGGCCAGTTTCTTCAGGTCGTCGGCACTCGCAAAATCGTTTCCTTGAGGCGCGCTAATCTTGTCTTCCATGTCGCTGATTTTCTTTTCGAGGTCGCTAATGTGCTGTTGTTGGGAGTGCAGTTGGTCCTCGACGTCCTGGATTTGTCCGGTGATTTTGTCGAGCTGCGCCTGCGTAGCGGCGTCCTGTGCCGGCGCGCGCAGAGTGAAGGCCGTGGCCAATGTTGCAAGGCAAATCCAAACTGAAATCGTTCTCATGGCCCGAAAATAAACCTACGGCAGGGCGCGTCAAGATGGGAATTGGAAAGTGCGCGGGCAATTTATGGCTGGTGCAAGGGGTTCGGAGCGTGTTGCGTGTTGCGTAGTGCGTCAAGTATGGCACGAACATCGTGAGCGATACTTGACGCACCACGCACTACGGACCACGTAAACGCGAGAACGAGGATAACGGTGAGAGCGAGCAGATCGACTCATCGCATAAAAGACCTAAAACCGGAAATTTTTCCTTTTTCCTTTTCCCTTTTGCCTTATAAATGGGGGGCGGATGTATTTTCTGCGCAGGCTTGTTTTCGCGATTCCTCTGGTGCTGGTCGTCAGCGCGATCGCATTTTTCCTGATGCACATCGCGCCCGGAGGACCCTTCGACCGCGAGCGCGCGCCCGCCTCGCCGGAAATCGAGCGCAATCTCCTGGCGAAATATCACCTGGACGAGCCTGTCTGGAAACAGTACCTGCGATACCTCTATGGTCTCGCACACGGCGACTTTGGACCGTCCCTGAAGTACCGCGATCATTCGGTCAGCGACATCATCGCGCAGGGGCTTCCCGTTTCAATGACGCTGGGCACGCTCGCCTTTTGCTTCGCGATGGGCATCGGGCTGCCGATTGGCTTCTTCGCCGCGGCCCGTCGTGGCGGGTGGGAGGATTATCTGGGCAATGCATTTGCGATTCTCGCTGTGTGCATTCCGGGACTGGTGATTGCGCCGCTGTTGATCCTGATCGTCTCGATTAAACTGAAACTTCTGCCGGTTGGCCTTTGGGTTTCGCCGGCCTGCGCCATAATGCCAATGGTCGCGCTGGGTCTGTTTTTTTCGGGAAAAATTGCGCGGCTCTTTCGCGAAGGAATGCTAAGCGCGATGCAGTCTGAATTCGTCATGGCGGCCCGCAGCAAAGGGCTCGGTGAAACGGAATTATTAATCAGACACGCGCTCCGCATTGCGATTTTGCCGGTCGTGTCCTATGCCGGGCCCATGCTCGCGGACTTGCTGACCGGCTCGTTCGTAGTCGAGAATATTTTTCAGATTCCCGGCCTTGGAGTTTTTCTGGTGAACGCTTCTGAGAACCTGGACTACACCATGGTGGTGGGACTGGCGTTGTTGTATGCGGTTTTGCTTATCGGTCTCAATGTGTTTGTGGACCTTGCCTATACCCTGCTGGATCCGCGCGTAAAATATGAGTGACGAATTTCTATCATGGTTACTCTCTGCCGGGGAACGGGAACCGATTCGCCGCGGGACAGGCAAGATGCCTGTCCCACTAACAGCCTATGAGTGAGCCCAACCTCGAACATGCTTCGCCTGGCCGCAGGGCATGGATGCGCTTTAAGCGCAACCGGAGCGCCCTTATCTCGGCATGGTATCTGGCCGCGCTGCTCATCGCGGTCGTTGCATGGCCGCTCCTGTTGAACGTCGCCCCCGCCCATTTCGCGCAGCTTCACGATCCGGACAGGGTCTCCGACGCCCAATTTGTCGCGCCGGACGCCCGGCATTGGTTCGGCACTGATATTCATGGGCGCGACCTTTTTTCGCGCGTTTTGTATGGCGCGCAAATCTCATTGATGGTGGGCGCATTCGGCACGCTCGTGAGCCTGGTGATCGGGGTCCTGTGGGGCGCCATCGCCGGTTATGCCGGTGGACGCACAGACAGCGTCATGATGCGGATCGTTGACGTGCTCTATTCCCAGCCGTCCATTATTTTTGTGATCGTTTTGGTGACCACTCTGGGCGGGCTGATTAAACGCGCGCATTTCGTGGAACAATCCGCCACCCTCGGCGGCATGGTGCGCATCGCGCTTTTGTTCGTCGCGCTGGGCGCCATATCCTGGCTGAGCATGGCCCGCATTGTCCGCGGACAGGTTTTGACATTGCGGACGCGACAATTTGTGGAGGCGAGCCGCGCCCTGGGCGCGCGGCCCCGATGGATCCTGGCCCGTCACGTTATTCCAAATACGTTTGGTGTTGTCATCACGTACCTGGCTCTCACGATGCCCGCGATTATTCTATACGAATCTTTCCTGAGCTATCTGGGCCTGGGCGTGGAACCGCCCATGGCCAGTTGGGGCTCGCTGATTGCCGAAGGCGTCGGCCAAATCAATCCCGTCCGGATCTATTGGTGGCTAATCATTTTCCCCGGCGCCACTTTGGTAATAACCCTTCTGGCGTTAAATTTCATCGGCGACGGCCTCCGCGACGCCTGGGATGTTAAAGGCCGGCCCTAAAAGCTTTCGTCCTCGTCGTCGTCCTCGTTCTCGAACGCAATTTACGATTTTATAGCTCCGCGAAGCGACGGCGAGGGCGGGCCACTTTTCTCTCCTCTTGAATTTTCGTGTCTTTGCCCGAATATGAATTCATGGATGGTAAAATCCACGTAGTCGTTTTGGGCGGCGGTTTCGGCGGGCTGGATTTCTGCAAGCATTTCAGCAACGCAGATGCCCGCATCACACTGGTGGACCGAATGAACCACCATTTGTTTCAGCCGTTGCTCTATCAGGTCGCCACCGCCGGCCTTTCGGGACCGGAAATTGCCCAGCCCATTCGATCTATTCTCTCAGACCGCGCCGACATCACCGTGTTGATGGACGAGGTTCTGGATTTCAACCTGTCCGGGCGCAAGATCTTCCTTCGCGAAAACACGCTTACCTACGATTATTTGGTTCTCGCGCTGGGCGCGCAAAACGGCTACTTCGGTCATCCTGAATGGGAACAATTTGCGCCCGGCCTCAAAAGCATCGCCGACGCCGTCCGCATCCGCAGCAGGGTGTTGCTTGCATTTGAGCGCGCGGAAAACGCCGCGGAAACGGGACAGCGGTCAAAGTTGATGACCATCGTCATCATCGGCGGCGGACCCACCGGCGTGGAACTGGCGGGTGCCTGTGCCGAGCTGGCGCGAACCGTCCTGCGGCGCGATTTTCGGCGAATTGATCCTGTCCAGGCGCAAATCATTCTGATCGAAGGCGGATCCTCCGTGCTCGGCAATTTTCCGCCGGACTTGTCCCAAAGCGCGCAACGGCAATTGGAAGCGCTCGGCGTCCATGTGCGAATTTCCACGCGTGTGAAAAATATTCGCGAAGGCGAAGTCGAACTTAACACCGGTGAAATCATTTACGCCGGAACCATCATATGGGCCGCGGGTGTTTCGGCCGTGCGCGTCGCACAAAAACTCGGCGTGGAACTGGACAAGGCCGGGCGGGTGAAAGTAAATCCGGACCTCAGCGTGCCCGGCCATCCGGAAGTGTTTGCGATCGGTGATATGGCACTGGTCATTGGCGCGGACGGCAGCCCGGTGCCGGGTGTCTCGCCCGCGGCAATGCAAATGGGCCGGCACGTGGCCGGGCTCATTACGGGGGAAATCCGTTTCGGCGAAAAAGCGCCGCGCCCGCCGTTTAAGTACGTGGATAAGGGGAGCATGGCCACCATTGGCCGTTCAGCGGCTGTGGCGTGGCTGGGAAGAATCCATCTGTCAGGCTATCCGGCATGGCTCATGTGGCTGTTCGTCCACCTGGTCTTCCTCGTGGGCTTTCGCAACCGCGTCGCCGTCTTGATCAACTGGGCCTACGCCTATTACGGCTACAAACGCGGCGCGCGCATCATCGCCACAGAACTTCCGGGAAGCGAACCCGCGCAGGAAGTATAAGCATCAAGCGCGAGCCCGATCGTTTGTATCGAGCGGCATTTGCCGGTTTCAAAAAAGGCCGGAGCCCCGAAAGCATTCGAGGCTCCGCGATTTGACTGGAAAGCGTAGCGCGCGAGCGCGCTCTAACTTTCGTTGGCACGGCCGGATTCGGTCGCGATGAAAAGAAATGAAATCTTAGTTCGCGCCATTCGCACCATTCA
>Ga0335073_10009239_pt1 | contig 13830 bp, 9 predicted proteins | sample Lox_Sample_22_FD_207093 | JGI IMG/M metagenome (GOLD analysis project Ga0335073, IMG submission 207093) | Soil microbial communities from Loxahatchee National Wildlife Refuge, Florida, United States - Lox_Sample_2.2 | ecosystem: Environmental > Terrestrial > Soil > Wetlands | place: USA: Florida... | reverse complement strand
CGCGCTGGCCGCCGAGCAGCTCGGCGGGGCGCAGCGGGCGCTGGACATGGCGGTGGAGTACGCGAAGATCAGGCATCAGTTCGGACGGCCGGTCGGCAGCTTCCAGGCGATCAAGCACCGATGCGCCGACCTGCTCCTCGAAGTTGAGTCGCTGCGGTCAGCCGTCAGCTACGCCGCCGCCGCCGTCGCCGAGCGATCGGCGGAGGTCCCGGTCATAGCCCCGCTGGTGAAGGCGTACGCCTCGGAGACCTTCTTCCACGTGGCCGCGGAGAACATCCAGATCCACGGCGGCATCGGCTTCACCTGGGAGCACGACGCGCACCTGTATTTCAAGCGAGCGAAGTCCAGCGAGCTGTTCCTCGGCGACGCTGATTACCACCGAGAGCGTCTCGCGACGCGGCTGGGGCTGTGACCTAGTTAATCCGGCGCGGGTAGCGCGGGGCGTGGTCGCGGAACTCACCCGCCACCCGGGCGCTGGCCAGCGCGGCGAGGAAGCTGGCCGGACCGTCGAAGTCTGGCATCTCCACGTAGGCGGCGCCCACGCCCGGCGCGTCATGGGCGTCGGAACCCGCCCCGCCGGGCAGCGAGAACCGCTCCGCCAGGCTGGCCGCGCGCGCGTTCAGCGCCTGGTCGGCGACTTTCGCGTTGAAGACCTCGATGATGTCCGCCGCCCCGTCCGCGCACATGCCGGGAAGCAGCCTGCCCAGGCTGGATCGCACCGGGTCGAACGGATGCGGGACGTACACCAGGCCGCCCTGCGACCTGATCCGGCTGATCACCTCGGCGAGCGGCAGCACGTACGGAATCCGCTCGGTGAGGAACAGCCCTATCACGTCGCCGTTCGGAGTCCTGATCTCCTCGCCGACGACGACCCGGACGCCCAGGTCCCGCTCGGCCGCCGCGACCGCGGCCGACGTGACGTTATGGTCGGTGACGCACACCACGTCCAGGGCGGCCTGCCGGGCCCGCTCGGCGAGCTCCTCGAGCGTCAGCACCGAATCGCCGGACGCGACGGTGTGCAGGTGGCAGTCCACGCGCACCCGCCCCGCGGGCGCCCGCGAGCCGGGAACCGGCCGGTCAACCGGCAGCACGTCCATAATAGAAACCTATTCTAATATCGTCAGGAGGTTGCCCATGGGACTCGACCACAGCCTGGTGGGAGTGCCGAGTGAACCGCAGCTGCGGTCCTGGGACAGCAAGGACGCCCTGCTGTATGCGGTGGGCGTCGGAGCCGGCCTGGGCAGCCCCCTGGAGGAACTGGAGTTCACGACCGAGAACTGCGAGGGGATCGAGCAGCAGGTGCTGCCGACGTTCGGGGTGCTGATCGCGCAGGCGCGGGCCCGCCGTAGTCTCGGCGACTTCGACCGGGCGATGCTGGTCCACGCTGAGCAGTCCTTCGAACTGCACCGGCCGCTGCCGGTGGCGGGCACGGTCCGCACGGTCTCCACCGTGACCGGCATCTACGACAAGGGTTCCGGGGCGCTGGTGGTCACCGAGAACGCCGCGGTGGACGCGGCTACCGGCGAGCCGCTCGTGACCGCGCGGAGCGGGACGTTCATCCGCGGCGAAGGCGGCTTCGGCGGCCCGCGCGGCACCGACCCGCCGTGGGAGCGCCCGGACCGGGAGCCCGATCAGCAGGTCGTCATGCGGACCAGACCAGAGCAGGCGCTGATCTACCGCCTGTCCGGTGACCGCAACCCGCTGCACGTCGACCCCAGGTTCGCTGCGAGGGGTGGCTTCAGCCAGCCGATCCTGCACGGTCTTTGCACCTACGGAGTCACCGGCCGGGCTCTGCTGCACGCGCTATGCGGCTCGGATCCGGCCAGGTTCCTGTCGATGTCTGGCCGCTTCAGCCGCCCGGTGCTGCCTGGTGAGTCGCTGATCGTGTCGATGTGGCGGCAAGGCGACAGCGACACCGTGCTCTTCCAGACGGCGCGGGAGGATGGCGTGGTCGTGATCGACAGGGGGCGGTTCCAGCCGGTTCCTGCGGACGCAGGCTAGGCACATGGACAAGGTGCGTACCTCGCCTGCCGACGCGATCAGCGACTTGCCCGACGGAGCGTCGATCGCGGTCTCCGGCTTCGGCCCGAGTGCCGGGGCGCCTTTCAGCCTGCTCGCCGCGCTGGACGAGCGCGGCACGAGGGACCTGTGTTTCGTCGGCAACACGATTCCGCCCGGCGCCCAGACTCTGGTCGAGGCCGGACGCGTCCGGCACCTGATCGTCTCGTTCACGGCGAGAGCGGGCGGTTCGTCCCCGGCGGAGGAGCTGATGCGGAGAGGCCAGTTGACCTTCGAACTGGTCCCGCAGGGCACGCTCGTGGAGCGCCTCCGGGCCGCGGGCGCCGGCCTCGCGGCCGTCTACACCCCGACGGGCCTGGGCACCCCGATCGCCGACGGCAAGGAGGTGCGGTACTTCGACGGCAAGCCCTATCTGCTGGAGACGGCGATTTCCGTCGACTACGCGTTCATCGCAGGGCACCGGGCCGACCGCCTCGGCAACGTGGAGTTCCGCGGCGCCAACCAGCACTTCGGGCCCAGCTTCGCCAAGGCGGCGCGGGTGGCCATCGTGGAGGTCGACGAGGTCGTTGAACCGGGCGAGATCCCCGCGGAGCGGATCGGGCTGCCAGGCATCTTCGTCTCGCGGGTCGTCCGTAAGACCGTGGTCAACGCGCTGCCCAAACACGCTCCTCCGCGCCGCGACCACGACGTTCCCCGCACCTACAACGGCAAGCCCGCCTGGACGCGCCGCCAGATGGCGGAACTGGCCGCGTCGCTCCTGCCCGAAGGCTCGTACGTCAATCTCGGCCTCGGCATACCGAGCTACCTGTCCTCCTACGCGGGTGACCGGCACCTCATCCTGCACGGCGAGAACGGGATCCTCGGCTACGGCGAGATCGTTCCCGACGACCAGACGTACCCGGACGTCTTCAACGCGAGCGGATACCCCGTCACCCCAAGCCCGGGTATCTCCTACTTCGACAGCGTGACCGCCTTCGAGATGGTGCGGGGCGGCCGGGTAGACGTCGTCGTCCTTGGTGCCTACCAGGTAGACGCCGAGGGCAGTTTCGCCAACTGGCAGACCGACGGCATGGTCGGCGGCGGCATCGGCGGCGCTATGGACCTGGTCGCCTCAGGCCGCACCGTCATGGTGATGATGGAGCACCGCGACAGCCGGGACCGGCCGAAGGTCGTGCAGCGCTGCAGCTACGCGCTCACCGGGAAGGCCTGCGTCGACATCCTGGTAACCGATCTGGCTCAGTTCCGCCGCAAGGACGGGCGGCTCACAGTTGAGCAGGTCGCCCCCGGGTTCACGAAAGAGGAAGTGCTGGCGCTGACCGGCATCGACGCCGCGACGGGCATGCCGGCATAGGCAGGAAACCCTGCTTCGACTACCTCAAGGCTTCGACTACCTCAAGCGGGGGAGAACGTGCGGGTTCAGTGTGCCTGAGGGGTCGAACGCGGCGCGGATTCTGGTGAACAGGGCGCGTTCGGCGGGAGTGCGGGCCAGTGCGAGCCATGGGGCCTTGAGCGCGCCGATGCCGTGCTCGGCGGAGATCGAGCCGCCCAGCGATGCGGCGAAGGAGAAGACGGCGTTCTCGTGTCGGCCGTCCGGGTCCGCTGCGGGGACGATGTTGATGTGAACGTTGCCGTCGGCGACGTGGCCGAAGGTGATGACCCTGGCTCCGGGATCGGTCTCGGTGACCACGTCGGCTGCCGCGGATGCCAGCTGGACCCAGTGCGCGGCCGGCACCGAGACATCGAGCTTGACCGGGATGCCGAGGTACCCGGCGGCTTCGGGCTGGCGCTCCCGGTAGGTCCATAGCCGCCGCCTGTCGGCTGCGGACTGGCCGACGGCGGCGTCCCGGTCGCCGATCACGCCCGCGAGATCGTCAAGCGCGGCGGGGCCGGAGGCCTCCAGCAGGAGATAGGCCTGTGCGGGTGCCGCCAGCGGCGGCGCCAGGCCGGCGTGCTGGATGAGGATGTCCAGTCCGGTCTTGGTGAAGAACTCAGCAGACACCAGTCCCGGTATTTCTCGGACTGCCTGCTGGGCCAGCGCGTGGAGTTCGCCGAGGTTGCCGAGCCCGATGATCGCGGTGACCGCCTCCCGCAGCCGCGGGACCAGCCGCAGCCGCGCCCGGGTGATGACGGCCAGGGTGCCCTCGGACCCGGCCAGCAGAGACGGGTAGTCATAGCCGGTGTTGTCCTTGACCAGCCCGGCCAGGTGCGAGATGACGGTGCCATCGGCCAGGACGGCCTCGATGCCGCGCAACTGCGCACGCATCGGCCCGTAACGCAAGACCCGCACCCCGCCAGCGTTGGTGGCCACCGCCCCGCCGACGGTCGCGCTGTGGCGGCTGGCGATAGCGATGCCGAGATCCAAGCCAGGGTCGGCGTCCGCGACCTGCTGCAGGGTTACCCCGGCACCGGCGGTGACCTGAGATGCCTCGCGATCGACCGGGCCCATCTGGTTCAGCCGGGCCAGGCTCAAGACCACCTCACCGTGCAGCGGCACGCCGCCGCCGACCAGGCCGGTGTTCCCCCCTTGCGGGACGACCGGCACGCCGGCGCCGGTGCACAACGCCAGCACAGCCGCGACCTCTGCAGTATCACCAGGCCGGACCACGGCAGCCGCCTGGCCCCGGAATCGTCCCGTCCAGTCAACAGCGAAGCCGGCGGCCGCCTCCCCGGTCAGCACATGCTGCCCGCCCACGATTGCGGCCAGGGATTTGAGCACCTCGCCAGGAAGCGCCTGCACCCGCCACCACCACTCTCGGAGATTGCAAACACCCGACGGCGATTATCCGTGAGCCCAGTATCCCTGGGCTACCGTTCCGGGGTGAAACCACGACCAGCCCCGGACGGCACAGCCGATGCAAAAACCCCCGAATCCGATAAGGGTTCAGGGTCATTCCGATGTCTTGCGACATCACACCGTGGAGCTAAGGGGATTCGAACCCCTGACCTTCTGCATGCCATGCAGCCGGGTTTCGTCTGACAGCGTCGTGCTGGGTCCGATTACCGCACTTCAGAGCGGCTCCAGTGTCCGGGGACGTCTGGCTGGGTCCGGCGGAATCTGGGGGCACACCGGTAGGCCGCCGGCGAGGTGCCTGTGGGTCAGGTCCTTTTCCGGCGGCCCCCGGTCCGAACCGGACGGGCGCCTTTCAGCGCATCCGGCTCTCCAGCGGTTTCACGTGCGGTTCGCGGCTGACTTCCGCCTGCCGCGTGCACGCAGGATTGCCGTCGCCGTTTCGGCGCTTTGCATTACGCATACCTCCCGGCATCCGGTCCTCCTTCACCGCCTGGCCCCCTTCGCCCTGCGGGCGGCTTTCCCGCCCTCCCTGGCGGGGCGTTACTCCCGCGACTACTACGGGGCCTCTGTCACCGTGGGACTCGCGTCCGGCAGGTGATCCCGCGTTCGTCCCTGTCATACGTGCTAGCGCGACCCAGGCCCCCCGCTCATCTCCTTGAATGCCCTCGCTGGGCATCGCCCCGGCACTGGAGGTGCGCCCGCACCCAACGCCATGCGGACGCAGTGCCGGGCACCGGTTTCGTGCGTCTTTCCGGAGGGGGCAAGGTTTACCCCGGCTGGAGATTAGGGTTCAGGCAATCCAGCTTTAGCCATATCGCGCGGGTCCCCTCAGCGCGCCGCCCGTACGCATCGGCGCGGCCGCTGGTTTCCTGGCATGCTCTTGTCCCCTTCACCTTCAGATCCAGGTAAGCCATCAGACCCAGGAATATCCTCCAAATTCCTCCCGGCTCCACCGGGAATACAACAGGGCGCCTCGCGGCGCAGGTTGGTCCTTGGAATGGTCCTGGTCCGAAAGTAGAACCTTTGCCGGTCAGGCGGCAGCAGCCGGCGGCGCGGAGCGTCGTCGGCTTGGGGTTGGGGGTTAGGCGGCTGGTTCCCCGGTGGCTGTGGTGGGCGGGTCGGCGGGCTCGATGGTGACTTTGTAGCCGAGGCGTTCGAGGCCGCGGACGTGGCTGCGGGCCTGGCGGCGGATGCTCGCGCGGCGTTCGTAGTAGTCGGCGCCGAGGTCGGTGTAGACGGCGGCCGGGTCTGACAGCAGGGCGTAGTAGATGGCCAGGAGGGAGTTGCCGGTGGCGACCAGGGCTTTCTTTTTGGGCATCCGCCTGACCAGCCGCCGGTATTTGGCGCCGGGGAAGGTCTGGGTGCGGCCGACGTTGACGGCGGCTTCGCCGAGGGCGGCGCTGAGGTAGCGGTTACCGCGGCCGGAGGCGTTGGGTCCTTTGCGCCTGCCGCCGGACTGGGCGACCTGCGGGCACCATTTGGCCCAGGACACCAGGTGGGCGGCGGTGGGGAAGACGGTCATGTCGATGCCGATCTCGGCGATGATGTCCTGGGCGGTGATCACCCCGGTGCCGGGCACCGCGTCGAGCTGGGCGATCTGGTGCTCATACGGCTGGCACAGCACCGCGATCTTGGCGGTCAGCTCGCCGATCTGCGCGGTGTAGTAGTCGATGGTGGCTAGCATCATCGCCAGCACGGCGGCGTGTTCTTCGGTGACGAAGGAGCAGTCGAGGGCTTCTGCCAGCCGGGCGATCTTGCCGCGCATGCTGCCGCGGGCGAGCTGGGCCAGCGTCTGGGGGTTGCGCTCCCCGGCGGCGATCGCCTCCAGCATCGCCCGCCCGGAGACCCCGTGGATGTCGGAGATCACGGACGACAGCTTCAGGTGCGCGTCCTCCAGCAGTTTTTCCACCCGGTTCTTTTCGGCGGTGCGGGCCTGGGTCAGGTGCCGCCGGTAGCGGGTGTGGGTGCGCAGCCGGCGGATGTCTTCGGGCGGCACGAAGCAGCCCGGCAGCGCGCCCCGCTCGGTGATCTTCGCCAGCCACGCCGAGTCGAGCTTGTCGGTTTTCGGCCGCCCGGGCAGCGCCTTGACCTGCGCGGCGTGATACAGCACGCAGTCGAAGCCCTCGGACTCCAGCAAGAACAGGACCGGCTTCCAGTAGTCCCCGGTCGATTCCATCCCGACCTGGCCACGCCCCAGACCCGCAGCCAGTCCGCCAGCGCCAGCAGGTCCTTGCGGGTGGTGCGGAACGAGCGGGTGTCCTGCTGCCGGCCGCCGCGCCGGGTCTCGCTGGGCACCCGGACGGTGACCTCGATCCCGGCCTTGGCGATATCGATCCCGGCGACCCGCTCAGCGAACAGCGGCTCGTCTTCTGCCTCGTGCATCATCGCTCCTACGATGAGAAGGGATACGGCCGTGGCCGTCCGCAGGAGCTGCGGGGCAACCGGAAATCTGGTCCGCGGGCTCGAAGCGCCAGGTAACAGCCCTGGAAAGCAGCTCCCGCCGTTCAGACTGGTTTGCGGGGTCTCAGCCCGCCAAGGACCAGCGACGTCAGCGGACGGCCACACCCCAATAGTGGAACCCCGCGCCAATGCCCAGCCACCGGCAAACCACCCGCACGGCCGCGTCCACCCGCACCACCGCGCGGCAGCGAACCCCAGCCAGCCGACACCGGCACCTGGCAAGCTTTCACGCCGTTATAGCGTCACCCGGAACATAGACGACTGGTTTGGCGTGATGTTCTCCCGGCCAGGGACCGGATATCAATTGCCTGTTTCCAGTGTCCGTAGCCAGGAACCAGCCTGCCCGGCGGTAGCGCTCGTCTACGGTGGCCAGCCGGGTGAGGATGGTCTGGCGGTCGACGAGTGTGGACTGGACGAGGGCTGCGACGAAGTTCTGGTCCTTCTTCCTGAAGGCGCAGAGCTTGGCGACGCACAGGTCTTCCTTGTCCAGGCACCAGCCGGTGTACTGCGGTTCCCGCCTGGAGCTGCGGTGTTGGGGTTCTGGACTTTGACGAGCCGGCTGCGCCAGCCGTCTGGCAGGACAGACGTCTCGAGGTCGACGCCGTCGATGTTGAAGCCGTGGAGTTCCTCGAACGAGGACAACTCGCCGGCGACTGGCACTCAAAGACTCCTCGCCGAAGGTGACGCAGGCCCTGTACCGGCGCCGGTGGCGCGGATGGCGGCGGCGATGTCGGTCAGGTCGTCGGCTTTCAGTTCCAGAGTGGCGGCGGGCAGCCAGCCGTCGACCTGACGGGGACTGCGGGCGCCGACGATCGCGCCGGTGACCCCGGGGAAGGCGAGCGTCCAGGCGACAGCCACCGCGGCGGGCGTGACGCCGTGCCGCTCGGCGACCGGGCGCAGCGCTCCGGCCAGGGCCAGGTTGGCCGGCAATGCGGGCTCGGTGAAGTCGGGGTGACCAGCCCGCCAGTCACCCGGCTCGAGGGCAGCCGCCCGTGCCGCGGTGAACGCGCCGGTGAGCAGGCCCGAGGCCATCGGGCTGTAGACGATCACCCCGGCCTCATGCTCGCGGGCCCACGGCAGAACGTCGTCGGCGGTGTAGCGGTGGATCAGGTTAAACGGCGGCTGGATGGCGTCGACCGTGCCGATTTCGTCGGCGGCGTCCAGCTCGACGATGCCGTGGTTGGACAGCCCTGCCGCGCGGATCTTGCCCTCGCGTTTGAGGTCGGTGAAGACCTGCCAGTACTCCTCGATCGGGGTGCCGTCCTCGGCCGGCCAGTGCATCTGGTACAGGTCGATCCGCTCGACCCGCAGCCGTCGCAGTGAGGCTTCGACCTCCGTCCTGATGCTGGCCGGCGCGCCAACCCGCCGGGGGGCGGCGGACCGGTCGGCGGGGTCCCAGACGAGGCCACCCTTGGTGAAGACGTAGGGCCGGTCCGCCTTGGGCAGGCCGGCCAGCGCGGCCGCCACCACCTCTTCTGAGTGTCCGAGCCCGTACACGGCGGCGGTGTCGATCCAGTTGATCCCGGATTCCACCGCGTGCTGGATGGCGGCGACGGACGCGTCGTCGTCCTGATTGCCCCAGGCGAAGGCCCAGTCGCCGCCGCCGATGGCCCAGGCTCCGAACCCGGTCCGGGTCAGGTGCATGCCGGTGAGGCCCAGCCGCGTGGTGGGAAGAAGGATGGTCATGGTCATTCTCCTTGGTGTTGATGGTGGGTGTTCAGCCCGCCGCGAGGATGCCCAGGGCGGCGCTCAGCGAGGCGATGATCGCTCCGCCGACGGCGACGGCCACGAATGACCGGGCGAAGCTGGTCTGGAAGAACCTGTGCCGCAGGTAGGCCAGGGTGAGCAGTTCGGCGGCGACCACGATGATCGCGGCGGTGATCGCCGCGCCGTAGCCGGGGATCAGGAACGGCAGCGCGTGGAAGATGCCGCCGGCGAACGTTCCGCCGCCGGTGATCGCGCCGCGCAGCACCGGGCTCCCGCGCCCGGTGAGGTCACCGGTGTCGGACAGTCCCTCGGAGAAGGCCATGCTCACGCCCGCGCCCAGGGCGGTCGCCGCGCCGGTGTAGAACGCGGTCAGCGGGTGGTGGGTGGCCAGCACCACCGCGAATATCGGCGCGAGAGTGGACAGCGATCCGTCCATCAGCCCGCTCAGCGCCGGCTGGACGCGCTTGAGCAGGAACGACCGGCTGTCCGTGGTGACCGGTGAGATCCCGGCTTCTGTGGTCGTGGTCATGTCAGGAGTCCCTTTCGGCTAGGGTCTCGCCCTCAGCTGGGTTCAGCGTTCCGGGCGCCAGGGTGAGGTGACGTCACACCGCCGGGTGATTCGCGGCGCAGCTCGAGCAGTTCCAGCCCGAGCGCTTCGATCTGGGCCAGGACGCCGTGCAGCGCGGCCTGGTCGGCTAGGGCGCCGGTCAGCAGCGTGTCGTCGCCCTGTGTCTGCGCGTCCAGGGCGGGGAACGCGGCGCGCATCGTCTTGCCGAGCCGGCCCCGGACGCGGATCTGGTAGTTCACCGGGCACCCCGGACCGGGGTGCGGGAGAGGGCGAAACGGGAGATCGAGAACAGGGCCAGGGCCCCGAGCAGGATCGAGAAGGCCGCCGTGGCCGCGAACGTCCTGGTGAACTCGGAGAGGACGCCCACGCCGACCACGGGAATGATCAGGCCGGCGTAGCACGCCACGAAAAACGCGGAGATGGACTGACCGCGCCGGTCGGCCGGGGCCAGCCGGTTGGCGGTGGCCAGGCCGCCCAGGAAAATGGCGCCGACGGCCAGGCCGCCCGCCACCGTGCCCGCCAGGAACAGCGCTATCGAGGATTCCGCCAGGGCGGCGACGATTAGGGCCAGCGCGGCAAGGAACAGGATCAGGCCGGCCAGCACCACCCGGCGGCTCCGCAAGCGCGACAGCGCGACCTGGGTGACAGTCCCGACCGCGAAAAGGAGGAACACGACGGCGCCCTGGACAGCATGGCTGCCCTGATGCAGCTGGCCAGCGATGAAACCGGGCACCAGCGAACTGAACAGCCCGAGCAGGGCGAAGGCAGCGAATGCCGCCACGGCGGCGGCGATGAACTCACTCCGGCCCCGCTCGGGTATGCCAAGCCCGGCGAAGCGCAGGGCGGGGCGCGTGCGAACACGCACCGTTTCGGGGACGAGGAGCAGGATCAGGCCCGTCACCGCCAGGACCGCCAGGTAGACCTCGAACACCAGGGTCGTGGGGTCCGGTGCGTACTGGGCGAGCAGCCCGGCGGCCAACGGCCCGAGGCCAAGGCCCGCCATGTTCGCGGCCGTGGCCACCAGCGACGCCCGGCGGCTGGCCGACGCCGGGACCAGTTCGGTGAGCGTGGCCGTCGCCGTGCCGGTCATCAGGCCCGCCGACAGCCCCGACACGATCCGGGCCGCGATGAGCGCCCCCGCGTCTGGAGCCAGGATGAACACGACTGTGCTCAGCGCGCTGGCCCCGACGGCCACGGCCAGCACCGGCCTGCGGCCGGCCTGGTCCGAGGACCGCCCGGCCAGCAGCAAGGTCGCCAGCACCGCCGCGGCGTACGCCGCGAAGGTCACCGTTACCACGGCCGCGGAGAAATGCCAGCGGCCCTGGTAGATCACATACAACGGGGTTGGCAGCGTGGTGCCGAGCATGGTGACCGCCAGCACCATCGCCACAAGCCAGAACGCGGTCCGCCGCGGGACGGCCGGACCTCTCCGCCGGGTCGGCGGCGGCTCTGCGGCGCCAAGTCCGCCGCGTATCTGCCGCTTAGTCTGCATGGTGGTCATGTCCGGCTCCCTTTCGGTGCGCTGGTGAGGTGGCATCAGCCTCGCGGCCGGCCGGGTGAGCGGGCGTCACACGGCAGGGTGATCCGCCGGTCCGCCTCGGCCGCCGGCCCGGGAACACGTACTGTTAGGAGCGGTGCCTGTCGAGGAGAGTCGCCGTGGAGCCTGCCGCCTCGCCAGGGGCTGTCGACGCCCCGGCCGCCCCGCTTGTCCGGGATGGGGTCGTCTCGCGCCCCGGGCTGTTCGGCCGGCTGACCCAGTCACAGCGCGTTGTGCAGGTGTCGGCGCCAGCGGGGAGTGGCAAGACGCTCTTGCTCCGGTCCTGGATCGCCGAGTCGGGCCTGGCCGGGCGCGCCGCCAGGCTGACGGTGGCAGGCGGGTGCGACGCTCAGCGGTTCTGGACCTCGCTGGTCGGCGCGCTGCGGGACACCGCACCCGGGTCCGCGCTGGTCGGTGCGCTGACCGCGGCCCCTGACCTGGATGGCTGGACGGTGGTCGAACGGCTGCTTGAGGATCTGGCTTCGCTCGGGGACCGGCTCTGGCTGGTGATCGACGACCTGCACGAACTGCACTGGGCCGAGGCGCTGCGTCAGCTGGAGCTGCTGATCATGCGGGCACCGCCCGTCCTGCGGTTCGTGCTGGTCACCCGCCATGACCTGCGACTGGGCCTGCACCGGCTGCGGCTGGCAGGCGAGCTCACCGAGATCCGCGCTGCCGACCTGCGGTTCAGCCGGACTGAGGCGCGCGCGCTGCTCGACGCGGCGGGCGTGCCGTTGTCCGGCGCCGCGCTGAATCTGCTGTATGACCGCACCGAGGGCTGGGCGGCTGGGCTCCGGCTCGCGGCGCTGTCGCTGGCCGGGCACCCCGGTCCGGAGCAGTTCGCGGCCGAGTTCGGTGGCAGCGAGCGCACAGTCGCCGAGTACCTGATGGCTGAGGTCCTTGAGCGGCAGCCAGAACAGGCCCGGCGGCTGTTGCTGCGGACCTCGATACTGGAACGGGTCAATGGCGAGCTGGCCGACCTGCTGACCGGAGGATCGGGCGGCGAGCGGGTCTTGCAGCAGCTCGAGGAGGCAGGCGCGTTCGTCGTCTCGCTGGACGCGCGGCGGTCCTGGTTCCGCTACCACCAGCTGTTCGCCGACCTGCTGCAGGTGGAGCTGCGGGGGAGCGAGCCGGACGAACTGCCCGCGCTGCATCATGCCGCCGCCGGATGGTACGCCGAACGCGGGTATCTCGTCGAGGCGGTCCGCCACGCTCAGGCCGCGCGGGACTGGAGCCTGGCCGCCCGGCTGCTGTCGGACCATTGGGTCGGCCTGGGCCTGGCCGGGCTGGGCGGCACGGTGCATGAGCTCTTCGCCCGCTTCCCGGCCACCGTGGTCGCCGCGGACGCCGAGCTGGCGGCGGGTGCGGCCGGGGATCAGCTGGCCAGGGGATCGCTGGAGGAAGCCGAACGGTACCTGGCTCTGTCCACTCGGGCGCTTGAGTCAGTTCCGGCGGACAGGCGCGGGCGCGCGCAGATTTTTCTCGCCGCGGTGCAGATGCGTCTGGCCCGTCAGCGCGGAGATATCACGGCCGTGGCGCAGGAGGCGGAACGGCTGCTGGTCCCCGCGATGACCGCAGAGTCAGTTCAGAACGAGCCGGGCGGGGACCTGCGGGCGCTGGCGCTGATCAACCTCGGCACCGCCGAGCTGTGGACATCTCGCTTCGACGAGGCGGACCGGCATCTCGAGGACGGCATCGCCCTGGCACGCAAGATCGGCCGGCCCTATCTGGAGGTCACTGGCCTGGCGTACTCCGCGCAGCTGATGAGCTGGCGGTCATTCCCGCGGGGCGCGGAGCGCGGCGTGCAGGCCATCGAACTGGCCAAGCGGCACGGCTGGGCCGATGAGCCGATCGCCGGCGTCGCTTACCTGGCCCTCGCGGTGGCGATGGTCACCCAGGGCCGGATCGAGGACGCGGAGCGGGCGCAAGACGGGGCCGAGCGCACCGTCCGGACAGAAGTCGAGCCGGCTGCCGGGATGCGGATGCACTACGGCCGCGGCATGATCGAGTTCGTAAGCGGCCGGCCCGACGCCGCGCTCAGCGCCTTCCTGGCAGCCGAACGGCTGGCCAAGTCGCTCGTCACGCCGCACACGCTCGCCCCGCGGTTGCGCTCGCACCTGCTGCAGACGCTGGCGCGCCGGGGTGAAACGCGGCGTGTCGAACAGGCCCTCGCCGGCATGGACACGCCGGAGCGGGAACGCGGAGAGATACGCATAGCCGAGGCATCGCTGCGGCTCGCCCTGGACGACCCGACGGCGGCGGCCGCTGTGCTCGCGCCTGTCCTCGACGGCCGGGCTCCGCTGGAAAACGCCCATCTCTGGGAGGTCCAGGCGTTCCTGCTCCAGGCGATCGCCTGTGACGGGCTCGGCGACGCGGGTGCCGCCAGGCGCGCCCTCGAGCGGGCGTTGGACCTCGCCGAGCCCGAGCGCCTGCTATTCCCTTTCCTGTATGACCCGGCGCCCGCGCTGCTCGAGCGCCATCGACGGCTCGGCACCGCGCACGCCGGCCTGATCGCCGACATCCTGAACGTGCTGGCGGGCAGCGAACCCGGCTCGCAGCCGTCCGCACCGCGGCGCCTGCGGGAGCCGCTCAGCAGCGCCGAGACCCGCGTCCTGCGGTACTTGCCCACCAGGCTCTCGGCACCGGAGATCGCTGATCAGATGTACCTGTCGGTGAACACGGTCAAGACTCACATGCGTCACCTGTACGACAAACTCGGTGTGCACCGCCGCCACGAGGCTGTGGAAC
>Ga0335073_10009238_pt1 | contig 13831 bp, 17 predicted proteins | sample Lox_Sample_22_FD_207093 | JGI IMG/M metagenome (GOLD analysis project Ga0335073, IMG submission 207093) | Soil microbial communities from Loxahatchee National Wildlife Refuge, Florida, United States - Lox_Sample_2.2 | ecosystem: Environmental > Terrestrial > Soil > Wetlands | place: USA... | reverse complement strand
TATTACCATTGGTGGAACCAGCATATTAATCCTGGTATCTGTTTCTCTGCAAACCCTAAGAGCAGTCGAATCTAGAGCCCTAATGGTCACCTACGACCAATATTCACAGCCCGACTTCTTTTATGACGCTGGCAACAGCGGCGAAGCTGCACTAGGAGTGCGTAGGCTTAGATTTATTCCTAGGATTGGCAAGAATAAAGATAAAGATAAAACGAAGTAGACAGACGCGCTAGTAGCGGTTATAGTATAAAGACTATGAGCGACTTTACGTCGATAGAAACCATGGCTGCCAAGTATGGCATGCACAAGCAGTGGGATCCTCTCGTTAGGGATGAAATAGCCGAAAGATTATGGGACAATGCTACACTCGCAGACGTATTCGAAAGCGATGTAGTGACTGGTGCTACAATCAGGCAACAGATAGAGGATGCCAAACATATGTACATTATTCCTGGGCATGTTTCAAGTGTGTTGCTAGCAACAATACTTGACCCTACTACTATGCGTGACGCAGATTTAGAAATCGAGTCTGCTAGTGACGAACGCAGGGTTGGAGCCATCTGGACAGGAGAAGAAGTGGAGCGGTCCTTCATAGAGAATATGCACAGTGGCCGAATTCCTGCATCGCTTTCAAGTGACGTCTTTGCTGACCAGGCTATGATAGCGAGCAATTATACCCCTAGAGTTATTAGTAGAGGTGTTGGGGTAGAAATACGAGAGATCAGAGACGCTATAAAGGTTTCGCCAATTGAAAAGGTACTGCTTCGTGGCGGAAGTATTGTTTTGCTAGTTAAAGAGGGAGTATCGACGAGGTATTTTGATGTTGAAAAAATTTATCGCCTTAGCGACAGTAGTAGTGAAGTGTTTGAAGCAGCACTGGCGATTTGCTCACTCAGTGCGAGGCAAGTTGGGAGAAGAGTACTAGACGCACTAGATGAACTAGATTTTTATAATGAGTAGTGCTACCCAGCTTTAAATAAAGCAAATTGACTTTATGTCTAGGTCGGGAATATAATAAAAGCTAAGTTATCCACTTGAGCATAAAAGGGATGAAACCTCTTTACATGATCTGTGGGGTTTGATATAATTGACCCCTAGTTATATTTATGGCCGCCAACAAGGAAGTAATCGAACTGCAGGGTAAAATCGTAGAGACTTTACCAGGGACACAGTTTAAGGTTGAACTTGAAAACGGACATCAAATCATAGCTCATGTCGCCGGCAAGATGCGTAAGCACTTCATTCGTATCGTCCCCGGAGACAGCGTTACGGTCGAGTTGACCCCTTATGATCTTACTAAGGGAAGAATCACGTATCGCAAGAACTAAGTTAAAAGGCAGTAGTGTCATTGCTAGAAACGGAGCATGATCCGCATGAAAGTGCGTGCAAGTGTCAAGAAAATTAGTCCAGACGACAAGATAGTCCGCCGAAAAGGACGTGTCTATGTTATTAATAAATTTAAGCCTAAGCACAAGCAGAGGCAAGGATAGACTAGTGGCAAGAATTTCAGGCGTTACTATTCCGGACAATAAGCAGGTATGGGTGTCACTCACCTACATCTACGGTATAGGACCTAAGAGCGCTAAAGACATTTTAACTAAAGCTAGAGTTGAAGAGACCACCAGAACTAAAGACTTAAACGATCAAGAGATTTCTCGCATTCAGGAAGCCATCAACGCTGACTACATAGTAGAAGGTGAACTGCAGCGTATTGTTACCGGCAATATAAAACGCCTTAAAGACATCAAGTCCTACCGTGGCCAAAGACACACCTTGAGCCTGCCTACTAGGGGACAGAGAACTAAGACTAATGCCAGAACTAAAAGAGGCCGTAAGGTAACAGTTGGTGGTACAGCTAAGAAGGTAGCTAGCAAGACCTAAAGGATATATATGGCTGAAGATACTATAGTAAAAGAAGAAGTTAATGAGGAACTAGCCCCTATTGCTGACGCTGCTAAAGAGGATGCCAGCGAAGACGTTAAGAAAAAGCCAGCTAAAAAGAAAAAGGCCAAGAGAAGCGTACCAAGTGGTCTGGTTCACGTTAAAGCGACTTTTAATAACACTATCGTTACCGTCACAGACTCTAAAGGCAATGTACTAACTAGAAGTAGCGCTGGAGCTTGTGGTTTTAGAGGTTCTAAAAAAGGCACAGCCTACGCGGCTCAGGTAGCTGCCGAACAGGCCGTTCAAGCCGCCAAAGCCCAGTTTGGCCTAAATAAGGCCGACGTTTTTGTTAAAGGCATTGGTTTGGGACGCGATTCCGCTGTTAGAGCCCTGGCTTCCCTAGATATTAGCGTAGAAACCATAGCAGATGTTACCGGTGAAGCACATGGCGGCGTAAGGCCTAGAAAGGCTAGGAGGGTCTAAAATGGCAAGAGATCGTCAATCTATAGTTAAAATGAGCCGCCGAGAAGGGTATGCTCTTCATCCTAAAGCACATAAAGTGCTGGTTAAGCGTACATCTAAGCCAGGCAAGAACGCAGCCCAAGGCTCTAGACTAAAATCTTCTCAGTATTCTCTGCAGCTTAGGGAAAAGCAGAAGGTTAAAAGACTTTATGGACTGCTTGAGCGACAATTCTCTAACCTAATGAAAGAAGCTGACAGAAAAGCTGGAGAGTCCGGCCATGTCCTTTTGCAAATGCTTGAACAAAGAATGGATAACGCAGTTTATAGATCTGGTTTCGCACCAAGCAGACGTAGTGCTAGGCAGCTAGTCACCCACGGTCACTTTATGCTTAATGACACCCGAGTAGATATTCCTTCGATAAGACTAAAGCCTGGAGACAAGATTACCCTGCGTGCAGCTTCAAGCAAGAATGAATACTTTAAGGCTCTAGACGATACCTCACCCGCACCCAGTGAAATACCAGCCTGGCTGAAAGTAGATAGGAAGAAAGTTAGTTTTAGCGTCGTTGGACTGCCAACCCGTGACGATGCCGAACCTGACATTAATGACCAATTAATAGTTGAGTATTACTCAAGATAAGGAGATACCCCATGGCAAATAACACAATACACACCCCCACTCTCGTAAAGGTCGACGAACACTCCGCAACTAGTGCTAGTTTCGTTATTGAACCTCTACACTCAGGCTACGGCATGACCTTGGGTAACTCACTACGAAGAGTACTACTTTCTTCAATTGCCGGAGCAGCAATTACCGCCTTTAAGATTGAAGGCATCACCCACGAATTCACTGACATTAAAGGTGTTAAGGAAGACGTTGTCGACCTAATGCTAAACCTAAAAGGCATTCGCTTTAGGGTTTACGGTGAAGAAGCTCAGCATCTTAGAATAGTAAAAAACTCTAAAGGCGCCGTTACCGCAAAAGACATCGAAACTAATGCTGACGTAGAGGTAGTCAACCCAGAGCACGTTATCTGCACAGTTGATGACGCTAAAACCAAGCTAGTTATAGACATCACGGTCGAAATTGGCAGAGGTTATAGAACTATTGAAGAAGGAACAGCTAAGAAAGCTTCCGACATGATAGCTATAGACGCTATCTTTAGCCCAGTACTACGAGTTAGGTACAAGGTTGAGAACACCCGTGTTGGGCAAGCTACCGACCTGGATCGTCTGCTGCTAACTGTCGACACCGATGGCTCTATTACCCCTCAAGAGGCTTTTGAAGAAGCAGCTGCTATCCTAGTTAACCAATACACGGTTCTAGCTGGAAAAACTAGAGTCCCGGTTGGTGAAGCAATTGGCGCAGAGAGTTCAAGCGATGAGTTCTCAAGTGAAATGCCTGGCGAAGAGTCTAACGCACTAGACACTTCCATTGAAGACCTTAACTTGTCTGCTAGGACTACCAACGCACTAATTAATAACGAAATTCACACTATACGCGATTTATTTGCCCTAAACGACGCCGAACTAAAAGACCTTAAAGGCTTCGGTTCTAAGGCTCTAGACGAAGTTAAGGATAAGCTAGCGGAGATGGAGCTTTAAACAATGCATCGTCACGGCTACAAAGGTAGAAAACTGCACCGCGAGCGCGATCAACGTAGCGCCCTAATTAAGGGCTTAGCTGACGCTGTAGTTGAACATGAGTCAATAGAAACCACACTACCTAAAGCCAAAGAAGTGACCTCTTACCTAGAAAAGACAATAACTAAGGCTAAAAAAGGCGATCTGCATAGTCGTCGCCAAGTAATTAGCTCTATGGCAACACTAAAAAACGCCCATAAACTAGTAGATGACATAGCCCCCAAGCTTAAGAATAGGACTAGCGGTTATCTAAGAATAGAAAAGTCAGATATGAGGCGTGGAGATAACGCCCAAATGGCTAGAGTTAGCTTTGTTGACGACCTAAAAGAGGCACCTAAGGTAGCTAAAGCCGCACCAGTTGCTAAAAAGAAGCCAGCTGTTAAGGCTAAAAAAGAGGCGGTAGCAAAATGAAGACCTATAGCGCTAAACCCAGCGACGTAGAAAGAAAGTGGTACGTTCTAGACGCTTCCACTTATCCTTTGGGTCGACTCTCAACCAAAGCCGCAACCCTACTTACTGGTAAAGAAAAACCTCAGTTTACTAAGCACATTGACTGTGGTGACTACGTTATTGTTATTAACGCCGACAAATTAGTAGTAACCGGGGATAAGATGGGCAAGAAAATATATTATCGTCACAGTAACTACCCTGGTGGTCTGAAACAGGCGACTCTAAGAGAAAAGATGGCAAAAAGCCCAGAGAGCGTAATAAAGATTTCTGTAAGAGGCATGCTACCTGTTAACAAGCTAAGAAGCGAGCGGTTAAAAAGGCTAAAAGTATACGCCGGCAGCGATCATGCCCATGAAGCTCAAAAACCAGAGGTTATTGAACTAAGAGGAGAAAAGAAGTAATGGCTAAAGATAGTTACTTTTACGCACTGGGACGCAGAAAAAGCTCTACGGCTAGAGTTAGGCTTAGCGGCGGCAAAGGGGCAGCCACAGTAAACGGCAAAACAGCTGAAGAATACTTTTCTTCATCTAAGTACCTACTTAGTAAGCTTCAGGAGCCGTTTGTGGCCCTAGATAACGTTAATAAGTACGATATTAGCGTCAAAGTCTCTGGAGGCGGTCACCAAGGGCAAATAGAAGCTATTAGACTTGGTATTGCTAAGGCTCTTGTAGAAGTTAATGAAGATAACAAAAGTACACTCAAAAGAGCTGGTCTACTAGGTCGTGACGCAAGAGAAAAAGAGCGAAAGAAATTTGGACTAAAGGGCGCAAGGAAGAAGCGACAGTTCACCAAGCGTTAGCCTAAAAACTCTAAAAGTCATATACTTGGACTTAGATATGCCAAAAACGGTAATTTTAACTGGTCTTAGAGCCAATAACGATCTACATATTGGCAACTACCTTGGTGCACTGAAGCCAATAGTGGACCTTGCTAAGAACGCCGATGAAAGTACCCAGATTAATCTGTTTGTGCCGGATCTGCATAGCTTTACTACACCAATTGAGCATGGTTCATTATCTGCAAGCATAACAACCAATTTAAAGCTCTACGTTGCCGCTGGCCTGCCGCTGGACAAACCAAACGTATATATTTACCGCCAGAGCTATATCCCAGCCCACAGTGAGCTAACTTGGATACTAGACTGCTTTGCCGGTTACGGAGAGCTTCAGCGTATGACGCAGTTTAAAGATAAGTCAGCAAGCGTTGGTAATGAGCGGATAAGTATGGGACTGCTTAACTACCCGGTACTAATGGCGGCAGACATCCTGCTTTACGGCGCTAATTATATTCCTGTCGGCGATGACCAAACCCAGCACCTAGAGTTTACCCGTGATCTAGCTGAGCGCATGAACAAGCAATTTGGGGATATATTTGTCGTACCTCTCCCTGTTGCTAAACAGCATGAGTTCTTTAATAAGGACCAGGGCTTAAGAGTAAAGGACTTAAGCGATCCAACTAAAAAAATGAGTAAATCTTCTGAAAGTAGCAAAGGTGTAATCTTTCTAACGGATAGTATTGACGAAGCAAAAGCAAAAGTTCTAAGTGCAACAACCGACAGTTTAAACGCCATTAACTACAACAAAGAAACGCAACCTGGGGTTAGTAATCTAATGGACCTGGTGGCTTTATTAACAGATACACCACTGGATCAGGTGATTGCTAAATACAAAGACCAAACTAGCTATGCCTCACTAAAAAGCGATGTAGCAACTGCAATTGAGAACTTCCTAAAAGAGTTTCAAGGACGTTTGTCCTCAGTTGACGAAAACGCCATTAAAGCTAAGCTTGAATCGTCTGAGTCGGCTATGAACACTCAAGCCAACGAAACTCTTATAAAAGTCCAAAAAGCGGTGGGTTTAAGGGCCTAAGTGGAAGAGAATAGTCAATCTAATTTACGCTTAGACCAGTACTTAAAAAACTCTCACACCAGTCTTAGCCGTTCCTACCTTTCTAAGCTAATTGACAGGGGCAATGTCACAGTTAATGGAGAAACTGTGACCAAACCGCGCTACTTAGTTAAGCCAACAGATAAAGTTAGAGTTAAGCTTACTTCTTCTCACAAAAAGCTAAAAAAACTGGATCTTAAGGTAATTTATGAAGATAAAGACGTTGTGGTTATAGACAAACCAACTGGTGTTCTGGCTCACTCCAAGGGGGACTTTAACGAGGAAGAAACAGTCGCTACTTGGCTTGCAAGTAGAACCAAGGCTAGTGGTGGTAATAGGGCAGGAATTGTGCACCGCCTAGATAGAGCAACCAGCGGGGTTATGATCTGTGCTAAAAATAGTGAAGCCCAAGCCTGGCTTCAAAAACAGTTTTCAACTAGAAAGACCAAGAAAACCTACCTAGCTGTTGTTAACGGTCGCCTTTCTCCAGAAACCGCAGTAATAGACATGGCAATAGAGAGAAATCCTAAGAAACCTCAAACTTTCCGTGTAGGCATTAACGGTAAAAACGCTGTCACTAAGTACCAAACGTTAAAATCTGGTGATAAGTACTCTTTAGTTGAGCTTGCTCCTCTAACGGGTAGAACTCATCAGTTAAGGGTACATTTAGCTAACCTATCTCATCCGGTTGTCGGTGACGAGTTATATAAAGGACCTAAGGCTGACAGGTTATATCTTCATGCCCACAAGCTAGAAATTACTCTGCCAGACAAAACCCGTAAAGAATTTATTAGTAAAGTACCGCCTAAATTTAATAAAATACTTGGATAATGGAGTTACTTCTTCATCCCAGCACTAAAAAGCAGCTTACTCAAGCGCCGCTGAGTGCAGCTCATGGTTTTCTAGTTACTGGCATTGGTGATCAGCGTGACCTAGCCGCTAGCAAACTGGTAAAAGACTTACTGCAGCTCACTTCTCTAGATAATGACCCAAACGTACTAATTCTAGACTCAACCCCTATAAAGATTGAAGACATAAGGAGCTTAGATAAATTTCTAAGCCTTAAAGTTGTTTCCCCAAACCCCATTAACCGAGCAGTACTAATAAAGAATGCTCAGTCTATGCGAGCTGAAGCTCAGAATGCTCTATTAAAAACCCTTGAGGAACCGCCCAAAGGTACAGTCATAGTGCTGAGCGTAGATAGTGAGCTAAGTTTATTGCCAACTGTTTTATCTAGGCTAGAGAAGGTGTCATATTTAAAACCTTCAAAGGACCAGCTAAAGCGTCACTTTAATCAGGTAAGAAATGACGAGTTTGAGCGAGTTTATGCGCTTGGCTCAGGTGATCCAACTCTCATTAACGATCTACTTACCTCTGAAGATGACGCAATTAATGCTGCAGCAGATCTAGCCAAGCAGCTTCTTTCTAAAGATACTTACGGACGTCTTAATATGGTAAGCGAACTCACTAAGGACTCAGACCAACTCAAACTTGTCATAGACGTGCTAATTAACATGAGCGAGCACGCTGTAAAGACTAATAGTAAAAGCGCCTGGGTGAAAGTCTTAAAGTCGAGCCTAAAAGCTAAAGAGGACCTCGCCAAAAGCGCTCAGAGTAAACTTGTTTTAGAAAACTTGATACTAAACCTCTAGAACAAGAAGTATTAGTGGTATAATTAAGCAATAATTTATGTACGCAGCACTTATAATTTTAGTCTTTGGTGGACTAGCAATATATAACGCTCAGATAAGAGAAGATGAGTTTGCTGCCGTCTCAAGAAAAATGGGCAACCGTCTTGGTAAACTCTGGGACATAGCTCACCAGGGCATGAGAGAAAACCGCTTTCTAAGAGCTGAAAAAGCTCTTTTAACTATCCTAAAGATAGACGAAAAGAACGCCGCGGCCTACAACCGTCTTGGTATACTTTATGCCAAACAAAAGGAGTATAGAGACGCTATTGACTGCTTTGAAATTGCTTCCAGTTTTGAAGCCACACCTTCGAGCCTACATAACCTCGGTCTTATCTATTATGAGACAGAAAACTACGAGAAAGCAGCTGTTGCCTTTGAGCAAGCTCTAAAAATGGAAGATACTCTAGCTGCACGCCACGTAGCCTATGCTAAAGTTCAAGAAAGGCTCGGTAACGAAAAACTAATGTTCCAAGAGCTTGAAAAAGCTGCTGAACTTGAACCAAACCGCGAGACATACACTCTGCTATACAAAGCGTACTCCACGCATGGTAGAAGTGAAGACGCAGATATTATTGCTAGTAAAATTAAGCGCCTTAAATCCCCAACGCCTAAAGCTAGACGCATTCTCCGTCCAAGAAGAGTAGTAATTTAGCTTTTTTAAACTACTGCCATTTTCTGCTTTTATTTAGCTTTTCTTTAGCCTCAAAGGCCTCAGCTAAATTTACGCCCAGTCTATTAGATAGATCTATAAGTAACCAAAAAACGTCAGCTATCTCTTCCTCTACTAGTCTATTCTTTGAATGAGCGCCGTACTTTTGACCAATACTTTTACGAATAGACTTAGCAAGTTCTCCAGTTTCCTCGACAAAAAGACCAGAAACTTCAGGCACAGTTTCTTTATCAAAACCTCGCTCCTTCACCAAGCCCTTAATAAGTTTTTGATAATCCTCTAGAGTAAAATCCGAGTAACCCTCAGTCATAATGGCTTTAGTATATCAAAAAGGACCTAGCGCCATTCGTCAAAGTTTTGAGGTGTCTGAGCGGCGTAGTCTTCCTCGTAATTACCGCTTGAAAGAGCAGCGCACCCCAAAGGCCAGCTTTCAGCTACCAGTATCATTCCCGATCCGCCTAACGGTAACGCAGCTACAGCACCAACTACAGTTCCAACCTGCCTAAACAGTTCAATGTCTGCACCAATAAGAGTTGATCCAATTGCTAAGCCAGCTAAGGCACAGGCGCCATACCTGCGCCTTACTGTTATTTCTGAAGGCACATGCCTTCTTTCGACGAGACTTGTCATGGCTAAGCGTTCTAAAACCTAACTATAGCACTAAAACAGATGAGGTAAAGAGACCCATGTGCAAAACTAGCTAACCTGCGCTGGCCGCCATAGCTTCTTTTGCGTCGACAATCTGGTTTTTAACCACAATTGCAACAACTACAGCTCCAGCAAGAGCTAGTCCTACTCCTACTTTCAAAGCGTCTTTGTATCCCTGTACCTGCGCTACTGCGGGAGCCGAGTGGTGCACCAGTGTTTCAGTCTTAATAGTTGAGTAGGCAACGGCAGACAAAATAGCAAGACCAATAGCTCCGCCAACTTGCTGAGAGGTATTTAAAATGCCTGAAGCCAGTCCAGAAAAGTGCTTCGGTACTCCTGAGGTAGCCGCTAGAGTTCCAGAGACGAAAGTTAGTCCCATACCAACTGCACAAGTAGCTAAGCCTGGAAAGACGTTATCCCAGTAGTTTCCGCCTACTTTTAGTGAATGACTAAGTATATATAGTCCTCCTGCAAGAACAATTGGACCAACAACCATCGGTGGCTTGTAGCCAATTTTTCCAACCAGGTTAGCCACAATTGCCGACATTATTCCAATAATTATGGTAATAGGAAGGAAGCTAAGTCCTGTCTTTACCGGAGAGTAGCCAAGCACATCTTGAACGTAAAGAGTTAGAAAGAAGAACATAGAGAACAAGGTGCAGGCAATAACTATAAATGCTAGGTTGCCGCCAGCCACGTTTCTTATCTTAAATATTCGAAGAGGCATGAGAGGTTGTTCAGCTCTGTTTTCGTTAATAACAAATAGGACTAGAAGAATAAGGCCAGCTGCTATAAACTCCCAAACTGTTTTAGAGCCCCATGTCAGTGTTGGTGCCTTTGATAACCCATAAACTAGAGATATAAGACCAATTGTTGCTAGACTTGCTCCAATTAGGTCCAGCTTAATCTTCTTATTCTCCTCGCCAATCTTTCGCGGCAGTAGGCTCAAGCCCGCTACGACAACGCATATACCTACTGGAACGTTTACGAAAAAGTTCCATCGCCATCCCAAGTACTGGGTAATGATGCCCCCTAGTAATACTCCAGCTGCTGCTCCACCGGCTCCAACCGCACCCCAAACACCCATAGCCTTATTTCTCTCGCTACCCTCCTTAAATTCGGCTAAAACAATAGATAGAGCTGCCGGCGACATGATGGCCGCTGCAAACCCCTGACAAGCCCTTGTAATAATAAGCATAGTTTCGGACTGAGCAAGCCCACATAACAGAGACATCGTAGAGAACAGGCATACTGCACTCAAGAAAATCCTTCTTCTGCCGAACAGATCTGATGCTCGACCGCCAAGTAGCAAAAAACCTCCAAAAGTTAAAGTATATGCCGTTATTACCCACTGCAAATCATTAGGTTGAAAGTGAAGTTTACGAGAGATAGTTGGCAAGGCTACGTTAACAATAGCTACATCCAGAATAACCATAAACTGAGCAACCACTAAGAGCGTTAATATTACCCATTTATTCTCTGAATGCCTAGATAGTGCACGTTTGTTTTTAGCCAAATTAAATTCCTCTTTTATAATCTATTGAACTCAGCATACCAGACCAAGGTATAACGCCAAAGTCGAAAGGTTTAGTATGGTGCAGGGAGAGGGATTCGAACCCCCGAAGGCTAAGCCAGATGATTTACAGTCACCCGTGTTTGACCGCTTCACTATCCCTGCATTCGCGACTGGAGCCGCGACCGGGAGTCGAACCCGGGAACCTCATCTTTACCATAGATGCGCTCTACCAGCTGAGCTATCGCGGCGATTAGTCGTAGTTACTATAGCAAAAATAAGCATCTTAAAAAAGATATTTTATATATATCGTAATATTCTTATTATATAAGCAAATGCACGCTAGATAATACCACCTGTATCTGTTACAATCGTAAAGCTTCAACTCTGCCGGCGTAGCTCAGTGGCTAGAGCAATTGTTTTGTAAACAATGGGTCATGGGTTCGAATCCCTTCGCCGGCTCCATATCCGTTTACAAATCCATTCTTATCTGTTAATCTATAACCTACAATGGCAAAAGGCGATAAACGTAAAATTGTTGGACTCTACTCCGAAGAGAGTGGTGAGCGTATTTATTACACAACCAAAAACACCATGAATACTCCAGATAAACTATCCCTAAAGAAATACTCACCTAAACTAAGACGACGTGTAGAGTTTACCGAGACCAAGAAAAGTTTAGGCCGGAACGAAGCACCTAAGCGCTAGCTTTATTATACTTCGACATATCTAGAAGCGTATTAACCATCTCAGAGTGGCTCCAAACCAAGGGAGTAACACTTACTGGCATGCCGTTATCCGGGTCAAACTGTTCACTTAGAGCACCACTAGGCATTTGTCTAGCTAGCGACCAGTCAAGTAATTTTTGGGCCTCATCCAACCGGTTATTAATTGCGTAGTACTGTGCCATCCAAAGCGAGCAAACTATCCATGGATTACCCTGGTATTGGTGCTTAGCTAGGAAGTAGTAGTCTTGTTCGTGTCGGATTACACCGCCAATAGGGGATTGATTCATTAATCTAGCCTCAACCACTTTAGCTGTAGAGATTAGTCTCTCATCGTCCAGCTCCAAACCACCAAACATATATGGACCATACAGATTAGAGATATCCATGGTATTGTCGTACTGCAGCGTACCGTCCGGCAAAAGTAAAAAGCCTTTTGTAAAGTAGTTGTCTGGGCTATACAGCTTATTTAAGTTACTTCTAATGCCTTCTGCTGCTTTTTCCCAGCGTACAGCATCAGCAGGCTCCTCAGAGACTTCAGCCAGTCTTGCAGCGGCCTCTAGGCCGGCTATCACCGAACAAACGGTGTAAGTTGAGGTTAAGAATTTCTCTTCCCAAAGATCGTAGCTAGCATGCGGCAGTCCCGTTGCCTCATCAATAAAAGTGCACATAAATTTAGCGCAGGGCTGGACAAAAGTTCTATAAATATTCTCGACAAACACCTTATCTTTGCTGGCTTGGTAATACTCGCCAATCATAAAGACGGTTATGGCTGTTTCGTCCTCCTGAATAGCTAGTTCTTTACTTCTGCCATGAACCAGTGGATGCCAGGTACTACCTATAGCTCTATCCGGTTGGTATTTATGCATTAAATAGCCGTTTTTATGCATAGTATCCCTAGCAAACTCAAAAAACAGCTTAGCCTCGGTAAAGTGACCTAGTCTAATCAGTGGCCAAAGCGCATAAGAGGCATCTCTGGGCCAGCAGTAGCAGTAATAATCCCTACCGAAGTTAAATATGCTAGAGTCACCGCTTGCAAGCACCGAACCACGTGAATCGCAGTGAGCTTTAATTACAAGAAGGCTTTTTTCTAGCACTTTACGATTAAAGTGAGGTATTTCAACATTTCCGCCAGCTAGCCAAGCATGCCAATGCTGCCTGACGTGGTTAAGTCTATTCTCCATGTCTATTCGTTTAAACTCTGTATGCGTTTCCTGTACGTCCTGCTGAGAACTATCTGCAACTATCCAATAATCCAGCGTTGCCGATTGACCACCTTCAATATGTCTAGAGAAACGTATAACGGTGTCGACGCCGCCATGCTCGACCGCGTTATTAGATAGCTCACCGTCAGTAGCGTCTAAATAGGTTCCAGCTTTTCCTTCAATTGCGTAGTTACCAACGGCGTATTGATCAAAGCTCTGACCATCCTGAAACTTTCCAGCCACTAATATACAAAATCTACCCTTGTAGTCCAGTATGTAGTTCTCGTCCGGTACATAAATCGCCGTATCTGATCTACCAGTTCTTGAAATCTGAAATACCTGATGCATAAAAATCCGTACGTCACGCTCGTCGCTTTCGTGGTTAGTAGCGGTTATGTGCCTAACAAAAGAGTTGGTGTCAATATCTACATAGTCTTGAAGTAGTAGTGAGATATTTAGCTCATCACTATGCATTTTTATTTCACTGACCATAGCGTCACTTTCAAAATCTAGGCTAATTTTCCAAGAGCCATCATCCGTCCACTTAAAATTGCCATCAACCCAGACACCAATTTTATGGGCTAAGACCCTAGCACCATTTAAGTTCTCTAAGCCAACGTAGGGGTAGTAGTAATCATGAACTAGACCGTTCTCGTCTAGCCCGATAAACAGCTGGCCGTTACTAAGTACTACTGGTCGACTCATAACCCACCTTTAATCGCTTCATCATACCATTATTCCCTTAGCGGCCAATCTGTAAACAATATCCCTATAACTGTTCATAAAGTTTAAATAAGCCTCATAAGGCGTCTCATATGGGCTGAAATAGGCATGTATATCGCCGTCATTAAAGTATTTAGTACACATATAGTAAAAATGGTCGCTAGTTTGCAGTCTGCGCCAGTCTTCAATTAAAGCTAAGTCATGAGCACTCATAAGTTTTTCTTCTAGCTGATAGATCGAATAAATAGCATTAGCTTGCATGGAGTTACCCACCCAAGCCGATAAATCTCTCTCGGTATCAGCCCAGGTGACAGTTTTCGGCACATCTAT
>Ga0335073_10009237_pt1 | contig 13832 bp, 10 predicted proteins | sample Lox_Sample_22_FD_207093 | JGI IMG/M metagenome (GOLD analysis project Ga0335073, IMG submission 207093) | Soil microbial communities from Loxahatchee National Wildlife Refuge, Florida, United States - Lox_Sample_2.2 | ecosystem: Environmental > Terrestrial > Soil > Wetlands | place: USA... | reverse complement strand
GAAGTGGAAGAAGACCCCGAGCAGATCAAGATCATCGCAAGCTAATCGCGAATCCATCAGAGAAGCCCAGTTTCACCCCGTATTCTTCTCACAATGATTCACGCGCTGGCAGTGTCGGGCTATCGCTCTTTGCGGGATCTCGTGTTGCCGCTGGGGCAGCTAAACCTGGTGACGGGAGCGAACGGCACCGGCAAGTCGAGCCTGTATCGCGCCCTGCGATTGCTGAGCGATGCCGCGTTGAACACAGTGGTCGCGTCGCTGGCGCGCGAGGGCGGGCTGCAGTCGACGCTTTGGGCTGGACCGGAGACGATTGCAAACAGCGTGCGACGCGGGGAACATGAAATCGAAGGCACGCCGCGGCAGGCGTCAGTGAGCCTCAAGCTCGGCTTTGCGGGCGAGCCTTACAGCTACTGTATCGATCTTGGATATCCGCCCCCAGCGCAGTTGGCATTTCCGCTGGATCCAGCGATCAAGAGGGAATGTATCTGGCATGGGGACATCTATCGCAGGGCTGCCGTTCTGGTGGATCGAAATAACCGGCTGGTACAGGTAGCGCCTGCAAAGACGGCAAAGCACGACGAGCCGGAACTTCTGACCAAGGAGCTGAGGTCGACGGACAGCATGCTTGCAACGATCGCCGATCCGCAGCGCGCGACGGAGATGCTGGCGGTGCGCGAGTCCATTCGGGGATGGCGGTTCTATGAAGGCTTCCGGACGGATGGGGATTCGCCGGTACGGATTCCGCAGGTGGGCACATTTACGCCGGTGCTGAACAACGATGGAACGGATTTGCCCGCGGCGCTGGAGACGATACGGCTGTTCGGAGACCGCGAGGCGCTGGATCGGACTGTTGAGGATGCGTTTCCGGGAAGCCGAATTGAAATTGAGGTGCAGGGCGGTCGTTTTGAGGTACGTTTGCGACAACACGGACTATTGCGAGCGCTGGGCGCTTTGGAGCTGTCGGATGGGACGTTGCGCTATCTGCTATGGACCGCGGCGATGCTGACGCCAAGGCCGCCGGAGTTGATGGTACTCAATGAGCCGGAAACCAGCCTGCATCCCGATCTGCTTCCGGCTTTGGCGCGTTTGGTCGTGCACGCAGCCGAAAAGACTCAGCTGATCGTGGTGTCGCATTCTCAGGCCCTGATTCAGTCGTTGGAACAGAATTCAAAGTGCCGGCGACTGCACCTGGAGAAATCCTTCGGCGAGACGGTGCTTGCCGGAGCGACGAAATTCAACAAGCCGAAATGGGAGTGGCCGAAGCGATAAGCGTGTCCGCGAACATGTGAGCGGGACGGAAGCCGCTGGCTGACTGAGACTTCTCTGCGGAGACGCCGGGCAGTGTATTCTCAACGCTGGAATGAAACGAGTCCTCACAGCACTCATTTTGGCGCCGTTGGTGCTGGTCCTGGTCTTTCTTGGGCCTATGTGGCTGCTAACGCTGGTGGTTGCCGGTGTGGCCATGCTGGCCGCATGGGAGTTTCTGGGCCTGACCGAGCAGCGTGGCGCCAAGCCACCGCGTATTCTGACGCTGGGGTGCATCGGGCTGCTGTTTGCCGGGAATTATCAGTGGCCGGATGAGACGGTAACGCTGTTCGGATTTTTTTGCGTTGTGCTGCTGGTCTATTGCACATTTGCGTCGCCCGTCGAACGCGCGATGGCTGATGCAGCGTCGTCGGTTTTTGCATTGTTTTATCTAGGGCTTACGCTCATTCCCATCCCGATGTTGCGCGAACAGAGCAATGGTCCGTCACTGCTGGCGTTCCTCTTCCTGACGGTCTGGATGGGGGATACGGTTGCCATGTATGCGGGGAGAGCCTTTGGAGAACGCAAGCTGGCACCGAATCTGAGCCCGAATAAGACTTGGGCCGGTGCAATCGGGTCGGTGGTGGGCGCGGTTGCGGTGGCCGGGATCCTGCTGGGACTTAGCTCGTACCTGGCGCAATGGAATTCGGTGAAGCTTTCGTTTGCGGATGAAGACTGGTGGTATTGGCTGATTCTGGCGGTGATTGTGAATATTGCGGCGCAGGTGGGCGATTTGGCGGAATCGGCGTTGAAGCGGTCGGCGGGAGTAAAGGATTCGGGAACGCTACTTCCGGGGCACGGGGGCATCCTGGATCGAATCGATGCGCTGCTGCTGGCAGCTCCGGTGCTGTGGTACGCTCACGTTATACGCTATCGGTTTTGAACGCCCGAATTGGGCGGTTCTTATTGCAGGAATTGGACTTAGAAGAACGTTGAAACGACTTGCCATTCTCGGTTCCACCGGCTCTATCGGCCAGAGTACCCTGTCAATTGTTAAGCAGTTTCCGGAACGCTATAGCGTGGCGTCGCTGGCGGCTGGGCGGAATGTGGAAGAAGCTTTCGCGCAGGCAACTCAATGGCGGCCGCGGGTGATTTCCCTGGCGACGGAGGAACTGGCCGCGGAGCTTTGCAAGCGGTTGAGCCAGGCCGGGATAAAGGGCGTCGAGGTCGCGCACGGAACGGCTGGGACCGTGGCTTGCTCGACGCATCCCGACGCGGATTTCGTGGTTTCCGCGATTGTAGGAGTTGCGGGGCTGGAAGCTACGCATGCGGCGATTCTTGCCGGGAAACCCGTCGGTTTGGCGAACAAGGAGTGCATGGTCGCGGCCGGAGAGATTCTGACGGCTGCGGCGCGGGAACGGAAGGTGCCGATCCTGCCTATCGACAGCGAACATAACGCGGTGCATCAGTGCATGCGCGTGGGTGCGCACGCAGAGGTGAAGTTCATCTGGTTGACGGCTTCGGGTGGGCCGTTCCGGCAGACTCCACTGGCTGAATTCGCAAAGATCACGCCGGAACAGGCTCTGAAGCATCCGACTTGGGTGATGGGGCGGCGGATCACCGTTGATTCGGCGACGATGCTGAACAAGGGATTGGAGATCATCGAGGCGTGCCGGTTGTTCAATGTGCCGGCGAGCAAGGTGCGGGTGACGGTGCATCCGCAGTCGACCGTGCACTCGCTAGTGGAATATGTGGATGGATCGATCCTGGCGCAGATCTCAGTGACAGACATGCGGTTGCCGATCCTCTATGCCCTGGCTTATCCCGAGCGGCCGGCATCGACATTGACGTTCGATCTGGCTGCTTTGCGGCACCTGGAGTTCGAGGAGCCGGATTTTGAGCGTTTTCAGTGCCTGCGGCTGGCCTATGAAGCGGCCGAGAAGGGAGGTGCTCATTGCATCGCGCTCAATGCGGCTGACGAGGTGGCGGTTGAAGCGTTCCTGGACCGCAAGATTTCGTTTAATGAGATACCGGGTACAATTGAAAAAGTGCTAGCATCCACGTCCGAATCGCACCCCGCAACCATCGGGGAAGTGCTTGCATCGGACCGGGAAGCGCGCGAAAAGGCTCATGCGCTCGTAGCCTGAGTGTGGCGTGGCACCGGAATCGGCACCGCACAGGAATTGAGGTTGGAATCTTCGTTTTTATGCATGACTTCTTTGTCTCCGCAATAGCTTTTATTGTTTTAGTCGGCGTAATGGTAGTGGTGCATGAGTTTGGCCACTTCCTGGTTGCCAAGCTCTGCGGCGTGCGCGTCGAGGCGTTCTCAGTCGGGTTCGGCCCGCGTCTTTTCGGAATCAAGTACGGGGATACGGATTACAAGGTCTGCCTGTTGCCCCTGGGCGGATTTGTAAAGATGACCGGGGAAACGCCGGATCAGATTCAGTCGGGCAGCGCGCCATCCGATCTTCCCAGCTACGATCCCGGGTCGTTCAGCAACCACCCGCGATGGCAGCGGATGCTGATCGGCGTGGCGGGGCCGGTTTTCAACTTCCTGCTGGCCTTTGTCTTGATGGTGGTGTACTTCGCATTCATCAACGAAGTGCCGAATATTCCGGTGACGAAGCTTGAGTGGGTGACGCCCGGTTCAGCGGCAGCCCAGGCAGGTTTGAAACCGGGTGACATCGTGACGGGGTTTGACCATGTTTCTCACCCCGATTACCAGAAGTTTCACGACCTGGTTGGCGATGACACGGATAAGACGGTTCCCATCACAGTCGATCGCGATGGAACGACGATTCAGAGTTCCATTAGTCTGCCGGGCAGCGTGGATGCCTTTCACGACGACCTGAGCAAGGCCGGGATCTTCGTGCAATACACGCAGAGCCCGATCCAGATCAACCAGGTCAGCCCGGATTCGCCCGCACAACACGCGGGCCTGCAGCCGGGCGACGAGATTATGTCGGTGGATGGGCACGCGTTTCACACCGTGCTGCCGCTGGTGGATTACATGCAGACGCAAAAGGGCAAGCCGGTAACCCTGGTGATCGACCGCAAAGGTGTGACGCTCCCGCCGATTGTTGTCCAACCGTACGTGCAGGATTCCGGTTGGCGGATTGGATTTTTGCCCGAGGGACCAGAGAATGTGCCGGTTCGAACCGAACCGATGCAATTCTCCAGCGCAGTTGCACTATCGCGAGATTTCTGCGCCGATAGTTCGCTGCTCATCGTGAACGTGCTGAAGAAGGTGCTGATGCACCAGGTTTCAGTGAAGCAACTTTCGGGACCGGTGGGAATTGCAGTGGCTGCAGGGCAGGCGGTCAAGGAGCACTACTGGCTGGCGAAGTTTGACTTGGCTGCGGGCATTAGCCTGAACCTCGGGATCCTGAACCTGCTGCCGTTCCCGATCTTGGACGGCGGTCTGATCCTGCTGCTGGCGATCGAAAGCATCATGCGACGCGACATCAGCATGATTGTGAAGGAACGCATCTATCAGGCAGCATTTGTAGTGCTGGTGGCGTTCTTCGCGTTCATCATGTTCAACGACTTCAGCAAACTTCAGGTGTTCAGCCACCTTAAACCGTAAAAGACAGGGATCAGGGACAGGGATCAAGGGACGGAACCATCCAGCCCTGCTTGCGCAAGATGGCGGTGACAACACACCAAGTTCGCGTGCGGTACGCAGAAACCGACCAGATGGGGATCGTGTATTACGCGAACTACCTGGTTTGGTTTGAGCTGGGACGCGTGGAACTGATGCGCTCTCTGGGACTGGCTTACAGCCAACTGGAAAAAGAGCACGAGTGCATTCTTCCGGTGGTAGAGGCAACGTGCCGGTACCGTTCGCCGGCGCGCTATGACGACGAGATCCTGATCGAGACGCGGCCCGCCCTGTTGCGTGGATCGGTGCTCAAGTTTGCGTATCGAATTCTGCGCAAAGGGACCGATGGTGCGGAACCGAAGTTGCTGGCTGAAGGCGAAACCGTGCACGTGGTATGCGACGACCAGCTGAAGCGCAAGCCATTGCCCGAGCACTATGCCGAGGCGCTGCGGAAGCTTATGCCGGGGAAAAGCTAGTTCTCAGCAGTCAGTTCTCAGTTCGAAGTGCACCGTTCAGAGTTCGCTCACAGTTCTGTCTGGCGCGGCGTTGCAACGTGAATCCTTATCGGCGGCGTCTTGAATTGCAATCGGCACACGTGGTGATGAGGTTTTCGGGGCCTGCGTCGCTGCCGTCTGCGAGTAATTTCACATAATCCACGGTCGCTGTGAAGCGGGTTAATTGCTTGCCGCAGTTCCGGCATTTGTAGCCGTCACGCTCGAAAACTTCCATGCGTTTCTGGGGCTGGCCCTTGTTTGAGAGCGGGAACAACTCTGGCTCTTCCGCCAAGCGTTCCGAGCGATAGTTGCGGCAGGCCTCGATCTCGTCGGGAACCAGCACGCGATAGAGCGTTCCCTGGCGGTTGGCCTCGCCGAGTTTCTGGATGGCCCCGATTTCTTCGAGAGCGCGGAGCGTGTCCTGCACCTTGCCGAAGGAGATGTTGTTTTCAGCAGCGTTGGTGTAGGAGGACTTCACGACCGCGCGGCGCAGGGTGCTCCGGCTCACGCGGATTTGCGGATTGCCGTCTTTGGCGATGGAGTGACGGAAAAGGAACCAGTAGAACGCAGCATCGTAAGCGGTGAGGATGGGCTGCAGGTCGTCGACGATCTCGCCGATGATGTCGGGCAGTTCGAGAGCAGAGAACCCGGCGTCTCCTTTAGGCGCGACAACGGTTTCCGCATCCAGCTCGGTCAAAAGCTGGCGAATTTTTTCGATGCGCGAATTCATTGGACAGCATTCTACGCTCATGTGCCGCGATGCAGGCCAGAGTGTGTCCAATTTTGGAAGTCAAGCGACTTTGGTCACTGCGTACTGTGACGGGTTGCGATTTGATGGGAGATATCAGGGGTTGGGGATTGGGGAGTAGCAGGTCGATTGCAGGTTTTTGTTGTTTGGCAAGTAGCGCCGCTATGCAGCCAAGCAATTCAGCGGGGCGGCAACGGGTTTTCGGATTCAATCTACACTGAAGAAGGAAGAGGGTTATGGGAATACAGATTGGAGCCAAGCCGGATAGCGGGTTCGACGACCCGGTTGGAATGTTGAAGGATTGTCATCGGCGGATCGAGCATTTTCTGCAGATTCTCTGCGTAGTTGTGGATCGGGCTCCGGGCCGGGCATTGAGCGAGGAGGAATCTGCCGCGGTGCGGTCGGCATTGCAGTACTTCAGAACCGGCGGGCAGCGGCATACCGCTGACGAAGAGGAATCGCTGTTTCCCCGAATGCGGGCGGAGGAGAAAACCGCCGGCGCGGTGAAAGAACTCGACGCTCTGGAGACGCAGCATCGCGAGGCGGACGACCTGCATCTGGGTGTCGAAAAGCTGTATTCGCGATGGGTTGAGGGTAGCGCGCTGAGTGGCGAGGATGAGGAGTGGCTGCGCGCGGCAACGCGGCGGTTGAAGCAGCTCTATGAAGGACACATCAAGATCGAGGAGTCGCTGGTTTTTCCGAGTGCGGCGGAAGCGCTGGATAAGGATGCGATCGCGGCAATGGGTGAGGAGTTTCGGACGCGGCGGCAGTGATGGCGGGTTCAGGCGGCCCTACGGGACTGGGGTTTATGTTGTTGGCTACCCCGGGTTCCGCTGCGCTCCACCCGGGGCTATTTTCGTGTGTTCCCTCCGGGAACTTGATGTTCGGGGAGCGGAGCGTTGATCAGTAAACGCCAAGAGCTCAGAAATCTGAACTGTTCTTACGCTGCAGGAACTTGATTTTCCGGCTGTGATCGTTGATCGCTAAGAACTAAGAACTGGTGCACTCACATGCCGGGGTGCGTTAGCTGATTCGCGCGCGGCACCAGGTTCATATAGACGGATTGCGGCATGGTGGTTTGCCAGTGGTTCGTGGCGCGGGCGAACAGCACCAGGCCGAAGAAGATATAGGCTAGAACTCCGCAGACGAAAGCGGGTGAGAGTGCACGTTTGCGCCAGCGCTCGGCGGGAGTGGCGGAGCGGCGCGGCGGAAGCGCGAGTTGCAGCGCGTCCTGAGCGGGGCAGGCGGCTACGCAGGCCATACAGGCGGTGCATTCCACCGTGCGGATTTGTACGAGTCTGTCGACGGCGAGACCGGAGGGGCAGGCTTTGGCGCATTTAGCGCAGTCGATGCAGGCATCCTTGTCGCGGCGAATCTTAACGGGGCTGAGCAGGGAGGCGAGTCCCATCAGCGCGCCGTAGGGGCAGAGATAACGGCACCAGAAATTCTGTACCAGCATCGAGAGCAACATGAGCAGAGCGATGACGACGGCGGCAGTGAGGCTGATGTCGCGGAAGAAATTGAGCATTTTGACGTCTGCGACCAGGCCGTACGGTGTGGCCATGAAACCTTCGAGTGCGTCGGCGGACATGGCGCCGATGACGGCGATGAAGATACCAAGGAGCAGGTATTTCAGGCCGCGGAGGGGAATGTCGAACCAGCGCGGCAGGCGCAGATTGCGGCCGAAGACGCGGCGGCCTAGCCTCCAGAGGAACTCGGAGACAGTGCCGACGGGGCAGAGCCAGGAGCAGAAGGCCTTTTTCAGGAACAGGCTCATCCCCATGAATCCGATGAAGAGGAACATCGCGGCGGGGTGGATCGCGGGCACATGGCCCGTCATTAGGAAGTACTTGGTGTTCATGAGGCCGGCGATGGGTAGCCACCCCTCGACACCTGCGGGCCGCGCCACACTCAGGCCGGCGCCTTCGCGCTCGAAATAGCGCGCCCAGAGATAGAACTGAATGCCCAGCCAGCCATTGATGACGAGGAATATGCCCTGCACGATATGACGGGTTCGTTGCGAACGGTCGGATGGGAAGCGGCGAGCGAACGGCTTCTTTTTGTGGGGGATTTCGAGCGGTGCAGCTTGTGTGGCCATTGCTTGACTCTTGATGCCAAGCTAAGACCATCCGCGAAGATCGGCAGCGACTTATGTCACACCGATGGAGATTGGTTGCATTTCTCTGGAGCAGCGCGATATTTGATGAGATTTAGCAGGGCTAAAAGGCACGTGAACACGGGTTTCAGCGGCCTGAGAACAATGTTTTGTGAAAGATGCAGCAGGTTGACGACCGCTGCGCGGTCAAGCAAGTTAGCAAGTCAGCGGAAACAGGTTCTACTGCGAGATCACGATGGGTGCGCGCCAGAAGGCGGCCTTCGCGGTGGATGGATCAAGGACGGTGACCTGGCACTCGTACTCTCCCGGCTTCAGATTTGCAGCGCTGACGTTGAAATTCAGCGGTGTTATACCCAACCGCGTGGCGGGGTTCGGCGTGACCGCGATGGGCTGCGACTTGAAGGCTTCCGCGCCATTTGCATAAAGCGTAACGAAGGCCATCAGGGGATTCGATGGCGGCGGGGGTTGAGCTGTTGAAGAAACGCCGAGGCCTGCTGAGGGTTTGTAGGCCTGGAGATAGACGTAGATATCGCGGTTCTGGTTGAAGACGCGCGTCACGCTGGGAACAAGCTTGCGGCCATCCTGGACGAGCGGGTTCACGGCGTCATCCTTGGCGCGGTCCTTGGCTTTGGCCGCGTCGTAAATAGCGTCTTTCAACTCGACGCGCTGGCTCGAGAGCACCACCGAGCTGATGGGGATGCGCTTTTCTTCCTTGTTGAGATTCGGAATGACGAAGGTGGTCTGATAGGTCCCGATCCGACCGGTTTCATCGTCGCGTGCCAGGAACTTGATCATGTATTTGCCGGGCAACAGGGTGAAGCCAGTGTCGTATTCGATGGGGCGATGGGCGAGTTCGGCGGCAGTGGCATCGGATAGCTTGATGTTCACAAAGTCGCGGACGTTGGTGACGGTCGTGCCGCCAACCATGTCTTTGATCTCGCCGACGAAGTCGATGAGGGTGTGTTCTGCGCCTCCGCGCTTAGCGAGCGCGAGTTCGCGGCCGGGGATTTTGACGATGATGGGAACGAAATATTCCGCGCGATTCAACTGGAAGTGATCGATCTCCATGGCGATGGAGAGCTCGGTGACGGGGTCTTCGAGCATGAGTGCGTCTTCAAGCTGACGCTCCTTGTCGACTGCTGTGAACTTGCTGAATTCCTTGTCGGCGTAATAGCCCTGACGATAATCAAGCTTGGCGTCGAGATTCTGGTTGAGGCTGATTTTTACGCGGCGGAAGTGGCCGTTCTTGGCGGGATTGGTGGTGTAGTAGCCAATGATGTAGTAGTCGGAGATCGAATCCTGCGCCTGCAGGATCCCGCGATCGAGGTCGTTGCTATCAAGCAGCGCTTTGCCGCCGGTGTCGGCAGCGAGCGAATATAACGTGTCCTGGGAAATCTGGAAGCTTGCGGTTACGGCATTGGCTGCCGCGCCGGTGTAGACGCCCTGGTTGCCCTGGGAACCCTGGGTGGCATCGCCGAGCGGGGCTTGCGCGACGAGGCCGCGGGCATCAATGGGCCAGAAGGTAACGCCGGCCTTGATGGCGGCGTCGACGGTGGCGTGCAACTGGGCCTGGTTGTCCACGCCGTTCAGGCGCATTCCGCCAGCGAAGTAGATCAGCGATTTTTTCTCGTTCAGGTTGCCGAGCATCCTGGCCGCCGTTTGCAAGGCCGAGAGCTGGCGGTCGGTGTTGAAGATGTTGAATTCGCTGTCGTCCTGGCCGAAGGCGGCGCCGGTATCGGAGCTGCTGGCGTCACTTACGTCCTCGGCGGAATCCTGGCCCTCGCCGACGATCATGGTTTCGAGGATGCTCAGGAGGCGGTCGCGATCGCTGGTGAAGTCTTGCAGGATATCGACCGAGCCGGTGTTGTAGCGCATGATTGCGACCAGGTCGACGGAGGTCATCTGCGTACGGATGAATTGCTCCGCAGCCTGAAGGGAACGCAACTGATCTGACGGCATCATGGCTGACATGTCGAAGTAGAGCGCAAGCAGGCGGCGATTCTTATAGAGCTCCTTGTCCATGGTTTCAGGCGCAATCTTTTCGCGAGAGAGCTGTTTGTAGATCTTGACGTTTTCTTCGTTGCGTTTCGACGGAGCCAAGGGTTTAGCGATCTCCGCAAGGTCCTGGTGCTCGCAGAACTTGATGGTCTGCGGCACATTGTCTTCAGTGATCGTGAAGTCTTTCGCGGTGAGGCCGTGGATCGGGTTGCCTTGCTTGTCTTTGACCACCACCGCTTCGACAACGAGCTGCACCTTTACGGACATTGTGTAGGTGTCCTGCGCTTCGGCGGGGCGGTTTTGGCCGATCTGCTGCGCTGTGGACGAAACGGCAAAGAAGAGTGCGAGGAGCAAGGCGGCGAGTTTGCGCATGATCAGAACCTCACTCGCATGGTGGCCTGCAGACTGCGCATTGGATTGACCGATTGAGGCAGGCCAAATTGCGCGTTTTCGAGCGTTGTATTCCAGCTGCTAAAGACGGCATGGTTCAGCACGTTGGTTGCGTCGATGCGTGCGTCGAGAAAGAAGTGCTTGCTGGGGCGAAAGGTGCGCTGCATGGAGCCGTTGAGACTGAAGGTGTTCGGACCGGTGATGGAGTTGCGGCTCGCCGTTCCCCACGTGCCCGGCGCGGGCGCAGTGAACGCGGCGGAGTTGACGTGGGCGCCATTCGGCCCTGCGTAGATCGGCGAGCCGGTGAGACTGGGGCGCAGCGGACCGATGTCACCCGTACCGGGAACGGCGAGGGGAAAGATCGGAGTTTCGGGGAAGCCGGTGCCGATATTGAACTGAGTGAGCAGCGTCCATTCCTTGAGCACACGGCCGCGCCAGCCGCCCAGCAGCGTTCCACCTTCTAGGCCTTGGCCCGTGGTGTATTGGGCTTGGAGATTGAGCAGGTGGCGCTGATCGAACGAGGAGAGCGATCGCTCCGCGCCGAGGTCGAGCCAATCCTGGGCGATCTGCGGAGAGGAACTGGATGATGAGGAAGAGCCGGCATTGAAATCAGTTTGCGAAGCGCTGGTGCTGGACTGATGGCCCATGCCGCCCAGTGCAGCGTCATCGTCAATCGACTTTGAATAGGTATAAAGCAGCGATGCGGCAAGTCCGCCACGCAAGCGCCGGCGCAACTGCAACTGGCCGGATTGGCGCGTGGAGTTGCCGCCGGTGGTTTCGTAGACGAAGCCAACGGGGCAGTCGGGGCATGGATTAACTCCGCCGTAGGGGTAAGAGTTTGGCAAAAACTCCTGAACGCCGTGGGTGCCTTTCACGCCGAGATACGTGGTCACCATCTGCAAGGCCCAGGGAAGATCGCGCTGCACCGAAAGCTGCCAGGTTTGCGCATAACCGACGCGGAAATTCGGATCGATGGCGAAGGTGTCGGGCGTGGTTGTGCCGCATTGCGTGAATCCGTCAGCGAGGGTGAGCGGACACTGGGGGCTGTTTTGTTCCAGCACGCTCTTAGAAAGCGGCGCCTGCTGCGCTAGCTGAAGTATCGGCGTGAGATAAACCGAGGTGTCGTGATAGATGCCGTAACCACCGCGGATCACGATAGTCGAGGCCGGGATGGGACGCCAGGAGATGCCGACGCGCGGTTCAATACCGGAGTAGTCGGGACGGACGAGTGAGTTGGGATACTTCTCGCCAGTTACCGGGCCAACTGGATCGGAAGCCAGTACGGGTTCGGCCTGGGTGAATCCCGGTGCGACGTCGAGATTGACGAGACGGTCCTTCAACTCCGTCATGGGCGCGCCATATTCCCAGCGAACGCCGGCATTGATGGTGAGGATGGGGAGCACGCGCCAGTCGTCGGTTGCGTACGCATCGTAAACGGTCTGGCGGAAATACTTGTCGGCGTTTCCGAAGGCGATGGAACTGGCGTAAGGCACGCCGGTGAGAAAATCTCCGATGTCCGAACCTGTGGTTGCGCCGGTGAAGCTGAAAGTGCCGCGCGGATTCTGCTCGAAGTAGTCGTTGAATTCCTGCTTGCGAAGATCGCCGCCCGCGGTGATGTTGTGATGGCCATGAAAGACATCGGCCGAAGCGGAGAATCCATCAGTGCGGTTGCGATTGAAAGCGCTGTTGCCATCGGTAAGCGAGGCGATGCCGCTGGTGAAGGTGAGCGTGGGCGGACCCCAGTTGGCTGAATCCTGATCATTGCCAGTGATGCCGGCCGCACCGGAGATGTTCTGTTGGTTTTCGAATTCGGGCCGGATCAGCGTGCGCAGACGGCTGAAGTGATAAGCAGTGTTGATGAATAGATGCTGATTGAGGCGATGCGACCAGTTGATCGCGCTGTTCATACCGAGGGTGTCGCTGGTGTCGACAAAGTTGAACAGGCTGACGTTGTCGTCGCGGGTGCTGTCGAGGTTGAAGTTGCCCCAGAGTTGATCGCGCTTGCCCAGTGTTTTATCGAGACGGGCCTGGACGGTATCTTCGTGGCTGCCGTTGAGGACGGGAATCTGAAAGTTGTAATCGGGATTGCCGGTGAGATTGGGCAGCGGGTAAAGGTTGAGCAGCGCGGCGGCCTGCGGGTTGATGGCGACGGTCGTGCCGTTGGGCAGAATGCCGGCGCGCTCATCGAGCGTGGGTACCAGGGCGGAATCGGTGAGCGCATTGTGGTCGCGGGTCCATCGATAGCCGGCGAAGAAGTTGGGTCCGCGGGGAAGCAAGTGAGGAATTCTGATGGGGCCGCCGACTGTGAAGCCGGCAGTGATGCGATCGTAGACGGGTTTAGGAGTTGCGAATCCGCTGAGGGAATATTGGCGCGCGTCGAGAGCGGAGTTATCGAGGACGACCGCGAAGCCCCCGTTGTAGAGACTCCGCGTGTTGTAGCGATGATTGCCGAATGCCTGGTTCAGCGAAAACTGCGACGTCGCCGCGTTGTTGACGCTGCCATTGACGAGCAGTCCATCGGAACTCTGCGTGTTGTTGTCTTCCGGAGGCTTCGGCATCTCCGGGGCCTGCTGCTGTGCGGTGTCGGTCACTGGCTTCTTCTCGGCAGTGGTCTTCAGGGCGGGTATCGGCGCAGGCGGCAACGGCGGAGGCGCTTTGGCGAGCGCCTGCAATTGATCGGCAGGCAGCAGCTTCAATTCCCACTTAGCGGCGGACATGTCCGGCGCAACGGTCACATCGGCGTCGATGGTTTCGAAGCACTGCATTTTGACTTCGATCTTCCACGGACCATCTGCGAGATCGTCGAAGTGGAACACACCGCCTTCGTCGGATGTGACGGTGAGTGTTTTGCCATCTCGGGCTGCAACGATAGTCACGCCGGGGATGGGAAGGCCACCGAAGGTGACCTGGCCGTAATATTTCGAGGCGCGCGCAAGAGGGACAGTGCACAGGGACAGCAGCATGACGAGCCACGTTCTCTTCAGCCAAGGCCACTGCATCGTTTGCTCCCGAAAAGTGCGTGCTATCGAATGGGAAGACAGGGAATGCCTTACAAATATAGACGTTTGGCGAGGGCACTTTGTTCCCGGCGTCGGGTAATGCACGGTACCATCAATTCAATTCCCTGACGGCAGGTCGATGTGGTCGATCACGATCACATCCACCTTGCTCTTTTGCGATTCCAGTTTCAAGCCGAGTTGCTCCTGAAGAGCGGTGAAGAGGGTTGGACCACCTGCATCA
>Ga0335073_10009236_pt1 | contig 13832 bp, 17 predicted proteins | sample Lox_Sample_22_FD_207093 | JGI IMG/M metagenome (GOLD analysis project Ga0335073, IMG submission 207093) | Soil microbial communities from Loxahatchee National Wildlife Refuge, Florida, United States - Lox_Sample_2.2 | ecosystem: Environmental > Terrestrial > Soil > Wetlands | place: USA... | reverse complement strand
GTTTGCCGGCCGCTCTGTCCTCCTATTGCGAAGAGTTCAGCAGCGTACGCGGCATTCCAATTTCGTACAAGGCGGATGACAGTGTGGAGGAATTATCGCCCGGGGCTGCGCTGTGCATTTACCGCATCGCGCAGGAGGCGCTCGGCAATGTGGCGAAACATGCGAAGGCCAAGCAGGTTGAAGTTCGGCTAAGCCGGTCCGACAGTCGCGTTTGCCTCGTGGTGTCTGATGATGGTGTCGGTTTTGATCCCGACGGAAGCGGGAAATCCGGGGGGCTAGGGCTGATCAATATGCGAGAGCGCGTGCGCCAACTGAATGGAAGCTTTGAGTTCGAGAGCCAGCCAGGACACGGAACCACGGTAAAAGCGGAAGTTCCTTTTCGCCCCGCGTTGTAAGCGCCTTTAAGACTGGCGCGCGGCCTTACCTGCTGAAATGACTCCAGACAGTAGCGGTCATTCGCGATTGGTCGACGCCGCTTGCCTTTCGGAGGAAAGGAAGTGATCAGCTCACGCGCTTCGACGCGAGTTCTCGAACAAACGCCCGGTGGCAGCTCCGAAGATAAAGCCACCAATATGCGCCAAATATGCCACTCCGCCGGTCTGCACGTGTGCCACAATGCCTGCGTGGAAGAGCTGAGTCACAAACCAAAATCCAATTAACAGGGCCGCTGGGATGAACCTAATTCGCGCGAAGACGAATATAAACAGAAGCGTGCGAATTTGATCACGAGGATAGGTGACCAGAAACGCACCCATCACCGCTGCGATCGCTCCGCTCGCGCCGAGGTTGGGTACCGTGGAATGCGGGTCGGCCAGAACCTGCGCAAGCATGGCCACGAGACCGCCAACCAGGTAGAAGACAAGGTATCGGCCTCGGCCCATCGCATCTTCGATTTCGGGCGCGAAGGCCCACAAGAAAATCATGTTGCCGATGATATGCGACCAACTGCCGTGCATAAACATAGCGGTTAGAATCGTGATCCAGTGATGGCCAGAAACAATCTGTGCCGGCACGGCTGACCAGTGCATCACGAATGTGTCGCCACGCATCAGTTCAAGCACAAAAACGAAAGCATTCACTAAGATGATGAAGGCAGTGACTAGAGGGAAGCGCGCCGGGCGTCGCGACGCGTCCCCCAACGGAACCATGCCTCCCATGCCGTCTTCCTCCGTTCCGCTTGGTCAACGTCAAGTCTTAGCGGACAGCCGCGTTGCCTTGCGCAACGCCACGGACAACATCACCCGCGTAAGGCTGCTGATGATCAATGCTCACGGCGACCAGCGTGGCCATCCCCACGCGGAGACGGTCGCCAATAGTCATGGCGCGCATTATGGCACAAAGTCACCGCATGCCACCTAATCTCGGTATATACCAAGACCGCAGCTAGGGAAGTGAGCAGGCCTCGAGCATCAAAAGTTTTTGCTTGCCATGGTGCTATATGTATATGGTAGTCTGGAAAAACCCTCTCGCTGACTCGCACCGGTGGAATGGCAAGGGAGAGAGAGGGGTAGACGAATCAGCAGGACGGCAACTATGGGCTCGCGGCCGGCAAGAAGCTTTGAGAAAGACCACTCAGCCGAGCCACAGGAACTGATGGTCTTGGAAGAGATAGGCTCGGGGAGCGTTGGCCTGGCGGATTCCCTGGAGCAGAAAACGCGGGCCCTCGTTGTGGTTGATGTCGCACAGCTGCTAAATATCTCTGAGCGGCAGGTGTACAAACTTGTCGCAGGGCATCGCATCCCGTGTTTTAAAATCGGAGCATCGATTCGCTTCGATCCATTAACCATTTCCGCTTGGCTGCGCCGAAAAATGGCACCTGCCGCGGGAGGATCGCTTCAAGAACGAAAGCTAAGACATCTACGTGATCATTCTGGATATAAAGATGAGCAACCCTAGCTAAAGCTAGGCGAACGCGGCGAGGCTGCCGCGGTTGATCCGAGCCTGAACGTCGCTATTTCGTGCGCCCTTGAGGTAAACCATGGTCGACGCGATATCGCGGTGGCCCATCCATTGCTGTAAAGTGCGGATGTCAATTCCGTCCTGAAGATGTCTCGTGGCGTAGGTATGGCGGAACTTGTGTAGGAACCAGCGTGTGCAGTAGGGCCCTTGAGAGCACCTATTGATTCTCACTGTGCCGTCTTCCAACGCGTGCTTCACTGCGCAATGGCCACAGTTGAGCTTGGCGCGATAAGCGACCGCCTTGAGTTTTTCCAGCATGGCGCCGTCAGGCCTTCCCGTCGTGCTTGGAAACAATGGGTGGTCGGGAGTTGCGTCCTTCGGACGAAATCCCCGAAGAAGCGCGATCAACTTCTGCGGGACGGGAACTTCGCGTTCCTCCCAATTCTTAGGGTGAAATCCCCAATGCGGTTTTGCGGTGACACGCACGGCGAGGTGTTTGAAATCCACGTCGCGCCAAGTGACGAAACGTCCCTCCGCGTCGCGGAAGCCTGACATCAAATAGAACTTGAAACGCATTTCCTCGTCGGGCGTGCAAGACTTGAAAAGTCTTTCGAGCTCCGAATCCTCGTAGATCGGCCGCACGGTTTCAACAAAACTTGGCCAGTCAGCGGCGTTCAGAAGCTTTTTCTTGCCATGCAGTTTGAGAACCTGCGATATGACGACGAGCTTGTTGTAAATACTTTTTCCGTGTTGTCCTTGCTTCGTACAATCGGTAGCGAAGGCGAGAAGGTCGTCTCGTTCGACCTCGTCAACGTGGGCCTTGGTGCAGAATTCCTTGAAGGACTGGAGGATGGGGCGGTAGGTACGATAAGTTCGCAGCGAGCGGTGATAGCGGACGTATTCCACATAGCCGTCGAGAGCGGAGGTCAGGGGAGTGCGCTCCGGCTTCGGTTCGGGCTGAAGCGGTGCAGGGATGATTCCGTTACGCGCCGCCGCAATCTCGGCTTGCTTGACACGGGCCTTGTCGGCAGCGTCCTGGGGGTCGGCTCCTACGGCTTCGCGGTAGCGGTGCGCGTTTTGGCACCACTGGATGAAATAGCTGCCCTCTGGGTGGATTTCGTCGTTGCCTGCGACAAGGACATGGTCCCGGCGGACCCTGTTTTTTGTGTCGAAGAGAACCTCGGCAAGAATCCACTTGCCGTCGACTTTGACTTGCTTAAGTAGTTTGACGCAGGACATTTTGGGCATTAGGGCAGTCCTTGGGTAGAACTGCCAGTATAATTGCCCATAACGAGCGAGAATTCAAGATTTACAAGGGTTTTTGACGATCTCCGTGACAGGGCAGCGTTCTAACCAACTGAACTACGTCCCCAACCGTGAATCGCCAGCGAAGACCGCCCGCTCAGGCGGAGCGGCAAGACAAACCTTGAGCACAGGAAACTTCAAATGGCAGCTGTCCCTGCCAACACCCACGCGCTCAAGCACTTTTATACTAGCACAGGGAGTCAGGCACTCCAAAATGTCGGAGCCGAGGGGACGGACTTTTCTGCTGCCCCATAGCCCTGCCATGAATCAGCGATGTGCTGGGAACGTAGGGTCCGCCGTCTCCTTTTCTGCAGGCTTTTTCGGATTCACTTTCGCAAGCGCATACGCCACTCTTTCCACAAGGAGACGGACCCTTCGCTTTGCGGCGCGAATTCCATCACAAGAAACGTTTTGGTTAGGAGAGGCCGACGTTGCTGACCCGTGGGAATCTGCCGGAGAATCGCTGGCTTGCCGAAATTGTGTTTCTTCTTTGGGTTTTGGCCTTGGCCCTGGTGGTTGTTTTTTGTTATTTCGAAAGCTCCCTGTGTATCACGCTCCTGCTGGCGTCGTTTCTGGCCATTGTTGTGGATCCCCTGATTATGTATTTCGAACGTTGGCGCATACCGCGGATGGTGTCTTCCGCCGTGGTGATCCTGGCGGGAACCGCGATTGTCGTCTCACTTGCCTACGCTTCGTATCACCAGGTGTCGGACGTCGTCGACGACATGCCCGAGTATGCGCGACGCGTGGGCGAAATCATCAAACCAATCACCAGGAAAATTGAAAAGGTTCAAGACAGCGCAGGACGGTTGAGCGCAGAAATGCCGGCCAGGAAGGTACCGGTCGTCCGGGTTAAGCAAGACTACCCGGAGTGGACCTCGTATCTGATCCGCGGGGTGGGGCCCATGAGCGGAGCGATTATCATCGCTGGTATCGTGCCGTTTTTGATGTTTTTCTTGTTGATCCAGAAGAACCGTCTCAAGCAAAAGCTCTCGATCGTTTGGGGTGAGCGCATTGACGTATGCCAACTGACCTCGCGCGTAACCCAGATGGTGCGCGGATTCGTTGTCGGGAATCTTGTGATCGGGTTGCTGATGGCGCTGGTAACGGTTGCGGTGTTGCTCGCTTTGAAGATGAGCGGCGCAGTGATCTTGGGTACTATCAGCGGATTTATAAATCTGGTGCCGTTCCTTGGCGCAATCTTCGCGGCTTTGGTTTTAGTAGGAGCGGCGTTGGTCCAGAATCAGCCCATGACCACGCTGTTGGCGATTTTAGCCATAGTCATTGCGCTGCACACCGTTTCCGCCAATTATTTTATCCCGCACTTCATCGGGCGTCGTGTAAGCATCAGTCCCGTAGCGGCTACCATTGGAATTTTGTTCTGGGGCTGGCTATGGGGATTGATCGGTGTGTTACTGGCCGTTCCGTTGACGGCATTTGTGAAAATCATCGCGGACTCTCATCCGTCATTGGGAAAGATAGCGAATTTACTTGCGGAGAAACCTGTAGAAGTACCTCCATGGTCACCCGTGAAACCGCCGGACCCCGCTGGGTTCAATTATCGGGCAGAGCCCACTCACGCCAACAAATAAGCTGTGGCATTGGTCCTTGATTCAGTTCTGCAGCAAATGCTGGATGGAGACTTTTTCTGCAGAAGCCTACGTTAATGGCTGAACCCTGAGAGGCACTGGCGGTCATGTCCAAAATGGAGTGACTGCACACGGTGAACCTTGTTGAGCCTTTGCAGTTTGATCAGCAGGGAAATCGCCCTGACCGCCAGTGTTATCACCGTCAAAAAGAGAACGTCGATACGTTCAGTTTCCTGCGATCCTACATTTCCTTGCTGATAGAGCATTCCTGCGTATCGCGACATGATTCTATCCTGAAGATTTTCGAACACGTGGCACAGACTGAGCGCGTGGGAAAGAGGATTTATGAGAGCAGGTGTAGCATGTGGCACCGTCTTGAGTTTGTTGGCGTGCGGGGCGCTGGTAGGTTGCTCGAATTCGCACAACAAATTTCCGGACGTTTCGGATCAAATTCGCAATGGGTTGGATCAAGCGGGACTGAAGGACGTGAGTGTGCATCAGGACCGCGATAAAGGAGTAGTGACGCTGACGGGAACCACGGTCTCCGACTCCGACCGCGGGCATGCCGAATCGATTGCGAAATCGATCGCCTCCAGCGAAGTGGTCTCCGACCAGATTGCTGTGCGGCCCACCGGGGAAGAAAGCGCGGCCAAAACGGTAGACTCCGACACCGACAAAGGCATCGAGAAAAATTTCGATGCGGTGCTGGTGAAACACAAACTGGAGCACACCGTAAAATATGACGTGAAGAACGGCGTGGTCACGCTGAGCGGAAAGGTGAAATCAGAAACACAGCGAGATGACGTGCAGAAGATGGCTTCGAATGTGCCGAACGTGCGCCAAGTCGTGAACGAGCTGGAAGTTCGCGGCCACAAGGCCACCACGTCAAAAGCAAGTTCCTCGGACTGAACCTGGGCCGTCCCAGCCCACTTCTCTTTTTTTGTATCCGCATCAACTCATTTGTTGGAGGACGCAGCGCAGCTGTGGTAGCGCTTGTGTTTGTACATGTCTTGATCGGCAGCGGCCATCAATTCGCCCAGCGACACCGGAAACAGAGGATCATACCGAGCCACACCTACGCTGAGGGAGAGCTTGTAGCGTGCTTCCTCCGCGCTGCGGTTCTCGATGTTTTTCACCAAGCGGGACATCATCGCGCGGACATTTGGTACGGAAGCTTCCCAGGCTAAAATGGCAAATTCGTCCCCGCTGAGCCGCGCCAGTATGTCCGACCCACGAAACGTCTCTTCCAATGCATCGGCGGTGCGAACCAGGGCCAGATCTCCCTCGCGATGCCCGAAAGAGTCGTTGATCCTTTTCAGATGGTCCACGTCGCAGAACAGCAACAGCACGCTCTGCCGGTCGCGTTGGGCCAGCTTTAGTTGCTGAGAAGCGGCGGCCAGAAAGCCACGGCGGTTGAAGAAGCCGGTAAGGTCGTCCGTGATCGCCAGAGAGCGAAGTTCTCGATCAAGCAATGATTTTTCAACGGCCCAGATGGCCGCGCGCTTCAAAGCGTCGTGGACCTCCGCTGAATCGAGATTCTGTGATTTGACGATGTCGGCTAAATCGTCCAGAGCCCGGAAGATTTGATCCAACTCGTTGTCCTCCGAACGAAAGGCCGTAGAAAGAATGGATTCCAGGGATTCTTTGGTACCCACGCTTCCGCGCCGGAAGGGAAGTACGCGGTGGAATGGGATCTGGCGCCGGGAGGCGTGTTTTCGTGGCTTTACCGGGTCCTTGGTTGGACGATCAGAGCTTCCTTGGATCCGGCGTCGCATGAGCTGTCCCTCACGTCGGCTTGCTGGAGACGCTGCAATGCAGGTCGCCTCCCTATAGTTCCATTACTAGGTCACCGAGAGCTATCAGGTAATAGCTGTACTTCGCGAGGCGTAAACACCCGCGTTGAACTTGCCTGGCGTCGTTCCTGCGATTCCTTTTGATGGGGAATTCATACTAGAGATTCTTCGGGAATGCATTCCGCACAAGTTAGCCTTTGCGATGTTTAAAGAATTCCACCTGGCGCAGACGCTTTTCCGCTTCCTCTTTGGTTTTGTAGGGCCCACCGAGGCTCTTGCCCTTCTCGGAAAGCACCTTGTACCCCTTCTTCACTTTTTTGATCATGAGTCCTCCTGCTCCTCAATTGTGATGGGAGGATTGTTGCAGTCAATGAACCGACTGCTGTAGACACGCGTATCAGTCTGCGGTATTCGCGGAAATTCTGGAGCGTGGTAAGAAACGTTCTCAATCGGACCAACGACGGCGACGATGCCACTCGCCACCGCCCCAGCCCGCAACATCCACAACCACAGCAATAACCAAGATGATTAAGTTGATGCCCGCTATGGGTTGACTGGTATTGGTCATCCAGGCATAAACCAATGTGGTCAGGGGCAGGAAAATGAATCCGAGAATCGGAATAAGCAAGCCGTGATACGCCCGCTGCAGATACGTGGAGAAAAAGAATAGCAGCGCCAGCGCGACGCGCGGAAAAGCCACGAAGAGAATGAGCAAAAGGCAGGGCATATGTGTTAGTCCCTCGAAGACGACCAGCGATTAGACAATATCTGCTGCGAGTTTGGCTCTCCGTGCAACGCTGTATTACCCATCATTTCGTTCTGTGCGCTACACGCACATGTAAAAAGGTTTAGGGTACCTGCCGTATACCAAACCCGCCGCGAAAGACGTTTACTACCGACTGCAGAGCGGAGGGCCCGAGCAGGCTCTCGTTTTGCCGCGAAAGTAATGACTGGAGGCTATGATGATACGGTGGGCTCTCGGATTCTTTGTTATCGCATTGATTGCTGCGGTGCTGGGCTTTGGCGGGATTGCCGTGGCTGCTGCCGGCATCGCGAAGTTCATTTTTTACATCTTCTTGGCTTTGTTTATCGTTTCTTTGATTGGCCACTTGGCTAGCAGGACGTAAGCTCAACCGCAGTACTGGGCGCGTCAAAACAATGCGATCGTTCGGAGCAAGGCTCTCGTTAAGAACGAGAGCCTTTTCTCTAAGCGAGTGTTCCTTTTCGCGTCCGCGCGCCCTTGCGTGCCGCCGCGCTCCTCTTTTTCTTGCCCTTTGTGCGAACCGCTTTGCGTGCCGACTGCTGACGTGAGCTCGCACCGCGCCGGTTGGCGGCAGCATGAGCGTGCTGAGACAAACTCGCGCGAGAAGCTGCCGAATGGCCCTCCCGTCGCAACGCTTTCGTCGTTGCCCTGGAGCGGGTGGCAGACCGTTTGTGACTGCCTGACCGGCCCTTCCGTGAGTCGCGTGCAGCTTGCGCACGTGTTTTCGCCGATGCCCCTCGCTTGGGCGGAGCCAGATTGACCCCGGCGCGCCGTGCTTTGGATAATCCAATCGCAATAGCCTGTTGCGGCGAGCGGGCGCCATGCTTGCCCTCGCGCACGTGATGCATTTCTTCCCGCACAAACTCGCCCGCCTGGGTGCTCGGCGATTTGCCCTCTTCTTTGTCTCTTTGAGCTCGTTCCACCACTTCCTCTTCCGGCATAAGAAAACTCTCCTCCCGTTTGTATGTGCTGGGAAGTCCAGTAAGACCGAATGCCCGCGGTCGATGGAATTCGGCATTGGATGTAGTTGTATTGGTAGTGGCGTGTAGTTCATCAGCCGGCTGGACAGGCGTACAGCTAATCGCCGTGCTTTATCGCATGGAAAGCAGATCGGCTTGATAATCAGCGTTGCGTGCGGACGTGCTGCGTGTCACTTTGCCGCCGGCGCACTCCACACAACAACGCGTCCAGGGGATTGCCTTCAGGCGCGCCACAGGAATCTTCTCACCACAGAGCCCGCACACGCCGTAATCGCCCGTCTCGATGCGTCGCAGCGACAGATCGATTTCGGCTAAGGTTCGTAGTTCGCGCTCGATGTTAGCGATAGCCATTCCCGTAGAAGAATTCCGCAGCGCCAGCCCGACCTCGTCCTCTGGCTCTTGGTCCACGACGAGTTCCTCGCGGCGCTGTTCGATGCGCCGATTTAGTTCGTTGCGCTGATTCAGGAGCAGATCCTTCAAAGAGTCGTATTCCGAAAGTTTGCTTCGCTTAGCCATCACCATCACCTTTCGAGCTTAAAATATTGTGCTCTCCCCAAAATGGTTGCTATCCTCGCGGCGTAGAACCCTCTCGTGTTCCCAACGAAACCGTCAGGATTTATCCGCGCGATGCTCCGGCTCACGATCCGCCGTGTTTTCCTGCTGTAACACTTTGGCAATCAAGATACCCAGAAATTCGTCAACTTGCGTTTCCACATCCGCTCCGAATATGCCGTAGCGCGCCTGGAGCTTGCCTAGTAGCTGTTGACGTTTGCCACGTACAATTTGCGAATCGTCGTGAATCCAATACCCCCATTTCTCCCGTAGGGCCCCCCTGCATACCTTCCAGCTTCCTTGCATCTGATGCCACTTCATTTCGGGGTCTCCCTTCTGAGATCCAGCCACAAATGCGCCAAAAACAGATTTGCGGGGATAACTTTGAATTGACCAGCTAATGAAACCATTCCGCTTCCATTGCGGGTATAGGCAATAATATGCAGCGACCAGCGGGGATTCCTGCAGGGGTCTGGTTTGCGGCTGGATGGGCGCAAATACTTCTCTTGAGGACCGCTGAAGCGATCACTTGGGCCGACGTTGCTGGCGGGATCAGGCTTCGATAATCCCGTTCTTGATGGCGTACCGTACCAATTCGCTCACCGAGTGCACCTGCAATTTGCGCATAATGTTCGCTCGATGAGTTTCCGCGGTTTTCACGCTGATGCCCAAAACGGCCGCCACTTCTTTACTGCTCTTGCCCTCAGCTAGCAGTTGCACGATCTCCCGTTCCCGCGAGGTGAGCCGGCTGCGAGGATTGGCGGGTGCTGGCGCAATCGTTGCAGACACGCGATCCGAGAAATCGTTCAGCAGCATTTCGGCGGCGCGCGCCGTGAAAAAGGTGCGGTGATTGGCGAGCGCCTCCACAGCGTTGACCAAATCTCGATCCGCATCCGCCTTCATCACATAAGCGCGCGCGCCGGCCTCGACAATGTCTTTTACCAACTGATCGGAGAAGTGCAGCGTGAGGATAATGATCCCGATTTTGGGCAGCGCTTTGCGGATGCGGCGTGCGGCTTCCAGCCCATTCAGGTCGGGCATGCCGATGTCGATTACCACGATGTCGGGTTTGTATTCTTCCGCCAGACTCACAGCCTCTCTGCCAGTGCGCGCCTCTGCGCATACTTGCCAGCCTGCATGCGAAGTCAGCAGTTGCTTCAGTCCCCGCCGCAGAATATCGTGATCGTCCGCCACTAGAATGCGCAGGGTTTTCGTGTAAGGAGTCGGAGCAGGTTTTTGTGTTTGTGTTTCCGCAGACAACATAGCCATGTATGAGCCTCTCAGAATTTACGTACTTGACCGTAGTGAAGCGCGACTGGGCTCCGAACATTGAAGTATGAGGAAAGTACTTATTCCATAAGGTAAATCCTGTATCGCTGAATTCGATAAGCGATTTTGCATCGCAACCTCCTGCCGCTCGGGTAAGGCGCCACGCCCGCTGCAGCGTTTGCCCGATTGGTGCGATGGCGCGAGTTTGAAATCCTTCCCGGGTCCACGCTGATTGACATGCGCACTCAATTTTCCAGGCGTCTTCACAGTGGGGTCGAAATGAATAGGAAAGGGGATTACGAATGGCGAAGAATAAATCGGTGCTCGGGATTTATACCTCCCGAAGCGCAGTAGAGTCGGGAATTACTCATTTGCGCGAGGCAGGGTTTGCGAGTACAGACGTGTCGATCCTGTTGCCGGAAAACCTGGGACCAAAGGAACTGGCGACACAAAAGGCTACCAAAGCCCCGGAAGGAACCGCCGCCGGAGCAGGCTCGGGCGCCGTCATTGGCGGGGCACTCGGTTGGCTTGTGGGCATCGGCGCGTTGGCCATCCCTGGTCTCGGTCCGTTTATCGCGGCGGGGCCGATTATGGCCGCGCTCGCCGGAATTGGAGTCGGCGGTGCGGTTGGAGGTTTCACCGGCGCGCTGATTGGAATCGGGATTCCCGAGTACGAGGCCAAGCGTTATGAGGGACGGCTGCAAAAAGGCGGAATCCTCGCGTCGGTCCATTGCGAGACTTCCGAAGAAATCGATCGCGCCAAGGAAGTTCTGAAGCGTACCGGCGCCGAGGACATCTCCACTACTAGCGAATCCTCGGTTCCTTCCAAGTCGGATGACATGGCAAGGAGAGCGGGCAGGTAAACCATTTTTTCAGCTTTGCACGGGTTCGCATTCGTTTTCGTCTGCCACCCGCGCCGGCTGCTCCTGACAACAAGCGAGCAGCCGGCGCATTTTCTTCTGAAGAGATTGTCGCGGGCCGCTTCGCCGCAATTCAGGCAGAAATTCAGGCACGTTCAATCGACAAACATCTAGACTCGGTGAAATTTAAGCAGGGGAAAAATTGGACGAGGAGAGCGACCCGTCCCAGCCCTCTCGCTTCATCTCTGAAGCGCTCCGGGTCGCCTCCTCGATTGAGAAGAACATCCTAAACCGTAGGTGAGCTTGTCATGGCAAATGAATTCGGTCCATCAGGTAAATCGGGTACAAGGGCCGAGATTCCAGGGTACCTATCCAAAATTTCATTTCGCTATTTCTGCGCTCTCCGCGATCGAGAACTGTCGGGTAAATTCCTCAGTCGTTTGAACCTTCGGCGATTGCAATCATCGAATGCGTGAAGGGGGAGTTATGCCATCAGCTTTGTGGAAAGGACACATCACCTTCGGATTGATCTCCATTCCTGTACGACTGTTCGCTGCTGCGCGCGAAGCGCACACCCGTTTTCACGAGATTCATCGAGAATGCGGCGCGCGAATACACCACCAGCTTTATTGCCCCTACGATGAGCGGGTAGTAACGCGCCAGGAAGTGGCGTTGGGCTATGAGACCGACAAAGACAAGTTCGTGCTCGTGGAACCGTCGGAACTAAAGAAAATTCAGCCCAAGTCCTCGAAAGTCATGGAAATCTTGCAGTTTGCCAAACTCGAGGAAGTCGACCCCATTTACTTTGAAACATCCTATTTTTGTGTGCCCGAAGAGGCCGGCCGCCGCGCTTACGACTTGTTGCTCAGCACCCTGGAGCACATGAAGTACGTTGCCGTTGCCCGCATCGCTATCCATCAACGCGAGCGCGTCGTGATTGTCCGTCCCTACCTGCTAGGTTTGACCATGCACACCATTTACTATCCAAACGAAATTCGCAAGGTCGAGCAATACAAGCAGGCCCAGCTCAAAGACTTAAGAAAGCAAGAGATCACTCTTGGCGAACAGTTTGCTAAGACCTTGGTTAAACCGTTTCGCCCTGAAGAATATCGCGATGAGTATGAGACGCGCGTCCAGCAGTTGATTGAAAGCAAAGCGAAGGGTCACGCCGCACCAAGGCAAGAGCACACCAAACACCTTGCGCCGGTGATCGACCTGATGTCCGCTCTGAAAAAGAGCCTGGCTAACGCTCCTGCGGGTAAAACAACAAAGCCGAAAAAACTGCGGAGGACGGCGTAAACGCAGGGTTTGTACAAAGTCTACTGGATTGAGCGAAATCGCGAAGGATGATGCTATGGGCTTGCGTATTGTCGGTATGAGGGAGCGGATTTGGCGAAAGGAGTTTCAACAATGGCACGGTATGGAAGAAGTTCACAGAAATCGGTAAAGCGCGCCATGCGCCGGCGCAAACATGGGACGTTGCGCTCAGGGAAAGCAGGACGAGGCGGGCGCGTGACGAGTCGCAAACAGGCCATCGCCATCGGACTATCGGAGGCCCGCAGGAAGGGCGCAAAAGTTCCGCGCAAGAAGTCCAGCTAACAGGACGCTGGAAACCTTACCGGGCAACGTGAAGCCATGAAGCAGGTACTCGAAAACCAGATGAGCCGCACTTTGCAACCGCTGTGTCCTCGCGACGACCATGCGATGCACTTCGAAGCCAAGGGAATCTCCTGGAAGGAACTGCCCGCGGACAAAAGCCCCCAAACGATCGCGTCTTACCATTGCGGAATGGAAGGCTGCAGTGTGCGCTTTGATAACGAGAGCGGCTATTTCACTGTGGTGTTGACGCCGGACCAGCCGTATTTTATTGAGGAGCCCGGCATCAATCTTTTGCAGTGCCCGGAGCACCACACCTGGCTATACCGAAGCGCGAGCCCCAACTCTGACGAGCGGTATCAATGGCGCTGCGGCGTAGAGGGCTGTCATTACGTTCACGTGCAGAAAATCTCATGAGCTCGTTCAAGATTCCGTGGTCTCGCTGCCGATCACCTCTGACTCTTGATTCGTTGGGCCCATAATCGGAATTTCCACCGATACCAAAAATCCCGGCGGTGGCACTGCAGCCGCCACCGAGAGCGACCCACCTAGCTCTCTCGCACGTTCGCGCATGCCGCCAAGCCCCACTCCCATTCCTTCGTTCTTTTCCAGAAAAGAGCGCAGGCGCCCGGGAGCAATGCCGCAACCATAATCCCTGACGTTCAAAGCGATCGTGTGTTGTCCAACCTCTAGGGTGACGTCCACACGTTCGGTTTTCGCGTGGCGATGGGTGTTCGTCAGGCTTTCTTGCAAGATGCGAAAGAGGGTCGTCTCAATTTCATTCGTAAAGCGCGGTATTCGCTCCGGGATATTCAGCGCGACATGGATGCCGCTGCGCTGTGCGAATCCTTCCACATACCAGCGAATTGCCGAACCAAGCCCGGTCTCGTCGAGCAACGGAGGATGCAGCAGATAGGAAATGGTTCTGGTTTCGGTAAGGCACTGTTCCAGCAGCGCGATCGACTCCGTGAGGATCTTTCGCGCAGACTCCGAACGAATTTCCCGCAAGGAAGACCGGATATTAATCTTTAGACTCGCGAGATATTGTCCCAGGCTATCGTGCAAATCGCGTGCCAGCTTCCGGCGTTCCAGGTCCTGTACTTGCAAAATGCGCGCGCTCAAGCGGCGGGCCGCTTCTTGTGCCTGTTTCTGCAGCGTTAGATCGGAATTGATTTCCAGCCAACCGACAGGATTACCCTGCGCATCGCGACGGTAGGTCCAGCGGC
>Ga0335073_10009235_pt1 | contig 13833 bp, 13 predicted proteins | sample Lox_Sample_22_FD_207093 | JGI IMG/M metagenome (GOLD analysis project Ga0335073, IMG submission 207093) | Soil microbial communities from Loxahatchee National Wildlife Refuge, Florida, United States - Lox_Sample_2.2 | ecosystem: Environmental > Terrestrial > Soil > Wetlands | place: USA... | reverse complement strand
CTGCGAGTAGCTGTCGCTCACCACCCGGGCGGTGTTGGCGTCGAACTCGGTGACGCCGCCCACCGTGGCTCCCGGTCGCCCAGCATCACGTAGGCCAGCCGGACCAGCCCAAGCGCGTGCGCCTCGCACAGGGCGGTCACGGCAGCCTCCGCGGCGGCCCCGTCCCGGCCGCCCGGCGTCCGGGACGCCACGGCGGCAGCCGAGCCCTGAAATTGCGTGCCCATGACACAGAGACGCATATCGCGTCGTTTCGCTGCCTCGCAAGCCCGGCGGATGCGGCGACCGGTGCTCGGCGGAGGCCGCCGCTGACGTGGCCGGGCTCGCCAATTTGGCCCTGGCCGGCCGCAAGTCCCCGGCGGTCTCCGCTGCTCGGTAGAGTCCAAAGAGAGGGCCGTGATGGCCGCAGAACACTTTCGCCGACAGCGCCCACGCTCACCGTGTCCGGGCTGGCGGCACCACGAGGAGTGCGTTCAGTGCCGAAGCTTGTCTATGACTTCACCGAGGGCAACAAGGATCTGAGGGATCTGCTGGGCGGCAAGGGCGCCAACCTGGCCGAGATGACCAACCTGGGCCTGCCGGTACCGCCGGGCTTCATCATCACCACCGATGCCTGCCGCTACTACCTCGCCGAGGGCACGGTGCCCCAAGGCCTCGCCGCCGAGGTCGGCGAGCACCTGGCCCAGCTGGAGGCCAAGATCGGCCGCCGCCTGGGCGATCACGCCGACCCGCTGCTGGTGAGCGTCCGGTCGGGAGCCAAGTTTTCCATGCCGGGGATGATGGAGACCGTGCTGAACATCGGCCTGTCCGATGAGTCGGTGCACGGCCTGGCCAAGCAGGCCGGCAGCGAGCGGTTCGCCTGGGACTCCTACCGCCGGCTGATCCAGATGTTCGGCAAGACGGTGCTGGGCATCGAGGGCGAGGAGTTTGAGCACGCGATCGACGCGGCCAAGAAGGCCAACGGCACGGCCAACGACCTGGACCTGGACGCCGACGACCTGCGCGCGCTGGTGGAGACGTTCAAGGGGATCGTCCGGGACAACACCGGCCGCGACTTCCCGCAGCAGCCGCGGGAGCAGATGGACCTGGCGGTCAAGGCGGTCTTCGATTCCTGGAACGCCCCCCGGGCGATCCTGTACCGGCGCCAGGAGCGGATCCCGGCCGACCTCGGCACGGCGGTCAACATCGTGGCGATGGTGTTCGGCAACCTGGGCATGGACTCCGGCACCGGCGTGGCGTTCACCCGCGACCCGGGCACCGGCCAGCAGGGCGTCTACGGCGACTACCTGCAGAACGCGCAGGGCGAGGACGTGGTCGCCGGGATCAGGAACACGGTCCCGCTGCAGGACCTCGAGCGCATCGACCCTAAGTCCTACGCCGAGCTGATGCAGATCATGCAGACCCTGGAGAACCACTACCGGGACCTGTGCGACATCGAGTTCACGATCGAGCGCGGCAAGCTGTGGATGCTGCAGACCCGCGTCGGCAAGCGCACCGCGGCCGCGGCGTTCCGGATCGCGATCCAGCTCGTCGACCAGGGCCTGATCGACATGGACGAGGCGCTCACCCGGGTCACCGGCGATCAGCTCGCCCAGCTGATGTTCCCCCGGTTCGACGTGCGCGGCGACGTCCGGCAGATCACCAAGGGCGTGAGCGCCTCGCCGGGCGCCGCGGTCGGCCAGGCGGTGTTCGACTCGGCGCGGGCCGTGGAGCAGGCCGCGGCGGGGCAGGACGTCATCCTGGTCCGGCGGGAGACCAACCCCGACGACCTGCACGGCATGATCGCCTCCCGGGGCATCCTGACCAGCCGCGGCGGCAAGACCAGCCACGCGGCCGTGGTCGCCCGCGGGATGGGCAAGACCTGCGTCTGCGGCGCCGAGGAACTCGACGTCGACCTGGCCGGCCGGAAGTTCACCACGCCGGGCGGGATCACGGTCGCCGAGGGCGACGTGATCTCCATCGACGGCACGTCCGGCGCCGTCTACCTCGGCGAGGTGCCGGTCATGGCCTCGCCGGTGGTGGAGTACTTCGAGGGCAAGCTCGGCCCGGAGGCGGACGAGCTCGTCGGCGCGGTCAGCCGGATCATGGCGCACGCGGACGCGAGCCGCCGCCTCGGCGTGCACGCCAACGCCGACACCGGCCCCGACTGCGCCCGGGCCCGGCGGTTCGGCGCCGAGGGCGTCGGGCTGGTGCGCACCGAGCACATGTTCCTGGGCGAGCGCCGCCAGCTGATCGAGCGGCTGATCCTGGCCGACGACGACGCGACCCGGCAGTCCGCGCTCGACGCGCTCGAGCCGCTGCAGCGCGGCGACTTCGTGGAGATCCTGGAGGCGATGGACGGCCTGCCGGTCACGATCCGGCTGATCGACCCGCCGCTGCACGAGTTCCTGCCCGACCTCACCGAGCTGTCGGTCAAGGTGGCCCTGGCCGGGGACCAGGCCTCCGAGCAGGACCGCAAGCTGCTCGACGCGGTGCGCCGCCTGCACGAGCAGAACCCCATGCTCGGGCTGCGCGGCGTCCGGCTGGCCCTGGTCATTCCCGGGCTGGCCAGCATGCAGGTCCGGGCGATCGCGCACGCGGCGGCCGAGCGCAAGCAGGCCGGCGGTGACCCGAGGCCGGAGATCATGATCCCGCTGACCGCGTCGGTGCAGGAGATGGAGATCGCCCGCGAGGACACCGAGAAGGTGCTCGCCGAGGTGGCGGAGGAGACCGGCATCAGCGTGCACACGCTGATCGGCACCATGATCGAGGTGCCGCGGGCCGCGCTGATCTCCGGGGAGATCGCGCAGTCCGCCGAGTTCTTCTCGTTCGGCACCAACGACCTCACGCAGATGACCTGGGGCTTCTCCCGGGACGACGTGGAGGGCGCGTTCTTCAGCCGGTACATCGACCTGGGCGTCTTCGGCGTCTCGCCGTTCGAGAGCATCGACCGCGACGGCGTCGGGCGCCTGGTCCGGATCTCGGTGGAGGAGGGCCGGGCGGCCCGGCCCGACCTGCACCTCGGGGTCTGCGGCGAGCACGGCGGCGACCCGGACTCGGTGCACTTCTTCCACGAGGTCGGCCTGGACTACGTCTCCTGCTCGCCGTTCCGGGTGCCCGTCGCCCGGCTGGAGGCCGGGCGCGCCGTGGTGGCGGAAAAGGCTGGGGGCAGCGACAGCCGGTGACGGACAGGGGCGGCTACGACGCTCACGCGACGGCCCGGTGGGTAGCTGAGCCGCCCAAGAGCGCGCGCAACCCCGGGCGCGGCCCGTTCGAGCGGGACCGCGCCCGGGTGCTGCACAGCGCGGCGCTGCGCAGGCTGGCGGCCAAGACGCAGGTGGTCGAGGTCGGCTCGGGCGACTTCCCGCGGACCAGGCTGACCCACTCCCTGGAATGCGCGCAGATCGGGCGCGAGTTCGGCGCCGTGCTCGGGTGCGATCCCGACCTGGTCGACGCCGCGTGCCTGGCCCATGACCTCGGGCATCCCCCGTTCGGCCACAACGGAGAGTCGGCCCTGGCCGAGTTCGCCGCGGGCTGCGGCGGGTTCGAGGGCAACGCGCAGAGCCTGCGGCTGCTGACCCGGCTGGAGGCGAAGGTGCCCGGCGCCGGCCTGAACCTGACCCGGGCCACCCTCGACGCCACGCTGAAATACCCCTGGCCCGCCCGGGCCGGGGAGGTCAAGTTCGGCGTGTACGCCGATGACGCCGAGGTGTTCGACTGGATCCGCCGCGGCGCGCCGCCCGCCCAGCCGTGCCTGGAAGCCCAGGTCATGGACTGGTCCGACGACGTCGCCTACTCGGTGCACGACCTGGAAGACGGCCTGCAGGCCGGCCTGATCACGCTGGGCGCGCTGCGGGACGCCGCCGAGCAGAAGGCGGTGGCGGCGCTCACCGCGGCCGAGTACTGCGCCCCGGGGTCGGTCACCGTCGACGAGCTGCGCGAGGTCTTCGCCGGCCTGCTGGCGCTGCCGTGCTGGCCGTCGGCCTACGACGGCGGGCTCGAGTCGCTGGCCGCGCTGAAGAACCTGACCAGCGAGCTGATCGGCCGGTTCTGCCGCGCGGCGCAGCAGGCGACCCTGGCGGCCGCGTCCGCCCCGGCCACACCCGTCCCGGCCGCCGGGCCGGCCCGGCTGACCAGGTACGCCGCGGATCTCGTCGTGCCGGTACAGCAGCGGCTCGAGTGCGCGCTGCTGAAAGGGGTCACCGCGCAGTACGTGATGAGCCGGGCCGGGGCCGCGGAAAACCAGGCCCGAGAGCGGGAGCTGATCGCCGAGCTCGCGGCCGCGGTGCGGGCGGGCGCGCCCGCCACGCTGGATCCGGTGTTTCGGCCCGCCTACGCCGCGGCAGTATCTGATCAGGAGAGGCTGCGCGTCGTGGTGGACCAGATCGCCTTGCTCACCGATACCTCGGCCACCGCGTGGCACCGCCGGCTAGGGGAACGGAAAGCCTGACCACCTGGCGTCGAGCGGCCTGACGATGGTCCCGGCGCCTGCGCTAACCTATGCGGCGCCCGGCCGGTCATCGCCGGGCGGCCTGCCACCGGAAGGAGCCCTCAGATGCCTGCCGAACCCGCCTTTGTGATCGTCGGAGCGAGCCTGGCCGGCGCCAAGGCCGCGGAAACCCTCCGCGAGGAGGGGTTCGAGGGCGCGGTCATGCTCATCGGCACCGAAGACCAGTACCCCTACGAGCGGCCGCCGCTGTCCAAGGGATACCTGCTCGGCAAGGACGCCCGGGAATCGATATTCCCGCTCCCCGACGGGTGGTACGCCGAGCACCAGGTGGACCTGCGGCTCAGCCAGACCGTGACGTCGATCGACCGGGCCGGCCGCCGGGTCACCCTGGCGGACGGCCAGTCCGTGCCCTACGACCGGCTGCTGATCACCACCGGCGCGTCGCCGCGCCGGCTGAACATCCCCGGGGCCGGGCTTGACGGCGTGCGGTACCTGCGCACGGTGGGGGACTCGGAGCGGCTGGCCGCGGCGCTGCGCGGCGGCGGCCAGGTGGTCATCGCCGGCGGCGGCTGGATCGGCCTGGAGACCGCGGCCGCCGCGCGCGAGTACGGCTGCGAGGTCACGGTCGTGGAGCCGGAGTCCGGGGTGCTGCGGCGCGCGCTGGGCCCCGAGCTCGGGGAGGTGTTCGCGGACCTGCACCGCAGCCACGGCGTGACGTTCCGGTTCGGCGAGGGCCTCAGCGAGGTGACCGGATCGGCGGGCGTGGCGACCGGCGCGGTCACGTCCTCCGGCGCGGAGCTGCCCGCCGACACCGTGATCATCGCGGTCGGCGTCACGCCGAATGCCGGGCTGGCCGCCGACGCCGGGCTGGAGGTCGACAACGGCATCGTGGTCGACGAGGCGCTGCGCACCTCGGACCCGGACATCTTCGCGGCCGGCGACGTCGCGAACGCGTTCAACACCCTGCTCGGCCGCCGGATCCGGGTCGAGCACTGGGCGAACGCGCTGACCGGCGGCCCGATCGCGGCGCGGTCGATGCTGGGCCAGGACGTCAGCTACGACTGGGTGCCCTACTTCTTCAGCGACCAGTACGACCTCGGCATGGAGACCGCCGGGCTGCCCGACCCGGGTACCTACGACGAGATCGTCTACCGGGGGGACAAGGAATCGCTGGAGTTCATCTCGTTCTGGCTGGCCGACCGGGTCGTCGTGGCCGGGATGAACGTCAACGTCTGGGACGTCAACGAGGACATCCAGGCCCTGATCCGGTCCGGGCATACGGTCGACCCGGACCGCCTGGCTGACCCCGACATCCCCCTGACCGACCTCTGACGGCGGTTACGCCCGGGCCGGGCCGAGGACCGCGGCCACCACCTGGCCGGTGTCGGCCAGGTCGGGCAGGACCGCGTGCGCCCCGGAGGCGGCGAGCTCCGCCGCCGTGAACTGCCCGGTAGCCACGGCGACCGCGCGGGCGCCGGTGGCCAGCGCCGCCGCGACGTCGAGCGGCGTGTCGCCGACCAGCACCGTGGCCCGGCCGCCGAAATCACGGCCGTAGGCGCGGGCGGCCCGGCTCCGCGCCAGCGGCACGAGCTCGGCCCGGACCTCGTGCGCGTCGCCGTAGGCGCCCACGTCCAGGTCGAGGTGCTCGGTCAGGCCCAGCGGGCCGAGCTTGATTTCCGCCAGCGGCCGGATGTTGCCGGTCAGCAGCGACTGGACCACGCCGGCCCCGTCGCCGCCCGGCCCGGGCCCGGCGAGCGCGGCCACGGCTTCGGCGGCGCCGGGCAGCACCTGGCTGCGCTGCCGCACCAGATCGGCCAGGCCGGCCGCGTGCGCCGCCATCCGCCCGTGGAACGCGCCCACCACTTGCTGCGGCTCAGCCACCCCGGCCAGGCCGAGCACCTCGATCGCGATGGCCCGGTCGGTCCGGCCGGACATGGACCCGGGCTGCGGCATCGCGCGGCCGAACATCTCCCGGAACGCGATCCCGTACAGTTCCCGGCCGACCCCGTCCGAGTCGACCAGCGTGTAGTCGACGTCCCACAGGACCAGCAGCCGGCGCACGCGGCGACGGTATCAGCCGGCCAGCCTACGGCGCGCTGACGGTGCCGGGGACTAGACTCGCGGCGTTAACAGCCGAGGGCCAGGGCGAGCAGCGGAGGGCAGGACGTGACAGGCCGGATCCGCGACGAGGACATCGCGCTGATCCGCGAGCGCTCCGCGGTCGACGAGGTCATCGGGGAGTACCTGCAGCTCCGCAGCTCCGGCGGCGACTCGCTCAAGGGGCTGTGCCCGTTCCACGACGAGAAGACGCCGTCGTTCAACGTGACCCCGTCCCGCGGGCTGTGGTACTGCTTCTCCTGCGCCGAGGGCGGCGACGTCATCAAGTTCGTGCAGCGGATCGACAACCTGAGCTTCACCGAGGCGGTGGAGCGGCTGGCGGCCCGGGCCGGGATCGAGCTGCGGTACGAGCAGGGCGGGCACGTGCCCGGCCGGGAGCACTCGCAGCGCCGGAGGCTGATCGAGGCGCACCGCGCTGCGGCCGAGTTCTATTCACAACGGATGGCCGCCGGTGAGGCCGGGCCCGCCCGCGCGCTCTTGTCCGCGCGAGGATTCGAGGAGGCCGACTGGGCCCGGTTCGGAGTCGGCTACGCCCCGGCCGAGTGGGACGCCCTGACCCGGCATCTGCGCGGCCGCGGGTTCACCGACGAGGAACTGCTCCGCGGCGGGCTGGCCCGGCAGGGCAGGCGCGGCCCCGTGGACGTGTTCCGCAACCGGCTGATCTGGCCCATCCGGGACCTGACGGGAGACGTGATCGCGTTCGGCGCCCGCAAGCTCGCCGAGGACGAGACCGGCCCCAAGTACCTGAACACCGGGGATACGCCGCTGTTCACCAAGAGCGCGGTGCTCTACGGCGTCGACCTGGCCAAGCGGGACATATCGCAGCGCCGCCAGGCGGTGATCGTGGAGGGCTACACCGACGTCATGGCCTGCCACCTGTCCGGGATCACGACGGCCGTGGCGACCAGCGGGACCTCGTTCGGCACCGGCCACATCAAGATCCTGCGACGGCTGCTGATGGACACCGACAAGTTCCGCGGGGAGGTCATCTTCACCTTCGACGGCGACGCGGCCGGGCAGAAGGCCGTCGAGAAGGCGTTCAACCGCGAGGATGACTTCGTCACGCAGACGATGTTCACCTTGCAGCCCGACGGTCTGGACCCGTGCGACCTGCGGCTGAAGCACGGCGACGCGGCCGTCCGGGACCTGATCGCCCAGCGCGTCCCGGTCTACGAGTTCGCCATCCGTCTCGAGCTCCGTAAGCACAACCTCGACACCAACGAGGGCCGCCTGGCCGCGCTCGACGCCGCCGCCAAGATCATCGGCCGGATCAAGGATTACGGCCTGCGGGACCGCTACGCGGTCAGCCTGGACCGGTGGCTCGGCCTGATGGACGAGGACTTCGTGCTGGCCAGGGTGCGCGCGCAGGCCCCGGCCGGGCCCGGGTCGCGGCGGCCGGGACGCGCCGCGGTCGGCGAGAACGGTCACCGCCGGGGCCCGGGCAACCCGCTGCCGCGCGACGCCGGGCCGCCCGGCCAGGGCGACAGCGCCCCCCGGGAGCCCGGTTCCGGCCAGCGCGCCCCGGAGTTCCGCTACGACATGAACGATCCCGTGATCGCGCTCGAGCGCGAGGTGCTGAAGCTCGCGGTCCAGCGGCCGGCGCTGTGCGGCCCGGCTTTCGACTCGCTCGGGGCCGGGTCCTTTACCGCGCCCGTGCACGCGTCGGTGTTCGGCCTCATCGCCGGGTGCGGCGGGACGGGGAGCGCGGCCTCGGCCCGGGAGTGGGCCGAGCAGCTGCTCGTCGCGGCCCCCGACGACCGCGCCCGCGGGTTCGTGACCCGGCTGGCCGTCGAGCCGCTGCGGGTGCCGCGCCCGGACGGGGAGGCGGATGCCCGGTACGCCGACGCGGTCCTGGCCCGGGTCGAGGAGCTGTCCGTGAGCCGGGAGATCGCTGCGATCAAATCGCGGCTGCAGCGCCTGAGCCCGGTGGACGAGACGGCCGGATATAACCGGATGTTCGGTGATCTGGTTTCCCTGGAACAGCGACGAAAGGGACTTTCCGAGCGGGCGGCCGGCGCGCTGTAGCCGGGCATGCACAAATGATGCCCACCGCGTTACTAGCGGCAAGGTGACAATATTAAATCGGCGCAACCCCTGTTTCCTGACGCACACTGTCTCCATGAGCCTTACGGTTCTGCCTTCCGTCGATCAGGTAGCCGATCTAGTTTCTCGGGCCAGGGAACGCGGGACCGTGGCGATGGCCGACCTCACCGCCGCGTTTGACCGCTACGACCTGCCCGCGGACGCGGTCGAGAACGTTCTGCGGGTGCTGGCGGACGAGGGCGTCGAGATCATCGAGGCTCCCCAGGATGATCCGGATGACCTGCGGCGCGGCGCCCAGGCGGACACGGCTCGGCGGGCGGTCACCGGGGACCTGGTCCGGATCTACCTGCGCGAGATCGGCCGGGTGCCGCTGCTCACCGCTCAGGATGAGGTCGACCTGGCCAAGGCGATCGAGGCCGGCCTGTTCGCCGAGGAGAAACTGCAGGGCAGCCTGACGTCGGCGGAATGCCGCGGTGCCGAGCTCGCCGAACTCGCCCTGCTGGCCGCCGAGGGAATGCGGGCCAAACAGCGGCTGATCGAGGCCAACCTGCGGCTGGTGGTGTCGATAGCCAAGCGGTATATCGGGCGGGGCCTGGTCTTCCTGGACCTGATCCAGGAGGGGAACCTCGGCCTGATCCGCGCGGTGGAGAAGTTCGACTACACCAAGGGCTACAAGTTCTCCACGTACGCCACCTGGTGGATCCGGCAGGCGATCACCCGGGCCATCGCCGACCAGGCGCGGACGATCCGGATCCCGGTGCACATGGTCGAGACGATCAACAAGATGGCCCGGATCCAACGCCAGCTGCACCAGGACCTCGGCCGCGAGGCCACCCCGGAAGAGATCGCGATGGAGATGGGGCTGAGCGCCGACCGGGTGGCCGAGATCCAGCGAATCGCCCAGGAGCCGGTCTCGCTGCAGTCGCCGATCGGCGAGGAAGACTCCGACCTCGGAGACTTCATCGAGGACGCCGACGCGGTCGTGCCCATGGAGGCGGCGGCGTTCATCATGCTGCAGGATCAGCTGGAACAGGTTCTCGACAACCTATCCATTCGCGAGCAGCGCATCATCCAGCTGCGGTTCGGCCTGACCGACGGCCATCCCCGGACGCTGGAAGAGGTGGGCCGGGAATTCGGCGTGACGCGCGAGCGCATCCGCCAGATCGAGTCGAAGACGCTCGCGAAGCTCCGCCACCCGAGCCGGGCGCAGATGCTCCGCGAATACCTGGCCTGACGGCTTGGGGCGGGCCGCTACTCGTACGTGACGGACTGGTCGTCTGACGCTGCCGCGCCGCCGGGGCCGGCCGAGTCGCCGGGGCCTCCGTTCCGCTGCCGCAGGCCGGGAACGTAGCTGGTCACCTTGCCGGGCAGCGCGTCCGCGGCCTTCTGCTTGGTCGCCTTGGCCAGGTTAGCGGCCTGCGCCTGGACCGCGCCCGCCGCCTGCTGCGCCGCCGGGCTGTCAGTGACGCTGCGGGCAGCCCGCTTGATCTGCTCGTAGCGCTCGCGGCCCGCTCGCGCGCCGAGGACGAAGCCGACGGCCAGGCCGGTGAGGAATGTCATTCGATACCGTTGCATCTGGACCTCTCCCGAGCGAGTGTGCACCGCGGTGCCGGTTTCCCTGTGTGCTGGCTGCCCCCCTAGACCGACTCCCCGGTCATGCCCGGCTGAAACTCTGGTTATGCGCAAGTGACGCCGTCGCGACAGGGACCCGGCTGGGTAGCCTCCTCGGTACGCTACCCTCGTGCCCGCGGCGCGGGAGCAGCCGGGGGAATCAGCTCGTTCCGCGCGGCCGCACGACCCCGCGTAGCTCAACTGGCGCAGCGTCCGGCGGCTGACCGGGCAGGTGCCCGGCCATCAGCCACGTCGGACTGAGGTTGGCCGAGGCCAGAGGCTTGCGAGACCTCCCCGATGATCTTTCGGTCACCCAGAACCCACTGAACTAGCTCCGGGGGCGAGACTCGAACTCGCAACCCTTCGGTTAACAGCCGAACGCTCTGCCAATTGAGCTACCCCGGATTGATCGAGATCGAGGGTACCGGCTACAGAGGCGTTGGCGCGACTCGCCTCCCACCTCTGCCGTCGCAGCTTCGCGCCGTGCGCAGCGTGGCCGGCCGGCGGGACGTCACGGATGCGGGCGGGCGCCGTGATCTCTCGGGGGCACGGGAATGACCCTGACCCGCGTGAGGTCCGCAGTCATGCTGCGGGCTGGGCTACCGCGGCGGGGTGCCGTCCCCGGCGACGGCGATGACGCCGGCGACCAGGTCCGCGACCGGCCGCATGGCGTCGGCGACGAAGTCGGCTCCGGCGTCTGGCTGGTAACGCCGGATCGTGGCGGCCACGAGGTCCCACCCGCGGCCCCGCCGGGCGGCACCCTGCCGCCTCCCATGATGACCCGGGCTTGTCGCTAGTTAGTGCCGGGCCAGGGCAGCGACCGCGATCACCGCCACGGCCAGGACGCCCAGCGCGATGAGCCCGCTGCGCAGGCGCGTCCTGCGGTAGCCGGATATCCGGCCGTGCGTCGCTTTGACGTCACCGTTCGCGAAGTACGCACGGTTGGCGTGCCAGCCCAGGAAGCAGCCGACCACGAGGACGATTAACGCTATGACGAAGACCATCGCTGAGTCCATGGACCGTGCCCCTCCCGGTCACTCCCCTCCGTTTGATGATGCCTTAACAGAGGCGCTGATATCAGCCGAAATACCAGTCTGCCCGAGGTCAGGGGCCGGATCCTCGGGCGGGACGGGCCTACCCGGGGGCGGGCCAGGCGCCGCGTGGCCGGCTGGCAGTATTGAGGCGATCGGTGAACCAGCGGCACCAACCCAGGGAGAGAGCGCATGAATGAGGCTCTGATCGCGGAGACCATCAGCATCACCGGGCACGGCGGCGACGAGATCGAGGCGTATCTCGCCCGGCCGCTCGGGCAGGACTCGTTCGGCGGCGTCGTGGTGATCCACCACATGCCCGGCTACGACTCCTCCACCAAGGAGATCACCAGGAAGTTCGCTGCCCATGGCTACGCCGCGCTGATGCCGAACCTCTACTACCGCGAAGCGCCCGGGGCCAGCCCGGACGACGCCGCCGCCACGGCCCGGGCCCAGGGCGGCGTTCCGGACGAGCGTCTCGTCGGTGACGTCGCCGGGGCCGCCGCTCACCTGCGAGCCTTGGACGGCAGCAACGGCAAGGCAGGTGTCATCGGGTACTGCTCGGGCGGGCGGCAGTCCTTCCTCGCCGCGTGCAGCATGCCGCTCGAGGCGGCGGTCGACTGCTACGGCGCGTTCGTGGTCGGGAGCCCGCCGGAGGGCATGCCGCTGAAGGTCGGCCCGATCGCGCACCTCGCCCCCAGCCTGTCCTGCCCGCTGCTGGGCCTGTTCGGCGCGGACGATCAGTACCCGTCCCCGCAGCAGGTCGACGAGCTGGCCAAGATCCTCACCGAGGCTGGCAAGGAGCACGAGTTCCACAGCTACGAGGGCGCCGGGCACGCGTTCTTCTCCGTGGACCGGCCCGCCTACCGGGTAGAGGCCGCCAACGACGGCTGGCAGAAGATCTGGGACTTCTACGGCCGCTTCCTGGCCGGCTGAGGAGGCTGACATGTGCACGTACCTGACCGAGAAGATCGCTGTGGCCGGGAGCGGCAAGGGAGCGTCGGGCTGGTTCACGCTGACCGACGCGACCGTGTACCTCGACCACCCGGTGCACGCTCCGGCCGAGCACACGCTCAACATCGACTTCCTCAACCCGGCGAGCGGACCGTCCGCGCGGGTCGCGGTCGAGCTGACCGCGGAGTCGGCCCGGGCGCTGGTCCGGGCGATCGAGGCGACGCTGCAGTCGGCGCCTGCGGGCCTGGCCTGAGCCCGGCCTCGGCCCTCGGCCCGGTCCTGAATTGTCGGTGGCCCGTGCCAGGATCGGTGTAACAGCAGACAGGCGGAGGCGGTCGCGATGAGGTTCCGGGTAGGGCGCGAGGCACTGGGCGAGGCTGTGGCGTGGGTGGCGCGCGCGCTGCCGTCACGGCCGGTCGTTCCGGTGCTGTCCGGCCTGTTGCTGCAGGCCGACGACGACGCGCTGACGCTGTCCTGCTTCGACTACGAGGTCTCCGCGCGGGTGCGGATCGAGGCCGACGTGAAGGAGCCGGGGACGGCGCTGGTGCCCGGCCGGCTGCTCGCGGACATCACGCGCAGCCTGCCCGCCCTGGACGTGGAGGTCGCGTCCGACGCCGACCTGGTCGGCCTGACCTGCGGGAGCGCCGAGTTCTCCCTGGTCTCGCTGCCGGTGGCGGAATACCCGGTGCTGCCGGACCCGCCGCCGACCGCGGGGACCGTGGACGGCGGTGTCCTGGCCGTCGCGGCCGCCCAGGTCGTCCCGGCGGCCAGCCGGGACGACACGCTGCCCATGCTCACCGCGATCTGCCTGGACATCGACGGCGAGACGCTGACGCTGGCGGCCACGGACCGCTACCGGCTGGCGGTCCGGGATGTGCGCTGGGATCCGGCGGCGCCTGGCCTGCGGGCGGTGGCCATGGTCCCGGCCCGGACGCTGGCCGATGTGGCCAGGACCATGTCCGCGGGAGCGCCGGTGACGATCGCGTTCGGCGCGGGCGAACCGGAGACCGGGGCAGCGGGCCGGGCCGGGCCGGGACGCGACCCGCGGCCGGCCGACGGCGTGATCAGCTTCGAGGGCGGGGACCGGAGGCTGACCGCCCGGCTGATCGGCGGCGAATTCATCAGGTACCGGTCCAGGTTCCCGGCCGAGTTCGGCTCCCGCGCCGTGCTGCCCGCCGGCTTGTTCACCGAGGCCGTCCGCAGGGTCTCGCTGGTCGCCGAGCGGGCCAGCCCGGTGCGCCTGGCCTTCGGCCCGGGGAACGTGGTCATAGAGGCGCAGACCGACGGGCGGGCGCGCGCGGTGGAGACCGTGCCGGCCGACTTCGAAGGCGGCGAGCGGGTCATCTCGTTCAGCCCGCACTATCTCCTGGACGGGCTGGCCGCGGCCGCGGCGTCGGCCGCCCCGGCCCGGCAGGCGGCCGCAGCCCGGGACGGCGACGAGGCGCCGCCCGGCCCGGGGGAGATCAGGCTCGAGTTCAGCGCCGCGGCCAAGCCCGCGCTCATCACCTGGGTCGGCGACGACGGCCCGGCCCCCGGTGACCCCGGGCCCGCGTTCCGCTACCTCGTCGTCCCGCTGCGGATCCCGGCCCGCGCCTGAGGCAGCCGCAGGTCACCGGTGGAGCAGGGCACGCCGGGACGGCGCCCGGAGGG
>Ga0335073_10009234_pt1 | contig 13837 bp, 12 predicted proteins | sample Lox_Sample_22_FD_207093 | JGI IMG/M metagenome (GOLD analysis project Ga0335073, IMG submission 207093) | Soil microbial communities from Loxahatchee National Wildlife Refuge, Florida, United States - Lox_Sample_2.2 | ecosystem: Environmental > Terrestrial > Soil > Wetlands | place: USA... | reverse complement strand
GGTTTCCAGCTCATGGCCGATATAGCTCAAGCTGAACACGCTGGTGGTAAAACCGACGAACGCGGTAAGCACGATGAACGTACTGTTGAGATCGTCGGCCAGCAGATAGGCGCCGGCGTGCGGCCGCTTGAAGAACAGCGATAGCGCGCACAGGAGCGTGAGCGTCGTCGCCGCCACGTTGAGCCGCGCCGTCAGCCGATAGCCGGGCAGAGCAGCCAGCAGCGCGGCAGCGGCCGCCGGAACGACGAGCACGCCGGTCAAGGCGTCGAAGGTCATCGGCGTTCTCCGCGAAATCGATCGAGCGCCCGAATGTCGACTGTGTCGAAGCGCTCGCGAATGCGGAACAGGAAAATTCCAATCACGATGAAGGCGATAAGGATAGAGAAGGCGACGCTGATCTCGACGACGAGCGGCATGCCTTTGGCGCCGGTGGCCGCAAGCACAAGGCCGTTCTCGAGCGACATGAAGCCGACCACCTGGCCGACCGCGTTCCTGCGCGTTACCATAATCAACAAGCCGAGCAGCACGACGGAGAGCGCGAAGGCGAGGTCTTCGCGCGCCAGCGGGTCGGCGCCGTGCGTCACCCGCAACATGACCACCATCGAGAGTGCGACGAGGCCCATGCCGGCGAGCATGGTGCCGCCGACGCTCACAACCTTCTCGATTTCGCGGTGAATGCCGAGCCGCACGATGATGCGGTGGAGCGATACCGGGATGACGATCGCTTTGAAGAGCAACGCAATCGCGGCGGTGACGTAGAGATGCGGTGCATCCTGGATGAAGGCTTGCCAGGCGACCGAAGCCGCCAGCGTCAACGCGTGCAGCGCGTAAATATTGAGCAACGCGTAAAGCCGATCCTGATAGAGTTCGACAAAGCTTATCAGCACCAGCAGGCCGGCCAGGAAATGGGCAATGTCGAAATCGAGCCGGCTCATCAGAAGCTTCCGGAAACGAATCGCAGCAACGTGGCCAACAGACCCAGCATCAGCGCGACGCCGAGAAATTCCGGTACGCGGAATACGCGCATTTTAGCGATCGACGTCTCGAACAGCGCCAGCAGAAAACCTCCGACGGCAAGCTTGCCGACATAGGCGGCGACGCCGATGGCGAGCGTCGGCGCTAAGGCGCCGGCCGCCTCGATGCCCCATGGCGCGAACAGACAGGCCAACAGCGAGACGTAGAGAATGAGTTTGAGCGATGCGGACAATTCGAGCAGCGCCAGATGCCGGCCCGAATATTCGAGCACCATCGCCTCATGAACCATGGTCAACTCCAGATGCGTCGCCGGATTGTCGATCGGAACGCGGCCGTTCTCGGCGATCGCCACCATGATCAGGCCGACCAGGGCGAGGCCGAGCGAGACGCGCAACCCGACCTGCGGCGAGGCCATGAATTCGGCTACCGTCGAGAGTTGCGTCGAGCCGGCGATCAGCGCCAGCGTGAACACGATCATGATCATCGCCGGCTCGGCGAGCGAGGTAATCATCATCTCTCGGCTCGATCCGATGCCGCCGAAGCTCGTGCCGACGTCGAGGCCGGCGAGCGCAAGAAAAAAGCGGCCGCTGCCGAGGAGCGCGATGATGGCGATGAGATCGGCCGACCACGAGAATAACAGCCCGGTACGAAAGGTCGGCACCAGCGAAGCCGCGACCCAGGTGGCGGCGAAGACAAGATAAGGAATGATGCGGAACAGCCACGAAGCGGTGTCCGCCAGCACCACCTCCTTGCGCGTAAGCCGCACCAGATCGAGGTAAGGCTGAATGAGCGGCGGGCCCTGCCGCCGCAACAGCCGTGCCTTCACCTTGCGCACGAACCCGGTGAATAGCGGTGCCAGCGACAACACCAGCAGCATCTGTGCGCCCTGGATGGCGAAGTCGCGAATCACGACCATACGGCAAGTACCAGCAACAAAATGACGAGCGCACCGAACACCAGGCTGAGAAACTGTCGGATGGTCAGGAACTGCAACCGATTGAGGTGGTCGGCGGCAAAGCCGACGCCGGTGACTAAAGGCGCATAAAGCAAGTCCCAGATCGGATCGGAGAGTTCCACCTCCAGCTGCGCCGGGCGGGTATCGCCCGGCGGCGGCATCTCGCCGTGCTCGCGGGCGTGAAATACCACCGTGCCGAATACACGCCGCATCGGCTGCGCGAAGCTCATGGCGGTGTACTGCGTCGCGGGGCTGGCGTCGGGATAGCCGCAATCCCACGCCGGCGCGCGGCGCAACCGGTCGGAGGCGAGGCGATGGATGGCGAACGCGGCGAGCGTGCCCGATATCACCATGAACAGAAAGACCAAGAGCCCATCGTAGGAGCTGCGGCTCGCGGCGATCGGCACGATCGAAAGCCATTGGGTGCCGATTTGCGCGGGCATGTGCGCGCCGATCAGCGCCGAATTAACCGGCGCCAGCGCATCGATGAACAGGCCGGGCAGGATTCCAGCGAGGAGGCAAAGCGCTGCCAGACTCATCATCGCCATGAGCGAAAAGCGGTCGGTTTCCGGCGCGACGGCGGCGGCAGGCGTGCGCGGGCGGCCGAGGAACGTTATGCCATAGGCCTTGACGAAGCAGGCCGCGGCCAGCGCGGCCGACAGCGCCAGCAAGGCGCCGACGGCCGGCACCAAGAGCTTCAACCCCCACGATGGCAATTGCGGGCTCAACAGGATGGCCTGGAACGTCAGCCATTCAGAGACGAAACCGTTGAGTGGCGGCAGCGCCGAAATCGCCGCGCAGCCGACCAGGAAGACGAACGCGGTCTGCGGCATGCGATGAATAAGACCGCCGAGATGTTCCATGTCGCGTTCGCCGGTCGCGGTGAACACGGCGCCGGCGCCGAAGAACAACAGGCTCTTGAACAGCGAATGGTTGAAGACGTGCAGCAGCGCGGCGGTGAATGCCAGCGCCGCCGCGAACGGCATGCCGTCGGCCTTGAAAGCAAGCGCCAGGCCGAGCCCGATGAAGATGATGCCGATATTCTCGACCGTGTGATAGGCGAGCAGCCGTTTGAGGTCGTGCTGCATGAGCGCATAGAGAACGCCCATGACCGCGGTGACGCCGCCGACCGCAAGCACGACGATGCTCCACCACCACATTGGGGCGCCGGCGAGATCAAATACGATTCGTACGAAGCCGTAGATCGCGACCTTGGTCATCACGCCGCTCATCAGCGCCGAAACGTGGCTCGGGGCCGCCGGATGCGCGAGCGGCAGCCAGGCATGGAGCGGCACGATGCCGGCCTTCGAGCCGGCGCCGATCAGCGCGAGAATGATTGCCAGTGCCGCGAGCATCGACGAGGGATGCGCGGCGCGCATTTGCGCGAATGTATACAGCCCGTCCGGACCGGCGAGCAGGCCGAAGCCGAGCAGTAAGGCAAGGGTGCCTAAGCTCGCCATGACCAAATAGACGTAGCCGGCGCGTACATTGTCCGGCACGCGATGGTGCGACACTACCAGCGCCCACGAGGTAAGCGACATGAACTCCCATGAGATGAGGAACGTGAATGCGTCGTCGGCGAGCACGACCAGGGCCATCGCGGCGAGGAAGGCGGGATAGAACGGCAGCACGCGCTGCGGGGCGTCTTCATGCTCGCCATAGCCGAGCGCGAACAGGCTTGCGACGACCGCGCCGAGATCGACCACGACGAGGAAAAAAGCCGACAGGGCATCGATGCGGAAATGCGCGCCGATCCACGGCACGCCGAGCGGGAGCGTGAGCTGCAAAGGCCCGCCGCCGCCGAGAAGCTGGATCGCCGCGGCGACGAGCGAGATCGCCGCAACGGCCAAGCTCGCGCCATAGATGAGGCGCGTCGCGGCGGCGGAGCGTCCGATCACGGCGGCGAACGCGCCGAGCGCGAGCAACGCAGCGGCGCTGGCGAGCGCGACCGTCAGTGTCATGAGGGCGCCCTCTTGAGCCGCACGCCGCGGCCGCCGCCATGACTTTGCGCATTGTCGGTGATGAGCTCGATGCCGAGCGCGTCGAGCGCGGCGACGAGCTTCATCAGTGAATCGACGTTGCCGCGGATCACGCCTTCGCTTGCTTCCATGCGTTGGATGGTAGGCAGCGACAAACCGGCTGCTTCGGCAAGTGTGCGCCGATCGATGCCGAGAAGCGCGCGCGAGGCTCTAAGCTGGCCGGCCGTGATCATAGTAGGTATCAAAAGTGATCTGAAAGATATCTATTATTACGAATAGCATATCTGTTTTTAGTTCTGCAATCTCTTTTTCGGATTGTCCATCGTCGTTTTCTGCGCGCCGCGGTTCGCCTGCGCCGGGCAATACCCGCTTGTCATCAAACCAGTGACCTGCACGGTCGACGACGCCTGTCGACTCTCGATATCAACGGTTTCAATCGCCAAAACGTAGGCGGATATGACGGCTGCCGGCGTCAAAAAAATTCAGTCGAGCGACCTCGCGGTCTGACGCGGTTCGCGCTAGATCACGTGACCCATGCGATCCCGCGCCAACGGGGTTGCGGGATGCAGCTTTGCCGTCACATACGGCGCGGAAAGGAACGACATGGCGCATCAGGAAGCGGCGACCGGCGGCGCGGGAAAACTAGTTATCAAGAATGTCGGGCTGATGTTGAGCGGTGATCTCGAAAAGCCGATTCTCGATGCCGACGCCGTTGTCGCGATTGACGGCCGCATCAGCGCGATCGGCCGTGCGGTCGACCTCGACTTTTCCGGCGCCGCCACGACGATCGACGCCAACGGCGTAGCGCTGGCGCCCGGCCTGATCGACAGCCATGTGCATCCGGTCGCCGGCGATTGGACGCCGCGCCAGAGCCAGCTTGGCTGGATCGATTCCTGCCTGCACGGCGGCATCACCACCATGATCTCGGCCGGCGAGGTCCATACGCCGGGCCGGCCGCGTGACGTCGTCGGGCTCAAGGCCATGGCCATCACCGCGCAGCGCTGCTTTTCGAGTTTTCGCGTGAACGGCGTGAAGGTCCATGCCGGCGCGCCGGTGATCGAGCCCGGCATGGAAGAGAAGGATTTTGCCGAACTCGCCGGCGCCGGCATCCGCTATCTCGGCGAGGTCGGCCTTGGCGGCGTCAAGGATGGACCGACTGCGCGCAAGATGGTGGCGTGGGCGCGCAAATATGGGATCAACAGCACGATCCATACTGGCGGTCCCTCCATCCCCGGTTCCGGTCTTATCGACAAAGACGTGGTTCTGCAGGCGGACACCGACGTGATCGGCCACATCAACGGCGGCCACACCGCGCTGCCGGATGACCAGATCCGATGCCTTTGCGAGCAATGCCAGCGCGGCTTGGAGCTCGTGCACAATGGCAACGAGCGTGCCGCGTTGGTGACGTTGCGAACGGCCAAAGAGCTCAAACAACTCGACCGCGTGATTCTCGGAACCGATGCGCCGGCGGGTTCGGGCGTGCAGCCGCTGGGGATTTTGCGGATGATCTCCATGCTCGCTGCGCTCGGCGAGGTTGCGGCCGAAACGGTGCTCTGCTTCGCGACCGGCAATACGGCGAAGCTGCGTGCGCTCGACTGCGGCCTCGTCGAAGTCGGCCGCCCCGCCGATTTCGTCTTTCTCGATCGTGCGCAGCATTCGGCCGGCAAGACGTTGCTGGAGAGCATCGGCCTCGGTGATCTGCCTGGAGTAGGCATGACGGTGATCGACGGGATCGTGCGCTCACATCGCAGTCGCAACACCCCGCCGGCCACCAAGGTGCCGAGCGTCGTCGGATAAAGCGCGTCCGGCACAAGTGAATACCGGTTTAGCGTCTGAGCGCGCAAAAAACTGTAATGTGTTGGCCGGGCAGGGGGCAGGGCAGGCAGAAGGTGGAAGGGCGCGAGCCGTTACGTCAGCCTTGCCAGCAGAGCCAGCAGCTCCGCCCGTTCATCCTCATTCAGCGGTGCCAACGTTTGTTCGGTGATATGCGCGGCGATCGACTTTGCGCGCGCGTAAAGAGCCAAGCCCCGCGCTGTGAGCATGACGAGCAAACGGCGGCCGTCGGCGGGATCGGGCTTGGTTTTGGTGAAGCCGCGGTTGGTGAGACGATCGATCACGCCTTTGATGGTCGCCGCATCCATCGCGATCTGCCTCCCTAGCAAGTTCTGCGACGAAGGACCGATTTCCTTCAGCTTGGCAAGCGCCGCCCATTGGGTCGGCGTCAGGTCCTCAATCATGAGAGACGCGAATATCGTCGTGTGGCGCTGATGCGCCCGGCGCAGCAAGTGTCCGACTTGCGCATCGAGGATGTAATCCTCTTCGCGGCGATGTTGCTCGGGCGCTTTTAGCGTTTTCATTTCGGGGTTCCCGGCAGCATGAGTTCATGCTGCAGACGAGCGTTTCAGAGCGCCAAATAAGTGTCGCGGATATCCGGGCGCGCATCGAATTCGGTGGCGGTTCCATGGAAGCGGACGCGTCCCTTCTCGATGACGCAGACGCGATCGGCGATCAGCCGCGCGAAGCGAAGGTTTTGCTCGCTCAAGAGCAGGCTCAACCCTTCGCGTTTCATCGCCAGAATCGCTCCGATCATCTGCTCGACGATCTTCGGTGCGAGCCCTTCGGACGGCTCGTCGAGCAGGACGACAGACGGATTGCCCATCAACGTTCGCGCGATGGCCAGCATCTGCTGCTCGCCACCGGACATGCGGCCGCCGAGCCTGTTGCGCAACTCGCCGAGATTCGGAAAGATCTCGAACAGACGTTCGTGTGTCCATTGTGCCGCGCCTTGGCGGAGGCCTTGGCGTCCGACCTCCAGATTCTCCTCGACCGTCAAATCGGAGAAAATACGGCGGTCCTCGGGCACGTAGCCGAGGCCGCGCCGCACGCGCTGATGGGCGGGAAGATGAGATATCGGCACGCCGTCGAAGACAATCTCGCCCTCGCAATTGGCAACCAGGCCGAGAATCGAGCGCAAGGTCGTGGATTTGCCGGCGCCGTTGCGGCCGAGCAGGGCTACGGCTTCGCTGGCGCCGACGTCCAACGCGACATCATAGAGGATATGTGCGCGGCCATAGGAGGCATTAAGGCCCGTGACGGCGAGTTTCGGCGGCGCGCTGGTCATTGCGTAGCCTCAAATAGTGCGCCGGTTCCGAGATAGACCGCTTGAACTTCCGCGTTGGCGCGCACCGCCGCCGGCGATCCTTCCGCAATGAGTTCGCCGCGATTGAGGACCAAAATGCGATCGGCGTGGCCGAACACCGCGTCCATGTCGTGCTCGGTGAACAGGACGCCGATCGTCCGTTCACGCGCGACCCGCGTGACGAGGGCCATAAGAGCGGCGCGTTCACCGGGGGCCATGCCTGCGGCGGGTTCGTCCATCAGCAAGAGCCTCGGTTCGTTGGCCAGCGCGATGGCGAACTCGAGCCGTTTGACGTCGCCATAGGCGAGCTCGCCGCAACTGCGCGCCGCCTGATCGGCCATGCCGACCAGCGTAAGAAGCTCATTCGCCTCCTGCCGGTAGTAGCGGGCCGCCCATCGGCAAGCCGCCCAGCGGCGGCGATGCGAGAACAGCGCCGCTTGAACGTTCTCAGCGACGGTCATCGACGCAAAGGTTGCAGCGATCTGGAATGTGCGCCCGACGCCGAGCCGCCAGATATCGCGCGCCGCGATTCCGGTCACCTCGCGCTCAAAAATGCGAATACGTCCGGCGCTCGGCGCAAGCTGCCCGGTGATCATATTGAAGCAGGTGCTTTTGCCGGCTCCATTGGGGCCGATGAGCGCCAGCATCTCGCCGGCCTGCAAGGAGAAGGTGACGCCCTTGACCGCCTGGAAGCCGGAATAAGATTTTTCAAGATTCTCGACGTCGAGGATGCTCATGGCTGTTCGCCTACGATGCCGCGGGCTTGCCAACGAGATAGAGCGCCGAGCACGCCTTGCGGGAAGATCGAGACCATCGCGATGATCAAGAGGCCGAGCACGAGCTTCGAATAGTCGGTGTGACTGATCACCCAAATGGAAAGCGATTTATAGAGTGCGGCGCCAACGACGCCACCGGCAACCGTCCCGACGCCGCCCAGCAAGACCATCGCCAGCCCGTCGATCGACAATGGAATCCCGAGATCGTCGGGAAATACGCTGCCTTTGAGAAAAGCGTACAGCGCGCCGGCAAGGGCGGCGAATGCGCCGGCCGCCGCGAACGCGAACCATTGGACACGATGGCGCGACAGACCGATCGCCTCGGCGCGCAGTTCGTTGTCGCGCAACGCCCGCAGGGCGTAGCCGAAAGGCGAAAACAGAATGACGCGCAACAGCGCGATGCCAATGGTGACCAGCGCCAGCGTGAGCCAATAAAAGTGCGCGGCCTTAGCCACCCAAGCATTCGGCCAAATTCCAATCAGACCGTTGTCACCGCCGGTCACCTCGGTCCACTGAAAGGCGACGGACCAGACGATCTGGGCGAAGGCGAGAGTGAGCATCGCAAAATAAACGCCTGACAGACGCACGCAAAACCAGCCGAACAAGAGCGCGCCCGCGAATCCCAACAGCGGTCCAGCCGCCAGAGCAGCCGCCATCGAAAGGCCGAACTGCTTTAGCGCCAGCGCTGCGCCGTAAGCGCCCAAGCCGAAATAAGCGGCATGGCCGAAGGAGACGAGGCCGCCGGCGCCCACGAGCAATTGCAGGCTTGCCGCGAACAGCATGAAAATCAGGACTTCGCTGGCGACAGTCAAGGCGTAATCGCCGGCGACCAGAGGCAGCAGAGCGGCGGCGGCGATCCCAACAATGACGAAAAGCCGCTCGCGCGAAATAAGCGGATGCCAGCGCATGACCTGAAGACCGCTGGCGGCGCGCGCCGTAGCCTCGGCGCGTCCGAGCAGGCCCCACGGCCGCACCACCAGCACCAACGCCATGACCAGGAATACGAGAATGATTGAGATTTTAGGTAATACCAAGATGCCAAATGCGTTCAGCTCCGAGACGATGATCGCGGCGAGGAACGTACCGAACACGTTGCCGAGGCCGCCGATCACGACAACCACCAGGACTTCGGTGATGATCTGCAAATCCATCGTGTGGCTCGCCGCTTCGCGCGGAAGTTCGAGTGCGGCGCCGAATGCGGCGAGGAAAATACCCAAAGTGAACACGCCGGTGAACAACCATTGCTGATTGACACCGAGGGCCGCGACCATTTCGCGGTCCTGCGTCGCCGCGCGCACCAGTACCCCCCACCGCGTGCGGCGCAGTAAGAGCTCAAGGCCGATAAGAGTCAGCGGGCCCAGCGCTATCAGCAATAAGTCATAGGTGGGGAACGGCTGGCCAAAAAGATCGACTGCGCCCGTCAAGCCGGGCGCCCGCGGCCCGAGCAGGTCAGCCGGCCCCCAGATCAGCACGACGAGATCCTCGACCACGAGCGTGACGCCAAAAGTCAGAAGGAGCTGGAGCAATTCGTGCGCGGCATAAATACGACGGAGCAGCGTCATTTCAACAAGCGCGCCGACGGCCGCCACCAGCAAAGACGCGACAACGATTCCGCCCCAGAATCCGAAATCACCGGAGAGATGCCCGACCGCTGTAACGGCCGCATAGGCGCCGAGCATGTAAAAGGCGCCATGGGAGAAATTGACGATCCGCGTGACGCCGAAAATTATCGAAAGACCGCAAGCGGCGAGAAAAAGCGACGACGCGCTTGCCAAGCCGGTGGCGAATTCGTTGAAGAGAAAAGTCACCGGCTTGGCCCTGACGATGAACGCAAAAGGCGAAGGCGCCTCCCGGGGCGATCAATCCTTCGGACGCAACGCCTCGACCTCGCTTGCCGGCGGCAGGTATTTCGCGCCGTCACAGTAGTGGAAGTCGACCAGCACGCCCTTGCCGTCCTTCAATGCAGTCTTGCCGACAAAGGTGCCGAACGTCGATTGGTGATCGATCTTCCGGAAAGTCACCTTGCCGAACGGCGTCTCGACCCGGATTCCTTCGGCGGCGTCGACCAATTTTTCGCTATTGGTCGATTTGGCCTTGGCGAGAATGGCCGCCGCCGCCTTGAGCGTCGAATAGCCGACGACCGAACCCAGCCGCGGATAGTCGTGGTATTTCGCCTCATAGGCTTTGAGAAAAGCGGCGTGCTCGGGAATAGTAACGGCATTCCAGGGATAGCCGGTGACAATCCAGCCTTGGGGCGTGTCGCCTTTAAGCGGATCGAGATATTCGGGCTCACCGGTCAAGAAACTGACAACCGAGCGGCCTTTGAACAGTCCGCGCGTATCGCCTTCGCGCACGAACTTGACGAGATCGGGGCCGAACGTGACGTTGAGGATCGCATCCGGCTCGGTTTTGGCGAGCGCCTCGACCACCGCGCCGGCGTCGATCTTGCCGATTGGCGGCCACTGTTCACCGACCCATTGGATGTCAGGCCGTTTGGCGGAGAGAAGTTTCTTGAAGACCGCGACTGCCGATTGGCCGTACTCGTAATTGGGCGCAACCGTCGCCCATTTTTTTGCCGGCAGCTTGGCCGCCTCGTCCACCAGCATGGCCGCTTGCTCATAATTGGAAGGGCGCAGGCGGAATGTATAGCGGTTGCCCTTTGACAGGGTGATTGCGTCGGTCAAAGGCTCAGCGGCGAGGAAGAAGATCTTCTTCTGCTTGGCGAAATCGGAGACGGCGAGCCCGATGTTTGAAAAAAACGTGCCGGCCAGCATGACCACGCCGTCATTGGCGACGAGCTCGTTCGCCGCGGTCACCGCCTCGGCCGGCTTGCCGCCGTCATCCTTGGAAATGACCTCGAGTTTCTTGCCGTCGATCCCGCCGGCGGCATTGATCTGTTCCAGCGCCAGTTGCCAGCCCTTGCGATAAGGCTCGGTGAAGGACGGCAAGCGCGAATAGGAATTGATCTCGCCGATCTTGATCGTATCTTGCGCGGAGGCGCAAACGCTGGCGGTCAGCGCAACCGCCAGGGTTGCGCTCGCCAATAGTGCCGATGCAGTCTTCATAATGCTTGCTCCCATCTGATATCTATCGCCTATTTTCCGTCGACTGTCGCCCTATCGAAGCCCGTCGACTCCCTTGATCGCTTCTTTCTTTAAGCCGCCGACGCGGGGGAGTGGCCTGCCCGAGTCCGTCACTGCGACCGCCACCATGATCTCATTGGCGCGCGGCGCGTCGGCGACGCGCACCTCCATGCCGTCGAAATGGCTGCGCACGAAAGCAGCGTCTTTGTGGCCGAGCGGCACGTCGAGGGCGACGCCAGGTCCACCGCGCTTCTTCGACGATGGGATCAGCGCCGCACCGGTGCCGAGAACTTTACGAAGCGGCGCTCCTAGCTTGGGATGCAAAATCGCCGCAGCATGTTCGAGCTCGCCGTTCTCGCCGACTGCGGCCGCCTTGCCGTAACTTTCCGCGCGTCGTCCCTCGATGCCGAGGGCCGTCACCGCGCGCACCCCCAGCAATTCACCGAGTTCCTCGCCGATATCGATCAGCTCGGAAAGGTCTTCCACGTAGCGGCCTGCGAACGGGTTCTCGATCACCGCAATTGCGGCTGCGCGCCGCGTCGGCGGTTCGATCGGTTGGCCCATTTCGGATCGGGTTTCTTCGCAGAGGGTGACAAGCTTGCGGATCTTGGCTTTCATCTAAAACCGTCCAGTGCGTGAATCGCCATCGCGTCGAGGCGCCCGACACCAGGGTCGCGCCGCCCGTTTGAGAGCGCGAAGTGAACGGGACGGACTGACTTGCCACTGCAGCCAGCGACGGGGTGACCAATACGCGATGCGCCGCCAATGCCGCAAAGCAGCGTTTGGCCGCGCAGCCGCAAGGCCGCCGCCGTGAGCGCGCCGCTGCGGCGCAGCCGTTCGGCCTCTTCCAGGCCGGCGGTCAGCGCCGCGTCGACGTCACTCGGCGTCAGCGGCCCGACGTCGACGGTCACCAGCCGCTCGCCAAGATCGCTTTGCGGATCGCGCGAAATGGCGGGCGTGCGGCCAATCGCCGGATGATCTGGAAGATCGACGGCATTGGCGATCAGGGTGGCGGCGGCGTCGGCTTGCGCCGCCGAGCCGGCGAGCACCGTCACGGCGTCGGCTATTCCGCGTGAGAAGCTGCGGCCGCGCCAGCCCGATGTGGCCACGCCGCGAACGGCGTCGTGCGCAGAAATCGTCGCGCTGCCGATCAGGCTTGGCCGGTCGGGTCGATCGACCATGCCGATGGCAAAGCTTTCGTCGGCGCTAAGATGGAGCGCGATGTCGCCGCCATTGTTGACGTAAGCGCGGCGCAGGGCCGCGGCGGTCGTCATCGCGTACAAAATCTCGTCAGCGACGGCTCCGGCAACGGCGGCCATCGGCGTGATGAAGCGATCAGCGCATAGCGGCGCCACAGCGTCGGTCATGCGGCGGGCGACAAGACCGGACGGGCGAACGTTGCCTGGGATTTCCGCCTGACTACGCAACAAAACCAGCTCCGCGCAAAGCTCATCGAGGACATTTGCGAAACGGCGCCACGCCGCAACGTAAGCGGTTTCGACCGCGCCAGGTTCGCCGAACGCTGCAATGATCAGATCGATCGGCCCGTCGTGAAGGTGAAGGCGGCCGTCGGCCAGCCGGCTTTGCTGCGGCGGCAACCTCATGTTTCGCTCCGCGCCGGCGCTACAGTTCGGCCACTTCCAGCCGAAATCTTTGCGTGCCTGAGCAGGATATCGTGCAACGGGCGGACATGATCGACGTGCCCGCCGAGCGCCGCGTAATCGTCGAGCCGCATGGTGAATTCGATCGGCGCGACGATCGCCGGCGTCGGCACGTAGCCGAAGGCGTTATCCGGCAGAGTTGTGACATCGACCATGAAAGTGATGCCGCCGCCCGGCCAGACGATCACGGGCGCGCCGCCGGCCGTCACCGTCGTTAGCGCCTGGCGCACCGAGCGCGTCAGGCGTACCGGATTTTCGGTTACGCCGGCGCGCAGCGAGCCGCCGGCCCCGCCCATGAACAGAACCGAACACAGCGCCGGCTCGCAATTCTCGCGGATTCGTTCGACGGACACGCGCAGATTATCAGGCAGCGGCGCTTCGAGCGGCTTCAAGGAATTATCGAGTCGATAGAAGGCATGCTGTTCGCCGGTGGTCGAAACCATCAGCATCGTCAGGCCGGGCCACGCGACCTTGCGATCGAAGCCGGCGACGATGTCGAGCGGATCGGAGATATTGGCGCCGCCCCAGCCGGTTCCCGGCTCGGCGACGTGAAAATAGCGCCCTGGAGTCGACCGCCGCCCTTTCATCTTGATTCCGGTATCCCGCGCCCCCAAAAGCTTGCCTGCTTGGTGCTCGGAAAGCACGCCGGTGATGTGATCGTCGACCACAACCACTTCGTCGACCTTGCCGTACCATTGTTTGGCGAACATGCCGATCGTCGCCGAGCCGCAGCCGACCCGCATACGCTCCTCGATCTGACCGTCCACCATCGGCGGTTTGCCCGCTTCGACGATGACGGTGGCACCGCCATCGACGGTCAGCTCCACGGCTTTTCGATTGCACAGATCGAGCAACGTCTCACAGGTGACCCGGCCTTCCTTCTTGCCGCCATGGGTGAGGTGATTGACGCCGCCGAGCGAAAGCATTTGCGAGCCATATTCGCCGGTCGTGACGTGGCCGACCGGTTCGCCCTTGGCGCGTACGGTTGCGCATTCCGCCCCAAGATGGCGATCGGTGTCGATTTTCACTTTGACGCCGCAGTAGGAATAGATGCCCTCGGTGACGACTGTCACCATGTCCACGCCGTCGACCTTTGACGAGACGATGAACGGCGCCGGCTTATAGTCCGGGTAGGTGGTGCCGGCGCCGACGGCGGTGACGATAGGTGCGCGCGCGTTGACGATATCGCCGCTCCATTCGCGGGTATGGCTCATGAAGGGCACGATTTCGCCACCCTCCTGCAATGTGCGTTCAAGGAGCACGTGGGGA
>Ga0335073_10009232_pt1 | contig 13838 bp, 11 predicted proteins | sample Lox_Sample_22_FD_207093 | JGI IMG/M metagenome (GOLD analysis project Ga0335073, IMG submission 207093) | Soil microbial communities from Loxahatchee National Wildlife Refuge, Florida, United States - Lox_Sample_2.2 | ecosystem: Environmental > Terrestrial > Soil > Wetlands | place: USA... | reverse complement strand
GGCAGAATCACCGTCTGCCATTCCGCTGCCAGATGCGCCAAAAAACTCTTCAATCCTTGCCCCTTTCTGCCCGTTTACCCGTCAATCTAATAGAGTTCGCGCAAAGGACTATTGTACGGGCGAGCCATGAGCAGTTCTTCGCAAAGGATGAGAGAATAATCAGGAAGGACTCGACTTGGGAGCCGGCTGCGCTGTTTGGCGTATCGCACTCCCTGCCACCGAATGCCCACCAGCGAAGCGCCAACTGAAGTGAACGAGCCCAAGGGACCCGCCGAGCCGAGCCTGCAAGACGGCGCTCCCGCGCGGGAAAGCCGTATCCCAGGCTCGATCCTCGGCATCGACACCATCAATGAACGCGAAGTCGGCGAACGCGAGGCGCGATTGCCGGCGAAAAGCAGCTCGCGCTGGGTCGACTACGAGACTCACGAACTGCTGCAAATGATCGGCGAGCTTGAGGATGAGCGCCGCTGGGCACGGCTGCGCGAGGGCTTCTGGCTGGCCATCCTCTTTCATTTCATCCTGCTCTCCGCCATCACCTGGATTCCCACCTATCTCTTCAAAGTGCCGAAGGTGATTGATCCCTTCGATGCCATCAAGCAGCGCAAGGATTTGGCCTACCTCGATCTCCCGCCCGACGCGATCCGCGATTCGCGGCCCAAAATTGTTCCCAAACCGCTACCGAAAACGCCGCTCATTGACAAGCAGACGATGGAAGAGATGAAGCGCCAGGCCGAGCAGGCACCACCCCCGCCGCCTCCGCCTGCCGAACAGCAGCAGGCTCCCGCGCCAGTTGAGCCCAAGCCGCAGCCATCGCAGCCCATCCCGCCCAATCCGCAATCGCAGCAGCCTGAGGCGCCGCGCCCACAGGCCGTCCCGGCGCGGCCCAACTTCGCCATGGGCTCCGCCAATCCTGCCGATCAGCTCCGCGAAGATATGCAGAAGGCCATGCAGAACCGAGGCTCCGGTTCTTATGGCACACAGGCTCCCAGTGGCGGCCTGGCAGGGCATCCCGGCGCCATGAGCGGCCAGCCCGACATCCTCTCCGATACCCAGGGTGTCGATTTCAGTTCCTGGCTCGCTCGCTGGCATTTCATCACGCAGCGCACCTGGGACCCGCTGATCCCCGACGAGGTCAATCCACCGATCCTCAAGTCGGGTGTCGTGGCCATCCGCTTCAAGGTTCTGCCCAATGGCCAGGTCATCGACATGCAGCTCGACGGCCGCTCCGGCGACACCGGCCTCGATCGCGCCGCCTGGGGAGCCCTTACCGGCTCCAGCTACCCACCTCTTCCCCGCGAATTCCACGGCCCCTATCTCGAGCTCCGCGCCTACTTCCTTTACAACATGGAGCCGCGGTAGTTCTGGCTGACCAAGTCGCCGCTGTCTTACCCTGTTCGGAATCATGCGATCCCGCGAAGGCTCGTTTTTCCCTGCTCCCTGCTTTTTACGACCTCGCATCCACACTCATCTCGTCTACATCCCGCGTCGCCGAAGCGCCTGGCCCGCCGTCTTCGCTCGGATCCACTTCGCGCTCCAGAAAGATTCCGTCCTGCTCCAGCAGCGCCTCATAGACCGGCGTGTGGCGCCAGTGACGCGCCAATGCGAAGGCGCTCATGTTGGCGATCATCATCGGCAGCACCAGGCCATATCCACCCGTCATCTCAAAGATGATGAGGATCGACGTCATGGGCGCGCGAACAATGCCGGCAAAGACCGCGCCCATGCCCACCACGGCAAACGCACCCACCGTGTCTGCAGGATGATGAAATACCGCAACGTCAAGGTAGCCCACCGCGCCGCCCAGCATGCCGCCCATGTAAAGCGCCGGCGCAAAGATGCCGCCCGATCCACCGCTCGAATACGACGTCACCGTTGCGGCAAGCTTCAGCACGCACAAGACCGCCATTGCCGTCACCGGCAGATTGCCGAGCAGCGACTGCGTCAGTGTCTTGTAGGGATCGCCGGCAATGCCGTTCACGTGAAAGAACCAGATCGCCGCCACCGCCATGGCGCCAGTAGCGCTCGCACCAAGCGCCGGCTGCACCCACCTGGGAACCGATTTCAGCCGCTTGAACCACGCTCGCAGCGCCAGCAGCGAATCGGTAAATGCGACCGAGACAATCGCCGCCAGCAAACCCAGCAGCGCATACCACACGAGCGAAGACGTCTTAGCCAACGTGTAGATCTGCAACCGTGGCACATGAAAAATAGGATTTGAGCCGAGAATGCTGTGCTCGACCACGGCCGCCAGCGCCGCGGCCACAATCACACCAGAAAGCATCGTCTGGTCGAGGCTGCCAATCAGCTCTTCCAGCGTGAACGTCACGGCGGCAATCGGTGCGTTGAACGCCGCCGCAATCCCCGCCGCCATGCCCACTGAGGCCATGCGTTTCTGGTTCTTCGGTGTCAGCCGCATCGCCCGCGACAGAAGACTGCTCACCCCGGCGCAAATCTGCACCGTCGGGCCCTCCACGCCCAGTGACGCTCCGCTGCCAAGCTGCAGGGCGCACAGCACAAACTTGCCAATTGTTTCCTTGATCGTGATAGCGCCGAATCGTCTGGCGTAGGCCACCTTCACCTGGGGAATTCCGCTGCCCGCCGCTGCCGGAACCCAATATGTGAGTCCCAGCCCAACGACCAGGCCGCCCAGCGCAGGGGTCAAAACCGTCCACCAGATCCACGCATGCCCCGGAGCCGAAGCTGCGCGATCGATCAGCATCCCATAGAGTTTGGTTGAGCTGATGTGGAAGGCACACGCCGCCAGCCCGCACACACCGCCCGCCACGATCGTCGTCGCCAGCAGCCGCTGCCGTTCGCTGGGCAAGCGCCGCACGAGCCAGCCGTAAAACCGCGCAAAAAACCTGTCAACTCCGGGCCATCTGCTCAATGAATGGGAAACCTCGTCGCGAAGAAGCTCGCATGTCCAGTATAGGACGTGCTTTGCGCGCTCATTCACATTGGCTTCAGGGAATGACTGACGGGTCCTTGGAATCGACATTTGTATCGGTGCAAGGCTTCAGCCGTGACGAAAAAGCCACATCAATATGAGGTCATTATCCCTGGGAGTATTGTCTTCATCGCGATAGCCTAAGTATGCGATCAGCTACAGCTTAGTCACGCAATGAGCTTCGGCTGCAGATTTCTTCTTCCATCTCTGCGCAGCCCTGCGCTAAAATCTTTCCGTAATCATGAGCCGCGCCTGCCAATCCGGCTTGCCCTTCCTCAAGCGCTTTCGCCGCGGCCGCCACGACCGTGGACGCTGACCCTTCGCTCTGAGTAATCTATTCCCGACAAGTTTTGGCCGGCGTAGTCAGCTGGCGCCCGCTCCGCTGGCGCCGCTGACTCTGCTCTGCGCTCGTATCCAACTCCGCTAGCTTCTCTTTCGGCGCTAGCCCTGCTCGGAGGATTTACCCATGAACAGCTTCTCCTCAAAGGCCGTGCTCAAATCCGGCAGCCGCTCCCTCACCATTTTTCGCCTGCCAGCGCTTGGCAGTCGTGGTTTCAATCTGGCGCGACTCCCCTTCAGCCTCAAAATCCTGCTGGAAAACCTCCTGCGCCGTGAAGACGGTGTTAACGTAACCGCTGCCGACATCGAATTTCTCGCCAACTGGGACGCGAAAGCTGAGCCCAGTCGCGAAATTGCCTACATGCCCGCTCGCGTCCTTATGCAGGACTTCACCGGCGTTCCCGCTGTCGTCGATCTCGCCGCCATGCGCGATGCCATCAAGACTCTCGGTGGCAATCCAGAACGCGTCAATCCCCTTGCACCCGCCGAGCTGGTTATCGACCACTCTGTCCAGGTCGACGAATATGGCACCTCTGCTGCCTACCAGGCCAACTCGCTTCTTGAATTCCAGCGTAACCGCGAACGCTACGCATTTCTCAAGTGGGGCCAGTCTGCCTTCCGCAACTTCTCCGCCGTACCTCCCGGCATGGGTATCTGCCACCAGGTGAACCTCGAGTATCTCGCTCGCGTCGTCTTCACCACCGAAGGCAACGGCGAGTGGATCGCTTATCCCGATACACTTGTCGGCACCGACTCCCACACCACGATGATCAACGGCCTCGGCGTGCTGGGCTGGGGCGTTGGCGGCATCGAAGCCGAGGCCGCTATGCTCGGTCAGCCAGTGTCCATGCTGGTTCCGCAGGTCGTTGGCTACAAGCTCACCGGCAAGCTGCGCGAGGGCGCTACGGCCACCGATCTCGTCCTCACCGTCACACAGGCGCTGCGCAAGCTCGGCGTCGTTGGCAAATTCGTCGAGTTCTACGGCCCAGGCGTCAGCGAACTTCCACTTGCCGATCGCGCCACCATCGGCAACATGGCGCCCGAGTATGGCGCCACCTGCGGTATCTTTCCTGTCGACGCTGAAACCCTTCGCTATCTCCGCCTCACCGGCCGCAGTGAAGAGCAGATCGCGCTCGTCGAAGCGTATTACAAAGAACAGGGCCTCTTCCACACCGCAGCCTCGCCCGAAGCCGAATACACGCAGACACTTTCGCTCGATCTCGGCGATGTGGAGCCCAGCGTCGCCGGTCCCAAGCGCCCGCAGGATCGAGTGCTCCTCAAGGATGCCGCTTCAAGCTTCGCGCAGCAGCTTCCCTCGCTGCTCGCGCCAACCGCCAAACCGCTCGGCTCACGCACCGCGGCCTCGTGGGAGCGCAACACAGTCACCGACGCCGCTGTCGCCACCGAAGACAACGAAGGCCCGGACATTTCCTCCGCCCGCAACGGAACTCCCTTCCACGTCACCACGACTGTGAAAGAACGCTTCAATGTCGACCCGGACAAATATCTCGATCACGGCTCCGTTGTCATCGCCGCCATCACCAGTTGCACCAATACCTCGAATCCCTCTGTCATGGTGGCCGCCGGACTGCTCGCCAAAAAAGCCGTCGAAAAGGGCCTCTGCGTTCCGCCGTGGGTCAAGACCTCGCTCGCGCCCGGCTCGCGCGTCGTCACCGACTATTACGAAAAGGCCGGCCTGCTTCCTTACCTTGAAAAGCTCCGCTTCAACGTCGTCGGTTACGGCTGCACCACCTGCATCGGCAACTCGGGACCACTGCCCGCGGACGTGTCGAAGTCCATTGACGAGCACGGACTCGTTGCCGTCAGCGTGCTCAGCGGGAATCGCAACTTCGAAGGCCGCGTCAATGTCGACGTTCGCGCCAACTACCTCATGTCGCCGCCGCTCGTCGTCGCCTACGCGCTTGCCGGCCGCATCGGCCACAACTTCGATACCGATCCGCTCGGCAACGATTCGCACGGCAAGCCGGTTTACCTCCGCGACATCTGGCCCACGCAAGCTGAAGTCTCCGCAGCGATCGAAAAAGCCGTCACCAGCGAAGGCTTCCGCAAGGAGTACGCCACAGTCTCCGACGGCGACGCCAGCTGGCAGGGCCTCAGCTTTCCCACCGGCGAGGTCTACAAGTGGGAAACTGACTCAACCTACATTCGCAAGGCGCCCTACTTCGACGGCATGAAGTCCACGCCTCCGCCCGTCGAGAACATCGCCGGAGCGCGCGTTCTCGCCGTTCTCGGCGACTCTGTCACTACCGACCACATTTCTCCCGCCGGCTCCATCAAGGCCAACGGACCCGCAGGGAAATATCTCGCCGAGCATGGCGTCAAGCCGGCGGACTTCAATTCTTATGGGTCGCGCCGCGGCAACCACGAAGTGATGGTGCGCGGCACATTCGCCAACGTGCGCCTGCGCAACAAGCTCGCGCCCGGCACCGAGGGCGGGGTTACCCGGCTGTTGCCTGAAAGCGAGCAGATGTCCATCTTCGACGCCAGCGTGAAATATGCAGAGCGCGGCATTCCGCTGATCATTCTCGCCGGAAAGGAATACGGCTCAGGCTCCTCGCGCGACTGGGCCGCCAAGGGCCCGAAACTTCTCGGGGTCCGCGCCGTCATCGCCGAAAGCTTTGAGCGCATTCACCGCTCGAACCTGGTCGGCATGGGCATTCTTCCGCTGCAGTTCGCTGTGGGAGAAAACGTCGAGTCTCTCGGCCTCACTGGCGAAGAGGTCTACGACTTCCCCGGCCTCACAGCGCTTCTCGAAAGCGGCTTCGCCAGTGGGCGCACGCTCCACGTCAAAGCCACGGGCAGCGACGGCAAGGTCATAGAGTTTGGTGCAATGGTCCGCATCGACACGCCGCAGGAAGTCGAGTACTACAAGCACGGCGGCATCCTGCTCTATGTCCTGCGCCAGCTCGCAGCAAAACAATCAATGGGCGGTCGGTAGCGCCGACCTCCAGGTCGGGTCCCCGGCGACAGGTCCATGTCGCTGGGGTGGAAGGTCGGCTGTCGTGCTGGCGTCCTCGCCGGCAACAGATGCACGATTCTCAGTAACCCCCAGGCGCCCCGTCCTGGCTTCGCCTGGGCGGGGCCGCTCACTGCCCGCTGGCTTTTTCTTCCAGCACTTCGTCGAGCATCATGCGCAGGTTGGCCGCCCGCGCGTGGCCTGCTTTTGGATCAGCGCTTGACGTCTGTGACAGCTCATCGGCCAGGTTCAGTGCAGCCAGCACAGCCACTCGCAGCGAATCGGCCGTCCTGCCGTGCGAGGCCACGGCGCGCATTTTGGCGTCGACGCACGCGGCCAGCTCGCGGATGTGGTCCGGATTCTGTCCGGAAAGGTGATAGACCTGGTCGTAAATCTCAACCGTTACATATTCACCGGCACTACGCGGATCCTGGGCCATCGTAACCTCACAGTTCCAAAGCGTCGAGCTGTGCCAGCAAGCGCTCCACGCGTTGCCGCACCTGGTCGCGCTCGGCGCGCAGCGCATTGATCTCGTTCTGCAACTGGTCAAGCAGCGGTGTCTGGATGCGCATTTGCCCTTCGGCATTCACCGCCCGCTCCTCGGCGGCTGCCCGCGCTTCTCGCTCGCGCTTCACCAGCTCGACGGTACGGCGAATCCGCTCCTCCAGCGCCGCAAAATCGTCTACGCTGACCGTCAACGCGCCCGGGCCGCCACCATCTCCCTGATGCTCCTCGATAGCCATTTTTTAAGTCCCTCCCGCCGCAAAATCGGATTCGACGCGCATCGCATACCCGTCGGGCCCACATTTTGGTTCGAGTATAGCTCTCTCAGCTTGTGCAATTCTGGTCAGCTCCTCAACCGCGCACCAGCCTTGCTCACTGCCTCGACAATTTTTGTCTGGAAGCTTTGCAATTCTTCCTCGCGCAGTGTCCGATCCTGCGCCTGAAACGTCGTTCCCAGCAGCAATGAGTACTCGCCTTTCCCGAGTCGCGCGTCGCGGAATACCTCGCGCACGCGCCAGTCGGCGAGTTCAGGAATCTGCAAGCCCGCGATCGCGCAATCAATCGTCTCCCATGCAATACCTTCGTCCAGAACCAATGAAAAATCGCGCCGCACGGGTTGGAAGCGCGAGATCTCCCGCGCAGCCGGCCTGCGCAACTGAAACTTATACAGCCGGTCAAGGTAGATTTCGCCGATAAGCACAGCTTCCCTGATCTTGCGCGCCTCGGCCTCCCGCGGATGCAGTTGCCCGAACCAGCCAACCGTCAACCCGTCCGCGACCGCTCGCGCTGCGCGATACGGATGCAGCCATCCCGGCGTGATTCCCGCCTCCGCCGGAAAGCGGTCAAAGTACATGGCGCGCATCTCGAACTGCGAAAGCAGTTGTTCCACCAGACCCTTCATATCGTGAAAATCAATTGGCCGCGCTGGGTGCAGCGCGCTTTCGGCCGCCAGCGCGCCAGCTGCGCCAAACGCCAGCGCGGGCCGTTCGTCAACTTTTTCAGTCGTCCCGCTGAAAACCGTACCCAGCTCGAAGAGCCGCACGTCGCTCACATCGCGATTCAGGTTGCCGGCGATCATGGCCAGCATTCCGGGCACCAGCGACGGCCTCAGCACACCCGCTTCTTCGCTGAGCGGATTCCCGAGCGGCACAACCAGCGCAGGCTGCGGCGCGGCCAGCGTGCCTTCGGCAGCCGAGCAAAACGTGCTGCCGATCGCTTCGTGGAACCCGGAGGCCAGCATCGTGCTGTGCACCGTTGCTTGCTTCTCGGCCCACGGCAGCGCACGCACCCCCTCAGCAAACACAGGCAGCGTGTTGGCAAATCGGTTGTAACCGTAGACGCGCGCCACTTCTTCGATCAGGTCGATCTCGCGCTCCAGATCGAGCCGCCAGCTTGGTAGCGTGACCGACCACGCGGCGCCGCCAGCCGATACAAGACCGCAACCCAAGGCCTTCAGTACATCCTCGACTGTCGCCGCCGTAATTCCCTCCCTTTCGACCGTTGCGCCTAGAATTCTCTGCACCTCGCCGAGTGCGAGCGTTATCGGCTTGCGCCGCGCGGTACGCTCTTCCGCGGCAGCCACACGCACATCTACCAGCTCACCCTCGGCCCATCCGCCATTCGCCAAAAGGATCGCGCTCACCAATTCCGACGCAACCGGTGCCGCATTAAAATCCGATCCGCGCTCAAAGCGGTGACTCGCATCAGTGTGCAATCCGTGCCGCCGCGCCGTCTGCCGCACCGCCATGGGATCGAACCACGCCGCCTCGACGAGAACGTTTTTCGTCTCCGCCGTGATCATCGTGTCCCAGCCGCCCATCACGCCGGCCAGCGCCAGGGCCCTGGCATGGTCCGCCACAACCAGATCGTCGGCATCCAACACGCGTTCCACACCGTCCAGCGTCTTCAGCCGTTCGCCTTTCCGCGCCCGCCGCACAATTATTCCGCCTTCAATCTTGTCCAGATCGAAGACATGCGTCGGCTGGCCCATTGCCAGCCAGGCAAAGTTTGTGGCGTCCACCGCATTCAGGATCATCTTCTGTTCGAGCAACCGAAAGTATGTCGCCACCTCGGCGCCCGCAAACCAATCCCGCGACTCGCCAATGGAAATTTCGCGCAGCACGCGTGCCGTGAATCGCCCGCAACCGTCCTTCGCTTCGATTTCTACCGAATAAGGCCTCGCCGCCGGTCGGGGCTGCGGCAACTCAAAGTTCAATGCACGCAACGCCAGCCCGTAAATTGCCGCTGCTTCCCGCGCCACGCCATAGTGGTTCATCGCGTCCACGCGATTCGTCGTAATATCCATCTCGTAGAGAGAGCCGTTCCCCTCGCCGAGCGAATAGATCCCTTCCACAGCGATGCCGCGCAGCGTCAGGTCCTCCGCAAGTTGCGCGTCGTCGACGGGCAACCCAGGAAGATAAGCGCGAAGCCATCTGGTAAGTATCTTCATGTCTATGCGAATTGCGAGAGAAACCGCATATCTCCTGCAAAAAGGCTACCGATCTCGCTGATGCCGTACTTCATCATCGCGATTCGCTCCACGCCCATGCCAAAAGCGAATCCCGAAATCTTCTTTGCGTCGTACGCCGGCTGTTTCTCTGCCGCGAATGCAAACACCGCCGGATCGACCATGCCGCAGCCCAGGAGCTCAATCCATCCCGACTGCTTGCATTTGCGGCATCCTTTGCCGCCGCAGAAGATGCAGCTGATCTGCACATCGGCGCTCGGCTCGGTAAACGGGAAAAATGACGGAAAGAAGCGCGTCTTCACCGCAGAACCAAAGAGCGCCTTCATTGCGTAATCCAGCGTCCCTTTCAGATCGCTGAAGGTGATGTTGGTGTCGACGCAGAGACCCTCCACCTGGTGGAAAATCGGCGAGTGGGTCGCGTCGGCCGCATCGTTGCGATGCACCTTGCCGGGAATGACGATCCGCACCGGCGGCGGCTGCAGCTCCATCGTCCGCATCTGCACCGGCGAAGTGTGTGTGCGCAGCAATAGCCGGTCGCGCAGCGGCTTGCGCTCCTGGTTCGCAACGACCAGTGTATCCTGCGTGTCGCGCGCCGGATGCCCCGGCGGAAAGTTCATGCACTCGAAGTTGTAGAAGTCGGTTTCGACTTCGGGCCCCACGCCCACCGAATAACCGAGAGACGCGAAGACAGAAACGATTTCATTCATTGTCCGCGTAATCGGATGCTCTGCGCCGGTCAGCCGCCGCGTTCCCGGGAGCGTGATGTCGATCGCCTCGGCTTTGAGTTTGGCGTCAGCGGCGCCCGTGGCCGACGCGCCTTCAAGCAACGCCTCCACGTGCTCCTTGAGAATCTTGAACCGTTGGCCAACGGCCTTCTTCGCCTGCCCAGGCGCGGCTTTCAGCCAGCGGTCCGAAACCTCATTGAGCAGGCCCTGTTTCCGCCCCAGCCACTTGAGCCGAAACTCTTCTGCATCCAGCGTCGCAGCATCTTCGCGAGCCTGCGCTTCCAGCGCGGCAAATGCTTTATCCAGTGCGGCCTCGTCAAATGCCGTCAGATTCGGTATCGCTTCATTCGTCATGCTTTAACAGCAGAATAAACTACGGCGTGGGCAGTCGCGTGCTTATCGACCTACCAGCACAATTCCACTTCATTGCACATCTGGACGGGAATCCTGCCGTAGCATGGTCTGCATGAAGAATCTCATTGCTGGATGCACTCTCGCGCTCTCCGTGTCGGTCCTTGGCTTGGCTCAACTGTCGCTCGCGCAGCAACCGTCCGTCGTCTATCAGCAGCAATCGGGCTACGTCGATGCCAACGGTGTGCTCATCTATTTCGTCGAGTTTGGCAAGGGAGCGCCGCTCGTCGTTCTCCACGGCGGACCCGGCGCTGACCACACTTACTTCCTGCCCTGGCTCCTGCCGCTGGCCCGCACGCACCGGCTCATCTTCATCGATGAGCGTGGATCGGGCCAGTCGGAGCGCCTGGAAGACGCAAGCAAATACACCATTGAGAACATGGCCGACGATGTCGAAGCGGTGCGTGTGGCTCTGGGGCTCGGCAAAATCGACCTGCTCGGCCATAGCTGCGGCGGCGTGCTGGCCGAGGCCTACGCGCTCAAATATCAGCAGCACTTGAGCCACCTCATCCTGAACAGCACCTTCGCTTCAACGCGCGAGATGAACGAGGCGCTGGCACGCGAGAAGGCGCAGATGGCGCCGGAAAAGCTCGCGCGCCTCAATGAACTTGAAGCCGCCGGCCTCTACGGCAAAGGCCCAGTCTGGGAGCACGGACGCTACCCGGCCGAGTATGAGACCCTCGCCTGGGGCGATGGATACTTTCCGTTCCTCTATGGCGCACGCCCCGATCCCGCCTACGATCCCGCCAAAGGCAACGAGCCGACGAACTGGACACTCTATCGCGAGATGTGGGGATCGGACGGCGAATTTATCATTGACGGAAATCTCAAGTCGGTGGAATGGGTCGATCGCCTGCACACCATCCACGTCCCCACTCTCATCCTGGTTGGCGATCACGACGAGTGCGATCCCAGTTTGAGCAAAGAGATGCACGAGAAGATCCCCAGCTCAAAGCTCGTGATCTTTCCCAATGCCGGCCACCTGAACTTCCAGGATCAACCGGAGATGTGGCAGAAAGCAGTCAACGAATTTCTTGCCAATTAGACCGGTTTCACAGTTGATGTCGCCGGTCTTCGCTTCTGTCGGGGTGGCTTTCTCTTAAGGGAAAAAGCCACTTCGCGTTGGCGGCTTCGAGTACGGTAACTGTGAAACCGGTGTAGCCGCCCGCCCGAACGCATAATGGCCCGGGATCCTCTCGAATCCCGGGCCATTTTTCCGCCAGTCGTCTTGCGATCCCGATTGCCGCCAACTCGCTAACGTGAGCGTCAGCGTACGCGGACCCCGTGTCTCTACGCCGCTTTTGCCGCGTGCGCCGCGTTGGCCTGCTCAACCAGCTTCGTAAACCCTGCCGCGTCCTTCACGGCAATCTCGGCAAGGATTTTTCGGTCGAGCTCGATGCCGGCCTTCTTGAGCCCGCTGATTAACCTTGAGTAGCTCGTTCCGTTCAGTTTGGCCGCGGCGGCAATGCGCACGATCCACAGCGAGCGAAACTGGCGCTTCTTCTCGCGCCGGCCTCTATAGCCAAACTTCAGGCCGCGCTCCACGGCTTCCTGCGCTGCCTGGTACAACTTCGATTTCGTCAGAAAGTAACCGCTGGCGCGATCCAGTATTTTCTTGCGGCGGTCACTCCGTTTGGTGCCACGTTTTACGCGGGGCATGTCTCTCTCCTTTTTCGGCTCCGTCGATTCGTCTGCGCTTTCAGCGGAGAATCACAGAACCTGGTTCAAGCACATCGTGCTGAAAGCTAACAGCCGACGGCTGCAGTTACGCGGCTGGAGGTAGGTGAACCTCTTCACTCGCTCAGTTCAAGCCTGATCTCTCGCCGGTGCGAACGCTGCACGCATCCAGCGGGGGCCGAGCCGGCCCAACGGCGCTCAAAGCGCCGGATCAGGCGTAGGGAATCATGCGCGCTACCTTCTTGTAGTCGCCGTCCGACACCAGCAGGATCTTTCCCAGCTTCCGCTTTGTCTTTGGCGCCTTCGATGTAAGGATGTGCCGCGTCTTCGTCTGGCCCCGCTTGATCTTGCCGGTGCCAGTCTTGCTGAAGCGCTTGGCCGCGCCCGAATGGGTCTTCAACTTCGGCATTTTCTTCTCGTTTTTTCTGGTATTTGGGCGAGCAGATTGCTCGACCGAAGGCCGGGCAGAGACTCCCCTGCCCTTTTGGGCCTCATTTAGTATAACTTAGCCGTCGATTCTGCGCGACCACAGCTCCGTCGACCTCTTTAGCCTTGGACGCAGCGCCCCTTTCCCTCATCCCGTCAACCCGCTACCTCCGCTAACTCTGCTGTTTTCCTCACTCCGCCGGATCCTCTGCCGTGAACGGCGAGCAGCACGGCTTCTCGGTCGCATGGAAGTTCATGACCTCGGTGCGAATCCCGTCAGGATCGTACATGTTGAACTGATACTTGCCATCCAGGCCGATCTTCGGTGCCTGGTCGTGCCGGCCTTCCAGCCGATTCCCCGCCTGCAGCACTTTGTAAGCGTCTGGAACCGAAACCACGCCGATCGAAAAATGATCGAGGACGCCCAGTGTATTCTGCGACATGTCTGGTGGAATTCCCTTGCCCGGACCCGCAGCCAGCATGTACTCCAGCCAGTCATGGCCGTCAGGAACCTGCTGGCTTACCCATTCGACTTTGCCGTTGCGGCCGCCCCACCAATACGGCCTGAACCCGAGGATGTCGCGATAGAATTTATCTTCGACGGCACGATCGTGAACGAGAAATCCAACGTGGATGATTTGATGGCCGATTGCATTCGGCGCGTCTATAGCTTTTAGATGCTTCGGCGGCTCGACGAATTGGACCCTGTTGCCCTCCGGATCGAGCACCTCGAACCAGCGGCTGCCGTCCGAGCCCTTGTCAACCTTCACCGGTGTTTTCCATCCCTTCGCTGCGAGGTATTTGCGCATCCCCTCGGCACTCTCCGTATTAAACGCCGCGTGATCCAGGCGATTAACTCCCTGCCCCGGCGGCAGCGGCAGCACTTCAATGAACTGCGAAGGGCTGAGTGCGTAGCGCACACCTTGCGCGTTCTCGGGATCGGGCAATTTCACCGCGCCAACGATCGCGGTGTAGTAGTGTTCCGTAGCCGGGGCATCTGATGTATACACGGCGAGGTGCGAGATGCCGGTGATCTTGGGGCGCGCCGCGGTTTGTGCCACCGCCGCAGTCAAGCTGAGAGCGGCAGCAAGCGCAAAAAACAACAACTTGATTTGCATCGCAATTCCCTTTCAATTCTCAAGCCAGATAACCATAAATCGATTTTGCTCGACGCGCAAATCGGAAGATGCCTGACCTACAATGCTCTCGGAGACCCGACATTCATGTTGACGCGGCGATCATTCCTCGGCACTCTGCCGGTTTTCTGCGTGCTCGCGGAGAAACACGCCTTCGCGGCCGCCGAGTTAACCGTCCGACACGAGTTTCATGTTTCTCCACAAGGCAGTGACGAAAACAACGGAGATC
>Ga0335073_10009230_pt1 | contig 13839 bp, 13 predicted proteins | sample Lox_Sample_22_FD_207093 | JGI IMG/M metagenome (GOLD analysis project Ga0335073, IMG submission 207093) | Soil microbial communities from Loxahatchee National Wildlife Refuge, Florida, United States - Lox_Sample_2.2 | ecosystem: Environmental > Terrestrial > Soil > Wetlands | place: USA... | reverse complement strand
GGTCCTGGTCGTCAGGCATTAGCCGCGGGCAGCACCAGCCTGGCGGGAGAACCAATTGCCGGGAGTTGCCGGGATTGACCCGCCGAGGGCTCGGGACCGGGAAACGACAGCCCGAGCGGGGAAGTTGCGATCTAGTCGCAGAGCCTGAGATCGCTAGCCGCGGCTGACTTCTGCGGCTGGCTTCCGCAGTCACATCCATGCGACTTCCCGCGCTTCGCGGTCTGGTATGGGCTTTTGCCCGCAGGAAGCAGCATAGATGTCGCGGTCAGCGTACCGGCACGAGAAGGCTCGCACTGCAGCTGGCCCGGCCGGACGCGCTGATCTTCGGCGACCTCGAAGGTGCCGCTGACCCTGCGGGGAAGAGAAATGATCTTGGTGTCCGAGGGGACACTTGAACCATTCGCCTACGCGGGTGTGCTGTCGGCAGAGTTCCCGCTGGACGGCGAGCCTTGAACGGCAACGCAGACCGCTGGACCAGGCGGACAACTACCGGGTGCGTGTCGGTGCTGGCGATGATCGCAGGCACGGTCTCTTACCTGCACATGCGTCTGCTGGTGGAGCTGCACGGGCAGCCCGGCTGGGTTGCCGCGCTGACACCGCTGTCGGTGGACGGGATGATCGTCGCCGCGTCAACGACGCCGTCGCTGATCAGTTCGGGCGGCACGAGCGGTGGGGCCGCCTGGCTAAGCAGGACATCGCCGTATCTCGGGCAGGCGCGAATACGGAACGAGCGGACGGCATAACGGGCTACCCACGGGCCGGATATGGAAAGGGCTCACTGTCGATGGGCGGATCCATCCGGTTCAGGGTGCCCGGAGACTCTGCTACCGCGCGTGTCCGCCAGGTGCTTGCCTTTGAGCAGCGACCACGCGCGCTGCAGCGAGAGGACCAGGGTGAGGAAGATGATAAAGGACAGGTTGATCAGCTGATTGCTGTCATGCGGCTTGATGAGAAGCAGCACGCCGTATCCGAACTGGATGGCATAGGCAAGCAGGGTGAGCGCCAGGACGATCACGTTCCTGCTGGCGTGTAGCCGGCGGTCGAGCCTGACGGTTGCGGTGATACCGACCAGGGCCATGATCAGGGCCGGCTCGCCGATGTTGACCTTCGGGACAAGCCCGACCACGGAAACCACGAATGAGTTCACCAGGCCTGTGAAAGCGGTGATCGCCAGGGCTTCGCCGCCTGGTGTGGCCGTCGGCCCGAAGATCGTGTCGTCGCGGACTGATACAGCTACGAAGAGCAGGCCGATCAGGGCCGCTCCGGCTGTGGCTATTGCGGCAAGGAAGGCGTCGTACGCAGTGGGCACCATGCGAACAGAAGCTGACATCGCTGACCTTGGGATGTCAACGGGACGACCCGGGACCGCCCGGCAGTTCTGCACGTGCCAGGCGCGACAATGCGCGTGCCGCGGCGACCGCCGCGCCTGAACGCGGAGAGCTCGGGCCTGAGATCCCGGCCGCGGCTTGGAGTAGTTCCGTGCTGCTGGTGAGATCCGGGCCGGCTTACTTCAGTCGTTCCCGGCCCTGGCTGTTGTGCTGGCGCGGGCGGCGACGGTCAGGATCTGGCGGGCGCAGGACGGGTCGGCCTGGCGCCAAGGCTAAGTGCGGCCTGCTCTACGCGAACCGCAGCGGGCTGAGACCACGCTCTGTGGCAGGCCGTGGGTCTCCATGGCAATCGAGGACGTCGAGGATGGCGGTGACAGCGCGATTGGGTCCCGTTCAAACTCGGCGATCGCTCCGATGACGTGGAACACCAGTCGGCTCGCCGGAGTCGTAGTGTCGATCGATTGATCGAGCACCACGAGGTCGACGCCGCGGCCGCCGAGCAGTTGGACGACCTCGATCAGGTGCTTGAGACTCCGGCCCAGCCGGTCGAGCCGGACTGTGACGAGAGTGTCGCCCTGGCGCAGATGGTCGAGGCAGCGGTCCCATTGCGGCCGGCTGGCCTTCACGCCGCTGACGCCGTGGTCGGTGACGATGCGTGCGCAGCCGTATTCGCGCAGCCGCGCGGCTTGCGCTTCGGGATGCTGGTCGAGCCGGGACACGCGCTCGTATCCAATTACTGCAACGGCCGCACCGTCTCATCAGAGGCCGACAGCCAGGCTGGTTGCCGTGAGACACGCAGTCGACGGCCGGATGCTGGCGCGGATGGGCTCCTGTCCGTGTCGCGGGACACGGGCGTCAAATGAGATAGCAGGTTGCGGGCTCGCGCACCCCGCATGTACCGGCGAGTGTGGCAGGAACCCGATCTACGCCGCCCGGTGGTGCTAAGACGCCAGGCACTCCAGCTCGAAGTGCGAGGCAGAAGTATTCGGCTGCAGGTCCAGCGGACTCGGCGCCTCGAATCGCACCGGCTGACTCGATGCCGTAGTGATCGGCGCCGGCTGGCGGCGCATAACCTCACGGACGACAACGCTCCGAATCCAAGAGCTAACTGTCACGCCGTCAAGATCGGCAAGACGCTTGACGGCATCGATGACTCCCTGTGGAAATCTCACGGGGACAGTCGCGCTCAGACGGCGGCCGGTGCGACGGTAGGCCGGACCAGCGGGAAGTTGGTTCGCTGCATCGGCGTAGAAGTCCTGTGCATGCTTGTCGTCCATGTCGTCACCTTGAGTCTTCTCGATATTGCCTGTCAAGGTCCGTATTTGCTCTGTAAACACCTATTGGCCTTGCCTTATTCGGCCTGTTACCGGCCGCTAGCGGAACCAGCAGGATAGCCCCAGGCACCTCTCCGACCATCAACCAGTCAGCCGGGCCGTCTTCACGACCTGGGTAAAAGAGCGGATTATCAGTCCAAACCTCATAAATATCGCATAGATCCATGCCCTGGTGCTTGTAGAGATGAAGAAGCTGGTCATCCAACTCGAAGGGGTCGATGTCGTCGAGCGCTTCGACGTCGAACCGATTCCGATCCACGTTGCGAGCGTACCAGACTCATGTGTTACATTGTGATACATGCAACTGACTACAGCAATGCTAGCGGACGGAGCGCAACAGGCAGGCCCCGGAGGCAAGCTGTGCATCCTCGGCGGCCAGTGGGATCGGCTCATGGTGCCAAATTTCCCGGCCCAGCACCCGACCATGGCGGTCGTCCTCGTGATCAGGGTCGAATACAGCGAGGCACTCGACCAACATCGCCTAGAAGTGGAGCTCATGCTGGATGGGAGTGCGATGAACGCCAAGGCCGTAGCCAACTTCACTACCGGGCATGCGCCAGGCCAGAGCAGGGGCACACCTGGCTTCGTGCCCGTAGCGCTCACATTCAACAACCTAGTTTTCGACGCGGCAGGACGCTATGAGTGGGCTATCAGGGTTGACGGCGATCCGATAGGCGCTGTGCCCATCGAGGTGGTGCAGGGCATGATGCCCGGCATGCTTATGGTTCCGGGCGCAACGCCCCCGCCCAAGCCGCACGAGTCGTCATAAGCATGGCCGCACAGGCTGTTGTTACAGCCGACCTGGACGATGAACCGGAGTAGTCGTCACGCAGCCCGCCCCCCGCTGATGCGCCGGTTGATCCAGTGGTCCGGCAGCTCCGGTTCGAACTCCTCGACCGGCCACGTCACATCCCCCGCGTACCTGTCGCGCCAGTCCGTCAGTTGAGACACCGTGGTGCGGGCGGCCACAAGTGGTGGTGCCGGTAGTGGCTGGCAGTCGCGGTCGCATGGGATGCCGAGGCGTAGCTGCTGGCCGAGGTCGCCTGAGTCGTGCCAGGTGCGGCCGGCTGCGTGGTGGGGGCCGCGGTGTCCTGGGTGCTTGTGGCAGTGGGAGTAGCCGACCCCGGCCGCGATGACCTCGGGGCAGCGCAGGATCGTGGTCACTGATGGCGCCGGGCCTACCTCGCCGACTGGCTTGACGGGCTGCGCCTCGCCCCGTCGACGGTCGCCAGCTACCGCAAGAATGTACGGCTGCACATCCAGCCGTACATCGGCACGGTGCCGCTCGCGTCATTGACGACGGCCCGGATCGATGCGCTGTACCGCGAGCTTGAGCGTGGTGGCCGGATCGACCACAAGGCGGGCACCGGCTTGTCAGCCCGCACTGTCCGTACGTGCATACCATCCTGAGCGCCGCACTCTCGGCCGCTGTCGACGCCGGGCAGCTGGCCGCCAATCCGGCAGCGAAGGCACACCCACCGACAGCCAGGCAGGCCGCCGCGCCCGAGATGAAGGTCTGGACAACAGGGCAGCTGGCCGCGTTCCTTAACGGGTCAGCTGACCACAGCCAGTTCCACGCGGCCTGGCATCTGCTGGCACATACGGGGATGCGTCGCGGCGAGCTGCTCGCGCTCAGGTGGCGTGACATCGACCTCGACGCCGGGACGGTCAGCGTCCTCCGCTCGGCTGGCCTGGTCCGGGTCAAGGGCCAGGGCGGGGTCATCACCGAGGGACAGACCAAGACCGGCCGGCCACGAGTCGTCGACCTGGACGATGCGACCGTCTCGCTGCTGAAAGCGCACCGCCGTGACCGTGGCCGTCTGGTGCTGGCCTACGTGCGAGACGATGCGGTGGTATTCGGTGACCACGAGGGCCGGGTGCGGCATCCCGAGCGGTTCTCCCGTGTGTTCGCCGAGACCCTGGCCCGCTGGCGCCGCGGCCTCGGCGACGATGCACTGCCCGCGATCCGGCTTCATGACCTACGGCATACTCACGCCACGCACCTGCTGGCCGGCGGCGAGCAGGTCAAGGTGGTTTCCGAGCGACTTGGCCACGCGAGTCCGACTGTCACAATGACGGTCTACGCTCACGTGCTGCCGGGTAGCCAGCGGCAGGCTGCGGCCCGGTTCGCTGCCGCGGTGCAGGAGGCCAGACGATGACTTCGGTATCAGCGTGGTATCACGGCCCGGTTTCAGGCCGGAATGGCAACGGCCGCAAGCCTGTGACCTGCGGCCGGACCATCGGGAATGCGTGTCCGAGGGGGGAGTGCACCCAAATGCCAATGCTTGCTCACGGGTGTTTTCGCACTTCAGGGGACGTTATGACCGAGCGGGTAGATCGGTGGATCCGGCGCACGACGGTCGGGTGCGTGGCGGTGCTGGCGATGATCGCAGGGACGGTCTCTTACCTGCACATGCATCTGCTGGTGGAACTGCACGGGCAGCCGGGGTGGGTTGCGGCCCTCACGCCGCTCTCGGTAGACGGGATGATCGTCGCGGCGTCAACGACGCTGCTGTCCGAGTCCCGGTCCGGTACTCGCGGCGGGTTCCTGCCGTGGGCGCTGCTGGTCGCGGGCAGCACGGCCAGCCTGGCGGCGAATGTCGCGGTCGCCGAGCCCAACTCGACCGGGAGACTGATTGCGGCGCGGTCGCCGAGCCCAACACGACCGGGAGACTGATTGCGGCGTGGCCGTCGTTCGCGCTGATCGCGTCGTACGAACTGCTGATGCGGCAGATCCGGGCCAACACCGCAGTAGCGTCGCCGCGTCGACCGATCGCGCATCTTCCTGCAGAAACCCCGGCACCACAGATCTTACCCGCTGCAACTGAACCGGCCGAGCACGTGAGTCAGCGGGCATCCGGTCGCAGCCTGCGGCAGGACGCTCTCGCCTGGGCAATCGCCAACCGCGGAGAGGATGGCAGGCTGCCCAGCGGCAAGGCCATCGCCGATCAGTTCGGCCGACACGAACGGTGGGGCCGTCTGGTCAAGCAGCACGGCGACCACGCAGAGCCCGCCACTAGTCCGCGAAGCGCAGCCGCATAGCGTTCCGCTGGCCAATTACGACGCTCACCCCTGCTGGCCCCCACGGAGACCAGCAGGGGTGAGCCGCAGATCGTCAGAAGGTTCAGCAGCCCCACTCGGTGGACTTGTCCCGCCTTGCCTGCTGCGGGGTCGGGCACGCCGAATCCGGGCCGATGCGGGTGAACCCGGCCGGGATCGCGGGGGCGTTGGCGGCGGCCGTGGCCGAGGGCCCGCTGGCCGCCGACCAGATGTAGGTGTCATATGTCGTGCCGACGTAGGTATGCACCACGTCCTTGATAGGCAGGAGGGTCTCCTTGCTCACCCAGACTGTTGAGCGGTAGCCGCCAGACCCGGTCTGGGCCAGCACGTAGGCGGGCTGCCCATCGACGGTTGCGGTACCAGTGACGTTGGACCACGACGAGGACCCCAGCCACTCCGGCTGCCCGTCGCCGTACCACGGAGTTGCATCGGTGATCCGCTTCGGATCCAGCGCGTAAAGCACGCGGGTGATGGCCTCGCGGCGGCCGTAGTCAAAGACGAGAGTTTTCTCCGCCAGGACCCCGGCGTACGCCCCGGTGCCGGGCTCCACGGTGGTGAACTTCACCTGCATCGTGGCACCGTTGGGGTACATGTCGGTCTCAAGCTGCCAATTCTGGCTCGGGACCGTGACCGTCACGCTCGGGTAGCCGTTGAACGTGGACCTCACCGTCAGCTTGGACGTCGCCACAGCCTTGGTCAGGGCCGCCGTGAGACTCGCCCGCAGCTTCACGGCCGACGGGGTGCTGGGGAAGGTATGCGCCGGGGCGCCGCCCGTCACGCGGCCGCCGGGGTGTCCCGAGACACCCGTCTGGGCGCTCGCCATCGCGTCGTGGCCGGGCGCCGATGTCGACGTGACGACCAGCACGACGGCCGCGGCCCCTGCGGCGCCGGTCCCGGCCACGCCCGTGAGGCGACGGCGGCGCCGCCGTACCAAGGCCCGGTGCCCGCGGGCGACATCGGCCGCTGCGAGGTCCGGTCCGGCCGGTCCCGGCGTGACATCATGCGGCAGCGCTTGCAGCATGTCGACTATGTCTGGCATATGAATACTCCTTCGAGAGCTAGGTCAGGTATCAGGGGATTCTGCGCGCTGCGGGCTGCGCTTCCTGAGGCATCGCCTCTCGCAGCCGGTCAAGCCCGCGCGCACTCTGGCTCTTGACGGTTCCCTCGCTGCACCCCATGGCGTCCGCGGTCTCCGAGATGCTGAGTCCTTCGACGTACCGCAGCACGACCGCCGTGCGCATGCCGACCGGCAAGGTGGCGAGCAGCGCCACTATCCCCGTCGCGTCGGGCCGTGCATCGGCGACGGCGAATTCGGGCACCTGCGCCGAGACCTGCTCGCGCCTGCTGAACTGGCTCCGGCGATCGTCAATCGCCGCGTTCACCACGCAGCGCCGTGCGTAGGCCCCGGCAGTATGCTTCCGGACCCGCGGCCAGGCCAGGTACAGCTTGGTTAGCGCCGTCTGCACCACGTCCTCGGCCTTGGCCCTGTCACCGGAGACCAGCAGCGTCGCCACGCGCACGAGCGCAGCACGCTCGATCACTACGAACTCGGTGAACTCGCGATCCCGATCGGAACGCCATCTCACTGGCGCCCACCTTTCGTTGTCGGCACTTGCCCCAAACACCCCCGTGGACACTCCTCATACGGAGCTCAACAACGTCCACGTTGCATGCCGGACAAGAAAATCGACGGCAAAGGACACTCGGCCCGCCAACCCGGCGCTCAGAACCACCAGCCATGAACCGTCGGGGCGGCCGCAGCCGTCCGGGGACAACCGGGCGCACGCACGGGGCGGCCGGCCGCCATATGGCTACCGGCTGATCGACGCGGGACCGCACCCGAACCCGGCCAAGGCCGCCGACGGCAAACGCCTGCACGCGCTCGCCCGAGACGAGACCGCCGCGCCCGTCGTTGAGCGGATCTTCTCCGAGTTCGCGGCCGGGCACGGCCCATACGCGATCGCGGAGCACCTGACGCGCGACGGTATTCCGTGCCCGTCCGCGCACGACCCGGACCGCAACACCCACCGGTGCGGCATTGCGTGGTCGAAGAGCGCGATTAGGGTCATCATCACCAACCCGCGCTACACCGGTCGGCAGGTCTGGAACAAGCAGCGCAAGGACGAGGTCCTGATCGACGTCCGGGACGTCGCGCTGGGCCACACGACCAAGATGCGGTGGAACGACCAGGCGGCCTGGGTTCAGTCCGACGAGATCTCCCACACGCCGATCGTCAGCCAGGAGGCCTTCGACCAGGTGCAGCAGCTGCTCATCTCCCGGCGAACCCGCACCGGCCCGCGCGAGCGCATGCGCACCCGCCACGTCTACGCCCTCGCCGGTCAGGTCGTCTGCGATGCCTGCGATCGCAAGATGCAGGCCAGCCGGGCCAACGGCTACGTCTACTACCGCTGCCGGTTCGCCGCCGAGTACGCGCTAGCGAACAAGATCAGCCATCCCCGCAACATCCTGATCCGCGAGGCCGAACTGGTGCCCGCCCTCGACCGGTGGCTGGCCAGCCAGTTCGAACCAGACCGGGTCGAGGCCACCATCGACGCCCTAACCGCCGCGCAGGACGACCCGGCCGAGGAACAGCACGTTGTAGTCCAGGCCCGGCACATCATCCACGAGTGCGAGGCCAAGATGGCGCGCTACCAGGCCGCCATCGACGCCGGCGGCGACATCCAGGAGATCAGCCGGTGGATCAACGCCGCCAAAGCCGAGCGTCTCGCCGCCGAGGCCATGCTCCGTGACACGAGCCACGCCCCGGCCCGGCTCACCCGCGACGACATCGCGGCCCTCGTCCACCGGACCGCCAGCGTCACCGCCGCGCTCAGGAACGCCGCCATGCAGGACAAGGCAGACCTATACAAGGGACTGAACCTGCGGCTGAACTACGAGTACGGGACCGGGATCATCCGGGCGGAAGCTCAGCTAGGCGAGTGCCCGTTTTGGGATAAAGTGCGTGTCCGAGGGGGGACTTGAACCCCCATGCCCTTTTGGGGCACTAGCACCTCAAGCTAGCGCGTCTGCCTATTCCGCCACCCGGACGTAACCCGGCCCAGAAGCTGAGCCGGCCTCACGATAGCAAATACGGCGGCATCCGGCGACGTTGCTATCGCGGCCAGGCCGCTGGAGGAGCCCGTTCTGCAGCGGAGCCAGCCTGCACCTGCGGCACCGAGCGGAAGGTGCGACGATGGCGAGATGACCGATAATGTCTTCGCCGCAGGCGGCCGTGGCACGGCCGCGCAGGACGAGGTTGCTGCCCTGGCCAGCGACCTGATCAGGATCGACTCGAGCAATCCAGGTGACCACTCCGGTCCCGGCGAACGGGCCGCCGCCGAGTACGTGGCCACGGTGCTGGCCGACGCCGGGCTCGAGCCCAAGATCTTCGAGTCGCATGCGAAGCGGTCCAGCGTGGTGGCCAGGATCGAGGGCGCCGACTCGTCTCGGCCCGCCCTGCTCATCCATGGACACCTGGATGTCGTTCCGGCTGATGCGGGCGACTGGCGGGTGCACCCGTTCTCCGGCGAGATCGCCGAGGACTGCGTTTGGGGCCGCGGCGCCGTCGACATGAAGGACATGGACGCGATGATCCTGGCCGTGCTGCGGCAGCGACTGGCCGAGGGCAGGCCGCCCGCCAGGGATGTCGTCGTCGCTTTCCTGGCCGATGAGGAGGCCGGAGGCAGCTGGGGCGCCCGCTGGCTCGTCGACAATCACCCAGGCGAATTTGAGGGCGTAACCGAGGCTGTCGGAGAGGTCGGCGGATTCAGCGTCACCATCGGCGGTAAGCGCCTCTACCTGCTCCAGACCGCGGAGAAGGGCATGGCCTGGATGCGGATGACGGCTCAGGGAACAGCGGGCCATGGCTCGATGATTAATTCCGATAACGCGGTCACTGAACTGGCTGAGGCCATTGCGCGGATCGGCAGGCATGAATGGCCGGTGCGCGAAACAGCGGCGGCTTTCGCATTTGCCAAAGAAGCCTGCACGGCGCTTGGCGTCGACTTCGATCCACGCGATCCGGCCGCTGTGCTGGGCAAGCTCGGACCTATCGCCAAGATGGTGGGGGCGACCCTGACCAACACCACCAACCCGACGATGCTGACGGCCGGCTACAAGGTAAACGTGGTCCCGCAGGTCGCATCTGCCCAGGTAGATGGCCGGTTCCTGCCAGGCTACGAAGAGGAGTTCTTCGGCGAGGTTGATGCGCTCATCGGCGCCGGCATCAAGCGCGAGCAGGTGCATCACGACATCGCAGTTGAGACGAGCTTCGACGGTGACCTGGTGGCGGCGATGGGGCAGGCCCTGGCAGCCGAGGATCCCGACGGGAAGATGGTGCCCTACTGCCTCTCCGGTGGCACCGACGCGAAGTCGTTCTCAAGGCTGGGCATCCGGTGTTTCGGATTCACGCCGCTGCGGCTACCCGCAGACCTCGATTTCGCTGGCATGTTCCACGGCGTGGACGAGCGCGTCCCGGTCAGTGCGCTGCAATTCGGGGTTCGCGTCCTCGATCGTTTCCTTGATCTTTGCTGAGGTTTGGCCGTAGGTCAGTGCCGGATTGCCAGCCGGAACGGCCCTCGCCGACCCCGGCCGCGAGCTGAGCTCCGCTAGCCGCCGTCACTCGGTCGAAAGCCAGGCTGGCCCATCCATAGGCCCCGCTGGTCCATGGTGGGCCGCATCCCCAGTTGCGCTCGCGCCTGACGGATGATCATCCGCCGGAGCGTTGCCTTGCGGCTGCCATCCGGGTACAGACGCAGCCGAGATAGCTCCCAGTTCCCATACTCGGCGTGATCGGTCAATATCCGACGTGCGGCGTCCCGTGAGGTGCCGCGCGGCAGATAGAGCGTCAGGTATGAAAACTCTGCCATCAACACATTGTGCTCGCTCAACGGGATGGTTCAATCACCTTGCGGGAATCTGCACCGGTGGCGCAGGGAACACGCTGACGCTCGGCGCTGGTTATCGTCTTGAGAGGGAACGGGGATGTACCCAGTCAGGCAGCGCGCCTGGGGGATGCTGTAATCCGTTAATGGAAAGGCCAGAGCGCCGGATGGCCGCGGGCTTAGCTGCGGTAACCTCCTGAGGCGTTTGCTGGATATAGAGGTGGGACTAGTGGCAGCAAGGACCGAGGAATCCACCGGGGGCCCGAAGGCCGGGGCCAACGGCGGCAACAAGCTGGTCATCGTCGAGTCGCCCAGGAAGGCGCGGACGATCGCTGGCTTCCTCGGCAAGGGTTACACGGTCGAGTCCAGCATCGGTCACATCCGCGATATGCCCGACAAGGCCGCCGAGATTCCGACGAAGTACCGCGGCGAGGCCTGGGCCCGGCTCGGTGTCGACGTGGATCACGACTTCGAGCCGCTCTACGTAGTCAACTCGGACAAGAAGCAGCAGGTCACCAAGCTGAAGCAGTTGCTCAAGAGCGCCGACGAACTACTGCTCGCCACGGATGAGGACCGCGAAGGCGAGGCAATCGCCTGGCACCTGATGGAGGAGCTCAAGCCCAGAGTGCCGGCGAAGCGGATGGTGTTCCACGAGATCACACCGGAGGCCATCGCGCAGGCCGTCGCTTCGCCACGGGACGTCGACCAGGGCCTTGTCGAGGCCTACCAGACCCGGCGCGTGCTGGACCGGCTGTACGGCTACGAGCTGTCGCCGGTGCTGTGGAAGAAGGTCATGCCGCAGCTGTCGGCAGGCCGCGTCCAGTCGGTAGCCGTCCGGCTGGTGGTCGACAGGGAACGGGAGCGGATTGCCTTCCGGCCTGCCCAGTACTGGGACCTGGAGGCCGAGTTCGCCAAGATAGCGGCGGCCGAGCAGGCTGGATCCGACGTCATCTCGTTCGCCGCGACGCTGGTCACGGTCGACGGCAGACGGGTGGCGCAGGGCCGCGACTTCACCTCTACCGGAGAGCTTCGCGGCGCTGAGGCGTCTGCTGACGAGGGCCGCGGCCGGATTCTGCACCTGGACGGTGGCGGAGCAGCAGCCCTGGCCGAGCGTCTTCAGACGGCGGCTTTCAGCGTGAAGTCGGTCGAGCGCAAGCCGTACCGCCGGTCTCCATACGCGCCGTTCCGCACGACAACACTGCAGCAGGAGGCGTCACGCAAGCTTGGCTTCTCGGCCAAGTACACGATGCAGATGGCGCAGCGGCTGTACGAGAACGGTCACATTACATATATGCGGACGGACTCGATCACGCTGTCCCAGACCGCGCTCAACGCTGCGCGTTCTCAGGCCAGGCAGCTGTACGGGGACGAGTACGTGCCAGACGCGCCGCGGCTATACGAAAGCAAGGTGAAGAGCGCGCAGGAGGCTCACGAGGCGATCCGGCCAGCCGGAGACTCGTTCAAGACTCCAGCGCAGTCTGGCCTCAACGGCGATGAGCTCCGCCTCTACGAGCTGGTCTGGAAGCGCACGGTCGCCTCCCAGATGAAGGACGCGACCGGTGAGTCGGTCTCGGTGCGGGTGCTCGGCCAGTCCGACGCGCGTGAGCCGATCCTGATAGGTGCGTCGGTTCAGGACCGCCTGGCCGCCGCTGACAGCGTTCCGGGCCGTGAGGCGGAGTTTGGCGCGTCCGGCAAGGTCATCAGCTTCCACGGCTTCCTCAAGGCCTATGTCGAGGGTTCTGACGATCCGGAAGCTGAACTGGACGACAACCAGCGCCGGCTACCGCAGCTAGCGGAGCAGGAGCCGCTGCGCGTTCTCGAGGAAAGCCTTCGGCCCGCCGAGCACGCGACCCGGCCGCCGGCCAGGTTCACCGAGGCCACGCTCATCAAGGAGCTTGAGGACCGGGCTATCGGCAGGCCCTCGACCTACGCCTCGATCATCGGGACGATCCTCGACCGCGGCTACGTGTTCAAGAAGGGCATGGCGCTGGTGCCCTCATTCGTGGCCTTCGCGGTGGTCACGCTGCTCGAGCGGCATTTCGCCCACCTCGTCGACTATGAGTTCACGGCCAAGATGGAGGAAGCGCTCGACGACATCGCTAACGGCGAGGCCGAGCGAGTGCCGTGGCTGCGGCGGTTCTACTTCGGGGCTGACGGCGAAGAGGGACTGAAGGAGATGGTCAGCGACCTCAGCGACATCGATGCGCGCGACGTCAGCTCGTTCCCGCTGTCCGGCACTGACATCGTGGTCCGGGTCGGCCGGTATGGCCCTTACCTGGAGCGCGACGGCCAGCGGGTGAACGTGCCTGAGGGCACAGCGCCAGACGAGCTGACGCCGGAGTTCGCCGAAGAGCTGCTGGCCCGGCCGAGCGGGGACAAGATACTCGGCTCGGATCCGGAGACCGGTCTGACAATCGTGGCGAAGGCGGGCCGATTCGGCCCTTACGTCACTGAGGTGCTGGACGAGGAGCAAAACGGCTCAGCCCGCGCCCGGTCAGCAAAGCCTCGTACCGCCTCGTTGCTGAAGTCGATGGACCTGGACAGCGTCACCCTGGACGACGCGCTGCGCTTGCTGACGCTGCCGCGCACGCTCGGTGAACTGGACGGCGAGCCCGTAACCGTGCAGAACGGCCGTTATGGCCCGTACGTGAAGCGCGGCAGCGAGAGCCGGTCGCTGGAGTCAGAAGAGCAGATGTTCACTATCACGCTGGAGGAGGCTCAGGCGCTGCTGGCCCAGCCCAAGCCGCGTGGTCGGGCCGCCAGGGCAGCGGCCGCGCCGCCGCTGAAGGAACTCGGCGAGGATCCCGCAACCGGGAAGCCGATCGTGCTGCGGGAGGGCCGATTCGGGCCGTACGTTACCGACGGTGAGACCAACGCCTCACTCCGCAAGGGCGACGCGATCGAGTCGATCACCCCGCAACGCGCGGTCGAGCTGCTGGCTGAGCGGCGGGCTGCGGCACCGGCAGCCAAGCGCAAGCCAGCCAGGCGGTCGGCAGGAACGGCTGCGTCGACGAAGGCAGGCACCGCGAAGGCAGGCACCGCGAAGGGAACTGCGGCAAAGAGCGGTGCCGCGAAGAACGGTGCCGCAAAGAGCGGTGCGGCAAAGAGCGGTGCGGCAAAGTCGCGAACCGCCCGGTCAGCTAAGAAAGCCGCGGCCGAGGACGGCCAGGACGGTTGAGGATGAATGCAAGCTGGGCTTGCTTAGCCCGCCGGAAGGCTGTGAACTGGACGTAC
>Ga0335073_10009227_pt1 | contig 13843 bp, 8 predicted proteins | sample Lox_Sample_22_FD_207093 | JGI IMG/M metagenome (GOLD analysis project Ga0335073, IMG submission 207093) | Soil microbial communities from Loxahatchee National Wildlife Refuge, Florida, United States - Lox_Sample_2.2 | ecosystem: Environmental > Terrestrial > Soil > Wetlands | place: USA: Florida... | reverse complement strand
GCGACGTCGCGACCAAGGTCCGCGCGCTGCTGGCCGGCCAGCCCGCCCAGCTCAGCCACGTCCCGGCCGCCCACCCGCTGCGCCTGGGCCAGCCGCCCGCCCCCGAGGTACCCATCTGGGTCGCCGCGCTGGGCCGTCAGACGATCCAGGTGGCCGCCGAGCTCGGTGACGGCTGGATCCCCGCGCTGGTGGCCCGGGACCGCCTGCCCGGCTGGGCGGCCGAGCTCCGCAAGCTCCACGAGGCCGCCGTGCCGCACGCGCGGCCCCTCACGGTGGCGGCCGGGCCCCTCACGGCCGTCGACCAGGACGCCGCCACGGCCCGGGACATCGCCGCCACCTGCACCGCCTGGTACCTGAGCGCCATGGGCGAGGTGTACGCCCGGTCCGTGTCCGGCCAGGGCTATGCCGCCCAGGTCCAGGCGATCCTCGCCGCGAACCCGCGCCCCAGCCCGCGGCGCGCCACCGTCCCCCCGGAGGCCCAGGCCGTGCTCGACCAGCTCGCCGCCTACGGAACCCCCGGTCAGGTCTGCGCGCACCTCCAGGCCTGGGACGACGCAGCCGACATCGTCACGATCATGCTGCCACCGGGCCTGCCGTGGCCCACCATCGAGGCGACCCTCCGGGCCGCCGCGCCGGGTTAGCCCCCGTGGCATTAACCCCCGCGGCGGCCCGGGGCGTCAGCCCGTCATCCAGGGCCGGAGTTTCTCCGGGTTACGGATGGCCCAGATGTGCTTGATCCGGTGACCCGCGACCTCGAACGCGAACACCGTCACGGTGACGCCGTCTCGCTGCGCCACCAGCCCGGGCTGGCCGTTGACGGTGCGCTCCAGGAACGTCGTATGGCCGGCGGCCCGGTTCGCGATCTCGATCCAGGCGCGCGCGATCTGCTCGCCGCCCTCGATGGGCTGCACGAAGGTGACGGCGAGGCCGCCGCCGTCGGCGATCGCCGTGGCGTCGGGGTCGAGCAGGCCGATCAGGGCGTCGATGTCCTTGGCTTCCCAGGCCGCTTTGAAGGCCCTGACGACGCCGGCTTGCTGGGCGGCCGGGCTCGCGGGGGCCCGCGCCGCGCGAAGGCGGCGGCGGGCCGAAGAGGCCAGCTGGCGGCACGCCGCGGGCGTACGGCCGACGATCCCGGCCACCTCGGCGAAGGCGTAGCCGAAGACGTCGTGCAGGATGAAGGCGACGCGCTCGGCCGGGGTCATCGACTCGAGCACGACCATGAAGGCCATGCCGACCGACTCGTCCAGGGTGACCCGGTCGGCCGGGTCGCCGGCGGTGCCGCCCGGCCGCCCGGTGAGCCACTCGGCCCGTTCGGGCAGCGGCTCGGGGATCCATTCGCCCACGTAGGTCTCGCGCCGGGCCCGGGCCGAACCCAGCAGGTTGAGGCAGATGCGGCTGGCGACCGTGGTCAGCCAGGCGCCGGGGGATTCGATGGCGTCCTGCTGCTCCCGGGACATGGCGTACCAGCGGGCGTAGGTCTCCTGGACGGCGTCTTCGGCCTCGGCCAGGGAGCCCAGCAGCCGGTAGGTGAGATTGATCAGCTGACGCCGCTCGTTCATGATCACGCTCAGGCCCGGATCGGGTGGGGTTGTCATAGCGCTCTCGGCTCCCTCGGTCGCGTCTGCCCCTCACCAGTCCGACCAGACAGCACCCCGGAATGTGACGCGTCGCCTCACATTCACCGGGGTTGCGTTGTCGTATTGCTGAGACCAGCACCTCATCCAGACCATGACCAGCCCAGGAGGCACCATGACCACCCCGGTTCCGGTGGCGCAGTTCACCGACCCGGCGCCCGCGCCGCGGCTGGAGCGGGCGGCCGCCGCGCTGGCCGCGCACGGTTTCACCGTCGAGATCCTCGCCGACGCCGCCGCGGCGCGGGCCCGTGTCAGGGACCTGGTACCCGAAGGCGCCAGCGTGTTCACCGCGGCCAGCGAGACCCTCCGCCTGTCCGGCATCGACGAGGACATCAACGCCAGCGGGCGGTACGACGCCGTCAAGCCGCGCGCCCTGGCCCTGGACCGCGTCACCGGCGCCGACGACATCCGGCGGCTGCTCGCCAGCCCCGACGTCGCCGTGGGCAGCGTCCACGCGGTCACGGAAACCGGCTCCCTGGTGATCGCCTCGGGCAGCGGAAGCCAGCTGCCCGGCTATGCCGGCGGCGCCGCCCGCGCGATCTGGGTCGCCGGGGCGCAGAAGGTGGTACCCGACCTGAGCACCGCGCTGCGCCGCGTCGAAGACCACTGCCTCCCGCTGGAAAGCGCCCGCACCCAGGCGGCCTACGGGTGGCCAAGCGCCGTCAGCCGCCTGCTCGTCCTGAACGCCGAACCCCGCCCCGGGCGCGGCACCGTCCTGCTGCTCCGCGAGGCCATCGGATTCTGAAAAGCCGCACGTCACGCTGTGCGGAGCACCTCGACGGTGCCGCGGCTGCCGTCGACCCTGATCCGGTCGCCGCTGTGCAGGCGCAAGGTGGCGTTGCCGCATCCGACGACGGCGGGGATGCCGAGCTCGCGGGCCACGATGGCGGCGTGGGACAGCGGCGCGCCGACGTCGGTGACGACCGCGGCGGCGCGGGGGAAGACCGGCGTCCAGCCGATGTTAGTGACCGTGGTGACGAGGATCTCGCCGTCGCCGAGCCGGGCGGCGTCTTCGGGCGCGCGCAGAACCCGTGCGATGCCCTCGACCACGCCGGCCGCGCCCGGGAAACCCGTGATCTCCTCGTCCGGCCGGGCCGCCTGGGCGCGCTCGTCGTAGTAGTCACCGCGCCGGTCCGGGTCGGCCGCCCAGCGGACGGGGTCGAAGCGGCCGCGGATCAGCGCGGGGTAGGGCGGCAGCGCCCGGTAGGCCTGGTAGCTGGCCCGGCGGGCGGGCACCTTCTCCAGCGGGGCCGGGTCCCCGCGGAGCAGGCCGAACGTTTCCGGCAGCTCCAGGAAGAACAGGTCATCGCCGAGACCGGTGAGCGCCCCGGCGCGCCGCACCCAGGTCCGGGCGACCCACGCCGCCCTGATGACCTCGGACCTGGCCGCCTCGCGGTCCCGGGCGATCGGCGCCCAGCGCGCGATGAGCTTGCGCGCCGCGGCCGCCTTGCGGGGGTCCTGCCGGTCCAGCCGCTCCCAGGCCGCGGCGCGGGCCGCTTCGGCGTCGGCCAGCAGCGCGTCGGCGTCGCGGAAGGCGTCGCGGGCGGTGTCGCCGACGACGGCGAGCTGGCGGTCGATCCAGGCCGGATCCTCGGCGGGCCGCGGCATCGACAGCTCCACCTCGTGCGGGCCGCGGTGCCCGTACTGGCGGGCGAAGGTGTCCCGGTCGATCTCGCCCCGGCCCAGCCGGGCCAGGCCGAGGGCCGGGCCCAGGCTGGCCAGCGTGGCGCCCCCGGACAGCAGCAGCGTCGCGTCGGCCTTACCGACCAACCTCGCCAGCCGGCCGGGAATGGACAGCATCCTGGTGCCGTGCGTCGTCGCGCCCGCGAGCATCTCGCAAGCCTCTTCGAGCAGCGGCCGGACCTGGTCCGGCCACAGGCTGGCCAGCACCGCGGCGTCGGCGGTCCGCTCGATCTCGGCGCGCAGCCGTTCGCAGCGGCCCGGCGCGGCGGCGAAGAACTCCGGCATCCGCCGCTGGCTCGAGCGGAGCCTTCGCAGCATCGCGACCGCCGCGGGCACCGCCAGCCGGATCACCTTCCCGCGCGGCAGCCGCGGCCGCGGGATCTCCCCGACCGGGGGAAGCTTGCCCAGGACCGGGCTCAGCAGCGCCGCGAACCGGCGCGGCGACATGCCGGCCAGGGCCTCCAGCGACATCGACATGCTCACGTTCACGTACAGGCGCCCGCCGATCCGCCCGTAGCCGAGATAACCGGGCAGGCTCGGCGGGAAGGTCGTCCGCGACATGATCAGCTCCACGAACGACCAGGTGGCAGGGGTCATGACGTCCGGGAGTGCCTCGCCCACGTTGCCGTTGCTCCACAGGTAGTCTCCGGCCAGGCTGTCATTCCACTGTTCGGCGGGGTCGGCGGCGGGGCCAGGAGCAGCCGTGGTGACCGGCCGGGCCTGGAGTACGGACAGCTCGCCCGCGGCCAGCGCCCACTCGACGTCCACCGGCTCGCCGTACAGCTTCTCGATGGCCAGGCCGGCCCGGGCCAGCTCGCCCGCCTGGCCCGGCGAGAGCACCGCCGCCGAACGCAGGCCGGCCGGCGTGCTCACCGCCCGCGTGCCCGTGCCCTCGGCCACGGTCATCGTCTCCTTGCTGCCCGCCTGGTAGCTGACCAGCGTCCCCGACGCCCGGTCGACGACCGCGACGTCTCCGGTGACGTCGCCGGCCACGACGGACTCGCCCAGGCCCCAGTTCGCGCTGATGACGACCGCATCACGGGAGCCGACCGGGTCGACGGTGAACATGACCCCGGCCGCCTCCGCGGGCACGAGCCGCTGCACGACAACGGCGATGCTCACCTCGCCGGGCTCGACGCCATGGCGGGCGCGGTAGCCGATGGCCCGCGCCGACCACAGCGACGCCCAGCACCGCCGGACCGCGTCGAGCACGGCCGCCTCGCCCCGGACGTTGAGGTACGTGTCATGCTGCCCGGCCGCGGACAGGCCGGGCAGGTCTTCGGCGGTCGCCGAGGACCGCACCGCGACCGGCGCCGCGTCGCCGAGGCCGGCGTAGGCGGCGGCGATCGCGGCGGCCGTCGGGGCAGGCAGGGGCCGGCCGGCCAGCAGGTCGCCGATGCGCGCGGCGGCCGCGCCGAACGTCGCCGGGTCAGACCCGCTGACCCCGGACAGGGCCGCAAGCACCGGCTCGCGCAGCCCGCCGCGGTCGATGAAATCGAGGTACGCGCTGGTCGTCACGCAGAACCCCGGCGGGACCCGGAACCCGGCGCGGGCCAGCCGGGCCAGCGACGCGCCCTTGCCCCCGGCCGCCTCCGGCCCGGCGCCCGGGTCGTCGAGCGCCAGCACCAGGACCGCGCCGGTCATCGCCGGATTCCCAGGTCGAACAGGCGCACCAGCTCCGCGGCGTAGGCATCGAGGTCGGCGCCGGGGCGGGCGCGCTGCGCCATCACCATGGCGTGAGTCACGGCGGAGCGCACCACCCCGGCCACCACCCCCACCTCGAAGTCGCGGAACTCCCCGTCGCGCTGCCCCTGCCGCAAGATGTCCTCGACCGAGGGGTCCGGTGCCTGCAGGGGCATGGTCGCGACCAGCGGCCGCCCGTCGGCCGAGGTCGCGTTGAAGGCGATCTCGATGACGGCCACGTGCAGGATCCGGTGCTCGACGATGTAACGGGCGGTCCCGGTCAGGTAGGCCCGGAGCTTGTCCGACGCGCTCGCCGCCCCGGCCAGGCGAGGCTCCATGAACTCGGCGTAGGTGGCCAGGGCGGTGCGGAGCACCTCGCCCATGAGCTCCTCTTTGTCCGAGAAGTGGTAGGAGACCACGCTCTTGGCGACCCCGGCCCGCCTGGCGATCTCGGCCATCGACGCGTCGGCGTAGCCCACCTCGGCGATGGCCTCCGCCGCGCACCGGGCCATCTGGGCGCGCCGGGCCAGGTCGGTGAAGGTCCGCCGCCCGTCGGACGCCTTGGTTCCCATGGCCGCCCCCAGAAATTTAGAACGATCGACCTAAAAATAGTACGGACGATCTAAAACCACAAGATTTATGCCGAACTAACGGGTGGTCCCGCCCCGGCCACCCGGCCTGCCCCGCCGGGTCAGGCGCCCGTGGCTCTACCCGCAGTACCGGCCACCGGCTCGTTCGGCTTGAATGGTGAGCGTGACCGGGCAGCAGCGCAGGTACGTCCATCTCACGCACTGGGGTGCGACGGAGATCGAGAGCGACGGGCGGCAGCTGACCTCGGTGCGTCCCTGGGCCCAGGACCCGGCGCCCAGCCGGATCCTGGAGAACCTGGCCGGAGCGCACCGTCACCCGGCGCGGATCGGCCGGCCCCATATCCGCCAGGGCTGGCTGGAGCACGGCCCGGACCCGGAACGTCCGGCGGCCCGGGGCAGCGACGCGTTCGTGCCCGTGTCCTGGGATACCGCGCTCGACCTGCTGGCGGACGAACTGCGCCGGGTCTACGGCCGCTACGGCCCGGACGGCGTGTTCGGCGGGTCCTACGGCTGGGCCAGCGCGGGCCGGTTCCACCACGCCCAGAGCCAGCTGCACCGGTTCCTGAACGGCCTGGGCGGCTACGTCCGCTCGGTGAACACCTACAGCTACGGCGCCTCGCAGGTGCTGCTGCCGCACGTGATCGGGAACGTGAGCGTGGTCATCGCGGGGGCCACGGCGTGGCCGGTCATCGCGGAGCACACCGACCTGCTCGTGGCGTTCGGCGGGCTGTCCCCGAAGAACTCCGCGGTGGCCTCGGGCGGCATCGGCCGGCACGTGATGGGGCAGGCGCTGGCGGCCGCCGTGGCGCGCGGCGCCCGGCTGGTCTCGGTCAGCCCGCTGCGCGGCGACACCGACCTCAGCCTGGGCGCCGAGTGGATCGCCCCGGTGCCAGGCACCGACGTCGCGCTGATGCTCGCGCTGTGCCATGTCCTGGACTCCGAGCGCCTGGCCGACCGCGGCTTCCTTGACCGGTACACGGTGGGCTACCCGCGCTTCATCAGCTACGTGCGCGGTGCGGCTGACGGCGTGCCGAAGACCCCGGAGTGGGCGTCCGCCCTGACGGAGGTCCCGGCCGGGCGGATCCGCGCGCTGGCCCGCCAGATGGCGGCCGGGCGCACGCTGGTGACGGTCAGCTGGTCGCTGCAGCGCGCCGAGCACGGCGAACAGCCGGTCTGGCTGGGCCTGGTGCTGGCCGCGATGCTCGGCCAGATCGGCCTGCCGGGCGGCGGGTTCGGGCACGGGTACGGATCGACCAGCGACGTCGGCCAGGCCCGCCGCCTGTCCGCGCCCCGGCTGCCCCAGGGCGCCAACGGGATCGACTCCTACATCCCGGTGGCCAGGATCGCGGACATGCTGCTGCACCCCGGCGCCGGCTACGACTACGACGGGCAGCGCCGCCGCTACCCGGACGTCAAGCTCGTCTACTGGTCCGGCGGGAACCCGTTCCACCACCACCAGGATCTCGCCCGGCTGCGCGAGGCGTTCGCCCGGCCGCAGACCGTGGTGGTGCATGACCCGTTCTGGACCGCCACCGCGCGGCACGCCGACATCGTCCTGCCCTCGACGATGTCGGTGGAACGCGACGATATCGGCGCCGGCAGCGGCGACTCCACCTTGTTCGCCATGCCGCAGCTGACCGAGCCGTACGCGCAGGCGCGTGACGACTACGCCACCTTCGCCGCCCTGGCCGGCCGGCTGCAGCTCGCGGAGGCCTTCACCGAGGACCGGACCGCGGGCCAGTGGCTGCGCCACCTGTACGAGGAGTGGCGCTCGGACCTGAAGACGGCGGGCCACGAGATGCCGCCCTTCGAGACGTTCTGGGAGAGCGGCTGGCTGGAGATCCCGGTGCCCGAGCCCCGCCAGGTGCTGCTGTCCGCCTTCCGCCGCGACCCCGCGGGGTCGCCGCTGCGCACCCCCAGCGGGAAGATCGAGATCTTCTCGGCGGCCATCGACGGCTTTGGCTATCCCGACTGCCCCGGGCACCCGGTCTGGCTCGAGCCCTCCGAATGGCTCGGCGGCCCGCCCGGCCGGTACCGGCTCCAGCTGGTCGCCAACCAGCCCCGCCGGCGGCTGCACAGCCAGCTCGACGTGGGCGCCTACAGCCAGGAAGGCAAGATCTGCGGGCGCGAGCCGGTAGCGATGCACCCCCGCGACGCCGCCGCCCGGGGGATCGCCGACCGCTCCCTGGTCCGGGTGTTCAACGACCGCGGCAGCTGCCTGGCCGGGGTCACGCTCACCGAGGACGTCCGGCCCGGCGTCGCGCAGCTGTCCACCGGCGCGTGGTACGACCCCGACCCCGGCGACCCGTCGTTCTGCCGCCACGGCAACCCGAACGTGCTCACCGCCGACCGGCCCAGCTCCGCGCTCTCCCAGGGCACCGCCGGCCAGCTCGTCATGGTCGAGATCGAGCCCTACGCCGCCGTGCCGCCCGAGGTCTCGGTCCACGTCCCACCGGCAGGAAGTGACATACAGTGAGCGAAAGCACGCAGCAGCCCGTGGCGCCTTACATGGCCGTGGGCCTGTCCACCGTGGTGCACGGCATCGGCAGCCGCCGGGACATCGAGCGCAACCTGCAGATCGTGGAGGACGGGATCCACGCGGCGGTGTCGATCATCGGCATCAACCTGCCCGTGCGGCTGATCGCCCTGGCCGAGGGGGCCCTGACCGGGTTCACCGACGAGATCTTCGATATCCCGCACGTCACCGCGGCGCGCGACCTGTTCATCGACATCCCCGGGCCGGAGACCGGCCGGCTCGCCGCGCTGGCCCGGCAGTACGACACCTACATCGTGGCCCAGTGCAAGGCGCGCTGGCCCGAGGTGATCGACAAGCGCTTCTTCAACACGCTGTTCGTCATCTCGCCGCAGGGCGAGATCGTGCACAAGGCGGCCAAGAACCACCTGTGGTGCCGGGAGCGCTCGTGCGTCCCGCATGACGTCTACGATCGCTGGGTGGAACTGTTCGGCGACGGGATCGACGCGTTCTACCCGGTGCTGCGCACCGACGACATCGGCAATATCGGCACGATCTGCTGCTCCGACGGGGAGTACCCCGAAGCGGTGCGCGCGCTCGCGTTCAACGGCGCCGAGGTGGTCTACCGCCCGAGCGAGGCCGTGCCGATGACCCAGGCGGGGATGGAGCCCGGCGGGACGTGGCTGCTGCAGAACCGGGCGCACGCGCACTTCAACAACGTCTACATGGTCTGCCCGAACGTCGGCCCGGTCTACGTGCACCCGAAGATGGAGCACCCCTACGACATCGCGGGCGGCAACTCCCACATCGTCGACTACCAGGGGACCGTGCTGGGGCACACGGCCTCTGGCGCCAACACGTTCGTCGCCGGGATCGTCGACATCGAGGCCCTGCGCCAGTTCCGCACGATGAACCTGAACTCCAACTGGATGAAGGACCTGCGGACGGAGATCTTCCGGCGGATGTACTCCGAGCCGGTCCACCCGAAGAACCTCTGGCTGGACGCCGAACCGCTGCGGCACGCCGACGTCGACGAGATCTACCGCGCGAACATCGGTCGGCTCGTCGCCCGGGGAAGCTTCACGCCGCCGGCCCGGCCCTTTCCCGGGGCGCGGTACATGCCGCCCGCGGAATCCCCAGGCGAGGCCGACTGGGAACAGGTGCGGGGCCTGTGGTCCCCGCCCGAGGGGGACTAGCTACTACGCCTCCGTGAGCAGCTGGAGGACGACGGCCGGGGCGTCGGGGGCGGGCGTGTCGCGGATCAGGCGGAGGCTGAGCTTGCCGGGCAGGAAGTAGTTCCGGCCCCATTGCACGGCCCGGCCCTCGGCGGAAACGGTGCTGTCGAGGTACATGGTCTCGGTCAGCAGGAGCGCCGCGGCCGGCTGGCGCAGGCCGAGGAGCGTCCCGGCCGGCCGGCCGGGGTCGAGCAGCGTGGTGCTGATCTCCACTTCGCTGAAGGCGACCGGGATCGCCTCGTCGAGCAGCAGGTCCAGCATCATCTGGCGGGACGAGAGCAGCTGCCTGACCCGCCCGACCGGGATGAGGTCCGCGGGCAGCACGTCGATCATCCACGCGGCCGGCTCGCCGTCCAGGAGCAGCACCCGGGAGACCCGGATCACCTCGCCGTTCGCTTCGAGCTCGAGCGCATCGGCTTCTTCCGGCGTGGCCCGGGCGGCTTCCACGTGCAGGTGGCTGCTGTCGGTCTTGATGCCGAGCCGTTCGGCGACGCTGGTGTAGGTGTCCAGCCGCCCGAGCTGGGCGACGCCGCTGCCCAGCTTGATCCCGGCCGGGCCCGGCTGCCCGGTGCGTTCGGGGAGCCGGGCCAGGAAGGTGCCGCTGCCCTGCCGCCGGACCAGCAGGCCGCGGCTGACCAGGCGCCCGACCGCCGCCCTGATGGTGGCCCGGGAGACGCCCAGGCTGCGCACCAGCTCGACCTCGGGGGGGATGCGGTCGCCGATCCGGTACCGCCGGCGCACCAGCAGGTCCTCCAGGACCTGCTCGGCCTGCTTGTACAGGGGCATCGGGCGCAGCGGGGCGGCCGCGTCGCCGGATCGTCCCGTGCCCGTCATGCCGATGTTCCCGTCACAACTTCATGTTAAGGAGCCGTTACAACGGATAACACACCGAGAAGGATAAATTCATCCTCTTGACGTACCAATTTGTCTGCGGTATGACCAGGGGAAACCGTCCAATGCATGATCATGGGCGGGTGCAGAGGGCGTGAGCCGCTCCGGCTAACTCTCGCTGTGGCCGGCGGCGCGTCGCACGCTGCCGTCAGCGAGTGCCCATGGCTTCTGGAGCCAGGGAAGGAGCGGATGATGACGACGACTGAGCACCCCGGGGTGACGACGGCGCAGGACGCCGGGGCGGGGGTGCGGCATCCGCTGGAGCCGCTGACGGCGGAGGAGATCGAGGCCGCCAGCCGGATCCTCAAGCAGGACCGCGGCCTGGCCGAGAGCGCCCGCTTCGTCTACATCACGCTGCGGGAACCGCCCAAGGAGGCGGTCCTGCGCCACCAGCGGGGCGAGGCCATTGAGCGCGAGGCGCACGTCGTGATCCGCGAACGGGCCGAGCACCGGACCTACGAGGCGGTGGTCTCGATCACCGCGGGCCAGGTGCGCCTGTGGCGGGAGGTGCCCGGCGTCCAGCCGGCCGTCATGCTCGAAGAGTTCCTGGCCACCGAGGAAGCGGTCAGGAAGGACGCCCGCTGGCAGGAGGCGATGCGGCGGCGCGGCATCACCGACTTCGACATGGTGATGATCGACCCCTGGTCGGTCGGCTACAACGGCCCCGAGGACGCGGCCGGCCAGGGCCGGTTCCTCCGGCCGCTGACCTGGGTGCGCCAGGGGGACCCCGACGACCACGGCTACGCCCGCCCGGTGGAAGGCCTGGTCGTCCGCTTCGACCTCGACCGCATGGAAGTGGTGGACATCGAGGACCACGGGGTGGTGCCCCTGCCGCCGCGCAGCGGCAACTACACCGCCGAATGGATCCGCGACGCCGGGAACACGCCGCATTTCCCCGATGGCCCCCGGCAGGATCTCAAGCCGGTGGCGATCACCCAGCCTGAAGGCACCAGCTTCACCGTGGACGGGCACGAGGTGAGCTGGCAGAAATGGCGGTTCCAGGTCGGCTTCACCCCGCGCGAGGGGCTGGTCCTGCACCTGGTGCGCTACCAGGACCACGGAACGGACCGGCCAGTCATCTACCGGGCCTCGCTCGCCGAGATGTTCATCCCGTACGGCGACCCGAGCCCGGCGCAGTACCGCAAGAACGTCTTCGACATGGGGGAATACGGCATCGGGGTACTGGCCAACAGCCTGGAGCTCGGCTGCGACTGCCTGGGCGAGATCCACTACTTCGATGCCTACCTCAACGACAACGACGGCCACCCGCAGCAGATCAAGAACGCGATCTGCATGCACGAGGAAGATCACGGCATCTTGTGGAAGCACGCCGACTGGCGGACCGGCAAGGCCGAGGTCCGGCGCTCGCGGCGGCTGGTGATCTCGATGATCGCGACCGTCGGCAACTACGAGTACGGCTACTTCTGGTACCTCTACCAGGACGGCACCATCGAGTACGAGATCAAGATGACCGGCGTGATCTCCAACGGGGCCGTGCCCCCGGGCGAGAAACCGGCCTACGGCACCCTGGTCGCCCCCCAGCTCTACGGTCCCAACCACCAGCACATCTTCTGCGTGCGCCTGGACATGATGGTCGACGGCGCCCAGAACACCGTCTACGAGTGCGATTCGGTGGCGCTGCCGCCCGGCCCGGAGAACCCGTACGGCAACGCCTGGGTGGTGCGGCAGACGCCGCTGCGCCGCGAGTCCGAGGCGCAGCGAGAGGCCGACGGGCGCGCCGCCCGCACCTGGAAGATCACCAACCCCGGCCGGCGGAACGCCACCGGCGAGCCGGTCGCCTACAAGCTGGTGCCCCAGGACACCGTGCTGCCGTTCAGCCAGCCTGATAACGCCGCCTTGCGGCGGGCCCAGTTCGCCACCAAGCACCTGTGGGTCACCGCATACGATCCCGACCAGCGGTTCCCCGCCGGTGATTACCCCAACCAGCACCCGGGCGGGGACGGCCTGCCGGCCTGGACCGCGGCCGACCGCCCGCTGGAGAACACCGACGTGGTGCTCTGGCACACGTTCACCGCGCACCACGTGGTGCGCCCGGAGGACTGGCCGGTGATGCCAGTCACCCGCGTCGGCTTCCAGCTCAGGGCCGACGGGTTCTTCGACGGCAACCCCGCCCTCGACGTAGCGCCCCCCGAGCACTGCCACTAGCGGCAACAACGAGGAGCAAGAATATGGCCGGAAATATCGACGGAGCGGCCGATCGCGGAGCGTCGGCTCTCCCTGCGGACACCAGTTCTTCTGCCGATCTCAAGCACGGCTCGCTCTCCCTGCCGGAGGTGCTGGCCCAGTCCGTGGCCAACATGGCTCCGAGCGCGGCGATGGCCCTGCTGCCCTTGCTGGTATTCGCCGGTGCCGGGAACGGGACGTGGGTCGCCTTCATCGTCGCCCTGCTCGCCCTGCTGTGCATCGGTTACTGCGCCGCGCAGTTCGGCCGCCGCATGAACTCGGCGGGCTCCTTCTACGTGTGGGTCAGCCGGGCCCTCCGGCCGTCCTACGGGCACGCCGCCGGCTGGGGCCTGATCCTCGGCTACGTCGCGACCGGCATGGCCACCGTCTACGGGTTCGCGATCTACGGCGCCGACTTCCTGAGCCGGATCGGCGCCCCGGGAAACAACCGGGGGATCCTGGTCGCGCTCTTCCTGGCCGACACGCTCATCGCCACGGCTGTCGCGGTCTTCGACATGGGCGTGTCCGCCAAGACGGCGCTGATCCTCGAGTCGCTCTCGGTCACGGTCATCCTCATACTGTGCGTGAACATCTGGGTGCATTACGGCACTGTCTTCGACACTCGCCAGCTCACGCTGTCGGGCGTCAAGCCGGGCGGCATCCTCGTCGGCGTGGTGCTGGCGATCTTCGCGTTCGTCGGGTTCGAGAGCGCCGGCTCGCTGGGCGTTGAATCGAAGAACTCCTTCCGGAACATCCCCCGGGCCATCCTGTGGAGCTGCCTGATCGTGGGCCTGTTCTACGTCGTCGTCTCCTATTCCCAGATCTACGGCTTCCAGGATGTCAAGGGCGGCATCCTGGCCAGCACCGCCCCGCTGCCCGACCTGGCCACGAGCACCGGAATCGGCTTCTTCGCCTACATCCTCGACATCGGGATCGTCTGCAGCATGTTCGCCTGCACGCTGGCCTGCATCAACGCCGGCTCCCGGCTGATCTACTCGATGGCGCGCGACGGCATGGGCCCCTCGACCATGGGCACCGTGCACCGCGTCCGGAACACGCCGCACATCGCGATCGCCGTGGTCGCGATACCCATGATCGCGGTCCCGCTCGTGACCACCTTCATGAACCAGGCCGCGGTGAACGCCACCGGATGGGTCGGCACGGTCGCGACCTTCGGCTTCATGCTCGGGTACGCCCTGGTCGGCATCGGCGCCCCGATCTTCCTGCGCCGGATCGGCGTGCCGAACCCGCTGGCCTGGGTACTCGGCCTGCTCGGCGCCGCCATCATGGTCTTCGTATTCTGGGCCAACTGGCTGCCGCAGACCATTCCCGGCCACCTGTTCCCCGCCCTCACCGGTGCCTATCGCTGGCTGCCTTACATCTTCCTGGCCTGGACCGCGATCGGCATCGTCTACTACGCGATCTGGCAGCGGCGCAATCCCGCGATGGCGGCCCAGGTCGGAACCCGCT
>Ga0335073_10009226_pt1 | contig 13843 bp, 11 predicted proteins | sample Lox_Sample_22_FD_207093 | JGI IMG/M metagenome (GOLD analysis project Ga0335073, IMG submission 207093) | Soil microbial communities from Loxahatchee National Wildlife Refuge, Florida, United States - Lox_Sample_2.2 | ecosystem: Environmental > Terrestrial > Soil > Wetlands | place: USA... | reverse complement strand
CCGGGAGCGGGCTTCCGCTCTCGCTCGGAATGAAAGACTCGAGATCCGTGGGACAGCTCGCAGGGAAGCCCGCCGAGAGCAGGTATTCCCCACCGGGGTTCACGTCGCCGAAGAAGCCCGAGGGAAACTCGGTCCATGCGAACGCCAGGTGGCCATCGCCGGCAGCGGCCCCCCTGAGAAGATCGACCTCCGCGGAGTTCCCGGTCGTGTCCGCGTACTGTGGCAGGGTGTTCGGGCTCGACGTGTCATAGGGAATGGAGCAGAACAGATCGGTGCCGCAAGCGTTGGGGCTGACCTGCGTGCCCACGACGCAGCCGGACTCCTGCTGGCCCGCAACCATCACTGGTCCGCCGTCGGCCGCCACCAGTGCGAACGTGTAACTCCCCTGGTCAATCGCCGCGCCCGGCGTCGAGGTTCCGCCGGCGTGGACCGTGGCAAACTCCACGGGGCCAGCGCCCAGCGCGCCTCCCACCAGGTAGTCCCCTCCGGTCAGCGGCACGACCTGCACGTCGGTGAAGTAGTCGTAGAAGCTCTGCGCGGACTCGGACAGCACCGCCTGCGGAGTCGTGCAGTGGAGCGGCCACCCTGCGTCGGGAGTCGAGCACGGGAGCCCTCCCCCGGTGCTGCTTCCGCCGCTCGAGCTCCCGGTCGAGGAGCCCGTGTTCCCGCCCGTGCTGCCGGCCCCGCCGGAGCTCGAGGACGCTCCGCCGGAGCTGCTGCCAGCGCTGGACGCCCCGCCGCTGGAGGCCGACCCGCCCGACGTTCCGCCGTCCGGCCCGTAGTAGCTGTTGTAGGTGTAGAAGCAGCCCGACTCGAGCAGCGCGGCAATGATCAGAGACGTCAGTTGCTTCATCCGCCACCTCCGAAGACCAGCAGGCCCACGGACACGAGGAGGGCGGCGCCGGCCACGCCGTAGAGAATTCCCTGCGTGAGCTGGTAGGTGTTTCCCTGGCTCTGCAGGCTCGGCGTCGGGTTTGCTTGATACTGCTGATAAGTCTGCTGGTTCTCGTACCCGCAGACGGCACCCGCGCCTCCGGCGAGGGCCGCGAATCCCAGGGTTACCCAGGGCCAGGCCGTGTGGCGGAGGCCACCGCCCGGCGAGCTCGTCGCTTCGGCGGTTGCCCCCAGTGGAACCGGTAGATCTCCCAGCAGTATCTGAGCCGACCGGGACGCCGCCGCGATCAGGCCGTCGGCGGAGCTCACCGTCTCCGTGTCCCGAGCGATGACCTTGGCCTTGCTGATCTCGAGGAGCTTCGTGTTGAGGACGTACAGACTCCCGGCGCGGCCCAGCGAGCCGAAGACGAGGCGGTCGACTCCGAGCGCGCCGCCAATCTCTGCCAGGCAGGCCGTGTCCCCGGTGCACCCCAGCTTGAGCCGTTCGCTCTGGAAGCCCGCCATGGCCTCGATCTCGGAGCGACCGATGACTTCGTACTTGCCGGCGCGGCCGAGGTCGGCGGTGAGCGTCTCGTCCACGGTGTCCGCCAGGGTCGACTCGACCCCTTCCGCCTTCAGCGCGAGCACGGCGAGGCGCAGCCTCTTCTCGGCTGCCCTAGCGGACGGATTCAAGACGAGGAACAGGGCTGTGAAGAGCAGCGCTCGTCGCATCAGGCGCGACCTCCCGCCCAGAACGTACCACAATCCCATCGGCCTCCGGTGCCGGCGCTCATTGGCAGTAGACGAGACCGACGTAGGACACGATCTGCCCACTGCCCTGGATCACGTTGGCCATGGGGAAAACGATGGCCGCCGTGGTCGGCGTCGCCGCCACCGCCACGCCATCGTAGCCGAACGGACCGATGGCGTTGGGAATCGTGCCGCCGACACCGCACCCCTGGGCGTTCAGGAAGGCGTAGTAGACGTCGGCGGTATCCGCCCACGCCGCGAGCGTGCACCCCGGCGCGCACGCCGTCGCGGCCATCACGTCGGGCAGATCGGACGAGAGAACTCTCACCCGTTGAATCGCTCCGCCGTCGAGTGCGAGAGGCGCCCTGAGCAACTGGACGCCGTTCTCCTCCTCCGCCGCCAGGATCGACAAACCCGTCCCGTCCGACGCCACCGTCGCCGGACCGATGTTGGCGCCTCCGTCGTAGACGAACGAAAGGATTCCGGAGTTGCCATACAGGACGTCCACACCGTCGTTGTCGACGGTGGCGTTCGCATAGATCGGCTCGACGATGGCGAGGCCTGGACCCGATCCGAACGGATCCAGCGGCGCGATCCCCCCGTACCCGAAGTAGCCGAAAGCCCCCGGCGAGGCAGTGGGCAAGGGCTGAAGAGAAGCTGGACACCCCCCCGACGCCGCCGTTCCCCACAGCCAGTCGCCATCGGTAGGATCGTCCCAGAGAAGGCCGAGCTCTCCATCCCCCGCTTGCGCTGCGGTCAAGCGATCGACGTCGGCGTTCCCGTTGGTGTCTGAATAGGTCAAAGACACGGGCGCGTCGGACGTCAGGGGCTGGTAGCAGTCGGCAGTTTCGGGATAGCCGTTGGGATCATTCTGCCCGATGAACAACGTCGAGGGCGAGCCGGCCAGCGCCGCAGACTGATCGACACCCGAGCCTGCCGGACTGCCCGTGAAATAGCCGGCGTCGGACGTGGTACCCGCTCCCGGATCGTAGATGATCGCGAACCCCTGCAGCCCAGTGTCGTCGTCGACCGCCATGACGAGGAAGTCGCCCCCTGGCAGCGCCTGCACCGAGACCGACTGGATCGTGTCACCCAGGTTGACGCTCTTCACGCCAGAGAAGTCCATCACCGTGATGGGCGCGCTGCAGTGCGTGGGCCATCCCGCGTCCGGTGCCGCGCAGACGTTCACGAGCGAACCGCCTCCCGTTCCCGAGGCGCTGGAGCTGGGCGAGCCCCCGGTGCTCGTGGCACCAGCCGTCCCCGTCGCGCCGCCGCCCGTCGTGCTCGCGCCCGTGGTGCTCCCCCCACTCGAGCCGCCGGCCTCGTTGCCGGTCGATGCTCCGGCGCTGCCGTTCCCCGAGCTGCCACTTCCGCCGCTCGAGCTACCGGTGCCGATGCCAGTGGCTCCCGCCGTTCCGGTCGTTTCCTCCCCCGCGGTGGTTCCCACGCCACCATCGAAGTCGGTGGTGAAGCTGAAGAAGCAGCCCGACGATCCGAGCAAGAGCGTCAGCCAGAGAATTCTGCGCGTCATCCGCCTCCGCCTCCGAAGACCAACATCCCCACTCCGACGAGGCCGAGCACCAGCGCGGCCCCGAACAGCGAGTCGGCCGCGATCTGATCCGTCTGGCCGGTGGTCGCAGCGGCACTTCGTGCTGCGGTCGACTGCGCCACGTCCTGGTTGACGTTGTGCTGATCGTTCGTCGCAACTCCGAAGTACGCTCCGACTCCTCCGGCGACCGCGCCGGCGGCGAGCATCGCCCAGGGCCAAGCGGTGTGCCGGAGTCCGCCCGCGGTGGGAACCTCCGCCGTGCTGGTCGCGGAGAGTGGCGCCGGCAGCTCACCGAGCAGGACCTGCGAGGCCCGCTGCGCGGCGGCGATGAGACCGTCGGCGGAGCTCACGGTCTCGGTGTCCCGCGCGATCACTCTCACCCTGGAGATCTCGAGCAGCCGGGTGTTGAGGACGTACAGCCCCCCGACCCGGCCCAGCGACCCGAAGACCAGCCGATCGACCCCGAGTGCGCCGCCAATCTCCGCGAGGCAGGCGGTGTCGCCGCTGCAGCCCAGCTTCATGCGCTGGCTCTGGAACCCGGCCATCGCCTCGATCTCCGATCGGCCGATCACGTCGTACCGGCCGCCCCGCCCGAGATCGGCGGTCAGCGTATCGGCGACCGTCTCCGCCACGCTGTTCTCGACGCCTTCTGCCTTCAGGGCGAGCACGGCGAGGCGGAGCCTCTTCTCTGCCGCCCGCGCGGGCCTCGAGGCGAGCAGCGTCGCCGTCACGACCAGCGTCGCAGCCACGGAGATCCGTGTCATCGGTTGGGGCCTCCTCCGCTGTCCAGGTTAGCACAATCGCCGGCGCGAGCGGCAGGCGAGGCACCCTGCCTTCACAGGTGCACCGTCCGCAGCACCTGCGCCCCGGCAGACAGCTTCACGTCGATTGTCTTCTCCTTGTGCCGCAGCTGATCCACCGCCCGAACGCGGTGCACGCCGGGCGTCACGTAGATCGGCTGCGTGGGCGAGTCCTGGCCCGTGTCCTGATCGTCGACGTACACGTGACACCCCGGCACGCAGGTGATCTGCAGGACGCCGCGATCGAAGCCGTTCTTTCCGAGCACGCGCTTCGCGAGCGCGGGGTCGAGGTGCACGGGAGGCTCGGCGGCGGGCGGAGCCGCCGGGTCGGTGGCGGCGCTCGCGGGAGGATCGAGGGTCGGCAGGTCGCCGCCGCAGGTCGGAATCAGGTAGCGGCCGGCGAGGCCGCCGATGACGACCAGCGGAATGGAGAGCCCGAGCGGCAGCCAGCGCCGCCACGGAGCGGGCAGCGCGCCGTCGCCTCTTGGCTGCGGCGCGGACGACTGGATGGTGCGGTCGAACGCGCGATCCTCGTCCGGCGGCACGAGGACCTTCTCGGTGGTGGGAACGCGGCGATCGGGCGACGTACTGCCCAGCGGATTCGGCACGCCTCTCGCCCGGGGAGACGAACCGCCGGGGACGCGGCCGTCACGGAGGTAGCCCAGCAGGACGTCGGTGGCCGGTTGGAAGGGCAGCTCGGCCAGGAAGCCGTCGAGATCCGCACGCATCTCGGCCGCCGAGCCGTATCGCTCCGCAGGATCGCGGGCCAGCGCGCGCATCGCGACTGCGGAGAGCGCGGGCGAGACGTCGGGCCGCAGCGCGATCGGCGGCGGGATGGGGTCCTGCAACACGGCGCGCATCGAGCTGAGCGCGTCCTTCCGGCGGAACAGCCCCGGCCCCGCGAGGAGCTCGTGCAGCACGACGCCGAGCGCGAAGACGTCCGTCCGTCCATCGATCGGGCGTTGCCCGATCTGCTCGGGCGCCATGTACGCGACCTTGCCCTTCACCATGCCGGCCTGCGTGCGGGTCACGTTGCCCTCGGCCTTGGCGATGCCGAAGTCCAGCACCTTCACCACCCCCTGATCCGTGACGAAGAGGTTGGACGGCGACACGTCCCGGTGCACCACGTGCAGCGGCCTGCCATCGGGCGACGCCAGCGAGTGCACGTACTGCAGGCCGTCGCACGCCCCGGCGATGATGAGCGCAGTGATCCGCTCGGGCACGCGCCGGCCGGACGCCACCGAACCGTCGAGGATCGCGTCCACGTCGCGGCCGGTGAGGTACTCGAGGACCAGGAAGTACGAGCCGTCGATCTCGCCGAAGTCGAACACCTGCACGACGTTCGGGTGCGACAGCCGCACCGCCAGCCGCGCCTCGTCGAGGAACATGGTGACGAACTCGTGCGACGCAGAGAGCTCGGGAAGCACGCGCTTGATCACGACGTCGCGGACGACCCCTCCCGGCCCGAGCTGGCGTGCGAGAAACACCTCGGCCATCCCGCCCTTCGCGAGCGGCCGCACGAGCTCGTACTTGCCGAACTGGATCGGAGCCTCCGCCACGCGCGCAGAATAGGGCCCAGCCACGCGGAGCGTCAAAAGGTCTTCAGTTGTAAAGCGCGGAGCGGCCGGCGGATAATCCACCCATGCGCTTCTGTGCTTTCTCTCTGATGCTGCTCTGCGCTTGCAGCCAGGCCCCGGGTGGAAGCTCGAACACGACGGCGGGCAGCGCCGCCGGCGGCAGCAGCACGGGCGCCGCCTGTGTTCCCGTCTGCCCGGCAAACCAGGTGTGCGCCCAGGGCCAGTGCCAGGCCATCCCTTGCAATGACACGTCGAACTGCCCGTACGCGACGGTCTGCACCGACGGAGAGTGCGTGGTGCTGGGTGGCACGAGCGGTGGCTACGGCTCGGCCGGCAACGGCACGGGCGGGATTGGAAGCGGGGGCGGGTCAGGGTCAGGGTCAGGGTCAGGGTCAGGGTCGGGGTCAGGGTCGGGGTCAGGGTCAGGGTCAGGGTCGGGGTCGGGGTCAGGGTCGGGGTCGGGGTCGGGGTCGGGGTCAGGGTCAGGGTCGGGGTCAGGGTCGGGGTCAGGGTCGGGGTCGGGGTCGGGGTCGACGTCCTCGGGCGGCACCGCTGCGGGCGTCACCTTCACGGTCGATCTCGGCCGGGGACCCGCGCGGCAGTTCAACCCGCCGGCTTCGCCCGCGCCGGTCTCTCCCTACATCTATGGCGTGAACGCGTTCGCCGCGTGGAACCAGACGACGCAGTGGGGGCTCTTGCGCTGGGGCGGCGACTCCTTCAGCGACTGGAACTGGACCAACAACTGGGGGAACTCGGGCTCGGACTACTGCTTCTGGCAGGACAATGAGGCGGGCGACGGCCAGGCCCCGGTCGTGGCCGGGGCGATCGGCAGCGGGAGCTACCCCACCGTGCCCACGGCGCAGGCGCTCGGCCAGGCATCGCTCGTCACCGTGCCCATCCTGGGCTGGGTGTCCTCGCAGGCGGTCACGAACAACGTCTGGAGCGGCAGCAACCCCGCGTGCCCCGGCACGCCCTCGTGCAGCGCCGGCAGCGCCAATGGCTACGCCATGAACGTGGGCAACGTCGACTTCGCCTCGGTGGACTCGGGCAGCACCGCCTTCGTCGCCAACAACGCCGTGAAGGGCAGCGCCTTCTGCACCGGGGCCGCGGGCTCGTGCGCCATCAACCAGACGGGGCCCGTCTACCAGGACGAGTTCGTGAACTACGTGAAGTCGACGTGGGGCTCGGGCGGCGCGCCCATCTTCTTCATGCTCGACAACGAGCCCAACTACTGGCCCGGCACGCACCCGGAGCTGTGGCCCGGCTACACCGGCACGCCGGGCTGCGGCACCGACGGCACCGTGACGTACGCGGACATCGAGAACGACGACATCACCTTCGCCACCGCGATCAAGAACGCCGACCCGCAGGCGGTGGTCTACGGCCCGGTGGTGGCGCAGGACGGCTGGATCTACGCGCGCGACTACGCGCAGAACGGCTCGCCCCTCTTCGCCGACGATTATCTCCAGCACATGGCGGCCGCCTCCGACACCGCCGGCCATCCGCTGCTCGACGTCTTCGACATCCACTACTACACGACCGGCAATGGGCAATCGACCCCGGCGGAGTGTCTTCAAGTGGCGCGCATGTTCTGGGATCCGAACTTCACCGAGTGGAGCCCTTCCGAGACCGACCAGATGGACTATGGCTACTCGAACACGCTCTTCGACACGACGCTCTACCCGCGGCAGCTCGTGCCGCGCCTGCTCGGCATGATCGCCAACGACTACGGGGGCCACACGCAGGCCGCGCCGGGGCTCTCCTTCAGCGAGTACAACCCGGGCTGCGAGCAGCAGATCGAGGGCGGCGTGGCCGAGGCGGACCTGCTCGGCGTCTTCGGCCGTGAGGGCGTGACGGCGGCGACGGCGTGGCCGCTGCAGACGGTCGCGAACAACGGCGCCCTCGTGAACTACCTGGTCGCGGCCTACGACCTTTACCGGAACTACGACGGCAGCGGCTCGACCGTGGGCGACCTGGCGGCGTACGCGCAGACGAGCGACGTCGAGGACACGTCGATCTACGCGTTCGTCCATTCCGACGGCTCGGCCGCCGCGGAGCTTGTGGCGCTCAACAAGGAATCGACGCCGCTGACGGTCTCGGTGAGCCTCGCCAACGCGCCGGCCCTCCCGACCGCGACCGCCTACCAGCTGGTCGGCGGCGGCAGCGTGGGCGTGGCGGCGGCCGGCAGCAGCCCGAGCCTGTCCTGCAGCGGCGGCAGCTGCACGCTGACCGCGACGCTCCCCGCCACGAGCGCGACGACGATCGTGCTGCGGTAGCCTGCAGAACGTGTGAACGAATCGGTCGCGAGGCCCCTTCATCCGGCCTCTCCCCGCTGGGGACAGTGCGTGCTGTCACGGAGTTCGGGTGAGTACAGGCGTCAGGCGCTCGGCGCGAAGAGGTGCTCCGCCGGCGTCTCGCCCGGGAAGGCGACGATCGCGTCCACGCCCCTCTCGTCGACGTAGCACCAGGCCCAGTCTTCTCCCGGCTCGAACGACTTGATGACCGGGTGGCGGGTCGCGTGAAAATGAGCCGTGGCATGGCGATTCGGGGAATCGTCGCAGCACCCGACGTGGCCGCAGGTCAGGCAAAGCCGGAGGTGAACCCAGTCGTCGCCGCTGCGCAGGCACTCGAGGCAGCCCTGGCTGCCCGGCGCAACGGCCGGGCGGCCCGCGCGCTCGACCTGGCTGAGGTGTCGACAGTCCAAGTCTGCCTCCAGTCGTTCGAAAGATACGCCTCGACCATGGCCGCTCCAAGCGCGCGAGCGGGATGGTCGCTCCAGCATGGGCGACCTAGAGTCACCTCGTCGACGATTGGGGGAAGGCGATGGGTTCCAGGCCCGACTGGCCAGAGCTGCCCTACGAGGGCTGGCGCGACACGCTTGCCACGCTGCACCTCTGGACCCAGATCGTCGGCAAGGTGCGCCTGGGGCTGGCCCCGTGGGTGAACCACGGGTGGCAGGTCACGCTGTACGTCACGGCGAGCGGGCTGGGAACGTCGCCGATGCCGTTCGACGGGGAAAGCCTCGAGCTCGACTTCGACTTCATCCACCAGCGGCTCGTCGGCCGGACCAGCCGCGGCGAGGCGCACGCCTTCCGGCTCGAACCGCAGACCGTGGCCGAGTTCTACCACCGGGTCGAGGGCCTGCTCGCGAGCCTGCGCGTCGCCGTGGCGATCCACGACCTGCCCAGCGAATGGCCCAATCCCGTTCCGTTCTCCCAGGACCGGGCGCACGCGACGTACGATCCGGCTGCGGCGCAGCGCTTCTGGCGGGCGCTCGTGCAGGCCGATCGGGTCTTCAAGCGCTTCCGCAGCGGCTTCCTCGGCAAGGCCAGCCCGGTGCACTTCTTCTGGGGCGCTTTCGATCTGGCGGCCACGCGCTTCTCCGGGCGGCCCGCCCCACCGCACCCGGGCGGCTTCCCGGGGCTTCCCGACGACGTCACCCGCGAAGCGTATTCCCACGAGGTCAGCAGCGCGGGCTTCTGGCCGGGGAGCGCGGCCTACCCGCGAGCGGCGTTCTACTCCTACGCCTACCCCGAGCCGCCGGGCTTCCGCGACGAGCCGGTCCCTCCCGGCGCCCATTACGAAGCGGCGCTGGGCGAGTTCATCCTGCCGTACGAGGAGGTCCGGGCCGCGCGGGATCCCGAGGCCCGTCTGCTGGACTTCCTGCAGCAGACCTACGCCGCCGCGGCGGAGACCGGCCGCTGGGACCGCGAGGCGCTCGAGTGCCCGCTGGGTCTTCCTGGACGGGTGCGCCCCCTCGACGGTTCCCGTGCCGAGACGCGAGAAGGCGTCCCGACGGCCGACGAGCCGGGTCCGTTGCTGCATTGAATGCGCACCGGCGCGGGTCAGGGACCGGCGGGCTGCAGATCCACGTCGCGGGTGATCCAGGAGGTCCCGCCGCGGCCGTCGCGCACCACCGAGTAGATCGTCGCCGCCCCGCCGTCGCCCGGCGTCGACCAGTTCACCGTGAGGTTGATCTGGCCGCCCTGCAAGTTCGCGAAGCCGCCCGCGCCCACCTGCTCCTGGCTGAAGCTGCCCACGGTGGTCATGAGCGAGAAGAGCCAGGTCTCGGTGAGGTTCGTCCAGCCGCCCTGGAAGTTCGGCACGCAGTAGGGCTGCTCGCCGTCCGAGGGGATGACCGGCGTCATCGTGTGCGACACGCCGGCGGGCGCATTCACGACGCCCGAGACCGGCAGCGGATTGCCGTCGAGCTCCAGCACCGAGAACTCGGGGTTGTCGTGGGGCGGCATGCCGCCGTCCGGCCCGAGCGGGCAGCCGCCGTCGGTGGGGTAGTCGTCGGGCACCGGCGTGAACACCATCAGCGTGCTGCCCCAGATCGAGCCCGCGTCGGGCGTGTCCACCTCGAGGCCGATCTGTTGCCACACGCCGAAGCGGCAGAAGCCGAGCGGGTCGTCGGCGAACGTCGTGAAGAGCGGCGTGGGCGGGCAGCCCCCGTCACAGCTGGCCTCGGTCTGCTCCTCGGCGAGCGCTTCGCCCACCACGTCGAAGGTGGCGGCGATCTGCGAGGGCGGCCCGTTGCCGGTGGCGATCACGTAGGCCGGATCGTCCGGGCAGCGCTCGGTGCCGGTGCCGGGGCACTCGGTCCAGATCCAGGAGAGGTTGCGCCCTCCCCCCTTCGGATCCGCCACCAGCGCTTTGAGCTGGATGGGGCTCCAGCCGGCGATGGCCGAGAGATCCGGATCGCACTGCTCCAGCTGGTAGTTCCCGTGCACCGGGTAGCGCAGCTCGGGCGGCGTGGTCTGGATCGCCAGGATGCGCAGGTCGTGCACGCTGGACGGGTCGTCGCTCGGGAGCGAGCACGCGGTGAGGAACACGAGCGCGAGGAGGAGCACGCGGCGCATGGCTCAATACTCTCCCTTCACGCCCAGCATCGGGAGGATCGGATATCCGGGGATGATCACGAACGTGCGGTAGCGGTAGTCGTAGATCGTCCCCTCCTCGTTCTGCGCGTCGGTCACGTTCCAGATGTCGAGGTAGAGGCCGAGCCGCCAGGTGTCGAAGCTGAAGTCCTTGTCGATGCGCACGTCGAGCTGCTTGAAGAGCGGCAGGCGCGTGGAGTCGTAGGCCCCGTAGATCGGGATGTAGGCGTCCTGATCGCTGTCGTAGGTCGAGCCCGTGATGGGCGTCGTGGGCGTGCCGCTCACCAGGCGGAAGCGCGCGCCGGCGGTGAAGCCCCAGCCGATGCGGTAGCTGGCGACCGCGGTGAGGATGTGCGTCTCGTCGTAGGCGTCGAGGCCCCAGCCCTGGTTCTGCGCCGAAACGTATTCCGAGCGCGAGAAGGTGTAGGAGAGCCAGGCGAAGAAGCGCGACGTCAGGTCGTGGTGGATGAAGACCTCGAGGCCGTAGGCGCGGCCGATGCCGTCGTTGTTGAACGCCGTCTGGCCGGGCGCGACCGGCCCGAGGAAGCCGTTCACCAGGTTGAAGCGATCGCTGTAGAAGCCGACGACGGACACCGAGAGGGGCGGGAGGATCCGGTACTCGAAGCCCCCGGAGTACTGCCAGGCGGATTCGAGCAGCAGCCCGGGCGTGCCGTACTGGGCGTCGTAGTACTCGAGCGCCGGCGACTCGTCGTAGAGGCCGATGGAGCCCTTGGCGGTGAGCGCGTCGGTGAGCGCCCAGCGCAGCGCGAGCCGCGGCTCGACGTCCTCGCGGTCGCCGCCGGGCACGTGCCAGTAGTCGAAGCGGAGGCCGGGCACGACCTTGATGCCGCGCGGGAAGTCGAACGTGGCCTGAAACCAGGGGGCCGCGTCGAGCAGGTGGAAGACGCGCGAGACGTTCTCGTTCCCCTGCTCCACCGCGCTGCCCGGGAAGACGTTGTAGTCCGGGATGGTGGGGACGGTGACCTGGTAGCTCGTGATGCCGTAGCTCACGTCCTCGCCGAAGTCGAAATGGATCTTCGGCGAGAGCTCGTAGCTCATGTCGTGCCGAAGCGCCGTCACCCACACCGAGTTGTCCAGCCCGGCGACCTGGGCGCCGATGTTGTTGTCCTCGTAGCCGCCCATGACCGTCGCCGACGACTTGAACGGGCCGTTCTTGTAGGTCCAGTTGAAGACGATCTGGTGAAAGAGCGAGTGGTAGTTCAGGTTGAAGCCGCCGGGAATGAGCGCGTTGTTGCCGGTGGCCAGCTCCAGCACGTCCTCGGAGCCGTAGGCCATCAGCGAGAACTGGTTCTTGTCGGTGGCCTTCCCGTGGTCGACCTTGAACTGGTAGTCCCAGAAGTAGGGGATGATGACCACGCCGCTGCCGAGGAACGGCTTCAGGAGCAGATCGAAGTAGGAGCGGCGGCCGGCGGCGGCCACCGTGGTGTCCCAGCCCACCGGGGCGTCCGCGAACGCCGAGGCGAAATCGGTGTTCACGTCCGCCACCGCGTGGATGCGATCCGGTTCGAGCTTGCGGCTCGTCACGTCGACGGTACCGCCGATGGCGTGGCCGTACTCCGCCCCCTGGCCGCCCGGGTAGAAGTCGATCTTGTCGAGGAACTCGGGGTTGATGACCGAGGGGCCGCCGAGGAAGTGGTAGATGAGCGGCAGCTGGATGCCGTCGAGGTAGACGTCGGTGTCCTGCGGATCGGCGCCGCGCACCACCAGGAAGCCGAGATCGAAGGGGCTGCGCGCCACGCCGGGCAGGTCGGTGATGACGTGCAGCGGATCGCCGAAGGTGCCCGGCGCGAGCGCGAACTCCTGGCGCTGCAGCGTGTACTCCGACACCACGTCCTTCTCGTGGGTGGTGGTCACGACCGTGTGGAAGCCCTCGATCTTGGGGCGCAGGTAGAAGGTCACGTCGACCTTCTTGCCGTGGACCGGGATGGCGCGCACGAGCGGCTCGCTACCCGCGGAGAAGATCTGGAAGCTCTGCAGCCCGGCGGGGACCTCCACGGAGAAGCGGCCGTCGGCGCCGCTGAGCAGCTCGCCCTTGACGCCGGAGATCCGCACGCTCGCGCCGATCATGGGCTTCTTGGTGGCGCGCTCGAGCACGCGTCCCTCGACCGGCACGAGCACGGGACCGGCGGTCGGAGGCGGCGGCGGCGGCGGGGCCTGCCGCAGCACGAAGTGGTACACGTAGTCCAGGCTGACGGCGGCGGGCTTGTGGTCGAGCTCGGCCGGCGTGAACACGAACTGCTTGGCGGCCGCGACGGCGGCCTCGTCGAAGCCGTGGCCGGCGGGCTTGGTGACGTGCACCGCGGTCACGTGGCCGTCCACGCCGAGGTCGAGCTCCAGCCCCACGTGCGCCTGCAACCCCGCCTTCTCCGCCGCGGGCGGATAGACCGCCCGCACGAACTCGATCAGCTTGGGCGCGGCGGTGAGCACGGGCGCCTTGCGCTGCTCGGCCGGCGCCTCGTGCGGCAGGGTCAGGGTCTCCTGCGCGGCCGCGGCGACGCTGCCGAGCGCGAGCAACGCGGCCGCGAGCGCCTTCACCGGGGGTCCACCCAGAGGCGCGCCCAGCCGCGGGCGCGGGCGTCGTCGAGCAGCGCCGATCCCTGCTTCCGCGGCCCCACCGCGATGGGGAGGCGCGCGGACTCGAGGAGCGGGAGATCGAGGCGCGAGTTGCCGCACGCGAGGTCGGGGGCGCGGCCGGCATGGCGGCGCACCAGCTCGGGCTTGCCCGCGAGCGTGGGGACCGGCTGGCACACGCGGTCGGTGAGGCGTCCGGCCTCGACCTCGACGTCGACCGCGAGCACGTGATCGAGCGGTACGCCGAGGGCGCGCGCCCCCGGGGCGATGGACCAGCGGTTGCTGGCGCTCACGAGGAAGATCTCCCAGCCGCGCTCGCGCAGGCCGTCGAGCAGCTCCCGCACGGGCGGGAAGAAGCGATCGTGGAACCGCCCGAAGATGCGCTCGGCCTCGGCGGTGACGGCGGCCTCGGTCATGCCGGCCATCACGGCCGTGGCGTAGCCGAAGCCGTCCGCGGGATCGAGCTCGAGGCGGCGCGCATACTCCGCGAACGGGTTGGGGGGATGCGGTGCGACGAGCTTGCCCGAGGGGCCGAGGACTTCGAGGAGCGCCTCGCCCACGTCGCCGTCCCAGAGCGTACCGTCGGCGTCGAAGGCGGCGATCCCGGGCGGGCCGTCGATGACCGCGCGCACGGACGCGAGGTGGTCGGCGTCGAGGCTGCGCTCGAGAAGAGGCCAGGAGCGGTGGGGGGGCATTTCGGCGGGGCTTCGGGGACGTGCGGCGTCGCAGAAAGTTAGTCGGCGGGGAGCGGCGAAGTCAATTGAAGCGGGCGGGAGAGGAGGGTTGCGCGTCGGGGTCGACGGTCGGGGTCGAGGGTCGGGG
>Ga0335073_10009224_pt1 | contig 13844 bp, 14 predicted proteins | sample Lox_Sample_22_FD_207093 | JGI IMG/M metagenome (GOLD analysis project Ga0335073, IMG submission 207093) | Soil microbial communities from Loxahatchee National Wildlife Refuge, Florida, United States - Lox_Sample_2.2 | ecosystem: Environmental > Terrestrial > Soil > Wetlands | place: USA... | reverse complement strand
CAGCCGGCGCTACCCCGCAAGCGCCAGGCGCATCAGCGGCAACGCATCGGGAAACGTGTCGAGCGCCTGCGCTTCCTCGAGGGTGAACCAGCCGACCTCGGACGCGTCCTCGATCGGTTCGCCCTCGCCGGCCCGCCAATCGAGCAGCACGGCGATCAAAGTGAAATGCGCCCGCACCCGGCCGTCATCGTCGCGGCCGATCACGTTCGAGCCGCCGATGATGCGGACCGGCTCGGCCGCAACGCCGGTCTCCTCGAGGAGTTCGCGCGCGGCACCTGCCTCGATCGTCTCGCCAAGCTCCTGCATGCCGCCCGGAAAGCCCCATCGGCCGATGCCGGGGCCCATTGAGCGCCGCGCGAGGAAGACGCGGCCGCCGCGCCGGCACACCGCGAGCGCGCAGGCGAACGGCCGCTCCGGGTAATAGCGCGACGACGGATCGCTCACGGGTCGATCGCCGCGACTTTCCCTTCCAGTACCTTGTAGATCTCGCCGCCCTCGTCGCGGAAGGCGCGGCTCTTCTCCTCCATGCCCTTCTGGGCGTAGTCGCGCACCTCCTGCGAGATCTTCATGGAGCAGAATTTCGGCCCGCACATCGAGCAGAAATGCGCGAGCTTTGCGCCGTCCGCCGGGAGCGTCTGATCATGGAAGCTCTCAGCCGTCTCGGGATCGAGCGACAGGTTGAACTGGTCGCGCCAGCGAAACTCGAACCGCGCCCGCGACAGGGCGTCGTCGCGCTCGCGCGCGGTCGGGTGGCCCTTCGCCATGTCGGCCGCATGCGCCGCGATCTTGTAAGCGATGACGCCGTCCTTCACGTCGTCGCGGTCGGGGAGGCCCAGATGCTCCTTCGGCGTCACATAGCAAAGCATCGCGGTGCCGAACCAGCCGATCATCGCCGCGCCGATCGCGCTGGTGATGTGGTCATATCCAGGCGCGATGTCGGTCACGAGCGGCCCCAGCGTGTAGAAGGGGGCCTCGTGACAATGCTCGAGCTGGAGATCCATGTTCTCCTTGATCTTGTGCATCGGCACGTGGCCGGGGCCTTCGATCATCACCTGCACGTCGTGCTTCCACGCGATCTTGGTGAGCTCGCCAAGCGTCTTCAGCTCGGCGAACTGCGCCTCGTCGTTGGCATCCCGCGTCGAGCCGGGCCGCAAGCCGTCGCCCAGCGAGAAGCTGACGTCATAGGCGCGCATGATCTCGCAGATTTCCTCGAACTGCGTGTAGAGGAAATTCTCCCGGTGATGCGCGAGGCACCATTTCGCCATGATGGAGCCGCCGCGCGAGACGATGCCGGTGACACGCTTTGCCGTGAGCGGGATGAAGGGCAGCCGCACCCCGGCATGGATGGTGAAATAATCGACGCCTTGCTCGCATTGCTCGATCAAAGTGTCGCGGAACACCTCCCAGGTCAGGTCCTCGGCCTTGCCATTGACCTTCTCGAGCGCCTGGTAGATCGGCACGGTGCCGATCGGCACGGGCGAGTTCCGGATTATCCATTCCCGGATCGTGTGGATGTTCCGTCCGGTCGAAAGGTCCATCACCGTGTCGCCGCCCCAACGGATCGCCCAGACGAGCTTGTCCACCTCCTCGGCGACCGACGAGGTCACAATCGAATTGCCGATATTGGCGTTGATTTTCACGAGGAAGTTGCGGCCGATGATCATCGGCTCGCTTTCGGGGTGATTGATGTTGGCGGGGATGATGGCGCGGCCGCGCGCCACTTCGTCGCGCACGAATTCCGGCGTCACGTAATCCGGGATCGCGGCGCCGAAGGATTCGCCGTCGCGCTCCGCCGCTTCTTTGGCGCGCGCCCGGCCGAGATTCTCGCGGATCGCGATATATTCCATCTCCTGCGTGATGACGCCGCGCCGCGCATAGGCATATTGGGTCGGGGCGGTTCCGGGTTTCGCCTTCAGGGGCTGACGCGCGCCGCGCTCGAACGTCGGGACGGGGCTTGCCTCGTCCGGCCGCAATCCGTTGTCCTCGGGCCGGATGTTGCGGCCGACCACCTCCTCGACATCGCCGCGCGCCCGGATCCACGGATCGCGCATCGGCGGCAACCCGGCGCGGATGTCGATGGCGACAGCGGGATCGGTATAAGGACCCGATGGATCGTAGGTCCGCAGCGGCGGCTCCTTCGCCGCCGGCGTGAGATCGATCTCGCGCATGGCGACGCGGAGGTCGGGGAAGCGCTCACCCGGGGCGTGAATCTTGCGCGAGGCCGGCAACGGGCCGGTCGAGACCTTGAACATATCCCTGCTGGTGCCTTCAGGCATGACCCTCTCCTCGCGTGCGCGTCGATCCGGCGTTTGCGGCGGGGGAGCGGCCCTTCAAGGCCTCGTGTTCCTGTCCCTACGCCGGTACGATCCGGATCAGGTTCGAAGGGTTCCCGCGTCGCGTCTCCGCCTGGCGGTGTCTCAGCCCCGTACCGGGGCTCCCCTTGGAAGAGTTTCAGTGTCGGGCAGGCATTGCCTCGCGTCAAGCGCCCTCGACGGGGGCGTGTTGCTTGACAGGCCATGCCGTGAGACCGAGATTCGTTGCGGCGATAACGGCCGCCGCCCGTGCCGCCATGTCACTTCCATCCGCGGCCGAACGACATCGCCGTTGATTCGCGCGGCGATGGCTACGCCTCCGAAGCGAATCCAACGCTTCACTCCAGTCAACGGCGCGCCACAATAAACTCGAGAGGAGCGAAGCCCGTGAGCCAATATCGCCTCGTCACGCTTGGGATCGCGCTTGCCCTCGCGGCGGCCTGGTCCGTCGCGACCGGCAATGCCGCAAGCAGGGAGAAATATTTCAACCTCACGTCGACCGATTTCAGAGACGGCGGCAAGCTGCCGCAGAAATTCTCCGGCAACAACCCGCAGAACAAGAACTGCGACGGCCAAAACATCTCGCCCGAGCTGAGCTGGTCGGGAGCGCCCGAGGGCACCAAGAGCTATGCCCTGATGCTCTACGACACTGCGGGCCGCGCACCGCTCGGCGTCGTGCATTGGCTCGCCTACGACATTCCCGCGACCAAGACCTCGCTCAAGGAAGGCGAGGCCACCCACCCCTCGCCCGACTTCAAAGGCGGCAAGAGCACGATGAACCTGCCGACCTATTTCGGTCCCTGCCCGAAGCGAGGCGAAAAAGCTCACCCCTATGTCTTCACGGCGATGGCGCTCGACCTGCCGCCCGACGCGCTCATCCCGGGGCTCGACCAGCAGGCCCTCTACGACGCCGTGAAAGGCCATGTGCTGGCCTCGGTGAGCCTCGTTTCACGCTACGGCCACTGAACCCGGAAGACAGGAGCCGCCATGCCGCAAGAGCTCGACGAGACGCGCGCCACGGCGCATCTTCCCGGCGTCGATGTCGAGATCGTGCACCGGCGCGCGGAGGACGCGAGCGCGGAGATGATCACGATCAGCCTGCGCGCCGCGCCTTCCTTCGAGGCGTTTGGCCGCTATCTCGAAGCGGCGAACCCGCTCATCGCCTGGGCGCGCTTCATGGAGCTGGCGTGGCAGCCCTGGCTGGGCGCCTTTCTGCCGCCGCAAGGTGGCACCAAGCGCTGAGGCGGCATCATTTCCGGCGGCCGCCGCTGCGTTCGGCGAGGATGCGGTCGAATTCCGCGAGCCGCCCGGCGGCGCGGCCGAACACGGTCCCGGGCGGATAGGTTCCATCCGGACCGGCGACCCCGGCCGGCATACCCAACAACAATTCGATCGCCTCCTCGACCGTCGTCACGGACCAGAGGTGGAACCGGCCGGCCGCCACCGCGGCGGCGATCTCGTCCTGAAGCATGATCTGGCTGCGGTTCGCATCCGGCACGATCACGCCCTGGGTCCCGGTCAGGCCGCCGGGCTTGCCGCTGCACCGAGCCGGTGATGGCGATGTCCTGCCGCAGCGGCACCTGGGCAAGGTCCGATAGCGTCGCGATCAGCTCGGCCATCGAGGCGCTGTCGCCTTCGACGCCGCCATAGCTCTGCTCGAACGTGATCGAGCAGGTGAAGGAAAGCGGCCGGACCTGGGCGAAGCAGCCGGCAAGATACCCTTGCAGGACCATCGCGCCCTTCTGCTGGATCGGACCGCCCAGCGCCACGTCGCGCTCGATGTTGATGATGCCCTCGCGCCCCACCGAGGCACGGGCCGTGATCCGCACCGGCGTGCCAAAGCGGCGGTCGCCCATGTCATAGACCGTGAGACCATTGACCTGCCCCGGCACCGCGCCCGCGGTGGCGATCATGACTTCGTTGTCGACGATGGCGCGGAGCACGCGATCCTCGATCCGCGAATTGCGGCGCTGACGCGCGGAATACGCTTCGCGCACCGCCGCCTCGGTCAGCGTGCGCACCTTGGCCCGGGCGTCGCGCACCGCCGCCTCGGCGACGAGATCTTCGATCAGCTCGATCCGCGAGGTGAGACGCTCCCGCCGCTCGGCCCACCGAGCCGCGAGGCCGAGAAGCCGCGCCACCGCTTCCGAGCTCGCGCCATCGAGGCCACGGGCCCGCGCCATCGCCGTGATGAGGCCGCCATAGACCGCGAGATTGTGCGGCGAGGCGTCCATGTCGCTGTCGATGTCGGCCTTGATCTTGAAATAGACGAGGAAGTCGGGGTCGCCGCTGAAGAACAGCGAATACCAGCGCGGCGCGCCGACGATCACCACCTTGACGTCGAGCGGAATCGACTGCGGATGGGGCGCGCCCGCGATCGGCAGCATCTGCGCGCGCTGCAGCTCTTCGATATCGATCCGACCGTCGCGGAGCGCCGCCTTGAGGAACGACCAGGCGACGGGATTGGCGGCAAGCGCCTCGGCGCGCAGCACCAGGACCCCGCCATTGGCGTGATGCAGCGCGCCGCACCGGACCAGTGTGAAGTCGGTCTCCACCGTGCCCTGCGCCTGTCGATATTCGATCCGGCCGAACAGGTTCTCGTAGGTGGGATTGCTTTCGAGCACCACCGCGGGATGGTCCTTGCCCGCATTGTCGACCAGCAGATTCACGGCATAGCGCTGCTCAGGCGGCTCGAACGCCGGCGCCGCCGGCTCGGGTGCGGCGGGGCGGAAGCGGGCCGGCGTCTCGATCATGTCGGCGCGCGCGTCGGCGAGCCATTGGGCAAGACCCGCCGCCGCGGCGAACTCGGTCTTGAGCGCGTCGAGCGGCGGGCCCACCACCTCTTCCGCGATGGTGCGGTTCAAGATTTCGACGGACTGGGTGAGATGCGCGCGGGCGTCGATCGCGCGCCGCTGGAGCCGCGAGAACGCGGCCGCGAGCTCGCGGTCGGCGGCCTCGCCAAGTGGCGTCTCGGGCGCGCCGGCGGGACGCGCGAGGCGCATCCCGCCATCCTGCTGCTCTTCGAGCTCCATGCCATAGCCGCGCGCGGTCTGGCGCAGCTGTTCCATCTCTTGTGTCACCTCTCCCTGCGCGGCCTCGCGCAGCGCCTGGAACCGGGTCTGAAACGCTTCGCCGCTGAAGGCGGCGGTCAATGCCTCGCGCAGGCGCGGCACGAGCTGTGCCATGCGGTCGCGGAACTGCCTTCCCATGCCGGCCGGCAGCTGGAACGGGACCGGGCTCGCGGGATCGCGGAAGTTCTTGAGATAGATCCAGTCGAACGGCGCGGGCCACGACTGCACCGTCTCGCCAAGATAGGCGAGCGTCGCCGTCATGCGCCCGGAGCGATCCTCGCCAATGACGAAGATATTGAAGCCGATGCCGGTCACCGAGAGGCCGAAATCGAGCGCCTCTCGGGCCCGGCGGTGGCTGTCGAGAGTGAATATCTCGGCTTGCGGCGTGGGCTCAAAAGAGAATCGCGGCATCTCGACTTCTGCCGCCTCAAGCACGCGCGCCGTCATATCTGCCGTCCCCCCTGACCCGCGGACGCTAGCCTACGTCACCCCTGCGAGCTATCGACGAGACGCCGCAGCACATCAAGACGCAAGGGCACGGGCGTGCCGAGCCATAGCGCAAACTTGGCGTGATCGAGATAGGCGTCCCCGCTTAAGGGGTGAACAAGGATGCTGAGCTCGCCCCGATTGAGCATGAGCCACGGCACGATGCGCGGGAATTCCGCTGCGGCGAACGCGACCTGATACATCGAGATGGGATGGGGTCCGACCGCCTCGTCGTGCCAGCGCCCGAGCTGGGCCGCAAAGCGCGCCCCGATCCCTTCGCGAATGCTGGCCGCGAGCGCACGCGTATGCGGTGCATAATAGATGTGGGCGTGGTATCCCTCGATCGTCGCGGCGTCGGCGAAAGCTTGCTCCATGATCCCCTTCCCGGCGTCGACGCGGGCGCGCCGCGCGCGCACCTGAACACGTCATCAGAGAGGAAGCCTAGCATGGCATCGGACGATCTTCATCGCCTCAAGGCTCGCGCCATGCGGGGCGGTCTCGCTTCCCTCGCAGTGGCGGCGCTGACCGCGTGCACGTCGCTCGGACCGTTCGAAGGACCGCAACCAAGCGCCGACGAGCACGCGCTCTGCTATACCCGCGCCGCCGCGACCCCGGATCAGCTCCACACCACCGCACGCACCGCGTGCGGCGGCGGCGAGGTGCATTTCCTGAAGCAGGAGACGGACCTGTCCGCCTGTCCGCTGTTGACGCCGGTTCGGCTCTACTTCACGTGCGGAGCGGGCTGAACGACAGGCAAAAAAAGCCCTCGCGGAGGCGACCCGCGAGGGCCCTGTTCGCGCGACGTGGGATCAGCCTTTGTCGCCGCCCATTGCATCGGGCTTCTTGGTGGCCGCGGGCTTCTTCGCCTTCGCGACCTTGTGGGTGGTCTTCTTGGTCTTGGCGACGTGCTTTTTCGTGCTCTTGGTCGGCGCCTTGGCCATGCTCTTTGGAGCCATGGTCTGCGGGGCCGAGGTCTGAGGTGCAGCGGGTGCCGGGGCCTGAGTCTGGGCCTCGGCGACATAGGGAACCGTGGTGGCGGCAACGAAAGAAAGGAGGGCAAACGCCGAGATGAGCGCCTTCATTGTGAGCTCCTGGAGCGGGACGATAGCGATGAGAGGTGAACCCGAAAATTGCGCCTCAAGCGAGCCAGAACGGCGACCGAGGCAACGCGCATCCTAGCCGAGCGCCGCTGCGTGTGACAAGAAACCGGGACGAAAATTCGCGCTGTCAATTCTGCGCGTCGTGCAATTGTCGGATGCGTTCCGAAAAAGCCACAGCGCCCGCCCGCAACGCCGCGCGCATTCGACGCCCGCAAAAAGCGCGGCCGCACGTTCTCACCGCGCGCCCGCACGAGTCGAACGAGCGGCCTCGCCCCGACATCCAAGCACGCAGCAGAGAAGTTCTGGACAATTTTATTGAAAATTGAACGACGTTTCGAGCATAGCCGAAACGTTTTACTGTACTGCGACAATCTTTACACGAACACCTTAACTCCCGCTTAGGGAATATTGCGCAGGATTTGCAGCCTCACCACGGGAGTCACGCGCCATGCGCAAGTTCATCACCAAGCTTTTCTCGGATGAAGCCGGCGCGACAGCGATTGAATACGGGCTTATCGCCGCCCTCATCGCCGTTGCGATCATCACAGCGGTGTCGTCGGTCGGCACGCATCTCACCAGCACGTTCAATAGTGTCGCGAGCGCGCTCTGACCGGCAGGGGATGCGCCAACGGCCTCGGAGGAAGGCCGCCCGCGCCCGACTCGGTCGGGAGCCGGCGGCCTTTTCACTGTCGTGTCGAAGCGCAGACGCTCGTTCCAAACGCGCTTAAGACTTTCTTTTCTCGCGGGCCGCATCATCACGCACCCGCCGGGTTGACCGGATCGAGACCGCCATGTCCTTCCGCCGTCTTCTCTTCGTGCTCGCCGCTCTCTGCGTTTCGGGCACCACTATCCTGATCGGCCGCGCCTGGCTTGGAGCGCCGCACGAGGTTATCGAGGCGAAGGCTCCGGCCCCCGCCAAGGAGACTCGCGTCCTCGTGGCTCAGGGCAACCTCTCCGCCGGCCAATTTCTCCGGCCCGAGAACCTGCACTGGCAGGCTTGGCCCACGGACGACATTTCCGCCGCCTATCATGTCGAGGGCAAAGACAAGATCGAGGATTTCGTCGGCTCGGTGGTTCATCAGGCGATCGCCGACGGCGAGCCCATCACCGACGGCCGCATCGTGCGCCCCGGCGATCGCGGGTTCATGGCCGCGGTCCTGACGCCGGGCGACCGCGCCGTCACCGTGACCGTCAATGTCAGCTCGGGGCTCGCGGGGTTCGTCTTTCCCGGCGACCGCGTCGACCTTCTTCTGACCATGGCCGTCACCGCCGACGGACAGAAGCAGCAGCGTCATGCGGCCGAGACGCTTTTGACCAATCTCCGCGTGCTGGCGGTCGATCAGCGCTCCGACGATCAAAGCAAGGACGTGGTCGTCGCGAAGACTGCAACGCTCGAGGTGACGCCCAAGCAGGCGGAGACGGTCGCTGTCGCGACCGAGCTCGGCAACCTCTCGCTCGCGCTCCGCAGCGTCGGCCGCGTCGATGGCGACCAGCCGGCGCCCTACAGCCACACCTGGGACAGCGAGGCGACGCATCTCATCGACCCGCCCGATCAGCAGGCCCCGACATCGGCGCCGGCCCCCGTCGACACCGGGATGAGAGTGTCGGTCGTGCGCGGCGTCGACGTGAAGGAACTTCAATTCTCGCGGAGCGATCGATGAACCGCGTTCGGCAGCTTCTTCTGGCGTTTGCTGCGGTGGCCGCGCTGGTGCCGCAGCCCTTCGCGCGTGCCGCCTCGCCGGGCGCGACCAGCGAGGTCATCCCGGCAAACGGCGTCCCGATCAACCTTGCCGTGGGGCAGGGTCAGCTCGTGCGCCTCTCGAAGCCGGTGAACAGCGTCTTCATCGCCAATCCCGAAGTCGCCGACATGGAGGTGAAGTCCCCGACGCTCATCTACGTGATCGGCAAGTCCGCGGGGACCACCACGCTCTATGGTGTCGCCGAGAATGACCAAGTGGTCCTAGGCGCCCAGCTCCGCGTCACCTTCGACCCCAACCGCGTCGAACAGGCGATCCACGACCTTCTGCCACACACCGCGATTGCGGTGAACGCGGTCGCCGATTCGCTCGTCCTTACCGGCACCGTCTATTCGTCGAGCGACGGCGAGGACGTGAAGCGCGTCGCCAGCCGCTTCGTCCGCAATCCGCAGCAGCTCATCGATCGGATGAAGGTCGACGTCGCCAATCAGATCAATCTTCGCGTCCGCGTCGCCGAGGTGTCCCGCGACATCGTCAAGCAGTTCGGCTTCAACTGGTCCGACGTGTTCAACAACGGCAAGATCGTGTTCGGCCTGGCGACCGGCGCCCCTGCCCTGATCGGGTCGCTCACCGGCACCCAGACCACGCCTTTTGCCAATACGACCTTATATGCCGTTCCGCCCGGCGGACCGACGAACAGTTTCACCGGCGCGCCCACCAACGCCTTCAACACGCTCGAGACGAGCCAGCTCGGCGGCGCCACCAACAACAACCTGTTCGGCGGCGTGACGACGAAGAACCTCAATCTCAATACGCTGATCGACGCGCTCGACAATCATGGGCTCATTACGATCCTCGCCGAGCCTAATCTCACCGCCATTTCGGGCGAACCCGCGAGCTTCCTTGCGGGCGGCGAATTTCCGGTGCCGGTGCCGGCCGGCACCAACCTCGTCGGCATCGAATGGAAGAATTTCGGCGTCAGCCTCAATTTCGTCGCCACCGTCGTCGACGACAACCACATGTCGCTTCACGTCTCGCCCGAGGTGAGCGAGCTTTCGACGAACGGCGCCATCATGATCGACGGCATCAGCGTGCCCTCGCTCACCGAGCGCCGCGCCGAGACGACCGTCGATCTTGCGAGCGGCCAGAGCTTCGCGATCGCGGGACTGATGGAGAACAGCGTCACTCAGAACATCAATAAGTTTCCGTGGCTTGGCGATGTTCCGGTGCTGGGTCAGCTGTTCCGCTCCGAAGCGTTTCAACGCAACGAGACCGAGCTGGTCATCATCGTGACGCCCTATCTTGTCCATCCGATCGTCAGCGCGAGCCGTGCCACGGCGCCCACCGACGGCTTCACGCCGGCAAGCGACGGCCAGCTCATCCTGCACGGCTACGAGTATCAGCCAAGCCGACCCGTACCCGCCGCGCCGGTCGGCAACACGTCGCTCGTCGGGCCCGTCGGCTTCGACCTTCAGTGAGGCAACTGATGAACCGCCGCCCGCTTCCTGTCCTTCTGTTCGCGCTGCTCCTCGGCGCTTGCGAGACGCCGCCTCAGGAACTCCCACCGCCCGAGCCCGTCGCATCGCTGCAAGTGAGCCACGTGCGCGTGCAATATTCCGCCGCCTTCGCGCCCGGCAAGGCGGATATGAGCCAGAGCGAGGCGGAACGCCTCGAGACGTTCCTCGATCAGGCCGGCCTCAGGGCGGGCGATCGGGTCTATATCGCGGTGCCGAACGGAGACCCGCTCGCAGCCGCCCGGATCGGGCGGATGGCATCCTTCCTCGCGCAGCGCAATGTCGGCGCCCAGACGGTCGCGCCGCCGCCGACCGGTGTCATCGCCAATCACATGCTCGTGACGGTCGACCGCTATGTCGTGACGCCGCCCGCTTGCCCCAACTGGTCGGATTCGCCGGTGACGCCGCATGACAACACGCCGAACACCAATTACGGCTGCTCGACCCTCTCCAATCTGGCGGAGATGATCGACAATCCGCGCGATCTCGAGATGGGACGGCCGCTCGATCCCGTCGACGCGGAACCGGGCCTGCATGCGATCGAGCGCTATCGCACGGACCAAGTGAAGCCATTCCTCGCTTCCGGCGCCTCGGGCTCGAGCCCCTCGCCGTCGGGCGGATCGTCGTCCGGCGGTACCGATTCGAGCGGCTCGAGCGGCTCGTCGTCGTCGGGATCCTCATCCTCCTCGCCCTCGTCTTCGTCCAGCTCATCGTCGTCGATGGGTGGCAGCCCGGCGCAATAAGGGGGAACAACGATCATGGCCCAAGCAGCCAAAGTAGCCGTCGAAGCACCATCGCTCAGCCTACTGGCGCTCGTCGCCGACGAGGTGACGCGCGAGGCCACGAGCCGCGCCGCCGCCGAACTCGGTTGGACCGATGCGGTGGTGCGCGCGGGCGGCCTTGCCAAGGCGGCGCGCTCGCTCGATCAGGCGAAGCCGCCTCAAGTTCTGCTGGTCGATCTCGGCGAGGAAGCCGATCCCGACGCCACGCTCGCCGACCTCATCGGCCGATGCGGGCCGCAGACGCGCGTCCTTGCGATCGGCACCGTCAACGACGTGAGCCTGTTCCGGCGGCTTGCGGCCAGCGGCGTCGCCGACTATCTCGTGAAGCCGGTATCCAGCGAAATCTTGAGCGAGGCGCTGCGCCGCGCGGTACGCAACGAAGCGGAGGGCGGCGCCGACGGGAAGCGGCGCGCGCGCATCCACGCCTTCATCGGTGCGCGCGGCGGTGTCGGCGCCTCGACGATGGCGCTTGGCGTCGCCTGGCTCTTGAGCCAGGAACACAAGCTGCACACCGCGCTTCTCGACCTCGATCTGCATTTCGGCAATCTCGCGCTGTCGCTCGACATCGAGCCGGGGCGCGGCTTGCGCCAGGCGCTCGAACATCCCGAGCGCACCGACAGCCTGCTGCTCGCCTCGGCGATCGTGAAGGGCGAAGAGCGGCTGCCGATCCTCGCCGCGGAGGAATCGCTCGAGGACGAGCTGCGCTTCGATCCCGAGGGCGCCATGGCGGTGCTCGAGGCGCTGACGCAGGACTATGATTGTCTGGTGGTCGATCTGCCGCGCAGTCTCGACGGCGCCGCGCGTCATGTGCTGTCGACCGCCGATTCGGTCTATATCGTCACCGACCTGTCGCTCGTCGCGTTGCGCGACGCGTTCCGCATTGCGGGTCTGGTGAAAGGGCTCGGCACCGCAAACCCGCTCTTCGTCGCAAACCAGGTCGGATCGATCCATCGTGGCGAGATCGGCCGTGCCGAGTTCGAGCGGGGCCTCGGCGGGCCGCTCAATTTCTCGGTGCCGTTCGACCCCAAGGCGACCCGCGCCATGGCCGTGAGCGGCAAGGCGCTGCCGGCGGCGGACGCCAACGGCAAGGCCGCCATGGAACTGCGCCGCATTGCGGTCCAGATCGCCGGGCGCGAAGAGAAGCCCAAGCCGCTGTGGCGGCGCCTCTTGGGATAGTCGCGTCATGTTCAGTCCGCGCGACGGCGAGAACGGGCTGAACGCGCGCGTCAGCGCGCTTCAGAACCGTCGTGTCGAGCGCGTCCGCGTCCCGCCGCCTCCGGCGCGGCCGCGGGAGCCGGCCCCGCCGCGCATCGCCGAACCCGCGCCCGCGCCCCAGCCATTGCCCGAGCCCGAAGAGCCCGACTCGTTAGGGTCCAGCGCGCTTCCGGATCCAATCTCGTTCGAGCCGGCGCCGCCGCGCGCCGCCGCACAAGCGAATCCGCAAGCCACGAGCCGCGCCAGCATCGAGGCCGCGATCCCCCGCATCTATCCCTTCATCATGGAGCGGATCGACACCGAAGTCGCGGCGCGCCTTTCGCGCGAGGACCTCGCGCGCCAGCTCGGCGCCGTCGTCGGCGAGATCCTGATCGAGCAGAAGATTCAGCTGAACCAGGCCGAGCAGCGCCATCTCGTCAATGTGCTCCTCGACGACATGTTGGGGCTTGGGCCGCTCGAGCAGCTGCTGGCCGACGATACCGTCACCGACATCATGGTGAACGGCCCCAACCAGGTCTATGTCGAGCGGCGCGGCAAGCTCGAGCTCACCGACCTCGTGTTCCGCGACAATGCCCACGTGATGAGCATCGCGACGCGGATCGTCACCCAAGTCGGCCGCCGCATCGACGAATCGACGCCGCTCGTCGATGCCCGACTTCAGGACGGAAGCCGCGTCAACATCATCGCCCCGCCGCTGGCGATCGACGGCACGTCGATCTCGATCCGCAAATTCGCGAAGAAGGGCATTACGCTCGACGTGATGGCGAAGCAGCAGAACGTGTCGCCGGCGATGGCGATCGTGCTGAAGATCGCCTCGCGCTCGCGGCTCAACGTGCTGATCTCCGGCGGCACCGGCTCCGGCAAGACGACGCTCCTCAATGCCATGTCGCAGATGATCGATGTCGGCGACCGGATCGTCACGATCGAGGACGCCGCCGAATTGCAGCTTCAACAGCCCCACGTCGTGCGGCTGGAAACCCGGCCGCCCAATCTCGAGGGCAAGGGCGAGATCACCATGCGCGATCTCGTGAAGAACGCACTGCGCATGCGTCCCGACCGCGTCATCCTCGGCGAGATACGGTCCGCCGAGGCGCTCGACATGTTGCAAGCCATGAACACGGGCCACGACGGATCGCTCTGCACGATCCACGCCAACCGCCCGCGCGAGGCGCTGACCCGGCTCGAGAACATGGTGTCGATGGCGGGCTTCGCGCTGCCGGCCCGCGCCGTCCGCATGCAGATCGCCGCGGCCGTCAACCTGATCGTGCAGATCAGCCGCATGCGCGACGGCGTCCGGCGCGTCACTTCGATCACCGAGATCGTCGGCATGGAAGGCGAAGTCATCACGACCCAGGACCTCTTCACCTATCAGTACGAGGGCGAGCTGCCGGACGGGCGCCTGAGAGGCAGCTTCCTCTCGAGCGGCCTGCGCCCGCATTTCACGCCGCGCGCTGAATATTTTGGTCTCGACAAGGCATTGCTCGAGGCGATCGCATGACACCATTGCAATTGCTTATGATCGCGGCCGGCCTGTTCGTCGCCGTCGTCGCGGTACTGATGGCCGTCGCGGACGATGGCGGCGGCAAGATCGGGCGCCGGGCGAAGCGTCTGCGCGAGCGTTTGACCGCCGTCGCGACCGGCGTCGACCTTCAGCTCCGCCGCGAATT
>Ga0335073_10009223_pt1 | contig 13844 bp, 10 predicted proteins | sample Lox_Sample_22_FD_207093 | JGI IMG/M metagenome (GOLD analysis project Ga0335073, IMG submission 207093) | Soil microbial communities from Loxahatchee National Wildlife Refuge, Florida, United States - Lox_Sample_2.2 | ecosystem: Environmental > Terrestrial > Soil > Wetlands | place: USA... | reverse complement strand
ATAGCAGTATTTTCAATGCTACTGAGATCACTAACCATCTCTTTAGATCCAGTGACTGAGTCTTGTTTTCTGCAGTCATTTTATCGACTCATAGCCCTTGATGTTTGCAATAGCCCTTCCTGCCGGCAACTCCCCTGGACGACGCTGCAAATCGAAGGAAGAGAATCGCGCGGTGTGCCTTGCGACTTTATTTTTGTTGATCGGCAGTCCAAATCCCAACAGCGCCAAAAGTCGTGCTGGCGTTTCTCAAAAGGGAGAGTCAGAGCAGTTTCTTCTTTTGACTGTTAGGCCGCACAGTCCTTCAGTCACCCCACTGTCCCTTCGGTAAAGTTACGTCCGAGAGTCTGCATATCCCCGTCCTACTTGCCAAGAACATGCACTGAACTTTCAGCTTATCTATACACCCCCTTTTTATTATCTTCTTCACTCTTGTCTTATTTTGTCTTAAAAGCTTGCATTTCGCACGTCCGGCGAAACAACATTCAACTCGCGTTGAGGGATGGGTCAAGTCGGCAGTCGTCTAGAGGATTCTCCTCAAATATATGTTCGCGATCAATCACGCTGTACTCTCACATTCTTTGTTTAACAGTGTCTAACGGGGGCAGTTTCTCTACAGTCCATTCGAGTTCTCGATGTCCAAGAGAATGAAGTCCTCTCAGTAGAATTCAAAGAGACATCGAGTGGCATACGGGCTGTTGCATCAAATGACTCTAAACGTCCTCTTGAATTCATACAGGTACTTCTCACAGCCAAATTGAAGACCATTCACCTGACCCTCCTAGGATCCCGAACGGGTTACATCCGAAACGCTGGAGCTTCTGCTGAAGCTGAAACGTTACGACGAACTCACCTTTCATTTCACGGGGCAAATAATGAATGGCCAACCTAACGGTCAAACGGATGCGAAATCCCCTCTAACAGGCTTAACATTCATCCATACCTCAAGTCTTAAAGATGCCAAGAAGCTGTTGACAACCGACTTTCATGCAGATCCGAATCTTCAAAAACATAAGAATGTAACGTATGTTGGAGATTATCAAACGAGTTCGCCGTTTGATTGGAAGTGGACTTGGACACCACCTGCTGAAACACCCTCTATCCCACCCACTAATCATCGGTCGTCCTGCTGCTTTGTGGAATACTCACAACGCGATAACAGTTTCCTGATGCTCGCGTACCTATCATTCGCTGTGGAAGATATACCAATCACTCTTTCTCCAGGCTCCCCACAACGACGTTCCAGTGCATTCTCTTCCGTCGATTCACGTCTCGAATCTGTCTCCGAAAACCCAGAGTTAACAATAACCCTTCTCCCTGGAGAACCTCCCCGCGAAGGCTCCAAGTCACCTACTCTTCCTCCTCAGGCTGATCCTTCAACTCAACTATCCAATCCTCGCGCCGATGAGCTGCTTCTCAAAGACGTTGAGGATGGTCCACTTTTCCGCTCTCGCATAATAACCCTCGAAAAGAAAACCTCCACCCTGAAAGCTAAAACCAAGAAAATCATTACCCGAGCAGAAGAACTTCTCGATGCTCAAAATGCACTCTTTGAAGCTGATCGACGATGGTTCGATTCCCTCCAACAACTGTCCGGCACCAATTCCAAAGCCATACAACCTTTATTAGCAAACTACCTGGAGGCCTCCTTCGCTCAATCACAGCGGTACTACCGCAGACGCGTAGCCCATTTACAAATCCTGATCAACGAGTTACGACGGATCTATGATCACGATATTAAAGCTGCAGAAGCGAAGAAGAGGACTTTTGATGAAGACTCGCAGGATTATTATCATAGTATGACCAAGTATTTAGCGAAGAATGATTTTCCGAGTGCTTCCAAGCAAAAGGAGAAGGATAATAAAATTCAGTCGAGAAGGAAAGATTATGATTTGAAACGGTTTGATTATTGGAGTTTCATGAATGATTTGAATGGTGGTAGGAAGGAACAGGAGATTCTACATCATTTGACGCAGTATATGGATAGTCAACTGACTACTTTGATGGATGTCGCTAAGGCGGAAAAAGATTTGAAGCCTGGGTTGGATGGGTTGTTACAGCAAGTTGAAGAGACGAGTAGAGAGTTCAAATTGGTTAGAACGGAAAGAGAGCAGAGAAGAAGAGATTTGGAGATGGGTAAGAATATTGGGGAGGGATTACAAGTCGATACGAACGCTGCTCAGAGTTTTGCTGAAGGAGCCTTGGCCAGCATGGAAAATGTCTTTACCGATACTGTTACAAGCCCAAATACAAGTGGACCGTCTGTCGTTCGCGGCCAGTGGCTCAGTGATGTGGAAGATGAAGACAAAATCGATCTTGGACGGAGAAAGAAGGAAGGGATCTTGTATGCCTTATCTCGGCCTGCCAATCACAACGATCCTAAAGTTATCCCCAAAACCACTTGGCACAAGTATTGGGTTGTACTCGACAAAGGACAGTTATGGGAGTATACGAATTGGAAACGCAGCTCTGAATTGCATAATGACTCTATTCATCTCAATGCGGCAACTGTCCGAGAAGCTCAAAATGTCGATCGAAGATTCTGCTTTGAAGTTGTAACTCCAGTATGCTCACCCTTTGTAACATATTTAACCTTAGAAATTCAAGCGAGTTTATCAAGCAATGTCGAATGAAGACATGGAATCTTGGATTCAGGCAATCAGAAACGCGATTCAAAGTGCTCTTGATGGTTCAGCTACTACTCTCGATCTGCTACCTGCAAAATCTCCTCCGCAAAATATTAAACGACATCCTGTTGGAGACATGTTTTCTAAGGGCGGCAAGGACAGACGAACGTTTTCTGGGTCACAAGAATCGCGAGAGCTGCTCACCGGTAGCACTGACAAGACTACGGCTAGTAATGCATCTGTACCTAGTCCATTGGCTACTGTTCGAGCTGTCGATCCGTCGAATTCCGTATGCGCTGATTGTGGGAATACTGTCAAGGTAGAATGGTGTTCGATCAACCTTGCAGTGATAATCTGCATCGGTAAATCTTTCTCCTATTACAACTAATTTTTAGAATGTAGTGGAATACATAGAAGTTTGGGATCGCATATTTCAAAGATGCGTTCCTTGACTCTCGACACTACTTCTTTTACGCCAAATCTCCTGAACATCCTCAGTCTTCTTCCAAATTCTGTCAGCAATTCGATATGGGAACACACCCCCAATCCCGCCTATCCCAAACCCACTCCACAATCTTCTTATGACGTCCGACACGCGTATATAACCGCGAAGTATGTCAACAGAGCCTTCGTCGAACCTTCACGCCCTTCGACCTCGGCAAACGAGCTGCTTGTCCGTTCAATCCTCAACAATGATCTTAAGGGTGTATTATGGGCCCTTGCTCTCAAAGCGGATCCCAATACACGAACTCCAGTTCTGCCAGCAGTCGTAGTAGCTCTCCAACAAGATGATAAGCAAGGCACTTCACTAGGGAAAACCGATTCAGGCTCTTCCAGTTCATCCGCAAGTCACGAAGCACCGAAATACCCTTTCGCAGAACTCCTCGTTCTCAACGGGGCTACCCCCGTCGATCCTAGAACCTTACCTAGCGAAGCCAACAACTTGAGTGAATCTGCAAAACGCTATTTACACGTCAAATCTGATAGATTACTACATCACTCAACATCACCTCAACCACAATTTGCGGTTCCTACTAAAACAACTTCGGGAGGATCGACACATACGCCTAGTGCTTCTATTGCTGGAGATTTAAATAGGACTGTGAGTAAGTTGCAGAAAAGATTGAGTTCTGGAGGAAAGAACTTGAGGACGCATATTCAATCTGCGGATTAAATGTGATAAGATACCTTATTTGGAACGAATGTGATCTGGGGCAGTACTTTTTTGTTCCTTTTTGGCCTGAAAAAGCGTAATGATGGTTCTTAGGACTTACATATTAGGGGAAGTTAATTATTTGGACAAAGTATTGTAGTATCTAATATAGCGTCGAGACTGTATCCACATGCCGAGTTGCAATGACTGGTTTCGTAAGCCAACAATTATCACTCTTCCCGTTTTGGCAGTTGGGTCTCAATCCACTTTACTAGAGACTAGGCGAATTCACACGGCTGTGGGGAGTGTGAGGATACAATGAACGTGGGATACATATACAGCAACGATATATTCTATATTTTTAATAGGCTACAACGTCTTAACCGATGATTAGCGTATTCTCATCTGCAAAGTCGTATTCTGGAATTTCCAAGTTGAGGGGAGCAGGACCTTTTCGCGCACGTCCAGCTAGAAGCAATTAGCCATAATGTTCTCCACAGGGGAAATGTACAAATATCATAATGAGATCCATGGCAAGGACAGAACCATCCTCCATAATCTCCTGATTCACCTGATCGTGAGCTACACGGATAACATTGGTGTACCGATAGGGACACATCCTAAATGAGTGCACACACCCAACATCACAAGCCATTCAGGCTTCTTAACCCGATCCGAATCTTTTTGTGGATCACGGAGAGTGGAAATATCGACATCATTGGCTTCCTCAATCTCTTCCGGTGTACGATGTCTGATGAATACAGGCTACAATATTAGATCAATCAACATCAATTCTTACTTTTCCGCGCCATCTACATGTTAGTGATTACCAAGAGAGAACCTTACTTAATGACCAAATTCTTTGCCAGTGGGATTTTGGCTAGATCAACTTCGACTTTTGCCATTGCAAGGACATCCGCCGAAGCACTCATTGTATTCAAAAAGTCGGTCACGGTAGCTTTCCCAGCAACAGCAGTCAATGTGCCAAAAGCTCCTACAACAAAGTATTGGAACGTTCGGTGTGTATTGTGAGATGTCGTCGCAGTATAGTGAGAGAAGTCAGGGATATCGGTGGTTCGTCCACCCGAGTCAGTTTGATAGCGACGGCATGATGTTGAAGGGAGGATTCGGGAGGCAATTGGAGGGGATATTGATGAATTGGAGAGACGTGACAGGAAGGAGTGACGGAGGACTGGAGCTCGAATCGAGGACATTGATGGATGAGGGATGTCCGAGCTCAATTGGAGGGATAGTCGAGTCCAAACAGTCGATGATGATGCCTTGGGATGATTTCTTCGAGACGTCAGTTCCCTCTCAGCCTTTTTCCGCGAATGAACGAAACGACGGAGAAGTCGTTGTAAACTCGACCAACGAAAACAGGTGGGATCTACAGGACAACGGGCGGTCCTAGCACTTCTTTCCGATAATCATCGAAGACAAACAGAGAACCACGTTACAGAAGCCTGCCGTCAGGGCTCAATGCCGCCTTCTATCTCAGCATTATCTCCAAGAGAGGAGGAAAATGTGAAGGAAGTACTGGGGATGAGATGCAGAGCAGCCTGCAGACCGTACTTGCAGGGTATATTGATTCCATGTCAGTACTGATCCTAGACTTTACGGAATGTGCTACTGGCCGCACCATTTCAGTGGCATGGGCCTGTAGGCAGAAAAGGCGGAGAATGATGCAATGTATACAAGCATAGTATGGCAATTACTCGGCGTTTACTGATGATAGTGATACCATGGAAAATAGGGATAAAGCGAGAGAAATCTACATCAAACAACGGGATCTCATCCTGCAAGAAAAGATGTTGGAAAAGGAAGAGGCCGCAAAGGACAAGGCTTGGATGAGAGAAAAAGCTGGATTACCCGCTCAGACCCAAAAGACTTAGATTGAGCACGTTTCATTGCATTGAGCGAATACCTAATACAAGCGCAATTGCCACAGACTTCTCCTGAAAACGCACAGACCCTTCCATGACCGTGTCGGATGACCAAGCTGCACTGACCTCATTGCATGCCTTGAAGCCTTCGGGGAGACGTGCTGCGTCATCAACCAGTCGGACTTTCTAGACTGGGAGACTTTAGCGTTATCGCTTTGAAAAAAAATCTCGAATTCATTAAACTGAAACCGGAAAGCGTGTTTGGAGGATATAAAGCACCCCGAACCCCCCTATTTCGACAAGCAATTGTCGATATGACATCTTCTGAACCAATAAATGTTGATGATTGGATTTTCGAAGAAGAACTAGAAGACCTCACCGCGGGCTGTCCACCCATCAAAAAGGAAGATGTACAAGAGAAAGTAGAGTTTTCACCTCCCCCCCACATTCCCATGTTGCCGGGCAAAAGCAGGCCAAAAAGGTCCAAGGCCCCGAGACGACATCCCGAGGATGCTGACACTCAAGACAGAGTGTTGGCGGCAATGGTGGACGAGGGTTTCACTTGGGAGTATATCGCCCACCCGAGTGACTTGGCTTACTTTCCAGAGCTGTCGCGTCAGAATTTTCCAATACCCCGATTCCCGTACTCAAAAATCGATACCAGCGTATCAAGGAAAAAATGGCGACGTGGAGTAACGAACAAGTAGTTACCTCTTCTGGATATTCTAACTACAGGATGAGCTGATGAAGAAATACATGAAAGAATTTGAAAATACTAAATGGAGATTCGTTGCAGAAAAGATGGGCATAACAGTAAGAGCATGTCAAATGAGGGCGAAAGTATTAGGACTGATGGGAAGAAGATGAAGAAGTTGATGCAGTAACTCGTATAATTAACTATCTTTTTATCCCTCTGAACCCTCCAAAACACATCGTCTATGATGATTAAACTACGCGAACGACTAAGAATCTCTATCTCTAAAATGCAATACCTCTCGCGCACACCAAACCGCTGATTAAACATTACTTAGTTGTTCCTTGCAACTGGGCTAATGCCTGAGCTTTGAAATATTCATCCGAAGGAATTGGCCCCTTTCCCACATTCGCCGCACTATTCGTCCATGCCATCTTGAGCAAACTGACTTGCGAATCTAACTGCTTCAATTGATTACGAGTCAACTTCTTCTTCTCACGGCTCTTCTTGGCAAGTCGTTCCATCTCTTTTTGTTCATGCGCTTCAACTTCTGCTTCAGATAATGCAGAAGCAATACTCTCAGGTGTCAGATAACTGGATGGTGTTGAAGCTCTTGATATAGGAGTTGCAGCTCCGGATTTACTGGGTGATTTGCTTGGCGTCATGACTCCTGATGGCGGTTCCGAAGCATCAAAGTCGGACTCAATACCGTTTTCGTGTGAGGATTTGACAACAACTTGTCCGGCGTCAACATGCCATTCTTCCGAACATAGCGCTCCGACAAACTCTCTGTTGTGTGAGATCATGCAGACTGCACCTTCCCAACTGCGGATTGCGACAGCAAGACCACCCAAAGAATCTCGATCCAAAAAGTTGGTAGGCTCGTCCAAAATGAGCATGTGAGGATGATTCCACATGGCCGCTAAACAATTAGAACATGCTTCATGGGGGTAAACATACCTGCAATGACAACTTTCACTTTTTGACCTCCACTCAAACTACGAATTTGAGTAAATTCCGCGATTTCTCCATCCAGACCAACATCCTCCAAATGTTGTCTAAGCGCTTTTGTAGAGGTTTCTCTTCCTCGTAAACCATCCCTCAAAGCCTCAAAATCATCAAAATCCAAGACCTTCTTCTCAAACCCTTTCTTCACCAACTCATCCCTATCAATCCAATTATTGAATTGCGAATCCATGCCTAGAAACTTGATTTGATATTTATACTTTCGCGACTCTTGGACTCGTCCTACGATCTTTTCAAACGCACCCATCGGATTGGCTTTCCTTTGTCTTTCATTTCCTCCAGTTGCAAATTTCTGCTGATCCATGAACTCTTGTTCCTCATCTGTAACCTCGCGAGCACTCAACAGACTAGCTTCAGAATCATTGCCACCTGCATATCTTGCCCGAATATACTGAATTGGCGTCTCATCCAAATGTTCATCAATATTGCTGAAAGCATGTTGTGCAACATATCCAATGCGCAAATTAGGATGTTTCCAAACTTTTCCCTTCTGTGGCTTCAATTCTTCCCGCAACACCTTGACCAAAGTTGACTTTCCAGCACCATTGGGCCCCAAAATCGCAACCCGGGATTTCATACTGAGTGCAACAGAGACATTAGACAAAGAAGGCTTGTCACGACCTTTATAAGTGAATTCGACATCTTTCATGCGTAACATGATCCTGGTCTGACTTCCGCCGAGACCAGTCAAACCCTCTGGTTTAGGAAATTTGAACTTGATGTTGGAATCGGAAAGTTCGTAATAGGTAGCTGCTTCAGGACGTTTCTTGACGAATTCAGATAGATTGCCTCTATGATAGGAAAGAGTACAGTCGCGTTCGTAGTGAATTATATCCGTTGCGATGGCATCGAGGAAACCAGAGTCGTGGGAGATGGCCATAACTGTGATATCGTTGTGAGATAGGAGGTAATTAGTTAAGAAAGCGACATTGGCGACATCGAGATGATTGGTAGGTTCGTCGAGAAGTAAAACATCAGCTTTCATGAGTAATGCCCTCGCCAATTCTACTTTCATGTTCCATCCTCCACTTAACGTTCCGATAGGCTGGTCACGTCGGACATCATCAAATCCCATTTCCTCCAGGACATTTTCGACATCTTGAGTGGTGACAGAAAGAACAGGATCGGTCAAAAGCGTTTCTCTGACTGTTTTCTTTGCTTCGGAACCTTCTCTGTGGCGATATTCAAGGAAGAAAGTGCGGACTTCTTTGGTAGGAAAGCCATCGACTTCAGCATTTGCGATTTTACGGAGAAGAGTTGACTTTCCAGCTCCGTTGCGACCGAGGATAGCGTATCGCCGTCCACGGTATAGTCGAAGAACAGTTCTGTTGAGAATCATTTTGGCACCGTATGCGACATGTAGAGGATCAACGTCAACGAAAGGTTTCTCGGTTTCATCGAAATCGTTTGCTCCGTGGGCGGCTCGGTCGAGATTGTAGTAGAGATCGAAGATTTTAATGGCGACAGATTCGGAAACTGTCGATGGCATGAACAGAGAAAGGTAGGGGACTAGGTAGATATTGAGCCAAGTGTCTTTCTTGAATCTTCGTTCGTTGATGAGATTGAGAAGATTTTTGGATATGAATTGCTCAGTTTTCTTCCATGTGTCGTCCTGTTTCAATTCTTCTCCTTCTGTTGAGATCAGTTCCCCAATTGTCCTGGAGACTTCGGCGGGAGTAAGGACTTCTTTGGCATTCTCCGTCGCGGCTGTCAATCCTTTTTGAGCCTTGAGCATGGTAGCTCTGGCAAGGACTCCCTTCTCTTTAGCTTCTGGAGACGAGACTGTTTGCATGGCTTTCTCGAGATGAGGAAATAGGGCAGGGAGAAACTTAACTGCCTCTTTCGGATCAACGACCAAATCGCACAGATTGTTTAGGACAATGAAGGTCATTCGTATAGTCTCACTCCTTCGCTCTTTCAATGCTCTTTCTAGTAATGGAATCATGACAGCCAAGACTGGGCCATTAACCTCTTGTACGAATGTGACATGACCAAGTGTTTTGATGACCGTGTGGACGTTGTCGGGATGAGCCATAGTATCGATCAGAGCCGGGATGTGAGGTTCAATATCTCTGTTTCCAAGCACCGTGCACACCTTTGTCATCGTCTTGATTGCTTCGTCGGCGACCTCCTTTTTGACGTCTCGCATCGCGTTAGTGACTGCTGGGATGACTTCAGGAAGAACTTCGCCTACTTGCGTAGGCGCTTTGTCAACAATCTCGGAGATGATTTGGAGAGCCACGATTCGTGAAGGGTATTTAGGAGCAGTGGACAATAGGTAGTCGAGGAGAATAGGGAGGAGAGCTGTAACGAGAGCTTCGATAGGTAGATTAGTGAATAACGCATCTAATGCCCTATTCATATCGCTTTTGATGTCAGGATTTGGTTCCGCCACCAGATCGAGGCACAGAGCGGTATGCTGTATTAAGATGGCATCGTAGCCTTTAGGTAGATCTGTGAATAGAGTTCGAAGAGCACAGACTGCACTTTCTTTCATTTTCTTCTGTTTCTTGTTCTTGCAGTTTTTAGTGACACTGTCGATGACGTTTTTGAAAGCTGCCGATTGAGGTCCTTGGGTACGACATGATTCAACCACAGCTTTAGCGGCAGCTTCGACATCCGACCACTTATCAGCACTGTACAGCTCGTTCAGGATATCAACTCCAGGCATTTTGATGTAATAAAATGTCGTCGATTGTTGAGCGACTTGAGACAATACTGCCTAGGTTGGAGTGAAGGAAGGAGGTGTGATCAGTACTTATCTGGATTGGTGCTGAGTGACAAACAAATTTTTTTTTGCAAGCATTCGGAAAATTTCATTCGCCAGGGGCACGTGCGGCCGAATCGGAACGCAACTCGTCGCGGACGATCAGCAGGGTTCAGATCGAAGGGGCTGAAGCTGCGTTGTACAACATATTATTGCATCTCGATCTCTATAACGCTGCTTTTTGGCCTGTCTTCTTCTCTTTGAAGACAAAGTTAATTACCCTTGCGCCTGGTGCCAGAACGATGTCCATCAGTCTCTCCTCGTCCAACTTGTTTTTCAACCACTTTTGCCCTTCCGGGGTTTCAACTGCCAAACCCGCAATCTCATCCCGCTTGTCCATCATTCCTGTAGGAATATCAAGAACGAATTTGGTCTTTCCATCTATTTGTACAGCACATTTGACGTCGTAAATGTCAAATATGCTCTCGTCTTCCACCTCGGGCCATTTCTCTTCGAATACTGAAGACCATACCTTCGTAGAATCTCCTCTTTTCAATGCCTGCCAGCACTCCTCTGCGAATGCTGGGGTTACAGGGGCCATTAACTTGACGAGAGTTTCAGCACACATTGTCTGAAAGATTTCACCGATAGTGGTGTTTTTCGGATCGATGTCGTCAAGGACATTCGTCAATTTGATTAAATCCGAGATGACAGTGTTCAATGAATATGATTCTGACAAGGACTTTGTCACTTCCAAAACCGTCCGTTGAACCGCCTGCCAAATTGCCTTCTCCTCGTCGTTCATACTAGAAATCGCTCTTGGTTGCCCCCTAGAGGGCTTGTGACCTGACTTTTCCCGTAATTGTGTCCTTTGGACTGCCGCAAGGACAACTCGCCAAGCACGTCCTAGCCATCGTTCCATCCCTACAATTCCCTGTTCATTCCACTCCAGTACCTCGGAGACCGGAGCTGAGAATAGTATATGGGCACGGGTACAATCAGCACCGTGTTTGGCGATACACGCAGCAGGATCAACACCATTATATTTTGACTTTGACATCTTCTCGTAACTTATCTTTGGGGCAACTCCCGTGCCTTTGATCACTGGCTGTTGAGGATCTCAAGATTAGCAAGATTGGAAATAAGGTTGTACCACTAAAGTCAATTTCATCTGGAGGTAAGAACCTTCCGCTGTAAGGCTCGGTGTATGTCAGACCATGAACCATGCCTTGAGTGATGAGACGATTAAATGGTTCACCATCACCGGGATTTGAACCGCCGTCCCATAATCCGATACGGGCAGCAAATTTCGAAATGAAACGTGAATAAAGGAGATGGAGAATTGAGTGTTCAACACCTCCAATATATACATCAACTGGCATCCTTGCTGAGGCTAATGCTTTATCGAATGGAAGGTCTCTGTTCTTTGGATCTATGAAGCGGAAATAGTACCATGACGAGTCGACAAAGGTGTCCATTGTATCTGTCTCCCGTTTTGCTGGCCCTGAACAATAAGGACAAGTCGTATGGACCCATGGATGGTATCGTAAAGGTGATCCTCCCTTGCCAGTAAATTCAACATCTTCTGGTAAGAGAACAGGCAGTTGTCCCTCAGGCACTGGAACTGTCCCACAACTTTCACAATAAATAATTGGTATCGGACATCCCCAATATCGTTGTCGACTGATAAGCCAATCTCGAAGTCTATACACTGCTCGCGCCGTTCCTAGTTCTTTTTTCTCCAATTGAGTAAGGATAGCCATTGTTCCTTCAACAATAGGCTTGCCTTCCAGATCTCCACACAATTCAGTGAGTGTTCCCTCCGGAACCGAGATTCCTTCTTTCATCTCTGGCACAGTGATTGAATTATCGTTTGCAGCAATTAAAACGGAGAACTCGTTTTCAGGTCCAATTTGTGCGAAGTTTTCTTTCCAAAATTCAAAATCTCGTTTGTCATGACCGGGCACTCCCATAATTGCTCCTGCACCATACTCACTGACAACATATGGGGCAATAAATACCGGTATGTGAAAGGATGGATCTAGCGGGGACGCCACATTATATCCGGCATACAGCTTAAATCCCTTTTTCGAATCAGGTGGTAGATACGGTAGTTCGTCCAGGTAGTTGTTCAGCTCTTTATCGTAATTCTGCACTGCCGCCCTAACCATATCATGGGTTGGTGAAACAGCAATGAATTGTACTGCAGGTAGAGTCTCTGGTCTTGTGGTGAAGACTTTGATAGCAGCATTCTCCCCATCAGGATGAATATCTTTCCTTACTAGTGGGAATGTGATTTCAGCCCCTAGAGATTGTCCGATCCAGTTGTCTTGCATCGTTTTCACATGAGTTGGCCATTTTGGTAACTTTTGTAGATCTTCGTGTAGAGGCTACATTAGTTGGTGCCTAGCTTGAGAGGTACCATAGCAAAGTCCGTTGTCTTCAAAAACCATTGTTCAAGTACTCTCTGTTCTACAAGAGCCCCAGATCGCCATGATCGTCCTTCAGAATCAACTTGTTCGTTGGCTAGGACCGTTTGATCGACAGGGTCCCAGTTGACAGCAGCCTGCTTTCTATACGCCAAACCTGCTTCTCCCAGTTTGATGAAAAGCCATTGCGTCCATTTATAAAAGTTAGGGTCGCAGGTCGTAATTTCCTCAAGTCAGTCTCAGCGGTTGAATTCGACATACTCTATCCCAATCAAAATCTGTCGACATCGATTTCAATTGTGCTTTCATGTAACTTATGTTCTTCTCCGTCCATTCTTTCGGTGACACTCCTTTCTCAATTGCTGCATTCTCGGCTGGTAATCCAAATGCATCCCATCCCATAGGATGAATAACCTTCGGTCAGCCAATGCATGAGTTTAGGTCTACATCATATCCCTGCATTTTCCGAAATCTGTTGATGGTATCTGAAATGGTGTATACCCGAACATGGCCCAAATGAAGTGACCCACTGGGATATGGAAACATACTAAGGACATAGAACTTCTTCTTCTCGGCTCCTTCAGCTGCCGGAACCTTCTCAGTGCCCTCAGTTAAGGCGGGTTTTCGTGAAATTCGCTCCAGCAATTTCCGCCGCTGCTTCTGCAATGCCCACAATTGCCTCCATTTTGTGTCGAGGGCAGGAAAATTCAGAGCCTGAAAACTGGAAGCAGAGCTACTGAAGCCTCGGCAAAGTTGCCCTGAGGCACGCAGCTCTGCCCAATTCCCTTTATAGCGACTGCAGACTCTCATTCTGCTGAACAACTTTCATGACTTCGGGAAAATTTCGAAGATCATCAAAATATTTTACAAAGTGCCCTGGGATGAGCATCTATGTAGAGAATTTCAGATTGTGATCTCGACTGGGGATATGGTCTAGTTGGTATGACGGCTCATTCGCATCACGTGAAGGTTGAGCAGGTCTCGGGTTCGACTCCCGATGTCTCCAACTTTTTAGCCCTCTGGACGACGTAGGTCATGTCATTCCGACCTTTTAGCGATCTAGATGACCATGACACTCATTGGAATTGTAGGGCAAAGTCTGCGTTCCTGCGTTTCGTCAGATCTATCACCATAGATGAGTCCGTGACCGTGAGGTAGAGAAGTCACATGTTCATTTCAGGAACGGCGATCTGAAATCGCCTTCCTTTATTCTAAGCGGTCAAGACTAAGGACATGGACGGCAGCGCCGACCTTCAACTGAATGTTCGCCCTGTAGCAAAGTAAGTTAACGTTAGATTGCTTTTGGAATTGTAGTCCCTCTGTATCTT